>Ga0306921_10002608_pt1 | contig 18091 bp, 14 predicted proteins | sample sta12Cox44000080_FD_203760 | JGI IMG/M metagenome (GOLD analysis project Ga0306921, IMG submission 203760) | Lab enrichment of tropical soil microbial communities from Luquillo Experimental Forest, Puerto Rico - statoxic.12C.oxic.44.000.080 (v2)... | ecosystem: Environmental > Terrestrial >... | reverse complement strand
GAGGCACGGCCTTCGAATTGAGACAAGTGTTGATAGGCGCGGACATAGGCATCTTGCAAAACGTCTTCCGCCTCATCGCGGTCGCGCAAAATCGAAATAACCACACGATATAGTCGCTGGTTATAACGACGCATGATGATTTCATAAAGCGCGGTTTCTCCCGCCAGTACGCGCTCGACCACGTGTTCGTCGGTCCAGCCTTCGATTCGCGCCTTTTCCAGGATCTCCATAGCTCCCTAAACTACAGAGTCTACAAGCCGCAAAAGGTTACATTTACACCCTAGTTCGGTCCGTCCTTCGACGAAATATCGGCGTGGCCCTGTAACGAATCGCTTGCTTGTCGCTCTGTTCTTTTGGAGGCAGAAGGAGCAGAACATGAAAGGAGCAGAACATGAAAGAGTTTGATCCTCGATTGAATGCCGCTTGGTTGGCACTCAGAATTGGGTTGGGAGCAGGCCCCATTCTGGCGGGCATCGATAAATACTTCAACATCCTGACGAACTGGGAGATGTACTTGAGCCCCATTGTCACGCGTGTGTTGCCGGTGAAAGACGCAACCTTCATGCACATGGTAGGAATTATCGAAATTATCGCCGGAATTATCGTTCTCAGTCGCTGGACGAAAATCGGCAGCTACATCGTAGGCCTGTGGTTGATCGGAATTGCGATCAATTTGGTGACAACGGGGATGTTCTACGACCTGGCGGTGCGCGACGTGGAAATTGCCGTCGGCGCGTTCGCGTTATCGCAGCTCACCGCGGTGCGCGAAAGCTCGGTGCTGGCAGCGGAACCAAATCAACGCACCCATTCGCAGCTGACACCATCTTTGTAATTTTTGTCCGTAGGAGAAGTTCGTCAGGAGGCGAATTTCTTTGCCGGAATTTACCAGCGCGATCTATCTAATTGGAGGAAATAATGCGCAAAATCAGTTTGCTGATGTTGATGGTGGGGCTCGTAGCACTTCCCGGAATCGCGGCGACGGAAACGTTCAAAGACGTTCCGGTCGTGGATTCGAATTGCTCAAAGAAAGTCGCTGATGCGCCGGATACGCACACGCGTGACTGCGCTCTGAAATGTGAGGCCAGTGGCTATGGCGTTCTCACCGCTGACAAGAAGTTTTTGAAATTCGACGCAGCAGGGAACAAGGAGTTTGTCGCGGCGCTTAAGTCGTCTACAAAAAAGGACCACCTTCGGGTTGACGTAAGCGGAGACGTGCAGGGAGACACGTTGAAGGTCAGCTCCATTAAATTGCTGTAGTGGCCAGAGACCTCAGTTGGGGAGGAACAACGATCTGGGTGATGCCTGTTTTTGGCGGGGCAGCGGCTCGCCCAGTCACTCAGAAGAATCAAGACGAAGTCTGACCTGAAATGGTTAGGCAACAACACCCTCGTCTTTGACCGACTTGCTGATGAAGTGTTCTATAGACATGCACGCATTTGGAAGGCGACGGTTCCCGGTTAGATCAAAAGGATTATAGTAACGTGACAATCACTTCTGGGTACCAGCGCCAGTTCGTACCACCCCAGAGCGAAGAGAGTCGTAGCCAGTCTTCATCGTATTCGATGCACGTTTCGCAGCTTCGCAGGGTCGAACCCGTTTTATCAAAGAAACTTCGCCAACTCCCGTGAAGTCAGAAAACCGGAAATTGCCCTGGCGCCAATCCGCTTGGGAGGTAATGCGTTTATCAAGACCTAGCGTCGTTTCGGGCAATTCCATGCCGTCAGCGAAACGGACGGAGACGACTACGAATTTCGCGCGACGCAAATCCCGTGACGATGAGTAGCAAAAGCAAATCGAGCAGGATTTCGTTTTATTCCGCGCATGCCAGCTCCCCTGGAGATATTCAAAGACGCGCAATGATAGCACTCCAGGAACAATCAGTCAGCGCGAACTCGGAGCCGCGGTGATTGCACCCACCATCAAAGTATTAGGTTGGTATTTTTTTCGTCGTTTTTGATTTTGTAGGCTCGCGTCCTGCGTCTGCCTCTATTGGACGACTTCAGAGTCGAGTGTGAATTTGGCGTGCACCTCGAAGCCGGCTCCTCGCAAATTGAAATCAGCCGAATCGCGTCCGGGTCCCAGCAGCGGCGCGCCATTTAGGGAGCGCGGAAAGAAAAAATGGACCGAGGCGCCTGTTCCAGTTCCCGTGAACTCGACTTCCAGTGGAGAAACGGTGCCCTGGCGGGTCTTGAGTGTCGCGTGCAGGGCGGGGCTTCCCGCAGTTGTCACGGCAAAAGGGTCGAAGCCCACGAGCCCGGCCTGCTCGAGCTTCGCCGTAATCACGTAGCGGTCCGCCGGTAGCCGCGGTGATTGTGCCTGGAACTCGATGACCGCGCGTTCGCCAATCTCATGAAGTCGCGTAAATGCCTGGGCCACCGGGATGGCCGATTCCCAGCGCACCAGGATGGCAGCGGAGGGCGTAATCATTGGTGCCGCATTTGGTTGCTGTGAAGAATCAACAGACGGTTCGACTCGCATTTTCTGCATGCAATTTCCGTTTGAGTCGATGGCATCCGGATCACAATGCTTGGTGCCGGTCAGTACGCCGTAGTCTGCCTGTGAATCTCGTCGCCTAAACATCACCGCCTCGACTTTTGCCCAAGGCGAGCGTCGCACCAGCTTCAACGCTTCCGCGGAGGTCCACTCCGTCGGAGGCTTGCGCTTCCAGAAATCGTCCGCGCCGGCCACCAGCGACAGTCCAAGACACACAGCAAGCAGCAGTAAACCCATTCGGAGTGTCGCCGCTGCCGGTCCACGGCGCCTGTAAAGCGCCAACCTTGGATGAGTCTGGTCGCCCATCATTGCCTTGCTGCCTGCCTTTGCATCGGCGATGCCCCTGCATCTTCAACAGTCAGAACCTAGAACCGTGGACCAACGTCGTCATGCGCTCTTGCGCTCGCGCGCCCCGCTGAAGATTTCTGTGCGTCGTCTTTGAGGGATTTTACTCCTCAGAAGTTCGGACGGCACAATAAATTGTGCCCCTATACGGAAAAATGAATCTGAACCGCAGCGGTTGGTTGCACGAGCCTTTAACACCACGGAGCTTTAGGGAACGCGGAGGGTGCCCCACCCTCGCCGTCTGAGGGTGGGTCTCGGGTTTGATTTTTCCGATCTCTCGGTTCTCTTTTTGCTACTGGGCGCCGCTATTTTCCCAGCGTCACATAAGGCTTCCATGGCTCTTCTAGCGTTATCAACTAATGGTGTTTCCGCCCTAAAGACAATTGCCGCGGGAATCAGTAAAAATTGCGACGAGATGCAGTCGACGCGATATGGGAGCGAACTAAATGCTCAGGCTGTTCGCGAGAGCAGTCATTGTGATGCTGTTAATTGGTTCGGGCAGAGTTCAGGGAGCCGTGCCGGCACTCATAGTCCTTCGCAAAGCATGGAACGTGCGCCTGGCATAGGTTAGCTGGCCATGGCGGCTCTCTTGAAAGAGGCAACCGCGTCTTCCGTCTTGTCAAATACTTCAAATACCCTTGTGAGCTTCGTAATGTGTAACACCTGGTTCGGGTGACTTCCCAGGTTGGCGAGCTTGATGTTACCGCCGAACCTCCGGGCTGAAACGAACAAGGACACTAAAGTACCCAAGCCCCCGCTGTCGATGTGTGTGACCTCCCCGAGGTCGAGCACGATGTGCCGAGATTTGCTCAGCAAGTCTTTCACAAACATGCGCAGAGACGTTGACTCTTCGCGAAAGAGAATAGCGCCGCTGAGATAGACGACGATTACGCCATTCATGCTGATGGTGTTCGCTTCAAGGCCATGAGGGCCTGCAGCCACAATCGTTTTTCCGAGGGGAGGAGGGTGGCCAAGTTGTCGCATCAAGCCCAGAGCATCCCAGCTGACGAATGAGTCCAGGATCTTTCCGTCGACGATGTGATGGATCGTGATTCCATGCACGAATATCTTCTTATCGGTGGGAGGAATTCCTTCGTACTCGCCTTCGTGAGTGCCGGAAATCATCCAGGAGACAACGAGCTTGTCTTGTTCAGAAAAAATGTCTTCGATAGCGAAATGCAGATCGGGAAAAGCCGTCGTAAACCGGACAACCTGGCATTTGTAACCGTCCGGTCCTGTGCGCGAGCCGGATAGGTTGGGATCGTGGAGGGCATGGCTGGGGGAAATCAGCTCGTCTAAGACGTTGAGCTTCCGTTCATTCCAGACTTCTTCGTAGAGGCGAAGAGCAATCTGCTTGTTCTCCGTTGACATTAGAATATGTCCTTCTCCGCCGGTGTTCCGATAGCTCGGGAGCGGACGTCCCGTTTACGGAATCGCTCCGAGGAAGATGGGTAGGGCAAGGCTTGAGAGAGCTTACTCCCCAAAAGTTTGCCTTGCAATGCGCTACGTCTGCGAGGTCAGAACACGCCACGGATAAGCTGAAGAAGTAACAACAGCAACAATGAGGCAGTAACTCGTTCTCAATCCACAACGGCCACGGTGGTTCTCCAATACCACGATTTCCGGTTTGCTAGGACCTCTTAATGCCTAGGCCGAACCCACGATATCCTCGGTCCACAAGGCCTTCGCTTGGGGTTAAGGCCTTCTATCGGACGCCCTGGTAAGGCGTTCCGTGAATGCTCACAACTCAAATCATGCGTCAACTCTCGGTTTGTCCGGAAATCGTCCAGTTGGAGGCTTGTACGACGGTGCTGACGAGACGAGCTTCCGTGGGGCGTTTCTGAATGATCGCCATGACGTGCTAAGCGAAGCCGTGTTGAAAGAGGCGTAGAACCACAAGTTTCCGGAACAAGCGGTCGCGTATGGAAAGACTCTGCTTGCAGCAGCATATGCTGCGGAAGCTAATGGCAGAGTCCCCGAGCGGCGGCTTACGCTTCTTTCGGCGCGAGCCGGAGCCGGCTGCCATCGCTATAGTTCGTTCAGCCGGGCGCTGGTTCGTTTTCTGGGGTGTGCGTGGCCACGCGGTCCGCGCTGGGTTCTAAAACCCATCTTACCGGAAACGCCGTTTCAAGCACGGAGATAGTCCTGCGGCCCCCAAATCGACTTCGACCGCTGGTTGGGCAGGAGGGAAGGCTCAGGAAGGAATATGGGCGCGGCGCAGAAGTTGTACGAAGCGGGGGTTAGCGCGGAGGGGATCGAGGCGAGGGTCAACAAAAGCGAATGCCAGCATCGAGCGGTCGTCGAATCCCTTTTCGAGGACGCTGATGGCGCGGTCGTGGTCGCCCAGCGCCGTATAGATGCTGGCAGCGCCAAGCTTATCCTGGTCCAGAACGCCATCCTTCGGCATCGCAGATAGGCCCTCTAGAGTCGCACGACGCTTTCCAGTTACCGCGTAGAGTTGCAGCCGCTGGAGCGAGCCTGCCGTACTGTCGCCAGTGACCTGGCGTAATTTCTGGACGTAGGCGAGTGCATCTTCATATTTCCCCATCACCGTGTAAACGTCTGCCATACGGGTCAAGGCGGGGATGTATCCGGGGTCCAGTTCCAATGCGCGCAGATAGCGATTGACGGCGCTTTCATACTGGCGGGCGCGAAAAAAAATCCTTCCTTCGTCGGAAAGGTACCAGGGCGAGAGAGGATCAAGCTCGACGGCGCGATGAGCAGCCGCGAGCGCTTCTTCCTGGCGGCCCAGGGTTTGGAGGAAGAAAGCGTAATAGTCATAGGCTCCCGGGAGATTGGCGTTCAACTCAATCGCGCGTTTGAATTCCGCTTCGGCGCGCGGCCAGTCCCAGTCGTATTGATAGTGAATGCGGGCTAATAGTACGTAGACGTCGGCGAGGTCTGGGCTTAGTTCGAGCGCCTTCAACGTGGCTGTGCGAGCCTGATCGGCGGAGTTTCACCAATGCCGGAGCCGCCCCAGATGTCCTGCTCGAAGTAGGTGTTCGCGAGCGCCGCATACGCCTGTGCATAGTTGGAGTCGATGCGGATAGCTTGCTGAAAGTAGTCGATGGCTTTGGCGATTGCCTGCGGACTTCTTTTGGCGGCGTGGAAATTGCCTAGCAAGTAGGCATTGTAAGCGTCGGGGTTGACCGGACGGGCGCCGGCAAGCTGCTGCTGTTCGTGAGCGGTCAGCCGCACTTTGACTTCGCCGGCAATCGCCTGGGCGAGGTCGCCCTGCAGCAGCAAAACGTCTTGCGACTCGCTCTCAAACGTTCTAGCCCACAAGTGAAGGTCGGACCTTCCATCGATCAGCAGGGCGGTGACGCGGATGCGGTTCCCAGAGCGCTGGACGGTTCCTTCGATGATAGCGTCAACATTGAGTTCGTGTGCGATTTCGAGAAGCGTTTTGTTAGTGCTTTTGTAATTCATCGCGGAAGTACCTGAAATGATGCGGAGGGAGCGGACTTGCGCCAGATTGGTGATGAGCGCGTCAGTCATTCCATCGGCGAAATAGTCTTGCTCGGGATTGTGGGAAAGGTTGTCCAGCGGAAGGACGGCGAGCGACTCGATCCGGGGCACGGACGGTTCAACCAGGCGGGCGCGCCAGCTGCTAGCCGCGACTCCAGTGAACAGGAGCGCAACTGAAAGTATCCCAACGGCAATGTAGCGAGCCCGGCGGGTGGCTGGTTGATGGGGAGCGCTTTCGGTTGGCGGGTGAGAGGTTACTAATTGGGGGTGCCGAGACCGCTGGCGGTTCGGCAAGATGTGCGGGGAATGCCAGTGCTGCGTGGCCGACAAACCGGTAACCGCGCTTGGGAATAGTTTCGATGTAGCGAGGATGTTCCGGGGAATCGCCAAGCAAGTCACGGATCTTCTTAACCGCCGTGTTCAAACCGTCGTTGAAGTCCACGAACGTATCGGCGGGCCAAAGGGTTTGCTTCAATTCTTCGCGGGTGACAATTTCGCCGCGGCGTTCGAGCAGGACGCGTAGCACCTGGAAGGGCTGATCCTGGAGGCGAAGGCGGGTGCCGTGTTTCCACAGCTCGCCGGAACGCAGGTCCAGCTCAAAACTGTCGAAACGAAGCCGGTTGGAAGCTGGAGTGCTGCTGGGCACGTGCGAAAGCTCCGCGGGGTTGCGGCTAACTATAGGCCGGAAGAGCGAACATCGCAAATCCGTTTGTCGATTCAGAGACAACTCATTCTGATTCAGTTAGTTATCGGTCCAGAGGAAATCCAGCGGGAATCCAGCCGCGGTTCATTGACCGTTCGGAAGGGCTACCCCACATTCTCACCACCCCGAGAGGAGGGTTCCCATGAAACGACTCTTAGGAATTGCTGTGGTTTGCTTTTTGTTGTGCGGTTTTGCCTTTGTTCCGCAGGCAACAATGGCTGCCGCACCAGATCCGGTGCTTGAATGGATCGGGATCATGAATGAAACGGTGATTGCGGGGCAAACGAGCCCGCTAGCTTCCACGCGAATCACTGCACTGGTCTCGGCGTCGGTGTTCGACGCGGTCAACGGCATCGAGCCACGTTATCAACCGTTTTACGTAAAACCTGCCGCGCAGCAGCCGGCTTCGAAAAAGGCCGCGGCAATTCAGGCTGCGTTCGCCATCCTGCTGAAAGTGTATCCGGCGCAGACCGCGAGCCTTACCGCTCACCAGCAAGCTTCGCTTGCTGCCCTGAACGAAAGCGTGAACTCGATTGCCAATGGCGTCGCCTGGGGCCTGACCGTAGCGGACACCATTTGGAATATCCGTCTTACGGACGGAAACGCGCCGCCGCCGCCGTTCCTCGGCGCAAATGTCCTCGGCGTGTGGCGCCCGACGCCTCTGCTCAATGCGAGTGGTGCCGGTCCACAGTTCGCCACGATGACCCCTTGGGTGCTCACCCGTCCGTCACAGTTCCGGCTTCCGGCGCCGCTGGCTTTGAACAGTCCGGCGTTTGTCGCCGATGTTGAGGAAGTTAGGACCATGGGAGTCTTTTCCGGATCGGGCCGAACTTCCGATCAGTCCGAACTGGCTCTATTCTGGGCGGGCAATACGCCTCTCTACTGGAATCGAATTGCCTCACATTTAGCTGCCAGTCGCGGACTCTCGTTGGCACAAAACGCCTGGTTGTTTGGATTGCTCAACGTTGCCATGGCCGACGCCGGAATTGCTTGTTGGGACGCGAAATATCGCTTTGTCTTCTGGCGCCCGATCACTACGATCCGAACGGGAATCGCGGGCGTCATTGCCGATCCAGCGTGGGTGCCTTGGCTGGATTTCTTCCCCGCCGGAACTCCCGCTCATCCGGAATATCCTTCCGGCCATTCGACGGTCAGTGGATCTGCGGCATTCGTCCTTGCCTTGGAGTTTGGCGAAAACACGGCGTTCCCCGTTACTTCGGAAGTTCGTCCTGGCACTCGCACTCTTTCCAGCTTCACAGCCGCAACATCCGAAATCGCGGATGCGAGGGTCTTTGGCGGAATTCATTTCCGGACCTCATGAGTCCGCGGCGATGCACTTGGCCGCACGGTAGCCGATTACATCTCGCGTCACGCGTTCCGGCAGATCGGCGACGAGAACGAACAGTGACCGTTGTCCCCTTCCCCAACTTGAATTGAGTATCGCGTAGCGAGGCACGGAATAACACCGTGCCTCTTCCCGCCTGGATAGGCAATGCGTACCGGGCCCGATTTGCCCCAGCAATTTCTCATTACCCGGTAAGTTCGGGTATCTTCCATTTGACGACTTCAAGTCGGCGGTTTCCCCGTGAACCGGGACCTAGACGCATGACCCGTCGAGCGGTGCGCATCAGACGCTGACTCCGCGGCCTTAAACATTTGACAACTTGGCAAAGCCCATTGCCGTTCTTGTGCCAATTTTTCGCCCAAGATCTACGACAAAAAAACAGCCGAGATTTCGATGTAGTATTTTCTTTCAAGTGGAACGCGCCAGAGAGGATCGATCTATGCCCGGCTATGCTTACGCGATCCTTGTAGCCGGATGGCTGACCTGGGTCGCGCCATTCCTACGGACCCTGCGAGGTCTGGCACGCCCCAAAAGCCTCGATCGCCGAGCGCGTTGGGGCATATTGCTCGTAGCGGTCGCATACTCGATATTATGGCAAGGGAAATTTTGGGCGCGACAGCCCTCAACTGCGCGGCTCGTGACTTCAATCGCCTTCTTCTTGCTTGCGGCGGTTCTCTCGTGGACGGCGACGACGTCGCTCGGTCGCCAGTGGAGGATCGACGCTGGTCTGAATCCAGACCATGAACTTGTAATGACGGGTCCTTATCGGATAGTCCGCCACCCCATCTACACATCAATGCTGTGTGTTCTACTCGGTTCGGGACTCATGGTCTCATCCAGGTGGCAGCTTCTGATCTCATTCTTGGTCTTTATGGCGGGCACCGAGATTCGTGTGCGGATCGAAGATCAGTTGCTCGCCTCCCATTTCGGGGAAAGATTTACGGAATACAAGCGGAAGGTGCCGGCCTACATTCCTTTTACGAAGCCTTTCGGACCAGCGAGGAAGAATCAATGATACGAGCCATTTTTGCGTTTGTCTTGGGGCTTGCGGTGTTTTTGCCTGCCGGTTCGGGCGCCACAGCCAATTTTGGCTGTGCTCGGCACGACTTAAGTAACATCGCCGCCAGAATGAAGACCAGAGGTGCGCTGGATTCGACCCGACCATCAACATAGCCGTTGCGCTTACTACTGCGAATACACATAAAGTGAAGAGAGCGCCCGCGTAGCGCTGTACGTGTATGCGTGGCCTGCTGGCGTGATAAAGAAACCCCTGATGGAAAGGATCCCTGCGGGATCAGCAGGCCGTATCTGTTTCCATATTTCGCGTTTCCCCGAGGCCATGTCCACACGATAGATGGTTGCCTCCGCCTCGCCCTTCTGGACAACAAAGGCGTGCATTCCGTCCTGATCCCATTCAACGGGCTGATCCCCTTGAAGCAGGGGCGCGGGACGAGCCTTAGCGCTTGCCAATTCGACTATCACATTTTGTTGAGGTCCGTTAGCCACAGCCCAAGTTTCCAATACAAATTTGCCATCCGGAGAAACGCGGTTCCACAAGTGGGCGCCCGGGAGATTTGTGAGGGGGCGCGCCGGGCCTCCTTCGAGAGACACGCGGTAGCCTCGCGGTAGCGCTTCTCCCTCATGCCCAAGAAAAACAAACTCTCTGGCACCTGGCATCCACGAGATCAAGCTCCGCTCAACATGAACTGGGGCGACGTCCAAAGTACGTGCTTCACCGGCTCCTGTCGGCAAAATCCGGAGTTTGGTAGGCTGGCTCGGGAGAAAGGCGACCGCGTACTTGCCGTCAGGTGTAACGCCTATCACGGCGCCTTCGCCGATCTCCGCAGCCGCCGACCCATCCAGACGTCGGAAGAAAACAAGGTAGTCAAAGGGCGCGTAGCTTCCCACTTCGCAAAAGACAATGGTTTTAGCGTCGGCAGACAAGGCGCCATACGTGCCCCAACCCAGGGCCGAAACGTCGCGCTCGAGTCCGCTTGCCGGCGAGGCTACCATTTGCGTGCTGCTGATGCTGTCGTTTGACACTAGCACTCGGCCATCAGGGGCAATATCCCATACATCACTGTAACCAGGCACATTAATTACGGTTCTTGAGGTACCCGACAGATCCACGGCCACTACCGCCCGATCTTGGGCCAATTTCGCCGAAGCCTCTGCGTAAAAGATTTCCCGCCCGTCCGGCGACCATGCTACTCCCTCCTCGCCTTGCGCTTCGCCCGTCAAACGTTTCGCACTCGCGTTGTTGTCCACAACGTCCAGATAGCCCCGATCGTCTCCGTAAACGGGATGTTCGAGAAACGCCACTAACTTTCCATCCGGCGAAATCCGTGGATGACTGATGTAACCGTTTGTCTTGAATAGAACTTTGCCAATGGGATATTCGAGTTGCTGTGGTCCGCTCACGCTGCGCACGACCGCAAACTGCTTACCGTCGCGACTGACGTCCGCATCCCAAACATCTTCCAAAATTTCGCGTGCGGCACCGCCACTCTCCGATACGCGCGCCAGCGTCCCCGATTGCATCCAATTCGACTCGGGATTTCGCCGGAGATTGGTTAGCAGGGCTATATCTCCGGCCGCCGAAAGCCCCATGACCATGGCATTCTTCAGGTCGAGTGACCTCGCGTGGTGATCGCCGATGCGGGAACTGAAGACCTCGTATGGGTGTCCCTCCCAAGCGGCGCTGTAAATCACGCTTTGCCCTTCTGGGACGAAACGCGCGCCCCGGATGTAGCCGCGCTGGAAGGTCAACCGCTTAAAGATGCCCTCCTTGCTTCTGCCACTCCGCATCCCTGCAAAATAAGCTCCGCCAAGGGCTGCGATTCCGCAAAGTGCGGCAACTACGATCGTCACGGGCTGGCGACGCGCGGCAGCGACACTTGGTTGTGCGGCGGATGTATGCGAAGTTCCGCTTAGCGTCTCCATGGCGAATGCTAGATCCTTAGCGGACTGGAAACGCTGCTCCGGTGATTTTTCCAAACAGCGACGCACGATCCGGTCCAATGCGGGGGAGACCGGATGCTGCAGCTCTGTCAACTCGGGCGGGTCATCTTTCAGGACAGCGGTCATCGTTTCAGCCGATGTATCACGGCGAAAAGCGCGATGTCCAGCCAGCATCTCGTACAAAACTGCACCCAAAGCAAAGATGTCGGTCCGAGCGTCTATCGATTCTCCGCGAACCTGTTCTGGAGCCATATAACTGGCAGTGCCCATCACCATACCGGCAGCTGTCTGCGCGCTAGTCACGGTAACCCCATCTGAATCTGCATCTGTGCCGCAGTCCTTCTGCACCACCTTAGCGAGCCCAAAATCGAGAATCTTTACGCGCCCTTCCTTGGTAAGGAATAGATTCTCGGGCTTCAGATCGCGATGAACGATCCCTTTCGCATGAGCTATAGCCAAGCCCTGCGCTATCTGCACACCGTAATCGATCACCTTACGTTGCGGGAGCGCGCCCCGATCCAGCACAGCGCGCATGCTCTCTCCTGCGAGCAGTTCTGAAACAAGAAAAGGTGATCCGTTGTGCTGGCCCACGTCGTGAATGGCCAGAATGTTTGGATGATTGAAAGCCGCAACGGCCCGCGATTCTTGCTCGAAGCGGCGCAAGCGCTCGTGGTCAAGAGCGAGCGATTCCGGAAGAATCTTCAGCGCCACATCGCGCACCAAGCGGGTATCTCGAGCCCGATATACCTCGCCCATTCCACCGGCCCCGAGCGGTCCAACGACTTCGTATGGTCCAAGTTTTGTGCCAGGAACCAGCGCCATAGTTGGTCGCGATTATACGCCCGGAAAACTCCAGCGCGCTAAATCCATTCGAGTTTCTGCGGCGACGATTCCACTTCCCCGGTCGGGTTACCGGATCTCCGGTTTTACGTGCCGGCTCAGACGGTCGATGCAACACCGTTCTAATCGGTTGGTTCAATGATAGTTTTACAAAAAGGACCCATCTCCCAGGCTGTCCTCATTAGACCTAAACAGGGCGCTGTTTTCTTTGAATGGGTGTTCGCTGACTAGTTTAGCCTTTGAAACTCCCACGCTTGGACTTCGAGCTAGTGTTGCGTGGACCCATTGAATCCACACCGGCTTACCGGCAACCTTGTGCTGGTAGATGACCTAATGCGGGAGGGTTGCCGCACTTGATTGGTTAGTGGCCTGTCCGGCTACTTTGCTTGCCGGCTGGTTGGCGTAATAGCCTTTGCGAGCGTAGACTTTGTATCCCTTCTCCCCTGCAGAAATCTGAATCTTCCGGTACTTGCCATCCCAATTCTTGTTCTCGGGATAGTAGCCCAGGCTGTATTGGTGGTGCAGTTCGTCGGAAATCTCATCGAGCGCGGCTTCGAGTTTGCCAATGCCCTTGACTTCTAGCATGCGGCCGCCGGTAGCCTCGGCGAGCTTCTTGAGACTGTCTTTTTCAAAGATGTGGAGCACGTCGCACTTGTCTTGGCCCGGAGCATCGTAAATCTGTAGGACATAGGCAATCACGTCATTTTCTAGCAGAGCTTGCAACGCGTCTTCCATCGTAGACTCGCTATGGGAATCTCCGGAGAGGGCCACGATGACGACGGCCTTTCGCCCTACCTCACCTTTGAGATAGCGAAGAGTTCCGGTGCGGATGGCGTCGTAGAGGTGCGCTTCGCGTAAATGGATAGGCTTGCCGGTGACGCCGACCGGTACGCCACCACCAGGCCACCGGACTTCGTGCGGCGGGGGCAGACCTGACTCTTGGAGCCCGATCGCCCCTCCTCCAAGTTGAATCGTACCCGCCTTCTCCTTTAGGAGCGCTACATCTGAGGTGGGCAGCTGCACTGTTTCTACTCGAGCCGCGTAGCTCAGAATGAAACCCAGGTCAGTAGGCCGGACCACGTGCTCGACGAAGAGCCTTGAAGCTTGTGCTTCCTCACTGAGAATCCAGGACATGTTGGTGCCTGTATCCAGGAGCACGCCAACATTAAGGACGACATCACTGTGGTGGGCAAAGAACCTGATTGTCTGTGGCCGGCCGTCTTCCGAGACGGTGAACTTGTCCGGAGGAAGGTCGCTGGCTAGGTGCTTGTTGGCGTCGCGCACAGTAAAGTAGACAGAGACGACGTCCACGTCACGACGGATGGCATCTTGCTGGCCGACTTTATCCCCAGGGTCATTCTCCTGCGCGGAACCCGATGGGGGCGAGCCCAGGTTTGTCAGTGCCAGGACCAGGATCACGGGGAACGGGCTGACTCGTTTGAACATGGAGTAAGCTCCTCTTCGTGCTTGCGATGGGGGCTTGCCGCGGCGTGTGCAGTTAGATGCGGCGGACGGCGGCAGAGTTGTCGTGGAGTAAAGCGGCTAGCCAGTTTTACGAAGGAAGCTGGACATGATGGATGCTGCGCCGGATCTCCGTACGCTCTCAAGGCTACCAGGAAACCGATTGGAGCTCCGACGTTTTTCATCTTTCCGTAACCGTAAACTACTCCATGCGGTTGCCAACAAAGGAACGACCGCATATTTAGGTCCCATTGAGGGGCCCGGTTGATATAGAGCTAGTTACCCGTTTCCGTCTGAGCCGGCAGCACTGATCGGCCCTTGCAATTGATTCCGAGCTGCGTGAGCATCAGAGCAGCTACTCGTATCGCAGTGCCACCATAGGTTCGACGCGCGTTGCTCGCCACGCCGGAACCGCCGTCGCTCCAAACGCTACCGCCAGCAGCAACCCCGGCACCGCGGCAAACGTCGCCACGTCCTGCGCGCTCACCGCAAACAGGAGGATCTCCATCACGCGCGTTAGTGCTGCTGCGCCCGCAAGTCCCAGAATGGTCCCCATCCCAGCTAGCGTCATCCCTTGACGAATGACTAGTCCGATGATGTTCTCTGGTCGCGCTCCCAGCGTCACCAGCACTCCAATATCGTGCGTGCCTTGCGTCACTAGATGCGACATCACGCCGTATAACCCTACCGCCGCCAAGAGCAGGGCGAATAGGGCGAACGCTCCCAGCATGGTGCTCGAAAAACGCTGCCGTGCCAGCGAATCGTACAAGCGCTCTTGCATACTCCGAATTTCGTAAACCACAACGTCCGGATCCACGGCGTGGATTTCGCCCACAACCGCCGAGGACAGTCCCATTCCTTCCGTTGCTGTGCGTACTGCTAGGAACATGCGATTGCCGCCGAACTGCTCTTGCGAAACATACAACGCGATTTTTCCATCCGTGTGCAGCCCATATTGTTTGACTACGCCCACCACGCCCACAATCGTTATCGGCTTTTTGGGGTCGAACCACACATGTTTTCCGACGGCGTCGCCGTTCGGCCAGAAGCGCTGCGCAAACCTTTCGTCGATGATCCCCACTTGCGGCTTGTCCGCTGAATCATCTTCGTTGAAAAATCGCCCCTTCTTCAAAGGAATTTCCATGGTCTGAAAATAATGTCTGCTGGCGATGCGCACATCCCCTTGTAGCTCCTGGCCCGGCGGAGGTGGGTAGCCTTCCACGCCTACGCGCCCCCAGCCGGCTTCCCCCGTCAGCGGCAATGCCGAAATTGTTCCTTCGGACACCACCCCCGGCAAATGTCCAATGCGCGCTTCAACTTCCCGGTACAGATTGATTACCGGCTTGTCCTCCCGGTATTTTGGCCCAGCTGCAGCCAGCTCCATCGTCAGCACACGATCAGTCGTGAATCCCGGCGGCACGTTCTGCAACCTCACGAAGCTGCGCAGCAGTAGCCCGGCTCCAATCATCAGCATCAACGAAAGCGTCAGCTCGGACACCACCAGCAGCCCGCGCAAACTGTAACGTCTGACGTGTAACCCGCTCTGTCCATTGCGCCCGCCGGCTTTCAGCGAAGTGTTCAGGTCCACCTTGATTGCTCGCCACACTGGCGCCACCCCAAACAGCAATCCGGTGATCAGCGAAGTGCCAAACGTGAACACCAGCACTGCTCCGTTGATAGCGATGTCCTCTAGCCTTGGAATATTTCCTGGATTCATCCTGCGCACTACTCCCAAGCTCAGGTGCGCGACCACCAGTGCCACCACTCCGCCGAAAAGTCCCAACAGCATGCTCTCCGTGAGAAAGTGGCGCGCCAGCCGCTGCCAATTGGCTCCCAACGCCGTCCGGATCGCTACTTCCTTTTCGCGTCCGGTCGCCCGCGTGAGCAAAAGGTTCGCCACGTTCGCGCATGCAATCAACAGCACCAGCCCGACGGAGCCGAACAGAACCAGCAACGCCCGTCGCACATCACCGACTACCTGCTCCTGGAGCCCGATTACGTGCATGCCGAAGCTCGCATCGCGCTTGTCTTTCTCTCGAATGCGACTTGCGATGACATCTAGGTCTGCCTGGGCCTGCTCCACCGAAATGCCTGTCTTCAGCCGCACGATGATGTTGTAGTTTTCATCGCGCCGGTTTCTCTCCGCATCGGCGTCGAGAGGCAGCGGTGCGAAAAAGTCCATCTTGTCCATCGGCGTTTCCGCAGGCATCACTTCGGTGTCGAGCAGAAAGCCGCCCTGCAGCACCCCCGCGACGATGAACGGGTTGCCGTTGAGTATGATGGTCTTGCCCACGATTGCTAGGTCGCCGTTGAACAGCCTCCTCCAGGCCCGTTCCGTCAGAATCGCCACGTCCGGATGGCCCGGCTTGTCCTCCTCGTGCAGAAGCAAGCGCCCCAGCAGCGGCTTCGCCCCGAGCATCTGTAGGAGGCTGGACTGCGTGCGCACTCCGAACAGGCGTTCTGGCTGCTCGCGGCCCGTTAATACGAAAATCTGGCTCTGCGCCAACGCCATTTCTTGAAACGAATGATTCTCCTTCTGGATATCCAGGTATTCGCCGGGAGACGGCCAATCGCGCAGGATTCCAATCGTTGGAGAATGCAGCCACACCGCCGCTAGCTGGTCGGGATGGGGGTAAGGGAGTGGCCGCAGCAACAGCGTATCCACCACGCTGAAAATGGCCGAATTGGCCCCAACTCCTATCCCAAGCGACGCAACGATCACCAACGTCAGGATACGGTTCTTGTGCAACATCCGCAGGGCATAGCGCAAATCCTGCCAAAGCGTCTGCACGAAATACCCTCCTTAAATTCGATCGGAATATAAGAGAAGCGAGACCAGTCCCGGTACTGAAGATACGCAACGATAGACGATTTTCGGCCCCGACGAAACAGAAAAAAATTCAAAAACAGAAAAATGCAAGCGGCCCGAGGGCCGCGCTCCTGGTTTTAGGTGATGAGGCGAATGATCAGAACCGACTCCAAAAGGGCGCCCGTTTTATGATGCGTTAATCGAGAGGTAGGATCGGATCTGTGGTGTAGCGCATACCGTTCCAGCGGTAGATTGTTTGCGTGCGACCATCACGCCAAGTTTTCTGGAGGTCGTAGTGGCCTTTGGTGAGCGTCTTTAGACGCTCGATGCTCCCAATTGCCCCGGTTTCCCCATATTTGTCCAGTACTAGAATGAATTTCTCATCCTGCCCGTGGAGGAAGAAATAAAACGAACATCTAGCAGACCCGCAGAATCCAAGATTGGTGATTCTCGACCAAGATTGCAGCTTGATCCACCACCTCATGCCGGCGCAGGTTCGAGCGCAATGTTTGATGGCTACTCTTTTGCCATTCGTCCAAATACCGAACGAAGACCACTCTTTCAGAGTTCAGCGGAGGCTGTTTTTAAAAGAAGAAACTGTTAGAGATTACCGGGAACGCCGTCAAGCAGGACTTTGGGATTGACGCAGGCTACTCGCGCGTCCCACGAGAACCACTCGGGCCACCCACGGCGCGCTTTTTGAAGAAAAGAACAACTGCCGTGGTTCCAGGCTGATCCGTAGCGCCATCATCGTGCCCGGTAAGACCACAAGCGTACCGCCCTCCACACTCTCGCCTGTGATCAGAAGCTCCGACACATCCCGGGGCCAATAAACCGGATGAATGCTACCGTCGCCCATGGCTATGCAATTTCGCCAGGCTCCACACTCGTTTTTGCCGAGAACGTGACCGTCATCCTTTGCAGCGTCAGGAAGAAATTCCAAGCGCACTTGCCGGTAGCTCCCCGACAGGATTGCCGTACTTTCCAACAGAATCTCTGGCTCCGAGTGGCCGATCAAATCCATTTGACGCGGATTGTTCGCTAACTGCGGAGCGATCTCGACCCAATCTGGAGAATTCTGATTCGCGATCGTACTGGAGTGAAGCTGCACGCCTCGCAGCGTTACATAAAGATGCTCAACGCGAGCGGAGGACGTACAGAATTCACACCTTACTGATTTGACTATCGAAGTGGTGACTGCTCCCCTAGACTGAGACAGCCCACAGACCGATGCCGGCTTTGTTGTATCGATCTGGAAGCCACCGTTGACAGTTACAAAAACACATGTCTCAGCGCAGCCAGTCAGGCCTAAACCCGCGAACATTGCAGCACTAAACGCCGCGGTCCGTAGATGGCAAGGAAGTAGGTTCGAAGATGAATTTCCGGACCGTGTCATTCGACCCTCCGTCGAATCGGCCCATCACGCGCCCATTCTACGCCACGTGGCCAATGCACAGCTTTCTTTTCGGATTGCAGGCAGATCTCCCTTCCCAAGGGCCGGGAACCGCTCGGGCTTCTACCTTAGAGGTGTGCGTGAATCGTTCGATGAGCCCTTAGCAGTTTGTTGAAAAACCCCTCTCGACCTGCAACTTTGTACAAGAAGAACTCGTCTGAATGAAGGAAGAAGAAGGAGACGAGTGAATGCGCGGCGACGACAACCTGCAAG
>Ga0306921_10002607_pt1 | contig 18096 bp, 17 predicted proteins | sample sta12Cox44000080_FD_203760 | JGI IMG/M metagenome (GOLD analysis project Ga0306921, IMG submission 203760) | Lab enrichment of tropical soil microbial communities from Luquillo Experimental Forest, Puerto Rico - statoxic.12C.oxic.44.000.080 (v2)... | ecosystem: Environmental > Terrestrial >... | reverse complement strand
TACAGTTCGAGCCTATTGGTCTCGTTCAGCGCCTCCGGCTCGATCCGTCCTGCCTTCGCCGCCGCACTATCAAGCGGCTGGACCGCGACGTAAGCACTCCCGGCGTAGCGTTTCGCCAGCACCGCGTGGAGGTCGGAGCCTGACGGCCTGCCCGGAAGCGTATCGAGCTGCAGCGGTACGGAAACCAGCATGCCCTGCCGGTAATTGCCGACGGAGGGCACGAACAGCGGCCGGCGCGAAAGCTTCGAGTAGAGCTGCATCTCGGGTATGTGCTTGTGCTCGAAACCCAGCCCATAGAGTTCAAAGGCCGGCGCGCTGCCATCCTCAAAACTTGCGATCATCGACTTTCCCCCGCCCGAATAGCCGCTGACCGCGTTCACCGTGACGGGATAATCCGCCGGCACAAGACCGGCATCGACGAGCGGCCGCAGCAGCGCCACCGCGCCGGTCGGGTAGCAGCCGGGATTGGCGACCTTCCGCGCTGCCCTGATCTTATCGGCCTGGTCCGGCGCGAGCTCGGGAAAGCCATAGGTCCAGCCGCTGGCGACCCGAAAAGCCGTCGACGCGTCGAGAACCTTGGGAGCGGCGGCGCCCATGCCGTCGATCAGCGCAACCGTCTCTTTCGCCGCATCGTCGGGCAGGCAGAGGATCACGAGATCCACCTCCTCCATCAGCGCGCGCTTTGCACTGGCATCCTTGCGCTTTTCCTCGGCGATGCCTTTCACCACGACGTCGTTCTGCGACCGCAGGCGCTCGCGAATGCCAAGCCCGGTGGTCCCCGAAGCGCCGTCAACGAACACCGAAGGCCTGGTCGTGGCGTCCCCGGTCGTTGCCTGGTGGGTGTCGGAAAGCGTCATGGCGCGCTCCTTTCAAGAGTGTCGTTCGCGAAGGCGTCCGGCCGCGCGTTTCGCATTAAACCAGCGATCTGTTGCGAGCCGTTGTCCTCACGCGAGGCCAGAGCCGCCGCAACGGCCGCATAGTCGGCCTCGGACTTGTGCTGGTTGAGCTTGAAGCTGCCCTCGACTTCAACAACGGTCATGACCAAGCCTACAATTGCCTTCTTCATCGCCTCCAACCGTCCGGCCGTCATCTTGGCCGATGTCCACGGCTTCTTCGGAGCCAGCCAGTTTTCGAATTTCGCACTCAACCTATCAACCTGGATCGCGAGCTCGTCGTCGGACAGTTTTCGCACCGGGCCGGTCAAATGCACGGCCTGGTAGAGCCAGGTCGGCACCTGATCCGGCGAGACGTACCAGTCCGCCGATACATAGGCATCCGCGCCGCTGACTGCGAGCAGCCAGGACAACGTTCCGTCCGCAAGTTTTATCAGCGGGTTGCCGCGGGCGAGATGAAAGACGGCCCTGGGTGTGCCATCTTTGGCATAGTCGAGATAGAACGGCAGCAGTGATGCAATCGGCCTCTCGCCGTCGAAGGCGCAGGCGGTGCCGAAGCCGCGCGCCTCCGCAAAGGCGAGGCTCTCGGCGCGATCGGGTTTGAACATCGGTGGCGTGTACATATTGAGCTCCAGCAGGAGCCGCCCGATCAAACCGCGTATCTTGGAAGAAGGAAGAGCCGCGGCAGGAGATCCGGCGGCAGAGGCTTGATCTTAAACGCAGACATCCGCCCATACCGCAGAGGTGCGGCGGCGGTCCAGGACAACAAAGGTCGCAGCATTGATCATGGCGCGGCCTATAAGACCATGCCCGTTTGGCGTCAAGACGCCTTGCTGCGAAATCGGGTCAACCGGGCTTGAAATTATCCTGAATGCGCCGCCAAGAGCCGGATGGCAGTCACGCAAACCATCGATATGGAAGCCTTGGCCTGAGGATGTCTTGCCCTGCGGATGTCTTGCCTGAGGACGCCTTGGCCTGAGCACGTTTTAGCCTGTCGGATTTCAGACAACGCGCCAGAGCCATTCGGCGATCTGCGCGATGACGTCGCCGAACAAAAGCAGCGCCGCCGACCAGACGAATGCCGATATGAAATTGGCAAATTGAAATTGCCAATAAGGCATCTCGAAAATCCCGGCTGCAAGCGGCACGGAGGCGCGCAGCGGCCCGAAAAATCGCCCGACGAAAATGCTTGGCACGCCCCAGGCTCTCACGAACGCCTCGCCGCGTGGCAAAATTTCCGGGTAACGCGACAGCGGCCACAACTGGGCGACCTGTTCCTTGTAACGGAAGCCGAACCAATAGGAGACCCAGTCGCCCAGCGCCGCGCCGATGCTGCCGGCGATCCAGACCGGCCAAAAACTGATGCCGCTGACACCGATCAGCGCACCAATCGCCACCAACGCTCCCCACGCCGGGATCAAGAGCGAGATGAAGGCAAGCGATTCGCCGAATGCCAGCAAAAGGACGATCGGTGGAGCCCACGCCTGATGGTCGCGCACGAAATCAGCCAGCGCGCGCGTGAGATCTTCCATTCCAAAAGGTCCTCCTGCGGCAAAGGCCCCTGTTTAAGCTGGCCTGATCGAGGACATCAAGTCACAATGAGTGCGGCGCATTTGACATTCGCTTCAGTATCGCCGCGAGTATTCGCGCGGATTCGTGAATTTCTGCGCCATGTCTCCGCTTTTTCATTACCAGCCAATAAGCAAGGGATCAGGCATATGATTGGACCGTTGATGATGTGCGTAAGCGTTGTGATTCTGCTGTTCGGCATGGTCGCGGGAATCGTGATGGGGATTCAACAGGACTTCGCGCTGGCGGCGGCGCACGCGCATCTCAATCTGGTCGGCGGTGTTCTCTTGTTCGTGTTCGGGCTCTATTACAAGCTCGTTCCTGCGGCCGGAAACAGCGCCCTGGCGAAACTGCAGGGCTGGCTCCAGATGGCTGGCGGCATCCTGTTTCCGGCCGGTGTTGCCATTGTGATCCTCAAGGGCACCTCGTTCATCATCGCCCCGGTTCTGGGTTCGCTCATCGTCGTGGCCGCAATGGCGCTATTCGCCATCATCGTGTTCAGGACCTCGCTGGCGGCTCACCTTTAAGAGCGGCCTCTCGCACTGCGGTCACTTTTTAAGTTCATCCGTGGCATAGTCAAACAGACCGATTCGTCTGTGACCGTATCGCGCGCAACACGTGAAAAGATATGTCTAAGCCATTGAAATCCAGTGCAAAAACGAAGGCTTCGGACGACCTGTTCGGGGCTGCCGGCAAGGGCCGCGCGCCGCTGAAGGTGGCTTCGCGCTCGACCAGTGCCGAAGCCGGATATACCGCGCGCGACATCGAGGTACTTGAGGGATTGGAGCCGGTACGGCGTCGGCCCGGCATGTATATCGGCGGCACCGACGAAAAGGCACTGCATCACCTGTTCGCCGAAGTCATCGACAACTCGATGGACGAGGCATTGGCCGGCCATGCCACCTTCATCGAGGTGGAACTGAACGCCGACGGATTTTTGACAGTCACTGACAACGGCCGTGGCATTCCCGTCGATCCGCATCCGAAATTCCCGAAGAAATCCGCGCTCGAAGTCATCATGTGCACGCTGCATTCCGGCGGCAAGTTCGATTCCAAGGTCTACGAGACCTCAGGCGGACTTCACGGCGTCGGCGTGTCGGTGGTGAACGCGTTGTCCTCGCGGCTTGAGGTTGAAGTCGCACGCGGCCAGAAACTATACCGCATGGCGTTTGAGCGCGGCCATCCAAAGAGCAAGCTGGAAGATCTCGGCAAGATCAACAACCGCCGCGGCACCAAAATCCGTTTCAAGCCGGATTCAGACATTTTCGGCGCCAAGGCAACGTTCAAGCCGCAGCGCCTGTTCAAGATGACGCGCTCCAAGGCCTATCTGTTCGGCGGCGTCGAAATTCGCTGGCGCTGCGATCCTTCGTTGCTGAAGGGCGTCGAGGACGTGCCGGCGGAAGCCAGCTTCCATTTTCCCGGCGGGCTGAAGGATTATCTGGCGGCTGCGATCCACGCCGACACGCTGGTGCATCCGGATATCTTCTCGGGAAAATCCGGACGCGTCGGTGCGCACGGCGCCTGTGAATGGGCGGTGGCCTGGACCGCCGATGCCGACGGTTTTCTATCCTCGTATTGCAACACCATTCCGACGCAGGACGGCGGCACGCACGAATCCGGCATGCGCAGCGCGCTGTTGCGCGGACTGAAGGATCACGCCGAACGCGTCGGACAGGGCAAGCGCGCTGCCTCCATCACTTCCGAAGACGTGATGGTTGGCGCGGCCGTGATGCTGTCCGTATTCGTGCGCGAACCGGAATTCCAGGGCCAGACCAAGGACCGCCTCGCCACCGCGGAAGCCCAGCGCATCGTCGAACAGGCGGTCAAGGACCCGTTCGACCACTGGCTGTCCGGCAATCCGCTGCAAGCCAACAAGCTTCTGGATTTCGTGGTCGAGCGAGCCGAAGAGCGGCTGCGCCGCCGCGCCGAAAAGGAGATTTCGCGCAAGACCGCCGTCAAGAAGCTGCGTCTTCCCGGCAAGCTCGCCGACTGCACCGACACGGCTGCCGACGGCTCCGAACTCTTTATCGTCGAAGGTGACTCGGCCGGCGGCAGTGCCAAGCAGGCGCGCGACCGCAAGACCCAGGCGATCCTGCCCTTGCGCGGCAAGATCCTGAATGTCGCCTCCGCCACCAAGGACAAGCTCACCGCCAACGCGCAGCTTGCGGACCTGGTCCAGGCCATCGGCTGCGGCACCGGCGCGCATTATCGCGAAGAAGATTTGCGCTATTCCCGCATCATCATCATGACGGACGCCGACGTCGACGGCGCCCATATCGCTTCGCTCCTGATCACCTTCTTTTATCGCCAGATGCCCCGCCTGATCGATGGGGGTCACCTCTACCTCGCGGTGCCGCCGCTCTATCGGCTGACGCACGGCAGCAAGACCGTCTATGCGCGCGACGACGCCCACAAGGACGCCCTGCTGAAGAGCGAATTCAACGCCAACGCCAAGGTCGACGTCGGCCGCTTCAAGGGGCTGGGCGAGATGATGCCCTCGCAACTGAAAGAGACGACGATGGCCCCCGCGAAACGGACGCTGCTGCGGGTGGTTCTGCTGGCAGACGACCGCGAAGGCACCGCCGATTCCGTCGAACGGCTGATGGGTACCAAGGCCGAAGCCCGCTTTGCCTTCATCTCCGACAAGGCGGAGTTTGCAAGCGACGATCTGCTGGATGTCTGAGGGTCACTTTCCGACATCCGAGGCTTTGAAATTCTATCATGAAATCAATAACCTGTAGTGGAACCGGCACCTGCCAGCCGTTTTCCGCGCGGTGTGCCCCCCCGGCAACAGCTTTTTGGGCGGGTTCGGCTATAAGTATCGACAGATTCGGCGCATATCGCGCCTTGCCGCGCTCTCTGAGGAAGTTGATGATGAAAAAACTGATTTTGGCTCTGACGGCAATCGCGGCTTTCAGTGGATCAGCCTTGGCAGCCGACCTTCCCGCGCGGGCCTATTCCAAGGCACCGGTGATGCCTGAGCCTATTCAAAACTGGACCGGCTTCTACCTCTTCGGCGGCTTCGGTTACGGCCTCTGGGAGGCCGACACCTTCACCGTCAACCCAACGACCGGAGTTTGCGCGGTCTGCGTCGAGCAGCGCCAGGGTGGCAGGGGCTGGTACGGGACCGTCGGCGGCGGTTATGACTGGCAGTTCAACGGCCGTTGGGTAGCCGGTATTTTGGCTGACGGGCAGTTCGGCAATATTCGCGGTTCGATCCAGGATCAAAATGCATTCGCGGTCGGTCAGGAAGAGCTGAAAGACACGTGGGCGGTAGGCGCGCGGCTCGGTTACCTCGTGGCGCCGAACGTGCTCTCTTACGTCAACGGCGGCTACACCGGCGCGAACTGGTCGAGCACGACGCTGGTTGATGCCCATTTAGGCGCTCCCATCGGCCTGCACACCGACTCTTTTAATTCCACGGGCTGGTTTATCGGTGGCGGCGTTGAGAACAGCTTCGACTTCTTCGGCATCAACTTCCCCGGTCTGTTCATGAAGACCGAATATCGCTGGGCCCAATATGGTACGACTCAAATCGGCGAACTCAGCGCGACCGGTTTGCCCATTGGCAATAACATCAGCTTCCATCCGCAGGTACAGACGGTCAGCACATCGCTCGTCTATCGCTTCAACTGGGGTGGCCCGCCCGTCGCTGCGAGGTACTAAGCTTCTCGCGCTGGTTCAACGAACAAGAGCCCCGGCATGATCCGGGGCTTTTTTGTGCTTGATGAGAGCGATGTCCCGCGCCACCAGATACGATTTCATCCCTGCCGCACGGCTGGCATTCCCCGCAATCGAAAGCTAGGCTGCCTCGTCGAACTCATCCGCGAACCCGCCCGTCAGGCAGGAAAAACCGCGAGTCGAAAAATCGACAGCCGAGGAGAGCCCATGCGCACGTTACTGCTGATCCTGGGTCTGATCGCACTGCCGATTGGGCTGCTCTGGATCGGCCAGGGTACCGGCATCATCGCCTGGCCGGCATCGAGTTTCATGATCAGGCAGATCCAGTGGGCCGGATATGGCGCGATGCTCGCGGCTCTCGGCCTGGTGCTGATCTGGCAGAGCAAGCGATAGTGATGGCAGCGTCGCGCGAAAAATCCGACCCATTCGATCTCCGCGGCAAGGTTGCGATCGTCACCGGAGGCAATGGCGGCATCGGTCTTGGCATCGCACGCGGGCTTGCCGGTGCCGGGGCGAACGTCGCGATCATCGGCCGGAACGAGACAAAATCGGCCGCCGCGGCAGCCGAACTCGGGCAATCCGGCTGCAAGGCCATCTCGGTTGTCGCCGACGTTACCGACGAGCGCGCCGTCACCGCCATGGTCAACCGCGTCCGGGGCGAGTTGGGGCGAATCGATATTCTCGTCAATAACGCTGGCATCAACATCCGCAAGCCGCCGCAAGCGCTCGGTCTTGGCGAATGGGAAAGCGTCATCACGACCAACCTGACCAGCGCGTTTCTGTGCTCGCGCGCCGTTCACTCCGCGATGAAAGCAGCCGGCGGCGGCAAGATCATCAATATCGGTTCGATGATGTCGATCTTCGGCGCCAGCTTTGCGCCGGCCTATGCCGCCAGCAAAGGCGGCATAGTTCAATTCACCCGTTCCTGCGCGGTCGCGTGGGCTGTTGATAATATCCAGGTCAATGCAGTGCTCCCGGGATGGATCGACACCGATCTGACGAGACGCGCGCGCGAAGAGGTCGCAGGACTCCATGAAAATGTATTGGCGCGCACCCCGGCCGCACGCTGGGGCAGATCGAGCGACTTCGCCGGCATCGCGGTGTTTCTAGCATCAGGCGCATCTGATTTTGTGACGGGCGCGGCGATCCCTGTCGACGGCGGGTTTTCGGTCAAGGGCTAGGCGCAAATCGCGCGCCGCAGGCGCTATCATCGAGAGGCTGGCGAATGCACATGCTCGGGGCGAACGCCGACGCCGACGAAGCGCGCGAAGACGCCTTGCAGCCAGGGTACCGCGTTGACGAGGCGTACGATCATCGGCGGGCGGATCGGCCGATCTCCCGGCTTGATGGCGGCGCTGATGATGTTGTTCTGAACGACAACCTGCATGGCCTGTGTCATCCGCACCGGAAACTCGCGCCGTCGCTGCACGGCCTCGAGTTCGGCTTCCGACGGGCTGCCGGTGGCGAGCTTGGTGGCGAGCAAATTAGCGGTCGCGACCGCATCCTGGATCGCGAGGTTCACGCCCACGCCGCCGACCGGCGACATCGCGTGTGCGGCATCGCCGATGCAGAGCAGCCCGGGTCGCGTCCATTGCTTCAACCGGTTGATCGCGACCGTCAACAGCTTCACGTCATCCCAGGACCGCACCTCTGAAATTCCCGACGCAAGGATCGGCGCCATGCCAATCACATCGTCGCGAAATGCGTCCAGCCCACGCGCCTTTACCGCCTCATATCGCCCCTTGGGAATCACATAGGCGCATTGCCAGTACTCGCCGCGATCGAAGGTGACGAGCATCTTGCCGGTTTGAATCCGGGCAAAAAGGCTTTCGTTTTCATCGTTGCGCCTGCCGGCGCGAAACCAGAGCACGTCCATCGGCGCGCCGATCTCTTCGACCTCAAGCCCCGCGCATTGTCGCACGATCGAGTGCCGGCCATCGCAGCCGATCGTCAGTTGGCTGCGGATCTCCAATCGACCCGCCGACGTAGCGGCGCCGACACCGGCCACGCCATCGCCCGACCAGATCAGATCGGTGGCCTCCGCATTCATCATCACATTCAGCGACGGAAATCGCTTGCCCTTCTCGCGCAGGAAATTGAGAAAGTCCCATTGCGGCATGAACGCCACGAACGGGTATTTGATTCGCAGCCGGCTGAGATCGGCAAGGCGAATCGTCGTCTCGCCGAACTTGCCCTCCATCTTCTGCAGTTCTTGATGCGGGAGCTTGAGGAAATCGTCGATCAGTCCCAACTCATCCATCACCTGCAAGGTCGAGGGATGAACGGTGTCGCCGCGGAAATCGCGGAAAAAATCGGCGTGTTTCTCCAGCACCAGCGTCTCGACACCGGCTCGTCCCAACAGATATCCGAGCATCATGCCGGCGGGACCGCCGCCCACGATGCAGCATCTTGTTTGGATACGCCGAACGGTTTGCTCGGCAGAACTCACCGTGTCCATCATCTGGTTCTTGCTTGTTGGTCAGCGGCGGAAGCTCTTCATCTCCGAGATGCTGCCGTCGCGGTAGGTCAACTCGACCGAGACGAATTGGTTCGTCGGCGAAAGTTTCAGACAGGGCTTGGCATCGTAGGGAAGCGCGCTGGGATCTTTCATGTCACAAGGCGGCGGCGCGAGCGCCACGCGCTTTTCCGCCTGCGTCGCAGGCGCCGCGAATGCCAGCAGGTGCGTGGCCAGACCCAATGCAAAGGCGTTCTTGAACGACAGCCAGCCTCTCATCCGTGTTCCCCACCTTCGAAAAAGCGCGCTTCGATGCGCCCCGTTGACAGAATCGGCACGCCGTATGCGCTGTAGTCGATGGCTTGGGATCGGCGGTTCAGCAAGCACTGCTCTCCATCAAGCACCTTCGGTCGGCCACCTGTCGTCCTGGAACGGCCATGAAAGCTCGCATTTGTGCCAAAACATTAAGCTTTTTCAACACTTCCCGCACGCGCTCCATTGACTTTGGCCAATTCGTGCCTATGTTCCCCTTCGACGCGGCCCGGTATCGAAGCGCGATATCTTGAATAAGCCGCCTGTCTGCGTATCCGAAAATCCCGTGCAAATTTGCGTGCCGTTCCGGGATTGATAGCGACAGTCCTTTTCGAGATTCCAAGCGGCGGTATCTGCCAGAGGCTAAATGTCTTTTTCCAATCTCGGCTTGTCCGAAAAGGTGCTCGCCGCCGTCGCGGCCACCGGTTACACCACCCCGACCCCCATTCAGGAACAGGCGATTCCCCACGTTCTGGCCCGCCGAGATGTCCTCGGCATCGCCCAGACCGGCACCGGCAAGACCGCTGCCTTCGTCCTTCCCATGCTCACGATGCTGGAAAAGGGCCGCGCCAGGGCGCGGATGCCGCGCACCCTGATCCTCGAGCCCACGCGCGAACTTGCTGCCCAGGTCAAAGAGAGTTTCGATCGATACGGCGCCGGACAAAAACTCAACGTGGCGCTTTTGATTGGCGGGGTTTCGTTCGGCGATCAGGATTCCAAGTTGACGCGCGGCGTCGACGTACTGATTGCAACGCCAGGCCGGCTGCTCGACCACACCGAACGCGGCGGATTGCTGCTCACCGGCGTCGAACTGCTCGTGATCGACGAAGCCGACCGCATGCTCGACATGGGTTTCATTCCCGATATCGAGCGCATCTGCAAGCTGGTGCCATTCACGCGGCAGACCCTGTTCTTCACCGCAACGATGCCGCCGGAAATCCGGCGCATCACCGAGACCTTCCTGCACAATCCCGAGAAGGTGGAAGTCTCCAGGCCAGCGACGACCGCCGTCACCGTGACGCAGTTGCAAGTGCCTGCTGGCCGCGAGCCGCACGAGAAGCGCGAAACCCTACGCCGCCTGTTGCGCGACGCCAGGGATCTCAACAACGCGATCATCTTCTGTAATCGCAAGCGCGAAGTCGCCGTCCTCTACAAATCGCTTCAGAAACATGGCTTCAGCGTCGGCGCACTGCACGGCGACATGGATCAGTCGGCGCGGACCGCGGCCCTTGATCAATTCCGCAGAGGCGAAATTCCGCTGCTGGTTGCTTCCGACGTCGCCGCGCGCGGCCTCGATATCCCCGCGGTGAGCCATGTCTTCAACTTCGACGTCCCCCATCATGCCGACGATTACGTCCATCGCATCGGCCGTACCGGGCGCGCCGGTCGTAGTGGCACCGCGATTTCGATCGTTACTCGGCTCGACCAGAAGTCAATGGCGGCGATCGAGAAGCTGATCGGACAAAGCATTCCGTTCGCCGAAGGCTTGGCCGAGAGCGATGCGCAAGAGCATGCCGGCGCTGAGTTGCAGGCTCGCGAGCGCTCACGCGAAAGCGGAAAGGAAGCTTCACGCGGCGGCCGCAAGCCGCGCCGCGATCGCGAGCCCCGCCGCGGCGGCGGTCGAAAGGGCGGTTCGCTGTCACAGACAGGTGTCGCTGCGCATGCCGCTCAGACCGCACCGGCTGCGCTGCGTGCACCTTCGATCGGACGCATCCCCTCACCGGCGGCCGAACCGTCGGAGCCTGCGGATCATTCGCACCTGCCGGCGTTCCTGTTGCGACCGGTTCGCGCCCGCGTCTGAGCATTCTGGCTCGCGATGGCCGGGATTCCCCTTTAACGGGTCGTTCATCAACGTCCACTAACTTGTCCCGATAATTTATGCGATTGATACTGCGACGGGCACTGTCCGCCGCCTGGGGACATTATCCGTGCTCGACGAACATGAACGCACGATGGCCTTCGCCGAACTGGCGCTGGGCCAGATCAGGTCGCTGCGGCAAACTGCCGTGCCCCGCAATTACGAGATTTGGTACGTCTACGCGACTGGCTACAATCCACCTCTCAACAAGATCATCAACGAGACCCTCGCGCGCAACGGCAAGCTGACCGAAGCCGATCTCGAGCAGATCTACGAGACTTATCTCTCCCACATCAAAACTACCGACCGCATCGACCGGGTCGGCGCACGCGTGATCGGCGAAATCGACGACGTCATGCGGCTGCTCACCGAGGCGCTCAGCGTGTCGACGAGCTATGACGCGAGCCTCGCGGGCGCGAGCGATAAGCTCGCCAGCGCGGAGAGCGGCGACCAGATCAAGTCGATCGTCGAATCTCTGCTGCGTGCGACAAGTCAAATGCGCAACACCAACAAGGCGCTGGAAGAGCGCCTGATGCTGTCGAAAACCGAAATCAGCTCCCTCCAGCAAAGCCTCGAGGCGATCAGGGCCGAAAGCCTCACCGATCCCCTCACTGGCCTCGGTAACCGCAAATATTTCGATCGTTCGATCGAGATGGCTGTCCAGAATGCATTGGCAAGCGGCGAGCCGCTTTCGCTTCTGATGTTCGACATCGACCACTTCAAATCGTTCAACGACTCCTATGGCCACCTTACCGGCGATCAGGTGCTGCGGCTGGTCGGAATGTCCTTGAAGCAGACGATCAAGGGGCAGGACATCACGGCCCGCTACGGCGGCGAGGAATTCGCGGTCGTGCTGCCTAATACCGCACTGCGCCAGGCGCTGACGGTCGCCGATCATATCCGGCGGGCGGTCATGTCGAAGGAGTTGAAGAAGAAATCCACTGGCGAGATGCTGGGCCGCGTCACCATTTCGGTCGGGGTATCGATGCTCAAGTCCGATGACGACACCGATTCGCTGATCGAACGCGCGGACGCCTGCCTTTATGCCGCCAAGCGCGCGGGCCGCAACCGCGTGGTGTGCGAGGCCGACCCGGAGTACGTGGCCGAGCCCAAGAGCCAGGTGGCTTGAGAACCAGCAGGCGCCCTTAAGCAGAGCCCGTCACGACGACGAGGCGTTTCGCGATGCCTTCGTTCGTGCGGGTTTCTTTCCGACGGCGAATTTTCTGCCCACAGGCTTCTTGTTCGCAGCTTTCTTCGCAGTCCCATCGGCAGCCTTTCGGCCCGCCTTCGTGCGCCTTCTCGGCCGCTTGCTCAATGCTGCGCGCTGAGCCGCCGCGAAAGCCACCCTCGCCCACTCGCTCAATTCATGCGGATCGTCGTAGAGCCGTTCCGGCAGTTGCCAGTAGGAAGCCACCGTGACCGTCCTGGTCCTGGTTTGATACTGAAACGGCTTTGCTCCCTCGACCTCGAAACGGGGGATGCTGTGTTCGTCCGCGCGCAAGTAAACGCCGCCACGCAGCGCCAGCGCGAAATTGGTGCCGTCGGCGGAGATGCCGAATCCGGAAAACATCCGGCGGATCGTCACCGGGCCGAAATCGGAAAAAAGATCGGTCAGGAAGTCGCGGTCCATCGTCGCGCGCCGCCGTTTCGCGGCGTCTGGCACACCATGATCAACCTTCGGCCTTCGCCGGCTTGAGCTGCACGGATTCGCCGCAACCGCAGGCTCCGACCTGGTTCGGATTGTTGAAGATAAACTGGGCCTGCAACTTGTCGGCCTTGTAATCCATCTCGGTGCCGAGCAGGAACAGCACGGCCTTGGGGTCCACCAGGATTTTCACGCCCTTGTCCTCGACGACCTCATCGCTCGGGCGGACTTCATGGGCATATTCGACCGTGTAGGATTGTCCGGCGCAGCCGCCGTTCTTGACGCCGACCCGCAAGCCGACGATCTCGGAATCGGCGCGGCGGGTCAATTCCTGGATGCGCTGCGCGGCGGCCTCGGTCAGCTTCATGACCTGCGGGCGCGGGCGCGGCTTCTGCTTGGATGTCGGTGATGCGGATGTCATATCTGTCATGTGGTCAATCCCGCGGCCTGTTCAATGCCGGCTTGATATCGTGAACGGTCAAATTCGAATGCATCACCACATATTGAGAACGAGACGCGCCTCGTCGGACATCCGGTCCGGAGTCCATGCCGGGTCCCACACCAGGTTGACGTTGACGACGCCAATGCCGGGAATGCTGGCGATTGCGTTCTCCACCATCTGGGGCAACTCTCCGGCCGCCGGGCAGTTCGGCGTCGTCAGCGTCATCACCACATCGACGGAACGGTCGTCCTTGAGATCGACCTTGTAGATCAGGCCGAGCTCGTAAATGTCGGCGGGTATTTCCGGATCGAAAACGGTCTTCAACGCGGCTACGATCTCGCCGCTCAAGCGCTCGGTCTCCTCCGGCGGCAACGCCGAGTGCGTCTCCATATTGGCGACTTTGGCTTCGAGATTGGGCATCTCCGGATTCCCGGTTTCGATGGTATCGGTCATGCGAACAATTCCCCCGCCTTGATCAGGGCCTGCGCCAACTGATCGACTTCCTCACGAGTATTATACATTCCGAACGAGGCCCTGCAGGTCGCCGTCACATTGAACCGCTCTAAAAGCGGCATGACGCAATGGGTACCGGCCCGCACGGCTATTCCCTGGCGGTCGATCACGGTCGCGACATCGTGGGGATGGGCGCCCTTCATTTCGAAGGAGATCAACGGCCCCTTCCCCCTGGCCGTGCCGATCATGCGCAGCGAATTGATTTCACGCAGACGAGCTTCGGCGTAGTCGAGAAGATCATGTTCGTGGGCCGCGATGCGTTCTTTGCCGATCGAATTGACGTAGTCGATCGCCGCTCCCAGTCCCACTGCTTCAACGATCGCCGGCGTGCCCGCCTCGAATTTGTGCGGAGGATCGCCGTAGGTGACCCAGTCGCGTGCCACCTCACGGATCATCTCGCCGCCACCATTATAGGGCCGCATCGCCACGAGGTGCTCATGCTTGGCATAGAGCACGCCGATGCCGGTCGGCCCGTACAATTTGTGGCCTGTAAAAGCATAGAAGTCGGCGTCGATGTCCCGCACGTCGACCGGCATGTGCACCGCGGCCTGGCTGCCGTCGACCAGCACGGGTATCCCGCGATCATGCGCGAGCTTGACCACCTCCTTGACCGGCACGACGGTGCCGAGCGCGTTCGACATGTGGGTGATCGCGACCAGCTTCGTTTTCGCGGAGAGCAGTTTTTCGAACTCGTCGATCAGGAAATTGCCTTCGTCGTCCACCGGGGCCCATTTGATGACGGCACCGTGGCGTTCCCTGAGGAAATGCCAGGGCACGATATTGGAATGGTGCTCCATGATCGAAAGCACGATCTCCTCGCCTGCCTTGATGTTCGGCTCGCCCCATGAGGAGGCCACGAGGTTGATCGCCTCCGTCGCATTACGGGTGAAGACGATCTCCTCGCTCCGCGCGGCGTTGAGAAATTTCGCCACTTTGGCGCGGGCACCCTCGTAGGCCTCGGTGGCCGCGTTGGCGAGGTAATGCAGGCCGCGGTGCACATTCGCGTACTCGGTCTTGAAGGCCAGGTTCATGCGGTCGAGCACCGCGTTGGGCTTCTGTGCTGACGCGGCGTTGTCGAGATAGACCAGAGGCCTGCCATAGACCTTGAGCGCGAGAGCGGGGAAATCCTCCCGCACCCTCGCGACATCATACGCACCATTTGCGACTGCCGGATGCATGGTCATCCCCGAGCCGCCAGCCAGCGCTGCGCTGCCGAAATCGCGAGCTCACGCAACGCATCGCTGGCGATCTGTTCGATCGCTTCGCCAACAAATGCCTGGATCAGAAGCGCCTGCGCCTCCTTCTCGGAAAGGCCGCGTGCGCGCAGGTAAAATAGGAGGCTCTCGTCGAGCGCGCCGGTGGTTGCGCCGTGGCCGCAGGTAACGTCGTCGGCGAAAATTTCGAGCTCCGGCTTGTTGTCGGCCTCAGCCTCGTCCGACAACAGAAGCGCCCGCGTCATCATCTTGGCGTCCGTCTTCTGTGCGCCGGGGCGCACCATGATGCGGCCCTGAAACACCGAATGGGCGCGATTGTCGACCACCGAGCGGAAGATTTCCCGGCTCATGCAGTGCGGAACGGCGTGATCCAGAAACAGCGTATTATCGGCGTGCTGGCGACCATTGAGCAGGCTGACGCCGTTGGCCGTCACTTCGGCGCCTTCGCCGGCGAAAGTGAGGTATCCCTGATAGCGGCTGACGCCGCCGCCCGTGGTCATGTTCAGCGTGTTCAGCCGCGCCTTCGCAGCCATCGTGAAAATGGCGGTGGTGATGTTGACGGCGTCCGGCGCATCGACCATCAGCCGCACATGCTCGAGCTCACCTCCATCGCCGAGGCAAACGGTGACGGCGTCGTTAACCTGATAGGATTGCGCACCGTCGGCTGCGACAAAGCTCTCCAGCAAGGTCGCTCTCGCGCCCTTGCCGACGGTCAGGAACGAGCGGGTATAGCGCGCAGCCGACGAACGCGTCGCGACATGCACGATGTGAACCGGCTTCTTGAGCTCGATTTTTTCGGCAATCGTGACCAACACACCGTCGGTTGCGAGTGCTGCGTTCAACGCAAGCATCGCGCCTCCGATTGCGCTACCACCGAGCAAATCTGCCCTCGAACTGTTTCCCTGCTCCTCGAGCGCGTCGCGCAGGGTTTGCACGCGCACACTGGTCTCGAAAGCCGAAAGGTCCGACAGTGCCGGCGCAAACACGCCGTCGATCAGCACGAGCCGCTGGGCATCGACCACGGCAAGCGAAGCCAGCGCGGCCTCGGCGGATTTGAGCGCGGCGGCATCGGGAGCAGCGGCAAGCGGCAGCACCTCGCGCATCAGCGCGCGCAGATCGGTGTATTTCCATTCCTCGATCCGCCGATGCGGCAGGCCCGCGCGCTCATAGGCTCCAAAAGCCTGCTCGCGCACCTCCGCGACCGCGCCCTCGCCAGGCAGCCGGTCCCGCGCGGCCGCGAAGATATCACTTGTCGCGCGTGCGGTGTCGGTTTTTGCCAGTGCAAGATTCATCATCAGTTCCGTTTTGAATTAGGCCGCGTCGTCGAACTTCGTGTAGCCGGATGCCTCCAGTTCAAGCGCCAAATGCTTGTCGCCGCTCTTCACCACGCGCCCTCTCGACATCACGTGGACGAAATCGGGGATAATGTAGTTCAACAGCCGCTGGTAGTGCGTGATCACCACCATCGCCCGATCGGGTGAGCGCAACGCGTTGACGCCGTCGGCAGCAATGCGCAGCGCATCGATATCGAGGCCTGAATCCATCTCGTCGAGAATGCACAGGGCCGGCTCGAACAGCGCCATCTGCAGGATCTCGTTGCGTTTCTTCTCACCGCCGGAGAAGCCGACATTGACGCCACGCTTGAGCATGTCCTGCGGAATGTTCAGCTTCGCCGCGACCTCGCGCACTTTCTTAAGGAAAGCCGGGGTGGAGAATTCGCTTTGCCCACGCGCCTTGCGTTGGGCATTCAGTGCCGTGCGCAGGAACGTCATGGTGGCGACGCCGGGAATCTCGACCGGATACTGGAACGCCAGGAACACGCCCTTGGCGGCGCGCTCGTTGGGCGACATCGCAAGAAGATCCTCGCCCCTGTAGAGAATTTCGCCGCCGGTGACTTCGTAGCCGGGCTTGCCGGCGATGACATGGGAGAGCGTCGACTTCCCGGACCCGTTCGGCCCCATGATCGCGTGCACCTCGCCCACATTCACGGTAAGCGAAAGCGAATGGAGGATCTCGCGATCATCGACGCGGACGTTCAAATTTTTGACTTCGAGTAAGGCCATTACATTTTTTCCGTTTTCACCTCGTTCCGGGGGAGCACCGGAGGCGCGGTCCCGAAGGCGTGGTCGACAGTTATTCCTCTTCCCTGAAAGAAAGCTTGCTCAATCTCCTTGAGGTTCTATCCAACCGAACCTTCGAGCGAGATCGAGATCAGCTTCTGTGCTTCCACCGCGAATTCCATCGGCAGTTGCTGCAGGACGTCCTTCACAAAGCCGTTGACCACGAGCCCAACCGCTTCTTCCTGGCTCAAGCCACGCTGCGTGCAGTAGAACAGCACGTCCTCGGAGATCTTCGAGGTGGTCGCCTCATGTTCGAACAGCGCGGAAGCATTCTTCGCTTCGACGTAAGGAACGGTGTGGGCGCCGCATTTGTCGCCGATCAGAAGCGAGTCGCAGGCGGTGTAGTTGCGCGCGCCGGTGGCTTTGCGATGCGCGGTGACGAGGCCACGATAGGTGTTTTGCGACACGCCGGCGGCAATGCCCTTGGAGATGATCCGGCTGGTCGTGTTCTTGCCGAGATGGAGCATCTTGGTGCCGGAATCGACCTGCTGGTGGCCGTTCGAGATCGCGATCGAATAGAACTCGCCGCGCGAGTTGTCGCCACGCAAAATGCAGCTCGGATATTTCCAGGTGATGGCCGATCCCGTCTCGACCTGGGTCCATGAAATCTTCGAGCGGTTGCCGCGGCAGTCGCCGCGCTTGGTGACGAAGTTGTAGATGCCGCCCTTGCCTTCCGAGTTGCCGGGATACCAGTTCTGGACCGTCGAATACTTGATCTCGGCATCGTCGAGCGCGACCAGCTCGACCACGGCGGCGTGAAGCTGGTTTTCGTCGCGCTGGGGCGCGGTGCAGCCTTCGAGATAGCTGACGTAAGAGCCCTTGTCGGCGATGATCAGGGTGCGCTCGAATTGGCCGGTATTGCGCTCGTTGATGCGGAAATAAGTCGACAATTCCATCGGGCAGCGCACGCCCGCCGGCACATAGACGAAGGAGCCGTCGGAAAACACCGCCGAATTCAAGGTCGCAAAGAAATTGTCCGAGGTCGGTACCACCGAGCCGAGATACTTCTTCACGAGCTCGGGGTGCTCGCGGATCGCTTCCGAGATCGGCATGAAAATCACGCCGGCCTTTTTCAGCTCCTGCTTGAAGGTGGTGGCGACCGAAACGGAATCGAACACGGCGTCCACCGCAATACGGCGCTCGGGCGATCCGTTGTCGCCATTCTGGCGAACCACGCCTTCAAGAACCTCGACCTCACGCAAGGGAATGCCGAGTTTCTCGTAGGTCTTGAGGATTTCCGGGTCGATCTCGTCGAGCGAGGCAACCTGCTTCTTCGGCTTCGGCGCCGCGTAATAGTAGATGTCCTGGTAATCGATCTTCGGATAGTTGACGCGCGCCCAGGTCGGCTCGGTCATGGTCAGCCAGCGGCGATAGGCCTGAAGGCGCCATTCCAG
>Ga0306921_10002604_pt1 | contig 18103 bp, 20 predicted proteins | sample sta12Cox44000080_FD_203760 | JGI IMG/M metagenome (GOLD analysis project Ga0306921, IMG submission 203760) | Lab enrichment of tropical soil microbial communities from Luquillo Experimental Forest, Puerto Rico - statoxic.12C.oxic.44.000.080 (v2)... | ecosystem: Environmental > Terrestrial >... | reverse complement strand
AGGCCGTCGACGGCAAGTTCGAGTCTCAGCGGCTTGAAGACGGCGAGATCGCGGACGAAGGTCGCCGCGACCTCGTCCTTGATCGGATACCACAGTGCATAGCAGCCGATGGCGAAGCGGCGCAGGCCGTGCCGCAGCGCGCGCAGCAGGCGTTCGAACTCGTCGGTCGCCTCGAACGGCGGATCGATCAGCACCAGACCCCGCCGCTCCGGCGGCGGCAGCAGCGCCTTCAGGGCCTTGTAGCCGTCGGCCTGGCGTACCTCGACGGCGCGGTCGCCGGCGAACTCGCGCTTGAGCGACAGCGCCTCCTCGGGGTGAAGCTCGCAGGCGATGAAGCGGTCGCCGGCCCGCAGCATCGCCCGCACTAGCCGTGGCGATCCGGGATAGCGCCTCAGCCCCTCGCCCGCCGGGCCGAACTTGCGGTCGTAGGCGGCGACGGCGGCGAGATAGCGTGCCACGGCCGGCGGCATCCCGGCGCGCGGCGCACCCATCAGACGCACGATGCCCGCTTCCGCCTCGCCCGTGCGCTGCGCCTGTGCGCCTGAAAGGTCGTAACCGCCGGCGCCGGCATGGGTGTCGAGCACGAACAGCTTCTTGTCCTTGGCCGTCAGCAGCCGCAGCAGCTCGCAGAGCGCAAGGTGCTTCAGCACATCGGCAAAATTGCCGGCGTGAAAGCCGTGGCGGTAGTTCATGGCATGGCTATAGCATGGCGCCGATTGAATTTTGGGGAGACCGCCTTGGCCACGCACGAGCTTCATTCCTCGCCCGAGACCTGCCACTGGGGCTATTTCGACAGCCAGCTCAAGCCCTCGCTCAGGATCAAGTCGGGCGATATCGCCACCATCCATTGCGTTTCCGGATCGGCCGAGATCCTGCCGCAGCCGCCGATGAACGTGCTGCCCGAGCACCGCGAGATCCTGGCCAAGCTGAAGCCGCACCTCGGCCGCCATATCCTCACCGGCCCGGTCCATGTCGAGGGCGCCGAGCGCGGCGATGCGCTGGCCGTCGAGGTGCTCGACATCAAGTTCCGCACCAACTGGGGCTGGAACGCACAGCGGCCTCTGGGCGGCACCTTGCCGGAGGACTTTCCGTTCTATCGCCTGACGCACATCCCGATTGATTCCAACCGAGGCGTCTGCACCCTGCCGTGGGGCACCGAGATCGAGCTGAAACCGTTCTTCGGCATCATGGGCGTGGCGCCGCCGCCGGAGTGGGGTCAGTGCAGCTCGATCGAGCCGCGCGCCTTCGGCGGCAACATCGACAACAAGCATTTCAATGTCGGCACGACGGTCTATTTGCCGGTGTTCGCCGAGGGCGGCCTGTTCTCGACCGGCGACGGGCACGGCGTGCAGGGCGACGGCGAGGTTAACCTGACCGCGCTCGAGACCAGCCTCTCGGGCACCTTCCGCTTCACCGTGCGCAAGGATATGAAGCTCAACAACCCGCGCGCCGAGACGGCGACCCACTGGATCACCCACGGCTTCGACCAAGACCTCGACGACGCCGCCAAGGAGGCGCTGCGCGACATGATCCGGCTGATCAGCGCCAAGACCGGCCTCGCCGCCGCCGACGCCTACATGCTGTGCAGCCTCAAGGGCGACTTGCACGTGACACAGACGGTGGACGGCAACAAGGGCATCCACTGCATGATGGAAAAGAAGCTGATCGGCGGCTGAGCCACCGCTACTTGGCGCCCGGCGGCACGATCTTCATTACATAGCCGGTCGGCGTCTCGGTCGGTCCAAACGGTCCCGGCACCTTGTTCTTCACTGGCGGAAGGCTGCGCAGGAACGCCACGATGGCCTGCGCGTCCTGAGGCGTGAGGCTGGCGAAGGCATGCCACGGCATGATCGGCGCCAGCATGCGGCCGGTGGGTGTCGTGCCCTTTTGCAGCGCGGCGAGAACTTGCGCATCGGTCCAGCCGCCGAGCCCGGTTTCCTTGTCGGGCGTCAGGTTGGGGCCGTGGAAGACACCGAGGCCAGGAATCTCGAAGCCCACCTCGGAGCCGCCCAGGAAGCGCGCCATGTCCGGCTTGCCCATGAAGTAGCCCGGCGTGTGGCAATCGTTGCAGCCGGCGATGTTCACAAGGTATTTGCCGCGCTCGACCGCCGGATCGGCGGCGAACGCATTGGAGAACGACACGCACGCGACAAACGCCGCGCCTGCGGCGCTCCATGCACTTCTGTAAATCAAAGCCATGTCCCCCACTCAGAGGGCTCGCAGTCTCCCGATCGGAAACTGCGAGTCAATCCTCAAGCGGGCCTCAAGCAGGTTGCGCGGCCCTCTGAACGCGAGACGGGAACGGCGGGAAGAGCAACGCGATCGCTGTGGCGCCGAGTCCGACGGCGAACGAACCGATATAGAGCCAGCCGTAGCTGCCGAAGTGATCGAAGATCCAGCCGCCGATGGCCGGTCCCAGCGCCATGCCGAGGCTCGAGACCAGCGAGGCCGCACCGAACACCGTACCCATGATGCGCATCGGGAAGTATTCCCGGGCGATCACGGCATAGAGCGGCATCACGCCGGCGTAGGTCATGCCGAACACGATGGCGACGCCGTAGAACTCGGCGAGCTCGCGCGTGAAGAAATAGGCACCGGCCGCCAGCGCCTGGATGAACAAGCCGACGACAAGCGTGTGCTTGGCGCCGAACCGGTCGCCGGCCAGGCCGAAGATCAGCCGGCCGCCCAGCCCCGCCAGCCCTTCCATGCTGTAGATCGTGACTGCGACCGCAGGCGCCAGCCCGCAGGCGATGGCGTAGCTGATGGTGTGGAAGATCGGACCGGAATGCATCGCGCAGCAGGCGAAGAAGGTCGCCCCCAGCACGATGAATTGCGGCGAACGCAGCGCCTGGCCGACTGTCATGCCGTTGTCGCCGCCCGCCATCGTGGCGCCCGGCGCACCGGCAGGTGGCACGGGCGCGCGGCGGACCAGGAACGCTGTCGGCACCAGCAACACCCAGGCAAGGATGGCGATGATCAGCTGGGCAGTCCGCCAGTCGCCGTCATAGTGCGTCAGCAGCCAGCGCGCGAAAGGCGAGATCGTCATCGGCGCCACGCCCATGCCGGCCGAGACCAGCGAGACGGCAAGACTGCGGTTCTTGTCGAACCAGCCGGTGACGGTGGCAATCATGGGCGCGAAGATCGATCCGGCGGAACCGCCGACCAAGATGCCGTAGACCAGCTGGAACTCGAGCAGGCTGGTGGCGCGGCTGGCCAGGGCAAGGCCCGTCCCGAGCAGCAGAGCGCCCGACAGCACGACGATCTTCGGTCCGAACCGATCGGTGAGCGCGCCCCAGCCGAAGCCGCCGATGCCCATGGTGACGAACACGATCGTCATGGCCATCGACACGCCGGTGCGCGACCAGCCGGTCGCTTCCGACATCGGCTGCAGGAACACCGCCAGCGAGAAAGTCGTGCCGATGGCGACGCAGCCCATCAACGCGCCGGCTGCGACCACCACCCAACCGTACTGGTACTTCATGTCCGCCCTCCTTGGCTGAAGGCCACACTTAACCTATTAGTTAACTATTGGCAATCCCGACCAAAAATAAGCGGCAACCGCCGGCGAACCCGGTCGTTGACCCCCAGCCCGAAAGGAGGACGTCATGAAAAGTGTCATTCTTGCCACGATTGCCCTGATTGCGGGCCTGGCGATCAGCGCCTGCACGGTACGAAGCGAACGGACCGTCGTCGAGCGGCCGGCTCCGGCCCAGACGGCGTACGTGTACACCGACACGGCGCCGGCACCGGCGACAACGACGGTCTACGTCGGTCCGTAACCGAACCTAAGGCGCCGGCTCGACCTTGAGTTCGGTGCCGTCGACGGCGGTCACGCGCACCTTGGCTCCTGCGACCATGTCGGGGCCGGTGACGATCCAGCTGCCGTCGCCCAGCATCACGCGCCCGCGTCCCGCCAGGATCGGCTGATCGAGAACAAAGGTCTTGCCGATCAGGGCGTGGGCGCGGGCGTTGATATTGGCCGCGGCTTGACGATTCTGTAGCTGGCGCAGGGTCGGCCGCAGGGCGACCGCCGAGGCAACTGCAACCACGGCGAACAGAACGAGCTGCAATTCGAGCGACAGGTCGGACACCACGAGCAGCGCGAAGCCTGAGGCGGCCGCGCCGATGGCGAGGAACAGGAACACCACGCCAGGCAGCAGCATCTCGAACACCAGCAGCACCGCCGCCAGCGCCCACCAGTACCAGAAGACGATCTTGATCCCGGACATGGCGATCTAGCCCGAGCTCGGCACGGAGCCGCGCGGCCGGCTGGCCGCTTCGCCAGCGCGCACCTGGGCTTCCTTGGCGAGCTCGGCGATGCCGGCGATCGACGCCATGATCCCGGACGCCTCGACCGGCAGGAAGAACATCTTGCTGTTGGTGGAGGAGCCCATCTTGCCCAGTGCTTCGACGTACTTCGTTCCGAGGAAGTAGTTGATCGCCTGCGTGCCGTTGCCGGCGATCGCCTGGGCGACGACGGCGGTTGCCTTGGCCTCGGCCTCGGCCTGCCGCTCGCGCGCTTCGGCAGCGCGGAACGCCGCCTCGCGCTGACCCTCGGCGATCAGGATGGCCGATTGCTTCTCGCCCTGGGCCCGGTTGATGCTCGCTTCGCGGACGCCTTCGGCCTCCAGGATGGTGGCGCGCTTCTCACGCTCGGCCTTCATCTGCCGACCCATCGCCACCACGATGTCCTCGGGCGGGGCGATGTCCTTCAACTCGATGCGCAGCACCTTGACGCCCCATGGATTGGTCGCCTGGTCGATCACGGCGAGCAGCGTGTTGTTGATCTCGTTGCGCTTGGACAGCACCTCGTCGAGCGCCATGTTGCCCATGACGCTGCGGATGTTGGTGAGCGCGAGGTTGGTGATGGCGAGATGGAGGTTCTGCACCTCATAAGCGGCGCGCGCGGCATCGACCACCTGGTAGAATGCCACGGCATCGACCTGCACCGTGGCGTTGTCCTTGGTAATGACCTTCTGCGGCGGGATGTCGAGCACGTTCTCCTGCATGTTCATCTTGCGGCCGACCGTGTCGACGAACGGCACGATGAGGTGCAGGCCGGGCGCCAGGGTCTTGGTGTAGCGGCCGAACCGCTCGATGGTCCAGTTGGTGCCCTGCGACACGGTTTTTACGCCCGCGAACACCAGAACCAGCGCCACCACGACCAGCGCGATGACGAAGATCAATGCACCCATTTGCTCTGCCTCCCGCGATCCCGCGGCGAGCCTAGCCTAAGGGTTGGACAAAGTCCTCAGCTTCGCGCGTCGGTGGCGAGCCAGCGATCGAGGAAGCCGTTGATCCAGCGGTCGAGCGGTGGATCGTAGAGCGCGTGCATGGCGAGATGAACGCCGCGCTGCTGGGCACCGGGAAGTTTCAGACGCTCGGCAGCCTTCGTGGTCCAGATCTCCTTCATCTCGAGTGTCACCTCGGGATGGAACTGGAAGCCGAAGGCGTTGGGGCCGCAGCGGAAGCCCTGGACTGGATAGTTCTCGTTGGTGGCGATGAGCTCGCAGCAATCTGGGATGGTCATGCCCTCTCGATGCCACGCATAGACCTTCATCGTCGACTTGAACCATTCGCGTCCAGCTTCGGTCGGCTCGATGTCGACATAGCCGACTTCGACAAGCCCCTCGGGATGCGGCGCGACCCTGCCGCCGGCGGCGCGCGTCAGGAGCTGCGCGCCGAGACACAGGCCGAGAAAGGGCACACCCGCCTCGACCACCTTGGGGATCCAGTCGAGTTCGCATTTGATGCCGGCGAGCGTGCCGCAGTCGTTGGCCGACATCGGCCCGCCGAAGATCACCACGCCGGCATAATCCGACATGTCTTCCGGCAGCTCGCAGCCGAGGTTGGGACAGAGGCGATGGAGGGTGTAACCGCGCCTCTCGAGGAGGGCGCCGACGCGACCGGGTCGGGAATGCTCCTGATGAACCACAATCGCTACTTTTTTGGGCCTTTCGGCCGGTACACACGTCATGGAATTGCAAGATACGCTTGGGTTGTGGCATCGACAAGGCGAACCCGCGGCAGAGGGACGAAATGGCGCGCCAGCTCGACTTCTACTTCGACTGCTCCAGTCCTTGGACCTACCTCGCCTTCCACGCCGTGCAGCCGCTGGCGGCGGAGCTGGGCGCGGAGATTGCCTGGAAGCCCGTCCTGGTCGGCGGCGTGTTCAACGCGGTGAACCAGACCGTCTACGATAACCGCGCCAAGCCCAACCCGCTGAAGCAGGCATATATGCTGAAGGATCTCGCCGACTGGGCGAAGCTCTACGGCCTCAAAATCGTCTTTCCGCCCAAGGTGTTCCCGGTGAACAGCGTCAAGTGCATGCGCGGCGCCTTCGTGGCGCTCGAGCAGGAGAAGCTGGTGCCCTACGCGACCGCGGCATTCGAAGCCTATTGGGGTGACGACCGCGACCTCTCCAAGGAGGACGTGCTGGCCGATATCGCGGCCAAGGCGGGGCTCGAACGCCAGCGCTTCTTCTCCGGCATCGAGACCGATGCGTGCAAGGCCAAGCTGCGCGCCAACACCGATGAACTGATCCGGCGCGGCGGCTTCGGCAGCCCGACGATGTTTGTTGGCAGCTCGATGTTCTTCGGCAACGATCGGTTGCCCCTGCTGCAGGCCGCGTTGGAGTCGACATGAGCAAGAACGCCGATGCCGAATTCTGGGCCAAAGCCCGCGCGCACCTGGTGCGCTATGGCGGCGCGTTTGCGCCGGTGATTGCCGAGAGCGCCAAAGGCAACTGGTTTACCGACGCCGACGGCCTCAGGATCCTCGACTTCACCTCGGGCCAGATGAGCGCGATCCTGGGCCACAGCCACCCCGAGATCGTCGCGGTGGCGCGTCAGTATGTCGGCGAGCTCGATCATCTCTACTCGAGTGTCCTGTCGCGGCCGGTCGTCGACCTCGCGGCGCTGATCGCCAAGATCTCGCCCGGCAAGCTCGACCGCATCCTGCTGGTCTCGACCGGTGGCGAATCGAACGAGGCGGCGCTGCGCATGGCCAAGCTGGTGACCGGCCGGCATGAGATCGTCGCCATGAGCCGGTCGTGGCACGGCGTCACCGGCGGCGCGGCATCAGCGACCTATTCCTCGAGCCGACGCGGCTACGGCCCGTCGATGCCCGGCGCCCTGGTGTTGCCGGCGCCCGACAGCTATCGCTCGCGCTTCATCGACGATCGCGGCGTCTACGACTGGGAGAGCGAGCTCGAGTTCGGCTTCGAGCTGATCGACCGCCAGTCGAGCGGCGCGCTGGCCGCCTGCATCGTCGAGCCGATCCTGAGCTCGGGGGGCGTGCTCGAGCCGCCGGAAGGCTATATGGCGGCCCTCGCGGACATGTGCGCGGCGCGCGGCCTGCAACTGATCTTCGACGAGGCGCAGACCGGACTCGGCCGCACCGGCACATTGTTCGCCAGCGAACGCGACGGCGTGGTGCCGCACTACCTCACCCTGTCCAAGACGCTCGGCGCCGGTCTGCCGCTCGCCGCCATGCTGACGACGCCGGAAATCGAGGATGTCGCCGCCGAGCGCGGCTTTCTGTTCTATACGACGCACGCTTCCGATCCGCTGCCGGCGGCGGTCGGCTTGAAGGTGATCGAAGTCATTCTGCGCGACCGGCTGACCGAGCGCGCGGCCAGGCTCGGCAAGCGCCTGAAGGACGGGCTGGAGGCGCTGCAGCAGCGCTACGACTGTATCGGCGACGTGCGTGGCCGCGGCTTGCTGCTCGGTCTCGATCTTGTGAAGGATCGCCGCGCCAAGACACCGGATCCCGATCTCGCCCTCTCGGTCTCCCGCGAATGCCTGCGGCTCGGCATGATGACGTCGGTCGTGCGCGGCGGATTGGGCGTCTTCCGCATCGCCCCGCCGCTCACCATCGAGCCCGAGGAGATCGATTTGGGCCTCGAAATCTTCGACAAGGCGCTATCCTCGGCCCTGCACTGACAGGTACCTCCCGTATTTGCGTTTGAAACGGGCCCCCAACTGTTGTACGCGCTGGCCCGTTGATCTTGCCCAAGGTTTGGCCAAAGATTTGGAGTGTCGGGATGTTCAGCAAGCTCATGCAGGTGGCGGCTCTGGTGGCGGGTGGCTTGGCGCTCGGCGGATGTCCCTTGGGAGGTCCTAAGACGGCGGCGCCGGTGAAGAAGCCGGCAGCGCCCGACTACCAGATGGCCGCCGCGGCCCCCACAGGCAACGTCAACCGGGCGACCTGCTACAACGCGACCGATCTGGGCATCATCCGCCCGCGCATGCTGCAAATGGAACTGACGGTGGCGGTGTTGCAGTGCCAGGGCGCCGGCGGCACCCGCGCCTACGAGTCGATCTACGCCAGCTACCTCGCCAAGTACGGGACCGAACTCACCGCCAACGCGCGCTCGCTGCAACAGCTCGCCGGGCGCAAGCGCTTCAACGTCGACGTCATCGTGACCGAGTTCTCCAACCGCACGGCGCAGCGCGCACCCACCGACCGGGAATTCTGCAGCCGTACCTTGCGCGCGCTGGAATGGGCGCTCGATCCCAAGGCGACATCTCTCGCACAGGTTCCGCCGCCCTACGATCTCGGCCCGGAGATGAACATCATCCCCTGCCCGCAGTAACGAGCGGCGCGGCAACAAACAAAAAAGGCGGTCCGTTCGGACCGCCTTTTTCTTTTTGTCTTGATCATTCTGTCCCTAACTGCGCGGCGGCAGCGGAATCTTGTTATCGGTGAGGTACTTTTCCATCACCGGAATGCCGTAGGGCGCTGTGCCGGACTGGCACTGCGCGAGCGCATTGCCGACCTCGCCGGTCGGATCGGCGCCGCGGGCGTTGGTGCGCACCAGGCGCGCCAGCGCGTTGCAGTAGCCGCCGTCGCCGGCGGTGGCGACATTGTCGATCACGATCTCGACGCGCCGGTTCTGCGGCTCGCGCACGCCGTCCGCGGTGGGAACCAACAGCGTCGTCTCGCCCTTGCCGATGACGGTGATCGAGGTCACCGGCACGCCGTTGGCGACGAGCGCATTCTTGACGGCGTTGGCGCGCCGGAGCGACAGCGCCATGTTGTAGCTCGCCGGTCCCGCCGTATCGGTATGGCCGGTGCAGGTCACGCGTGAGTTCTGTCCAGACTTGGCGACGCTGGCCGCCTCCTTGACGATGTCCATGGCGCGCGGCGTCAGGGTCGATTTGTCGAAGTCGAAGAACACCAGGAAGTTCCGCACCGGTGGCGGTGGCGGCGGCGCCGCAGGCGGCGCTGCCTCTTCGCAAGCAGCCAGCAAGAACGCCGCGGCAGCAGCCGCCAGCAGTTTCTTCAGCATATCGGTCTCCCCCCCTCATTGCGATGCCCTGCGGGCCTGACAGCTATATTACCTCTGATTGACAGTGTATCGCTAGAGCAACCGATTGGCCCGCCGATCACACAACCGCTATCGTCAGACATGCAGAAACGATCCGTCCGGACCGACTTACTCGATGTTGCCTATGAGGAACACGGACCGGCAGACGGCCCGCCGGTCATCCTGTTGCACGGCTTTCCTTATGACCCGCGCTGCTTCGACGAGGTGGCACCGCCGCTCGCCGCCGACGGCTGCCGCGTCCTCGTCCCTTACCTGCGCGGCTACGGTCCAACACGCTTCCTCTCCGACACCACGCCGCGCTCCGGCGAGCAGGCCGCGCTGGGTCATGACCTGCTGCAGTTCATGGATGCGCTGAAGATCGGGCGCGCGCTGCTGATGGGCTATGACTGGGGTGGCCGCGCCGCCTGCATCGTGGCGGCGCTATGGCCTGACCGCGCACGCGGCCTGGTGAGCTGCACCGGCTACAACATCCAGAACATTGCCGCCTCGTCCAAGCCTGTGGCGGCGGCGCAGGAGCATCGCTTCTGGTATCAGTACTACTTCCACACGCCGCGCGGCATCGCCGGCCTGACCGACAACCGCCGCGACATCTGTCGGCTGCTGTGGCGGCTGTGGTCGCCGCATTGGGCGTTCGACGACGCGACCTTCGAGCGGAGCGCCATCTCGTTCGACAATCCCGACTTCGTCGCCGTCGTGATCCAGTCCTATCGTCATCGCTACGGCTATGCGCCGGGCGATCCGGCGATGGCGGGCATCGAGGCGCGCCTCGCCCCACAGCCCAAGATCTCCGTACCGACCATCAATCTCCACGGCGATGCCGATGGCGTCGGGCCGGCGTCAAAGACCGACCATCAGGCGAAGATGTTCGGCGGCCCCTACGAGCGACGCTTGATCCCGCGTGTCGGCCACAATGTGCCGCAAGAGGGGCCGGCCGAGACGGTGCGGGCGATCCGCGAGCTCTTGAAATCGGCCGGTGGCTGAGCGACTTCAACACGATGAGGATAAGGAGGAAATCATGGCCACGAGCGTCAAGCAGATGCTGGAGGCGGCCAACGCCGCCGTTCCCCGGATCACGCCGGCCCAGGCGCGCGACATGATGGCCCAAGGCAACACGCTGGTCGTCGACGTGCGCGACGCCCCTGAAGTCGCGCAAAGCGGCAAGGTGGCAGGTGCGGTGCACGTGTCGCGCGGCATGCTCGAGTTCCGCGCCGATCCCGAACTGCCCTCACACGACAAGGCGTTCGACAAGGGCAAGACGGTGATCGTCTACTGCGCCTCGGGCGGCCGCTCGGCGCTCGCCGGCAAGCTCCTGAAGGATCTCGGCTACGCCAACGTCTACAATCTCGGCGGTTTCAAGGACTGGGCCGAAAGCGGCGGCGCAATCGACAGGGCGAGCTAGCCGGTTCGGGCGTTCAATCGCCCTTCAGCCCCGCCGCCTTGATCAGCGCGCCCCACTTGGCGCGCTCGCTCTTCTCGAAGCTGCCAAGTTGGTCGGGTGCGCCGCCAGCCGGCTCGAAGCCTAGCGACAGCAGCTTCTGGCGCGCCTCCGGCTCGGCCAGGACCTTCGTGACCTCGGCATTGAGCTTGTCGACGATCTCCTTCGGCGTGCCGCGCGGCGCGTACATCGCCGTCCACGGCGTCATCTCGAATCCCGTCACGCCCTGCTCGGCGACCGACTTCACGCCCGGCAGCAGTTCGCCCGACTTCAAGGTCGTGATCGCGATCGCCTTCAGCTTGCCGTTCTGCACATGGCCGCGCAGCGCGGTCGCGGTGTCGACGATGAGCTGCACCTGACCGCCCATGACCTCGGTCATCGCCGTTCCCGACCCCTTGTACGGCACGCCGAACAGCGATGCGCCGGTGCGCTCCTTCAGGAACTCGAAGACGACCCGCGCCGACATGCTGGGCAGCGCCACGTTGATCTTGTCGGGCTGCGCCTTGGCCGCGGCGACCAGCTCAGGGATGGTGCTCGGCGCGAAGTCGGCATTGGCCGCGACCACCATCGGCAGCATGCCGACCAGCACGACCGGCGCAAAATCCTTCGCCGCGTCGTAGCCGGTCGACGGGTAGAGGAATTCGTTCATGGTCTGCGTGGCGTTGGTACCCATCAGCAGCGTGTAGCCGTCGGGTGCAGAATGCGCGACGGCTTCGGTGCCGATGTTGCCGCCGGCGCCCGGCCGGTTGTCGACGATGAACTGCTGGCCCAATGCCTTGCTGAGGCGCTCGGCGAAGTAGCGTGCCGCCACGTCAGTGCCCTGCCCCGCCTGGTACGGCACGATCACGCGGACCGGCCTTGAGGGATAGGTCTCGGCCGCCGCCGGCAACGCCAGCACGAGCGCCATCAACAACGCAAATACCCGTTTCACTTGGTTTCCTCCGTTACTTCTTGTTTGGCAATTCGACGATGCCGGTGCCCAGGATCGACAGCTCGTCGTCCTGCTGGCGCGCCTCCTGCTCAATGGCGACCAGGTGACGGCCGTTCTCGACGTACTTGCGCGTCACCTTGCCCTTGATGAACAGGATGTCGCCCGCCGGATTGTGGCGGCGGATCTTGCACGTGGCGTTGCGCAGCACGCCGTCGTCACCCATCCAGTTGGTCAGGTGATGGGTAAGCCACGAGGCGCGCTCGGGACCGTAGTCGTACGCGCCGGGCGCGCCGACCTCGTGGGCGAACTCCTCCTCCCAGTGCACGCGCTCGGGACAGTCGGGAATGCCGAACCGGTTCTTGATGCCAAGGCCCGGATGCGCATCCTGCAGCTTCCAGGCAAGCTTGTTGGCGCGGATATAGAGGCCGCCCCAACCCTGGGCGTAGGCGATGAAGCCGGTCACCGTCATCGGGCCCTTCACCATGGTCGGCAGCGCCTCGCCTTCTTTGACGTCCTCCCAATAGCGGGGCGTGGCGCCGCGGATCTTCTCCTCGGCATAGAGCTTGGACGCCTCGGCGAGCTCCTCGTCGGTATAGCGGCGCACCGGCTTCTGCTTCAGCTCCTTGTATTTGGTGCCCTTCTCGCGCGCGTGGTCGCGCTCGGTGCGGAAGCACCAGCTGTCGGCGTCGGCGACCAGGTCACCCTTCTGGTTGAAGAAATCGACATGGTAGATCTGCTGCACCGCGCGGCCGGCGAACTTGGTGTCGTGGACGATCAGGTCCTTGAGCCATGCCTCAGTCGTGATCTCGTCGTTTCGGTGGACCGTCTTGTGCCAGTGCCAGTCCGAGCCCGACCACATGGCATGAATGCCCGGCAGGCCGCCGACATAGCCCGAAATGATGCGGCTTGTGGTGAACAGGAAGCTCGGCAGCGCGATCACATCCCCGAACTTCGTCTTCTTCGCGTACTCCGGCACGCACCACAGCGGATTGTCGTCGCCGATGCCGTGGGCGTAGTGGCGGATGTTGTCGCGCGTCGCCTCGTGGCACCACGGCTCCGCGGTCTGGCCGATCTTGACACCGATGCGCTGGCGCAGCGCGTCGAGGCCCTCCTCGGTGATCTTGGGAAAGCTGCGTTCCATCGTTTCAACCTTTCGTCCGTAGAATCTTGCGATTGACCTTGCCGGCTGGCGTCTTGGGCAACTCGGCGACGAACTCGACAAGGCGCGGATACTCGTGCTGGCTGAGGCGCCGGCGCACGAGGTCCTGGATCTCCTTGGTGAAGCCTTCGTCGCCATGGCGATTGGTGACGACGAACGCCTTCACCACCTGCCCGCGCAGCTTGTCGGGCACGCCGACGGCGCCGACCTCGCGCACATCGGGGTGCTTCAACACCGCGTCCTCGATCTCGACCGCGCTCATGGTCCAGCCGGCCGAGATGATGACGTCGTCGGCGCGACCGCCGTGGAAGAAGTAGCCGTCGGCGTCGGTGCGGCCGAGATCCTTGGTGGCGATCCATTTGTCGCGTCGCCACACTTTCATTTCGCCGGTGACGCCGGGCGGACACTGGTTGCCCCCAGCGTCGTGCACCTCGACCCGGCCGCCGGGAATGGGCTTGCCGAGCGAGCCCGACTTGACGGCGAAATCGTCCGCGCCGGGATAGCTCACCAGGATCACGCCAATCTCGGTGGTGCCGTACATGCTGCACATCGGCCGTCCGAAGGTGGCCTCGCAGAAGGTGGCGGTCTCGCTGTCGATCGGCTCGCCGGTGAACGAGGTCTTCTCGAGGAAGTAGCGATGCCTGGGCGCCGCGCCCGATACCCGCATCATGCGGTAGTGCGTGGCGGCGGCCGAGATGTTGGTGAAGCGATGCTCCTCCAGCGCCTGCAGGAGACGCGCCGCATCGAACTTGCCGGCATAGACGCCAATCGTGAGGCCCATGGCGAGTGGCGCCAGCGCGCCGTGCCACAGGCCGTGACCCCACGCCGGCGACGACGGACAGATGAAACGGTCGCCCGGCCGCAAGCCGGTGCCGTAGAGCGCCGCCACCATCACAGTGACGATGGCGCGATGGGTATGCTTCACCGCCTCTGGTAGTTCGCGCGTCGTGCCCGAGGTGTACTGGAAGATCGCCAGGTCGTCGGCGCGGGTGTCGGGGGTAAAGGTCACCGGGTGCGCTGCCAGCTCGGCCAGGAAGTCGTCGCTCTCGATCAGCAGCTTCGGCTTGCAGTCTTCGACCCGCAGCTTGACGCCGTCGGGCCCGAACAGCGTGAACAGCGGCACGGCGACCGCGCCTGCTTTCATGGCGCCGAACACTGCCGCATAGAAAGCGCGCGACGGCTCGAGCTTGATGGCGACACGGTCGCCGCGCTCGATGCCTTTGGCCAGCAGCCAATGCGCGACGCGGGATGAGTCCTCGCTGATTTGGCGGTAGCTCAGGATCTCCGCGCCGCCGGCCGCCTTCACGACGATGACGGCTGTCTTGTCACCCTCGACGTGCCGATCGATGCATTCGTGCGCGATGTTCAACCGCTCACGATCGCCGTCGAACAGCTCCCACAGCCCGGCGCTGGAGAAATGCTCCTGCGCGTCGGCGTAGCTCGTGTAGGAGGTGAGCTTCTCCATCGCCGGCGACGTTCGGCCGCTCCGAGGCTGTTGTACAGAAAAATCGATAGTTGTATATAGACAACTATGCCTCCACGCGCCGTACCCGCCGTCACCCGCGCCGTCGCCATCCTTCGCCTGCTCGGCCGCGCCAAGGCGCCGCTGGGCATGAAGGCGATCGCTCAGGCGCTCGATCTGGTGCCGAGTACTGCGCTGCATATCCTGCGGGCTCTGGTCGCCGAGGAGCTGGTGGCGGTCGATGCCGCGAAGCGATACAGCCTGGGCGTCGGCGCGGTGGCGCTGGCGCGCACCGCGCTCGAGCGCGCGGACTTCCCGTCGCTCATCCAGCCGCACATCGACGACCTGTCGCGGCGCTATCCGGTCACCGCCATCGGCGTGGAGTTGCCCAATCTCCGGCACATGGTCGTGGTGGCGCTGTCGCAGACGCAGGCGCCGGTGCGCTTGCACGTCGACATCGGCAGCCGCTTCCCGACCCTGATCTCCGCCACCGGCCGCTGCGTCGCCGCCTTCAGCCGCCATCCGCCGGAGGAACTCGAGCGGCGCTTCCGCGCGCTGCGCTGGAACAATGCGCCGTCCTACGCTGCATGGCGCCGGGAGGTCGAGGCGACGCGCCGTCAGGGCTTCAGTATCGACCGCGGCAACTACATCGCGGGCGTCACCATCGTCGGCGTGCCGGTGCTCGACGCCTCGGGCACGATCACCCGGACCATCGCCTCAGTCGGCATCTCCAGCCAGCTTGACCGTCCGACGGCGCTCGCGCTCGCCCACGACATGCAGGCCGCAGCCCGCGCGATCGGGCAGGCGGCGGCCTCGGCGCGCCGATAGGCCGGCCGCAACCGCAGGCGCTCGCGATAGGCCGACGCACGCGGCCCGAGCAGGTTGTCGATGCCGAGCAGGCCGACCAGGTGAAGCGGGTAGCTGACTGAAATGTCGGCCAGCGTGAGCCGCCCCGCGACGAGAAAGTCGCGGCCCTCGAGGCGCTGCTCGAGCATCTTGAGCCGCTCGGCGACATGGTCACGCGCGCCAGCGATGATGGCGTCGACCTCGGGCCCCTTGCGCTCGACCTGGCGCACGACGTTCAGGCGCGACAAGGGCGTCATCAGTGTTGATTCGCCGTACCACAGCCATTGCAGGAATTGCGGTCGCTCCAGGTCGTTCGGCGGCACGACCAGCGGCGAGCCGTGCTTGGTGGCAAGGTAGTCGCAGATCGCCATCGATTCGCCGAGCCGCACGTCGCCGTCGATCAAGAACGGCACCAATCCGTTCGGATTGACCGCGACGTAATCGGGCGCGTGCTTGCGCGGCGGGTACGGCATCGATTTGATCTCTGCCTTCACGCCGATTTCCTCCAACACCCAGATCACGCGCATCGCGCGCGTGTCCGGCGCGGAGTAGACCGTCACCATCAGTCCAGCGTTTCCAGGAGCCGCGTGCAGAGATAGGTGCGCGGCACCAGTGACGAGTAGTAGATCTGCTCATAGGCGGCGTGCGCGCCTTTGCCGTCGGCGCCAAGCCCGTCGAGCGTCGGGATGCCGAGTGCGGCAGTGAAGTTGCCATCGCTGCCGCCGCCGGTCAGCGGCACGTCCTTCAGCTCCTTGCCGATCTCGCGATAGATCGCCTGCGCCTTCTCGAACAACGAGGCGATGCCCGCATCCTTCTGATAGGGCGGCCGGTTCATCCCGCCCTCGACCTTGACCTCGACGTCGGGGCCGATCGGCTCGAGCTTCAGGAACCAGTCGACCATTTCCTCGGCTATGCGCGGATCGGGCACGCGCAGGTCGATCTCGGCAGTGCACTCAGCCGGCACGACGTTGACGCCCGTACCGCCGTTGATCAGGCCGACATTGCAGGTGATGCCGCGCTTGTAGTCGGTCTTGCCCTCGATGCGCACGATCTGACGCGCCAGCTCGGCGATGGCGCTGCGGCCATCCTCGTGGCGGACACCGGCGTGGCTGGCACGGCCCTTGACGGTCATGACGAAGCGGCCGACGCCCTTGCGCGAGGTCACGACCCGGTCGCCGTCGCGGCCGGGTTCCATGACCAGCGCGTACTTGTGGCCGCGCGCCGCCTCCTCGATGCGGGCGCGCGAGGTCGGGCTGCCGACTTCTTCTTCAGGAATGAACAGGAAGGTCACCGGCAGCTTGGTCTTCTTGCCCTGGCGCACCAGGTGGCGCAGCGCGTAGTAGGCGATGTAACCACCCGCCTTCATGTCGTAGATGCCGGGCCCAAAGATGCTGTCGCCTTCGCGGCGGACCTTGAGGTCCTTCTCGATCATGCCGATCGGATGCACGGTATCGAGATGGGCCAGCACCAGGATGCCCTTGCCGTTGCCCTGGCTCCAGTCGCTGGGCGTCTTGCACTCCAGGATATCGCCAAAGCCGTCGCGGCCCGGGATGCGCTCGAGCTTCAGCCCGAGATCGCGAAACTGGCCTTCGACGTGATCGACCACCTTGTTGACCGACTTGGCGTCATGGCTGGGACTCTCGATCGACACCCATTCGACGATACCGTTCAGCACCTCCTCGGCATCGATCTTCGGTTCGTTCTTGCGCGTGTCGGCCATCAGACGGGGTCCCAGGTGAAGTATTCAGGCGAGCGCTTCATGTCGGTGAAGTAGGGCTTCATCGACGGCACCGCCTGCTCGGCGATAGATTCGAGCGTCCAGCCGTCGGAGTTGTGAACCGAGCGCACCGGGCGGTTGGCGTTGAACAGCATGATCTCGTTCATGCGCACGCCGAAGATCTGCGAAGAGATGCCCTCGGCGCCATCCGACAGCAGGAACACCGCCATGGGCGCGATCTTGGCCGGCGTCATCCTCTTGGACCGCTCTAGTCTGGCCTTCTGGGCGTCGGTGTCGGCGGGAATGGTGCCGATCATGCGCGTCCAGGCGAACGGCGAGATGCAGTTGGAGCGGACGTTGAACGCCATCATGTCGAGCGCGATCGAGCGCGACAGCCCGACGATGCCCATCTTGGCCGCGGAATAGTTCGCCTGGCCGAAGTTGCCGACCAGGCCCGAAGTCGAGGTGAAGTGCACGAAGGCGCCCGACTTCTGCTCCTTGAAGTAGTTGGCGGCGGCGCGGCTGACGTTGAACGCGCCGTTCAGGTGCACGTCGATCACCATCTTCCAGTCCATGTGGCTCATGCGATGGAAGATGCGGTCGCGCAGGATGCCGGCATTGTTGATGACGCCGTCGATCTTGCCGAAGTTCTCGACCGCGGCCTTGACCATGCGCTCGGCACCGGCCGGATCGGACACGCTGTCGCCGTTAGGCACGGCCTTGCCGCCGGCCGCCTTGATCTCATCGCAGACCTTTTGCGCCGGCGTGGCGCTGCCCGAGCCCTCGCCGTCGACGGCGCCGCCGAGATCATTGACCACGACCGCGGCGCCTTCCTTGGCGGCCAGCAGCGCCATCTCGCGGCCGATGCCGCCGCCGGCACCGGTAACCAGCACCACCTTGTCCTTGAGCTTGTTCGTCATGGGCTGTTTCTCCCTTGCTGTGCCTGCCGCACCTGTACCCCATGTCGGTCGGGTGCGGAAAGCCTCGTGACACGGCGAGAAAACCTCGCTGTCCGCCGCGGGCCTTTTCGCCAATTCTTTCGCCACGCGGAGGAAAACCCCATGAGTCTCGATCAAGTTATCTCGCGACACTACGAGCACGGCTCGCTGGAGAAGGCGCTGCTCGCGGCCGTGACCGCGACCGGCAAGAGCACCGATGGTGCACTCGCCCATACCGACCTGTCGGCCTTCGACGAATTCCATATCGGCGGCCGCCAGGCGAC
>Ga0306921_10002603_pt1 | contig 18109 bp, 16 predicted proteins | sample sta12Cox44000080_FD_203760 | JGI IMG/M metagenome (GOLD analysis project Ga0306921, IMG submission 203760) | Lab enrichment of tropical soil microbial communities from Luquillo Experimental Forest, Puerto Rico - statoxic.12C.oxic.44.000.080 (v2)... | ecosystem: Environmental > Terrestrial >... | reverse complement strand
CGACGAGCTGGCCTCGCAGCCCGGTCTGGAGCAAGAGATCTCCGATCGTGATCGCGTCAGGATCGGGCTGGTGGCACTCGCCAACCGCGAACGCCGGATCATCCTCGGCCATCACGCGCAGCGCACGGTCTCGGGCGCCGCGATCGAGCGCCTGCTGCGCAACACCAACCTAATCCTCGACGCCGCGCGGGCCGAGGGCCGGATCGGCTACAACCGCGCTGCCCGGGCCTTGCTCGAGTTTCAGCGAAGTTTCTGGGTCGCCAACCTGCTGCATCGCGCGCTGCACCTGGCGCGACCACTGCAGCGTGAGATTTCCGTTCGTTTCGAGTCGCTGCTGATCCGCCGGTTGGCACTCGATGAGCTATTCCGCTTTGTCGACAGCCGGCTCGCGGCCTTGCTCGGTGAGCGTGTCGCCGAGTTGCTCAGTGAGGTTATCGCCGCGCGCAGCGAGGCAACCACCCGCGCTCTCGAGGCGCTGCGTCTGCAGTACCCGGAATATGCCGAGGCACTCGAGCAACGCTTTCTGCGGCAGTCCGGCTTCCGTCTGTCGCTGTCACGATTTCACGATCTATACGACGAAGGGTTGATCGGAAAGGAAGTGTTCGAGGATCTGGAGCGGGAGCACATTGCGGTCCACTCGCTGATGGACGAGCTGCCGCCGCTCGACCTCGGACTGCGCGCCGAAGACCTGATCGGTCAGTTCGAGATGTTCGCCGGCCTGGGGGCGGCTGAATTAAGGGCGCTCGCCCGATTGTTCCGGCCGCGGCTGCTGGTTCCCGACGAGGTGGTCATCCGCACTGGCGAGCGCGGCACTGCGATGTTCATGATCTCCTCGGGTGCCGTCGAAGTGGTATTGCCGAACGGCAAGGTGAGGTTGGGGAGCGGCGACTTTTTTGGGGAGATGGCGTTGCTCAGCGGAGGGCGGCGCCAAGCCGACGTCATCGCCCTCGGCTATTGCCGGGTGCTGGTGTTGAGTGCCACGGATTTTCGACGCTTTCTGCGGGACTATCCGCGGGCCAAGGCGGAAATCGACCGGATTGCCGAAGAGCGAGCCCGCGCCAACGAGGAGAAGGTGGCGGTCTGATGGTTCGATAGCCCGGTTTCTTAAAGCCACATCAAGCTGTTGGGGTCGAGCCCGAGCAGATATTGCCCGACGGTCTCGAAATGCTCCTGCCGCCCCTGCAATTGCTGCGAGACGGTGTGCATGTCGCGAAAGCGCCGCTCGAACGGGTTTTCTTCAAAGATCGCGCTCGAGCCGGCGGCGTGATAGGCGGTGTCGACGACCTGCAACGACTGGTGGATGGCAAAGGTCGAGGCCAGCCGGACGGTCATCCGCTGGTCGAGCGTGATGTGCCCGACGCATGCAACATCGCCGGTGATTTCCTCGAGCGAGCCGAGCAAAAACGCGCGGGCGGCCGAGAGCCGCGCCTCGGCCTGTGCGACCTGCGACTGGATCAGATGGTTGTCACGCAGCGCACCGCCCGAACGGAACGGCACCTTGTCACGGGCGAGCTCAACAAAAGCGTCGAGCATGCCGCGGGCGATCCCCATCGCCACCCCGGCAAACCCGGCCGCGTAGAGCTGGAGGCTGCTAAAGCGGTAGAGCAGCCCCTTCTCGCGTCGGGTATCGTCATCGCGCGTCGCCGAATGTTGCTCAGGCACGAAGAGATCCTCGACCGAGAAGCGGTCGCTGCCGGTTCCTTTGAGACCGATCACATGCCAGATGTCGGTCATCTTGGCGCTCGATTTTGGGAACAGCATCGTGCGCACGACCGGGCTGCCACCGGCGTGGAGGCACGGCGTCCCATCGGCCTCGACGATCGGGACATGACAGCCGAGCCAGCTGGCGTTGTGGCTGCCGCTGGCAAAGCTCCAGCTCGCCGAGACCCGGTACCCGCCCTCGACGACCCGCGCGGTGCCGGGTCCCGGACCCCAGGCGAGGATGCCGCGCGGGCCGCCAAAGATCTCGCAGGCCGCGTCGCGCTCGAGATAGGCCGCAGTCATCGAGCAGCCGGAAGCCTGATTCAAGCACCATGCGGTCGAGGCGTCGGCCTTGGCGATCTCCTCGATAATGGGCACGAAATCGGCCGGCAATAGCTCGGCGCCGCCCAATGACCGCGGCAACAGCAAGCGGAAGAGCCCGCGCTCGACAAGGGCATCGACGACAGCTTCGGGCAATTCGCGCCCGTGTTCGATCTGGTCCGCCGCGGCGACGAGCCCGGGCGCCAATTCGCGCGCCCGTCGCAAGTAGTCGGCCGGGGAAATTTCCGCCATTGTCAAACCCATTTTCTGCCTCTCCGCGGCGCTGGCGATTCGAACTCCATAATGAAGCAGGCCCGCCGTCAAGCCGCACATCCCGCTGGGTTCTCGCCTCCTCCGCCCGAAGGAAGTAGAGTTGTCCGATGGCGATCCGCCTGCTTACCCCGGTCCTCGTCAACCGCATCGCCGCGGGCGAGGTCATCGAGCGCCCGGCGGCGGCAGTCAAGGAGTTGGTCGAGAACGCGATCGATGCCGGCGCCTTGCGTATCGATATCGCGCTCAAGGAAGGCGGCCAGGCGCTGATCGCGGTCGCCGACAACGGCGCCGGCATGAGCCAAAAGGAATTGGCTCTGGCGGTCGAGCGCCATTGCACCTCGAAATTGCCGGACGACGACCTCTCGCAAATTGCGGCGCTCGGCTTCCGCGGCGAGGCCTTGCCGTCGATCGGTGCGGTGAGCCGGATGTGCATCGTCTCGCGGCCGCCCGATGCCGCAAACGCCTGGGAAATCACGGTCGAGGCCGGTGCAAAGCATGCCCCGGTGCCGGCAGCCTATCCGCCCGGGACCCGGGTCGAGGTGCGCGACCTGTTTTTCGCGACCCCGGCGCGTCTCAAATTTCTTAAGACAGCACGTACCGAGCGCGATCTCGCGGTCGATGCGGTGCGGCGGCTGGCGATGGCCTATCCCGGGATCGCCTTTACGGTGACCGGTGACGAGGAGCGCGTGCTGTTGCGGCTCGCTGCGACGGCAGAGGTAGGGACCGTGATTGGCCGGCGGACGCGGCTCGCGGCATTGCTCGGGTGCGATTTCGCCGAGAATGCGGTCGAGATCGACGCCGAGCGCGGCGGGTTTCGGTTGACCGGGCTCGCCGGCTTGCCGACCCTGAACCGTGCACTGCCGCGTGACCAGTACCTCGTCGTCAATGGCCGGCCGGTGCGCGACAAACTGCTCGTCGGCGCGGTGCGCGGCGCCTATCAGGACGTGCTCGCGCGCGACCGCCACCCGATAGTGGCACTGTTTCTCGACGGGCCGCCTTCCGAGATCGACGTCAACGTTCATCCGGCCAAGGCCGAGGTGCGGTTTCGCGACAGTGCCTTGGTGCGCGGGCTGATCGTCGGCGCCTTGCGCAACGCGCTCGCCGCGGCCGGTCACCGCGCGTCGACGACGGTCGCCGCCGCGGCGGTGGCGGCGTTTCGCCCAGGCGAGTTGCGCCCACATGGAGCAGCGACCGCGGCCGGCCCGCGGCAGTTCGCGTTTCCGCCTCCCTCGCCGTCGCTAACATTGGCCGAGACCGGCAATAATTATCTGTGGCCGATCGCGGAGGCAGAGTCTGCCGCAGCCCCGGCGCTGCCGGCAGAGGCACCACTCGGTGCGGCTCGCGCGCAGCTGCACGGCACCTACATTCTAGCCGAGACCGCGCGTGGGATCGTGCTGGTGGACCAGCATGCCGCACACGAGCGGCTGGTCTACGAGCGGATGAAGGAGGCACTCGCCGCGCGCGCGGTCGCGCGTCAGGCATTGCTGTTGCCTGAGGTCGTCGAGCTCGACGAGGCCGCCGCCGCACGCCTCGCCGTCCGTGCGGAGGAGCTCGCCGAGTTCGGCCTCGTGCTTGAACCCTTCGGGCCGGGAGCGATTATCGTGCGCGAGGTCCCGGCATTGCTGCCGGGGGTCGATGTCGCCGCCCTAGTGCGCGACCTCGCCGACGAGCTCGCCGAATGGGGCGATGCTCTCGCGTTGAAAGAACGCATCGAGACGGTGTGCGGCACGCTCGCTTGCCATACCAGCGTGCGCGCCGGGCGGCGGCTCTCTCCCGCCGAGATGGATGCGCTGCTGCGCCAGATGGAGGCGACACCAAACAGCGGCCAGTGCAATCACGGGCGCCCGACCTATGTGGCCCTCGACCTCGCCGATATCGAACGGCTGTTCGGCCGGCGCTAAGAGCGCTCCCGCCACACGCCTCCCTACCGCAAATCATCGGCATTAAGCCTCCGTTAATCGCTGACCGGCACTGTCTCGGCGCATCCCTAACCGAGGCTCAAATGCGGCTCATCGCTGCGACATCAGTGTGCTTGGTGGCGGCCCTGTCATTGCATCCGACGCCGATGCCGAAACACGCGGTGCCGGTGTCGCTCGGCCTGGCACCAGTCGTCGAATTGGCGGCACAGGGCTGCAGCCTCGGCTGGCATCGCGGCCATTGGCAGGATGACTCGGGCGCATGGCATCGGAGCCACTGCTTTCCGAGCTGGCGCTGAACTACTCGACGGTCACCGATTTCGCGAGATTGCGCGGTTTGTCGATATCGCAGCCCTTCTTCAGCGCGACGTGATAGGCGAGCAATTGCAATGGGATATTGAGCAAAATCGGGTCGAGCTCGGGCTCGGATGCCGGCACCGTGAAGGCCGTGTCGAGCGCGGTCGGGATTTCGCCGGCATGGGTCACCGCAAAGACAGGACCGCGCCGCGCACGGATTTCCTCAATCGTCGAGATGTTCTTGCCGTAGAGATCGTCGCGCGGGATCACCGCCACGGTCGGGGTCTCCGGCGAGATCAGCGCCAGCGGCCCATGCTTGAGCTCGGCGGCCGAATAAGCTTCGGCGTGCAGATAGCTCACTTCCTTTAGCTTGAGTGCGCCTTCCATCGCCACCGCATAGCCGGCCGAACGCCCGACAAAATAGGCGTGCTCGCATCGGACAAGCTGCTCGGCCAACTCGGCGATCTCGCCCTCGCGCGCGATGATATCACTGATCTGCTCCGGCAATGCGGCGAGCGCGGCGAGCAGACGGCCGCCATCGGTGGTCGAGAGATCGCGGATGCGACCCAAATGAACCGCCAGCAATGCAAAAGCGACAGCCGTACAGGTGAACGTCTTGGTCGACACGACGGCGATTTCGGGTCCGGCATGCAAGTAGATGCCGCGGCCACATTCGCGCGCGATCGTGCTGCCGACCACATTGACGATGCCAAGCACGCGGCCGCCCTTGCGTTTCAATTCCTGCACTGCCGCCAACGTGTCGAAGGTCTCGCCCGACTGACTGACCGCGATATAGAGCGTGTCGCGCTCAATGACCGGGTTGCGGTAGCGGAATTCGGAGGCGGGCTCGGCATGCGCCGGCAGCCGCGCCAATTGCTCGATCAGATGGGCACCGATCGCGCCGGCGATATACGCGGAGCCACAGCCGAGGATCTTGACGCGTCGGATGTCGAGAAGCTCGTGCGCAGCAAGCTCGATTCCGCCCAAATGGGTCGTTTGAAAGCGCGGCTCGAGCCGACCGCTCAAGGTGCGGGCGACCGCCTCGGGCTGCTCCTCGATCTCTTTGCGCATGAAGTGCTCGAATTCACCCTTGTCGAAGGCCTCGCTGGTCCAGGTGATCGTCGACGGGGTCTTGGCAGTCGGCCCGCCGTCGAGGGTTGCGGTCTCGAACCCGTCGGCGCGCACCAGGGCGACTTCGCCGTCGTCTAGGTAGACGACATTTCGGGTATGCCGCACCAGCGCCGCCGTGTCGGAGGCCACAAACATCTCGCGCTCGCCGATTCCGAGCACGACCGGACTGCCGTTGCGCGCGGCGACGATCGCCTCGGGCCGCGCCGCGTCGAGCACGGCGAGCCCGTAGGTGCCGGTGACCAGCCGCAAGGCCGCGCGCACTGCTTCATCGAGTGAACGCTCCGGCATTGCCGCGATCAGATGCGCCAGCACTTCGCTGTCGGTCTCGGAGCGGAAAGCGACGCCGGTTCTCTCGAGCCGCGCCCGCAATGCCGCGGCATTCTCGATGATGCCGTTGTGAATGACCGCAATGCGGTTCGCGGCGTCGCAATGCGGGTGGGCGTTCCGGTCGCTTGGCTCGCCATGCGTCGCCCAGCGGGTATGCGCGATACCGGGCGAACCCTTGAAGCGGGACGGCAACTGCCTTTCGAGTTCGCGCACCCGACCCTTGCATTTGGCGAGGCGCAGCTCGCCCATATGGGCGACCGCGATCCCGGCCGAGTCGTAGCCGCGGTATTCGAGCCGGTGCAGCCCCTCCATCAGGATCGGCGCTGCGTCGCGCCTGCCGATGTAGCCGACAATGCCGCACATCTTCTGGTCTCCCTCAGCCGTAGATCAGGCGTCGGAGCTGGCGCTCGCTGTAGGCCGGCGCGCGGAACCGCCAGCGCTCGAGCTCGGCGGCCAGTCGGAGGAAGATCTCGCTGTTTGACAGGCCCTCGCGCTGCAATGCGCGATGGCGCCGAGACACGAACTCTTCAGGCCGCTCGTCGAGAAACGCCAGCACCTCGTCGACAAGGCGGATCGCCTCGGTATGGCTCAGCCGCGTCGTGCGCACCAGATAACTGACCAGGTCTTCGAACTCGGTGGGCTCCGACATAGCCGCAATGTCTGAAAATGTAGACCCAAAGAACAATATTTTTGCCCGAAATCGGGCAGGCCTTAATGCAATAACCCATATGGCGTCATATTTTCGAGCTCCTCGATCGCGCCGATGATTCTGCGCCAGCACGCTGCGCCGATAGGATCGCCGGCGCCGCCGAACTCGTCGGCCCGTCTGGCGCTCTCTTCCTGCGCCGTCTCGCCGTACCACCACAGCATCAAATAAGCGGCTCGCCAGATGTCGATCTCGGTCATCATGACCGGAAGGCTAACCGACGGTCGCCTACAAAAGGTTACCGGGCTCCGTGAACGCCCGCGCTCGCGCGCTCACCGGCGCGTAGCGGAAGCCCTCGAAGGATTGCGGAATAGCGCGGATGTCGGCCAGAAGCTCGCGCTGTAGCCCAGCGGGCGTATCAGCGGAAAAATTGATCTCGATCGAGTCGGCGAGGTCGCCAAACCGCTGACCGATCGTCCCGGCGATTTCGTCATAGGTGCCGCAGGCCGCAAAGATGTGGACGACCTCGTCAGGGACCTCGGCAGCCATTTCTTTCCAGCGGCCGTCGAGTGACATCGCGTGCAGCTTCAGCCCGAGCTCGTCGAGCCCGTGCAACGACAGGATCGGGAAATAGCTGCGTGTCGAGCCGTAAAACGCGATGCGCTGGCGCGCTCGGTCGATCCCGTTGGCGACGGCCCCTGCATCGGGACCGGTGACGACAAAGCCGCCGCCAAAGACGTCGAAGTTCGCCCGGCTGCGCCCGCTACGACGCATCCCTTCGGCGATGCATGGCAGTACCACTTGTTCGAGATAACGCCGCGAGCAGAGCGGATGCAGCCGGACCCCGTCGCAGACTTCGCCGGCGACCCGAAGCATCGCCTCGCCGACCGCGGCGATCGTGACCGGCACCATCGGCAGCCCGGTGGGCTCGGGCGAGAAGTCGGGGGTCATCAGGGTCAGCTTGTAGTGATCGCCCCGGTAGTCGAGCTTTTCGCCGATCTCCCAGCATCGCCAGATCGCGCGCAATGCCCGGACATAGTCGCGCAGCCGCGGCGCCGGCGGGCTCCAGGGTATGCCGAAGCGGCGCTCGTTGTGGCCTCTGACCTGGCTGCCGAGCCCGAGCACAAACCGCCCATTCGAGTTCGCCTGCAGGTCCCAGGCCTGGCTCGCGATGATCGTCGGGCTGCGCGGAAACGCCACCGCGATCGACGGCGTCAATTCGATCCGCGCGGTCGCGAGCGCGGCAATTGCGAGCGGCGCGAAGGGGTCGTGCGCGAGCTCGACTGTCATCAGCGTATCGAAGCCCGTGGCCTCCGCCGCTGCGGCGAAGGGTCCGGCCTCGCGCCACTGCCGCATCGGCAACATCGTAAAAACGCGCATCTTCCGTTCCTCCGGGCGGTATCATAGGCCGCAGGGCAGAGGAATGGCCATGTATGTCGGCACGCAGATAAGGCCACGCGACGATAGCGATTACCGGGTCTGGGCCCAGCTCGGGGTCAGGCATGTCTGCGTCGACCCGCCCGGCGACCCGCATCATTGGAGCCTCGATGATCTCTGCCGACACAAGGAGCACGTCGAGTCGTTCGGTCTCTCGCTCGACATGGTGCAATTGCCGTTGTCCTCGCGGCCGATCGAGGAGGCCGAGAGCCCGCACATCCTGTTGGGTAAGGAGCCCGAGCGACAGCGTGAGATCGACAGCATCTGCGGGCTGATCGAGCGGCTCGCCGCGGCTGGCATCCCAGCCGCCAAATACAATCTCTGCGTCATCGGCATCCCGCGCACTGAGCGTGAGCCAGGGCGTGGCGGCTCGCGCAACGCCGCTTTCCGCTGGGTCCGCGCCGACCAGAAGGCGCCCCCCAGCAGGGCAGGGATCGTCTCCGAGGAGGAGAATTGGGAGCGGATCGACCATTTCCTCGGTGCCGTCGTCCCGGTCGCGACCACCGCTAAGGTGCGCCTCGCCTGTCATCCGCACGACCCCTACACGCCGCCCGGCTATCGCGGTGTCACCCGGGTGCTCGGCACGGTCGAGGGGCTGAAGCGTTTTGTTCTAATGCACGAAAGCCCTTATCACGGGCTCAATTTCTGTCAGGGCACCATCGCCGAGATGCTCGACGATCCGGCCCGCGAGATCTTCGAGGTGATCCGCTGGTTCGGCGAACGCGGCAAGATTTTCAACGTGCATTTCCGCAATATCAAAGGACGCAAGCTCGACTTTATGGAGGCCTTCCCCGACGAGGGCGACATGGACATGGCGCGCTCGCTCGCCGCCTATCGCGATGTCGGCTACCCCTACATGCTGATGCCGGACCACGTGCCGCAGATCGACGGTCGCGACCCCTCCGGCGTCGCCTTTGCCTATTGCTACGGCTACATCCAGGCGCTGATCGACGTGCTGGTGACACCGGGTAGTGCCGATGGCTGAGCCGTCATTCGATGACCTCGTCCGCGCGGGCGAGCAATGTCGGTGGGATGGTCAGGTTTAGCAAACGCGCGGTCTTCAAGTTAATGTAAAGCTCGTATCGCGTGGGCTGTTCGACGGGAGTATCGGCCGGCCTTGTCCCTTTGATGATCTTGTCGATGAGCGCGGCGGCCTGACGAGTCATTGCCGCAAGATCGGGGCCGAGGCTCACTAATCCTCCGGCAATAACCGTCTCTCTGAAGGGAGAGCACAGCGGAAGATGGGCTGCGAGCGCGCGACCGGCAATCTCGGAGCCGATGGTAAAGGTGAGGACTCCAGCAATCACCAACAGCGCCTCCACCTCGCTATTTTTGATTTTGGCAAACGCAGCTTCAAGGTCGTCAGTCGATTTAATGTCAACGGGGACAAGAACGACCCCGAGCTTAGGAGCTGCGCCCTCCAGCGACGTCATTGCAAATCCGACGTTTGGGTCACCAACGGCCCGCAGGACGCCCGCTCGTTTGAGATCCGGTACAATTTCCTTGAGGATCTGCAGCCTTTTTCCATAGGTCTCCGTCGCGGCTTCGAAGCTCATGCCTGTCATGTTTCCGCCGGGGTGCGCGAGACTTTGGACGAGCCCAATTTCGACCGGGGCGCCCACCGACACAAAAACCGTCGGCACGGCGTCGGCCACCTTCTTTGCGGCCATTCCCCCCACTGTTCCTCTAACGACCAATAGGTCGATCTGAGGCAATAAGGACATAATAACATCCTGCACTTGGTCTGGCTGCGGACCTGCAAATCGGTGCGACAGCACGATGTCTCGACCCAGAACGTAGCCGAGGTCAGTTAACCCCTGTTCGAGCGCCTGCGCCAAGTATGCTCCTCGCTCGGGCGTGGTCACGAGCACGCTGCCTATTCGCCAGACTTTCCCGGGTTGCTGAGCATCGGCAGCGCAGGGCCGCGCCAAGGCAGCGCCACCAATTACGCCGATGAAATCGCGCCGCCTCATTTCGATCACCTCGTTGGCTGCCTCGCTGAACCCTCTCATTGTCAAACGCCTCGCCGCGGCCGGAATCCCGGCCGCGAAATCTCTGCATCATCGGCATCCCGCGCACCGAGCGTGAGCCGGGGCGCGGCGGCTCGCGCAACGCCGCCTTCCGCTGGAACCTAGCCGACCAGGCCGCATTGTCCGGCGTGGCAGGGATCGTTTCAGAGGAGGAGAACTGGGAGCGGATCGACCATTTTCTCGCCGCTGTCGTGCCGGTCGCGACCGCGGCCAAGGTGCGCCTCGCGTGTCATCCGCACGATCCCTACACCCCGCCCGGTTGCCCCGGTGTCACTCGCGTGCTCGGCATGGTTGAGCGGCTCAAGCGCTTTGTGAAGATGCACGAGAGCCCCTATCACGGGCTCAATTTCTGTCAGGGAACCATCGCCGAGATGCTCGACGACCCGGCGCGCGAAATCTTCGAGGTGATCCGCTGGTTCGGCCGGCGCGGCAAGATCTTCAATGTGCACTTCCGCAACATCAAAGGGCGTAAGCTCGATTTCATGGAGGCGTTTCTCGACGAGGGCGACATGGACATGGCGCACTCGCTCGCGGCCTATCGCGATGTCGGCTACCCCTACATGCTGGTGCCGGACCACGTGCCGCAGATCGACGGTCGCGACCCGTCGAGTGTCGCCTTCGCCTATTGCTACGGCTACATCCAGGCGCTGATCGACGCGCTGGGTGCCGCCAGAGGGCCACACGGGCTCTTGAGTTTGCCTACAGCGCCGCAACTCGGTCGGCACCCTGGAAGGCACAGGTCGCCCGCGCAAAGGGCATGGCTCAATCGGTGGCACACCGGATACGGTTCTCCGCGGCGAGCGGCAGGCGAACGAAGGAGATCCAACGCATGGAAGACGCCGTCGAGACATCGGCGATGCGCAAGATCTATTGGCGGCTTCTGCCCCTCGCCGTGGTGAGCTATTTGCTCGCCTATATCGACCGGATCAACGTCAGCTTCGCCGGCCTGACGATGCGCGACGACCTGGCGATGTCGGCCGCCGCCTTCGGGTTTGCGCTCGGCACCTTTTATTGGGGCTACTCGGTCTTCGAGCTGCCGAGCAATTTGATCATGGAAAAGGTCGGTGCACGCTTGTGGATCGCCCGCATCATGATCTCCTGGGGCATCCTCGCCATGATCACCGCTACGGTCACCGGACCGACCAGCTTTGGCATCGTTCGTTTCTTGCTTGGTGTCGCGGAGGTCGGGTTCTTCCCTGGTCTCATTCTTTATTTCACCTATTGGTTTCCGGGCTACCATCATGCCCGGATCGTTTCGGGTTTTCTGATCGGGCTGCCAATAGCGGTGGCGCTCGGCGCACCGATTTCCACCGCCTTGCTCGGCCTCGATGGGTTGTTCGGGCTGCGCGGCTGGCAAATCATGTTTATTGCCGAGGGCCTTCCGACTGTGCTGGTCGGTACAGCGACTTTATTCGTGCTGACTGACAGACCAGAGCAGGCGAGGTTCCTGTCCGAGGCCGAGAAGACTTGGCTTTCTACGACGTTGCACGCCGAGCGACGCGCCAAGGAGGAGGTTCGTGCCTTCACTCTGTGGCAAGCGCTGATCAATCCGAAGGTCCTGCTGTTGTCGCTCAACTATCTCGGTATCGTCACGGCAAGCCTGGGTATGCTGTTCTTCATTCCGCAGATCATCAAATCGCTCGGCAACTTCAGCAATATGACGGTCGGTTGGCTGACCATGATCCCGTATATCTGCGGCGGGATAAGCATGGTGACCTGGGGCTATATCTCCGACCGCATGGGCGAGAGGCGATGGAATCTGCTGGCGGCGTGCGTCGTCTCTACCGCCGGCCTGATCATCGCCGGCATGACGATGGGAAGCTGGTGGGCGCTGGTAGGCATGTCGATCGCGGCGATCGGGTTCTACGGCTCAAAAGGTCCGTTCTGGGCAATGCCGCCGATGTTCCTGACCGGCATGGCGGCCGCCGGTGCCATCGCCTGGATCAACTCCCTCGGCAATCTCGGTGGCTTCTTCGGTTCCTGGTATGTCGGCTTTATGAAGGATCTAACTGACAGTTATGCGGGCGGGTTGTATGGGCTGGCGCTGTTCGGCCTAGTCTCCGCGTTCGTCTGTGCGTTCTTCCTGCATATCCCCGACCCCACCGTCTCGGCACGGGGCCCGGAAGCGCTGCGAGCGGCGGAATAACCGAGGAGATACTCTAGATGACCCGGACCGTAGCCAGGTTGCTGGCCGAAAGCCTCGAAGCCCATGATGTCGACCAGGTCTATTGCGTACCGGGCGAGAGCTATGTCGGCCTCACCAGTGTGCTGATCGAGAAGAATTCGATCCGCGTCATCGTCTGCCGCCACGAGGGCGGCGCCGGCTTTATGGCGGTGGCCGATGGCAGATTGCGCGACCGTGCCGGGGTCGCGCTGGTCTCGCGGGGGCCGGGGCTGTCGAACGCGATGGTCTCATTGCACTCGGCCTATCACGACGCGACTCCGATGGTGATGCTGATCGGCCAGGTCGAGCGGCGCGATTTCGGCCGGCTGGCACTGCAGGAGCAGAACTATTCGCGGCTGCTGTCGGATGTGACCAAACTGGTGATCGACGTCAACGAGCCGGAGCAGGCGTCCGAGGCGATCGCCCGCGCGTTCCACGTCGCGGAAAGCGGCACGCCAGGCCCGGTCGCAGTGGTTGTGCCCGAGGATGTTTTCGACGCGGAGACTGATGCAGCGCTCGACCTGGCGCGGCCGCGCGTCGTGTCGGCGCCGCGGCCGAACGATCTCGACCGGTTGGCAGTGATGCTCGAGGGTGCCGAGCGGCCGCTGGTGCTGGTCGGCGGCGCGCTGTTGGCGGATGCAGTCCACGACCGCGCGGTCTTCGCCGATCTCAACCGGCTCTCCGAGGAATGGGTGTTGCCGATCAACCCGACGCATCGCCGGCCGCAGCTGTTCGATGCGACGCATCGGAACTTTGGCGGCTATATGGGGATCAGGGTGCCGCCGGCGTTGCTCAACGAGATGAAACGCGCCGATTTGTTGGTGGCTCTAGGCGAGCGCATGACCGATTCGGTCAGCCAGTCCTACAGCTTCCCGAGTGCCCCCAAGCCACAATTGCCGTTCGTTCATATCTGGCCCGACCCGAACGAGGTCGGCCGGGTGTGGCGGCCCGATCTCGGCATGCCGTGCAATCCCTACGAGGTGATCAGAGCATTGTTGCGGCGCAGCATCCCGGCGGATACCAACAAACGCCGCGGTTGGGTCGACGGGCTCAACGCGATCCACCGGAAGCTCTTGGCCAGGGAATGGGAGCCGACCGAGGACGGCGTCAACTTTGCGGCGGTGGTTTGCGAGGTCGACAAGCACCTGGCAACCGATGCGACCGTGACGACCGATGCCGGCAACTTCGCGAGCTTTGTCCACCGCTACATCGGCTTCCGGCAAGGTCAGGTCTTTCTCGCCTCGGTGGTGGGTGCGATGGGCTCGGGCATGCCGATGGCGGTTGCCGCCGCGTTGCGCCGGCCGAACACGCAGGTCGTCGCCTTTGTCGGCGATGGCGGCGCGCTGATGACCGGCAACGAGATCGCCACCGCCCGCCAATATGGCGCCAACCCGATCATGATCATCTCCGACAACGGCATGTACGGCACGATCGGCATGCACTCCTATGTGCGCTACCCTGAGCGGCCGTTGATCGCCGGCACGCAGCTGACCAACCCGGACTTCGCGGAATGGGGTCGCTCGTTCGGCGCCGAGGGGATCACGATCAAGAGCGAAGCAGACATCGCTGACGGCATCGCCCGCGCCTTTGCCGTCAAGACCAAGCCGGTCGTCGTGCACTGTCTGACTTCGGCGATCCAGATGAGCGCCTGGCGCCGCTACACCCGTGCGGCGACATTGCCTTAGCCCCCCTATTCCCTCCCCACAAGCGGGGAAGGGAAGAGTGGGCTATTGCACCCCCGCGGCGCGGTAGGCTTCGAAAATCAGGCGAACCGCATGCGCGCATTCGCCGGCCGGGATCGGCGGCGGGTCGCCGCCGCCGTAGGCCTCGAGCGCCTCCTTGACGGCGCGCGGATAGCCGGCCACCCAGTCCGGCGGCTGCGGGATCGTTTCGTCGCGACCCGGGGCGAGGATCTGCAAACCGCCCGGTATCTGCCGCAGCAGTATCTTCTCTCCGGCGACCTTCTGCTCACCGTCGGTCTGGTTCGCCGGCCATGTCGGCATCGTGTAGCCGACCTCGTTGTGAAACAAGATGCCGCTCGGTGTGCGCATAGTGGCGAGCGCGTAATCCTCGACTTCGGCGCCGTGCACCCGCCGGCTGAGAACGGCGGAGACTACTTCCGGTTCCTCGCCGGTCACAAAGCGGGCGATGTCGAAACCATGCCCGCCGAGATTCAATAGCGCGCCGCCGCCGGCCTGGGACTTCTCGGCCATCCACGGCGAGTCCCACTCGACATAGCGCCGCATTGTCGGGCGGATCCCGCGATAATGGATGTGCGAGATGCGGCCAAATTCCCCCGCTGAGATCATGCGTTTGACGGTCACCGCCCAGAACGAATAGCGGACCATGAACGGGACGGTTACCCAGGCACCCTTTTCGGCGGCCAGGCGGGCGAGGTCCGCCACCGTGTCGGGGTCGGTGCCCCACGGCTTTTCCATCAAGAACGGGATGCCGGCATCGACCAGAAAGCGAAAGGTCTTCGGCATATCGCAATGCCGGCCGAGGCCGATGACAAATTCCGGCTTTGTCGCCTCGATCATCCGGCGGTAGTCGGTAAACGGTACGCCGCCGAAACGCTCCGCTCGGCTCTTGACAATGCGCTCGTCGCGATCGGAGACCCCGACGATCTCGCATCCGAGATCGCGCATTACGCGCAGATAAGACGCGTCGTAGGCGGAATGCCAATGGCTGACGTCGATCGCGGCGACGCGCTTGGGCATGCTCACGGCAGTCGTCTTTCGCAAATGTGCGCCGCGACGCCCACCAGGAGCGCCGCGGCTAGGCCAGTTACTCCGCGGCGGCTCTTGCGGGCTCGATAAACCGCGACACCCACTTGTTGCGGCGCCTCAGGCCCTCGCGATACATCGCCTCGAACTCGGCTGCCGGGAAGGAATGCGTCGAGGGGCGCGCGAGCAGCGCTTCCATCCATGCCCTCAATCGCGGGTACTTCTCGATTTGGCCGAGCTTTTTGACTCGATCGAGGAAGTAGTAGCGTTGTAGGAACGGCGCGTAGGCGGCGTCGACCAGCGAGTATTTGGCGCCGTTAAAGAAGGGTCCGCTGGCCTGCTTTTCGAGCGCCTTTTCAACCCGCTCAAACGGCACCGGTATCTGCTCGACCGCCTTGTTGTAATCGGCCTCGGTATCGGCATAGGCGGTCGCCGTAACGATGCTGGCAAAGGTCGGCACATAGTCGGTCCAGGCGCGGTTGACCGCCCGCTCGACCGGGTCCGTGGGATGCAGCCGCGGCGTAATCGTCTCGTCGAGATACTCGTTAATCGCGTTCGACTCGAACAGCGAGATCTTGTCGTCGACAGTCAGAGCCGGAACCTTCTTGTGCGGCGAGATTGCGAGAAACCAGTCGGGCCGGTTGTCGGGCTCGATGTGGCGGAATTCGAACTCGGTGTTCTTCTCGCGAAACACGATTGCCGAGCGCTGAACCCAGGGGCAGGTCTTGAAGCTGACGAGCATGTACTTTGCCATCGAATCCTCCAATCAGTTTCTCAGAGTGCGGGCATGATCGCATGCCTGCGCCGATTTACCGAGAACTCCTCATCCACCTTCAGGGATCGGGCCATAGGGACGGGTGATCAGCTCCATCAAATGGCCGTTCGGGTCGTCGAAATAGACGCCACGGCCGCCATAGAGATGGTTGATCTCGCCAGGCCGCTCGCGCCGAAAGTTTGCGTAATGCTTGACCCCGGCGGCGCGGATGCGGGCAAGAGCAGCGTCGAATTCCGCCTCGCTGACCAGAAAGGCGAAGTGCCGCTGGTTAAAGTCTGTAGAATCAGAAAAATCGAGGGTCACCCCGTTGCCGGTCTTGACCGGCACGAAGTGGCCCCATTCGGGTCCTGCCTCCAGGTTCAGGATGTCGGCGAGGAACTTGGCCGAAACCCATTTGTCCTTCGCCGGAATGATCGTGTGGTTCAGCTCGACAGACATTTTCCTCTCCTTTGTTCAAACGCGTTATTGCACCCTGTCAACGAGCCGCGAGAGATGGTGGGCAGGGTCGCCGAACATGTGCTCGATGACCATGCAACGGCGGAAGTAATGGCCGACTGCATATTCCTCGGTCATGCCGATGCCACCGTGCAACTGGACGGCATTTTGCGCGACAAAGCGGCTGGCCTGGCCGACCCCGACCTTGGCCATCGCGATATTGTGTGCCCGCTCCTCGGCATCGGGCTCGTTGACCGTCATCGCCGCCAGCATCGCCATGCTGCGACCTTGCTCGAGCGCCATCAGCATCTCCGCCGAGCGGTGCTGCAATACCTGGTTCTGACCGATCGGCTTGCCAAATTGCTGGCGGGTCTTCAGGTATTCGAGCGTCATCGCATGCATCGCTTCCATGGCACCGACCGCTTCGGCCGAAGTCGCCGCGATGCCGGCCTCGACCACCCGCTCGATCGCGAGCAGCGCCTTGCCGGGCTCGCCTAGTACGTCGTCGCGTGCGACTTCCACCCCGCTCAACCCAATCTCTGCCGCCCGGGTGCCGTCGCGCATCGGATAGGAACGGCGTGCGACACCGCTGGCCTTGGCATCGACCAGAAACAAGCCGATGCCGTCGGGGTCTTCGCGCTCGCCTGACGAGCGAGCGCTGACGATCAGCCGGTCGGCGCCGTCGCCATGTGCCACGACGCTCTTGGCGCCGTCGAGCACCCAGCCGCGCGCGGTCGATTTCGCCGTCGTCAAAACATTGCTCAGGTCGTAGCGCGCCTGGCGCTCGCCATGAGCGAAAGCCAAGGTCATGCTGCCTTCGGCGACCTGCGGCAGGATCGCCGATTGCTGCGCCTCGCTGCCGGCAAGGCGCAGTGCAGTACCACCGAGCACAACCGTCGCCAGATAGGGCTCGAGCGCCAATGCCCGGCCGAACGCCTCCATTACCAGCATGATCTCGATCGGCCCTCCGCCAAACCCGCCATACTCCTCGGCAAAGGGCAGGCCCAGCAGGCCCTGCTCGGCGTAGCGCGACCACAGCGCCCTGCTCCATCCCTCCGGTTGGGCGAGATAGCCGCGGCGCTGCGCAAAGCTGTAATGGTCAGCAAGGAGTCGGTCGATACTCTCGCGCAGCAGGCGCTGCTCGTCGGTCAGCTCGAAATCCATGTAATCAGGCCCTCTCTCGAAGGGCCCCTCACCCCGGCTCTCTCTCCGCAAGTGGGGAAAGGGAGGAACCCGCCCCCGGGCGGTCATGTATTCCGGCCGCCTGTACTTCGGCTCCGATAACCCCGGCCAAAGGAAGCCCGGGGGCCGAGGCAGGGTGAGGGGCATCACAACCCCAGCACGGCTTTGGTCAGGATGTTCTTCTGGATCTCGTTGGTCCCGCCGTAGATCGAGGCGGCGCGCAGGAACAGATAGCTCTTGGTCGCCTCGCTCGCCCAGGCGGGGCCGAGCTCGGGCTCGTTGCTGAGCGCCTCCAACTCCTGCGCCCAATCCGGCATTGAGAGCGGTCCGCCGACATCCATCGCCAGCTCGGTCGTCGCTTGCAGCAGTTCCGTCCCCTTGATCTTGAGCGCCGAGGACAACGGGTCGGGCTTGCCGGCCTCCTTCTTGGCGTAGGCGGAGACGACGCGGAACTGGGTGATCTCGAGCCCCTTGATGTCGGTTTCGAGCTGGGCGACCCGCAGGCGGAAGGCCGGATCGTCGATCAGCGGCTTGCCGTTGGCCCGGACTTCATGCGCGGCGTCCTTGGCGAATTTGACCCTCTCCTTGGACTTGCCAAGCCTGGCGATACCGGTGCGTTCGTGGCCGAGCAGATATTTCGCAACATCCCAGCCCTTGTTCTCCTCACCGACCAGGTTCTCGACCGGGACCTTGACGTCGTCGAAGAACACCTCGTTCAAATGATGGCTGCCATCGATCGAGATGATCG
>Ga0306921_10002602_pt1 | contig 18110 bp, 15 predicted proteins | sample sta12Cox44000080_FD_203760 | JGI IMG/M metagenome (GOLD analysis project Ga0306921, IMG submission 203760) | Lab enrichment of tropical soil microbial communities from Luquillo Experimental Forest, Puerto Rico - statoxic.12C.oxic.44.000.080 (v2)... | ecosystem: Environmental > Terrestrial >... | reverse complement strand
GTTGCTCTTCGATCAGGGCTCCGATCACATCACCCATTGTCAAACCGGAAATTGAGCCTCCGCCCCCCTTTTACCTTTCTGGGGAGAACGCCTTCTCCATTTCCAACTGAACCGGAACACTGAGCCGCTACTCATGGGATAGACGGGCGCAGGCGAAGCCGCGCCCCTGCCCTTTACCCGGTCACATCTCTGATGTGCGTCGCGATCCACCACTCGTTGCCGAACCCATCCCCCACCGCGCCGCTGCGATCGCCGTAGGGGTGGTCCGTCGGTTCCGCAATCGACTTGCCTCCCGCCGCTAACGCCCGCCGGTAAACCGCGTCGCAATCCGGCACATAGAGGTAAAACATGCCTTGCATCGGCTGATACTTTCCGTGGGCCTCGCCCATCTCCAGGTAGGAGCTGCCGAGCTTCATGGTCACATGCTGAATCACTCCCTCCGGGTCGGCATAACGGCCGATCTCCTGGGCGTCGAAGGCGCGCTTCAGGAAGGTAATCACCGGTTCGGCCCGCAGCGGATGCAGGAACGGCTGGATGTCCGGGGCGCCCTCCCATTTGTAACTGTCGCCATGATAGGTAGCGATGTACCAGTGATTGCCGGCGGTATCCTGCACTCCTGCCGAGCGCTCGCCATAGGACTGCTCCATCGGCTCATGCACCGACGTTGCTCCGGCCTCGAGGGCAAGCCGGTAGGTTGCGTCGCAATCCGGGACGTAGAAGTGGAACCCGAACCGCTTGGGCTTGCCGCTCCACTTCAGCCCCGCTCCTCCTCCGCCCATCATCAGCATCGAGTCGCCGACTCGTACTTCGGCATGCATGCCGCCCGCGGAGCCGGTGGTACGGAAGGTCTCCTCTCCCCCCAGGCCCTGTTTCACGAATTCCAGCAGGCGCACCGCATCCTCCGCCACAATGTAAGGCGTCAGGGTCCGATAGCCCTTGGGAATCGGATCAACCTTCGATCGCGTTGGCGGCTGGGCTTGGCCGGCCTGCAGCCGGCGATGCATCTCTGCGACCGACATCTCTTCTTTCACCGTGAAGATGCTCCACAAGTAACCGAACGGATCGATCACGGTTCCCTCGCGGTACCCGTAGAATTGATCGGCTACAGGAATCTGCACCTTGGCGCCTGCCGCGAGTGCCCGCTCAAGGGAGGCATCAACGTCCGGCACCTGCAGCCGCATGCTGACGGGCGAGTGGCCAAGGGTCTCGGCGCTGAAGCGCCCGCCTTCGGGCCATTCGTCGGCAAGCATGATCAGCGAGTCGCCAATCATGATTTCGGCGTGCGGAATCCGTCCCTCCAACTCGAAGCGCATGGTTTCCTTTGCCCCGAAGGCTGCCTTATAGAACTCGATGGCCTGCGCAGTATTCTTGAAAGCGATTCTCGGTGCCGCCGTGGTGCGGGTCGCCGCCACCGGCTCCGTCGTGGTTGCCATTGCCGTACTCCTCTCCAAGTCTGACTTTAGCCGTTCCATGAAATCCGTGCGCGGAAGATCGCGCAGCTCACGTGCGATGCGGACCAGGGGCGCGATTTCCGGATCCACCTCGGCGAGCGGCGCTTCCGGACGGGCAAGCAGCTGGCTGATGGCGCGGTCGAGTTGATCGAACAGAGAGCGCTTAGCCATGGGCACCCTCCATGCTTGCACGCAGCTTCTCCAGCGCGCGGAATTGCAGCTGCTTGACCGCCCCTTCGGTTCGCTTAAGGCCCTGGGCTATCTCGCGAATGCTTTTCTCTTCCACGAATCGCATCACGATCACGCGGCGCTGGTCCGGAGGAAGGCCTTCGACCAGCTGAAACAGCGTCGCGCGACGTTCGATGTCACTCATGCTCTCGTCACTCGCCTCGGTGGTCAGCGGGTCTTCGCGGTGGCGGGATCGGCTTCGCCATCGATCAGCAATCGCGTTGCCTGCAATACGAACCAGCCAAGCACCAAAGGGCGCTCCCCGCCACTCGAATCGCTTCAGGTTCGCCAGCGCCTGGTGGAAAACCTCGGAAGTAAGGTCCTCCGCATCTTCCCGGCTGGCGACGCGCCTGACTGCGTAGGCGTAAACCACGTGAAAGTAACGTGTATAAAGTTCCGCGAAATGCGCAGGGTCGCGCTTGGCGGCCTCGACCAGAAGTCGCTCGTCCGCCTCCCTGCTCAGCGCCCTCACCCGGCTCTCCGCATAGCGCGTTCACTACAATAAACCGCCGGGATCGGCGAAAGGTTACGCAAGGGAAAAAGGAGGCTCAGGTGAGCCTCGATCGGCCCCCGGGCTAAGAGGAACAAAAGACTCGACCTTCTGCCACACTGTAAACTCGCGTTGCGTGGAGCGTGCAGAACGTTTTTCCGGGTGACACAAGCTACCGGGCGGAAGCCGCCGCCGCAGGTGATTGCGGCGTGCACGCCGCGGCCGAGCGCCCTAACCGTCGAGTTGCTGAAGGGTCAGCTTGGTACTAGTGGGGCAGGCGACTTCACCCGCGGCCCGGATCACGAGGACCGGACCAACCTGCCGCCCCAGCTACAGCCAGTCAATTCTCAGCCCGTATGAAGGCACTCGGCTGGGCCGGCAGGAGATCGAGGGCGAGTTGCTGGAAGAGGTTCCCGGTACGTTGTGGAACTGCGACATGCTGGACCATTGCTGCATTGAGCGAGCGCCCGACCCGGGTCCCGGTAGTAGTAGCGATTCATCCCGCAGTGAGTGCAGCCTATGATTCCACCGGTCTAAATTGTTATCACGTTATAAAACATGCGGAAGATTGGTGTCCAGGTTGCAGTAACCCGCCAACCTTTAGTAGAACGCGTGGCCATATGGACAACTATTCGAGTGAGCAGAAATGCGGTAAGGGTGTCAACGACATCTCACCCTATCCCTGGACGGCAGATACTTATTGAGGTCTTATGGAAGCTAACGATACCAAAGTCTTGGCTTACGTTAGGACTAGTTAGGACTGATACTTCTTGCCAAGCGCAAGCATGTTGCAGGTTAACGCACGGTCGGCAGGCTTTCAGGCGCCGCAAGGCGCCACTTGGAATGACCGGAGCGCCGCATTGGGTTTTCACCCAGACAAAGCTGCCGATGATGTGTCCTATCATGAAGGCAGCCTCTCGTTAACGTTAAAGAAGAATGGAGAGGACCTCATGCTTCAGGTGCTGGATACCACCCCTAACGACTCAAGACAGTTCCCATCCCTATGAACTTGCGGAAGCGATGCAGGTTCGTAGAGTCATTGACTCCAGGGTAGTCGTCACTGGGATGGTGAAAGGCTCCGGATATGAGGTAATTATTGTTGACTTGAAGAGTATGGCCGGTAATAGCCCGTCATAGCAAAAGTGGAAGACGCTACAACCGCCAGTAATAGCTGCCGTGGCTATAGTTTGACCCCAGACCTGCACCCGAAGATGCCGCAAATACCTCCAAGCGACGGCACCCCACGCATTCCGTCACAATTGCCCGTCTGCGAGTCTTCGCGCCACCGTCATCTGGCTGCAACCAAGCCGGTGTCCGATTTCGACAGCACTCAGTCCTTGGCCGGCAAGTTTGCGAATCTTCATGGTACTGACAACCACTCTTGGGCACGCTCAGCAATTCTGTCTTCTTTTCGAGCTCGGGCAAGACCGGCGGTTACCGCTTCCGATAAACGAACCCGTTCCTGCTTGGCCAACGTCGCCAGGAGAGCCAAAACAACGTCCTTGAACGGCCCTGGCGAGTCCAGCCAACTCTCGGTGAATGAACGGTAGGCAACGCGGTAATAATCAAGTCGTTGCAGATATTGCGCAGGGTCGGCAACGTGCCCTCACGCGTGAACCTAACAAGCGACCAAAACACCACCGCATCAAACTCGCGGCGGCTGGCGGCCTCGAGCGTTGCTTGGAATTGGGAACCCTGCCGCCCATTGCCGGAGGCATCGTCCGTAAATTCCTCCACGATCTTCCAACCTCATTGCAGGTTCCGGAGAGCTATTGCGTCAGTGTAGTAGCTGTACCACCACTAATTAGCCATTGACAAGAAACGACAATATGACCAGAATGTCGCGGTTAAACGACAGGTTACAGAACACAACTCCCCCATGAAATTGGGGCACGTTGGAGCTCATGTTTCGCATTAACGAGCGGAGTAAACGTCGTGTGGAAGGTGGGGTTCTGACCACGCTTCATTCCTGCCGTTTTCTCCGCTGAGTCAGGATAGGAGGAAGGCTTCGATGACTTTCAACCGGCTTCTGCTCGCCACCATTGCGTTGTGCTTGTTTCTGATGCACCCGACCGTATCACTTGCCGATGATGATTCGGAATGCGACGGAGGTGTTGCATTAAGTGCAACAGTTGTACCGTTAAACAACTCCGGGGTCACGGGAAGCGCCAAAATGTGCATATCGGCAAATGGCGTTCACACCCGCATCACGGCCAACAGTCTGACGCCCGGAAATCCTTATACCGTGTGGTTTGTCTATTTCGACAACCCTCAGAATTGTTTAAACCCTGGACACTGCACTCCCGGCGACACCACGACCCCCCTTGCAAACCCGGAGGGTGTTCTGGGCCGTTATGACTCGATCGTTGCCAGAGAAAGCCGAGGGACATTCTCGGGGCATGTCGGACTGATCCCTTCCAGCGGGTCAGAAGTCCACCTCCCCATTTTTGCGCACGGAAGTCTGAGTCCGGACGGTCACATCCGTGCTCGCCAGCTCTTGACACCGCAGGACCCATCTTTGGGCGCACCCGGCCTCGGCACTTCCTCGGATGGGACGAATGGCAGTCCGGTGGCTGTTGCCGTGTTCAAAATTCCATAGTGAACCCGTGGAATTGGGAGAGTAAGCCGGGCTGCAGGCATTCTACAAGCAGTCCGGCTGAAAAGTAGAAACCACCCCAAGGCCACGACGAAGGCGGCAAATAGCAACTTTTTTGACGGCGGTTCTCTACCCGGAGGGTGTGAAGGCAGTGATCTGCCGCGTGGTCTGGTTAATTCTCGAAAGTGCCGATGCACGGGGCTTCAGAATCCATTGGGTGCTGATAGGTTTCGCACCTTCAAGCCTCTCCCAAGCTGCCTTGCTGTACGGGTCCGGGGTAAGCGTTAAGCACGGTGCAAATAGCAACTGCTGATGATACCGAGAGGCTGGCGTCATGGAAATGCCAACGCACCAGTATCAGCCTCGAGCGAACGCGCGCGCGATAAGGATGGAATCGATGAAGAGCTTTGTCCACCAAACTAGTCGGCTTGCCGCTTTCTGTGCGATCGGAGTGGTTCTAGCGGCCTTGGCACAGGAACCCTCTGAAATCGGGCGCGAAGTCGCGATCCCTCGCCACCTTCAGGACGGTGAGGAATTTAGTATCCCCATGCGGGAGCTCATCAACTATGGTTCCCGTCTCTTCACTGCCAAGTTCACCATACAGGAAGGGGCGGGGCGGCCCATGTCCAAGGGGACGGGGAATCCAATTTCCGACCCGGCCTCTCCGTTAGTCTTTCCCAGGAATTTTGATCGCCTCTCTTCTCCCGAAGCCAATGCTTGCTCGGGTTGCCACAATGCGCCGGTTGCCGGGGGGGGCGGTGATCGCGTCACGGAAGTCTTCGTTCTGGCCCAACGCTTCGATCACTTAACCTTCGACCATGACGACCTCGTGCCTAAGCGAGGTGCCGTCGACGAATCGGGCAAGTTCGTGACCATGGACAATGCCACGAACGATCGGAAGACGATCGGAATGCATGGATCGGGGTTCATCGAGATGCTGGCGCGGCAGATGACGGCCGACCTACAGGCGGAGCGCAACTCCGCACGGCCGGGGAGCAGAATTCAGTTGTCCTCGAAAGGGATCTCCTTCGGCATCCTTATTCATAATGTAGATGGCACATGGGATGTGTCCAAGGTTGAGGGACTGGTAGCACCGAGCCTAGCGACCACAGGAACAACACCTCCAAGCCTGATCATTCGCCCTTTTCACCAGGCGTCCAACATAGTTTCCCTCCGACAGTTCAGTACCAATGCTTTCAACCACCATCACGGGATGCAGGCGGAAGAGAGGTTTGGATTGGGCATAGATGCGGATGGTGATGGTGTTGTAAACGAATTGACGGTGGCCGATCTCACAGCCGTCTCCATCTATCAGGCCACCTTGCCGGTTCCTGGCCGCGTGATTCCGAATAACCCGGCGGTAGAACGAGCGAATATCGTCGGAGAGAGGGTGTTCAATCGAATCGGTTGCGCCAGCTGCCATGCCACCCTGCCCCTCACTTATGCGAACAACCCGGGGCTGGGGGGACAGCCGGGTTGGGTCTATTTTGAGCCCAATCCGTACAATCCCGCGACCGGTCCCAATACGCCGAATTTGCAACTGGGACAAGCAAACTATCCCGTCAGTGCACCCGCGCTCACGGTGGACCTAACGAGCCATACCTTGCCCCTTCCCCGGCTACAGGCAGACGATGGAGTCGTGATGGTGCCCGCCTACACCGATCTCAAGGTTCACGACATCACAATGGGTCCGGGAGACCCGAACTGTGAGCCACTTGATCAGAACCAACCGGCAGGTTCGCCGTTATTCTTCGCGGGCAACTGCAAATTCATCACTCGTAAACTGTGGGGCTTCTACAACCAGGGTGGAGCTTTCATGCACCATGGGAAGTTCACAACTGCGAAGGAAGCAATCGAAGCGCACAATGGCGAGGCGTTGACCCAACGGCAGGCTTTCGATTCATTGCCAGTTGATGAACAAAACGATGTCATCGAGTTCTTGAAGTCGCTCCAGGTATTGCCCTCAGGGTCCCGATCATTAGTAGTGGATGAGAACGGCAAGCCGAAGTTTTGGCCGAAGTCCTGAAGGGCCGGAGCGGCCCCCGTCAGGCCATACCGCCGCCGGCGCGCCGGCAGTCTAGAAATCAAAGTCGCCGTCGATTCGCCACAGGCGAGGCACGGAGTTGTAGAAGACGCCGTAATAAGGGGACGGGTGGTACTCCTGAACATCCCGCGGGTTGTTGTGGTTCAGTACGTTGTACACCGTCAACCCGAAGCGGAACTGGATACGGTGCCCGTGGAACTTGAAGTCCACGGGATACTGCAATTTCGTATCCAGCGCCAGAAAAGTGGGGAAGCGCCCCGCCTGATTCTCCGCACCCAGGTAATTCCAATTGGCGTCCAGCGCCGAGAAGGGAAATCCGGTATGCACGTCAAGGATGGGGACGAAGTCAAACTTGTAGGGAAGTGCGAACACGCCCCATGCCAGGCCGCGGTTGGGAGCGTCCGCCGAAAGCGGGCCGTACTGGTTCTGGCGAATCAGGGGGTAGGGAAAGTTGCCGAAGAACTGGTTGTAATCGTTCAGCTCTCCCCGGGCACGGGAGTGCACGTAGCTGAGGTAAAGCGACGTGCGCTCGCCGGCCTGCCAGCGCACCATGGCCAAGAACTCCCGATAGCTCTGGGTCCCGTTGTTCAGCAATTGCAGCTGGGCGCTACCCTCGGGAGCCGGTAACGGATTCACATAGAACTCACGATGTACCTGGCGGCTCTCGTAGCCGAGGCGCAACAGCAGGTTCCGCGCCAGCTCGCGATCCGCCTGCAGCGTCCATCCCAGGCTGTAGGGCACCCGCAGGCCGGGAGTGGCGAGGGTATGGGTGTAAGTCGCCGGATCGCCGATGATGGTTGCCCCATTGCTGGCATAATCGGTGATGGTTTGCGCCGGATACTTCGTAAACACCGCGACATTGAACGGAATCTTGTCGTAAAACAGCCCGACGCCGCCGCGAATGGCGGTACGGCCGTCGCGCTTGGGAGCGAACACGAAGCCAATTCGCGGCGCCACATTCACCGATTGCACCGAGAGGCTGTCGTGGTCCAGCCGCAGGCCCAGATCCAGAGTGAGCCGCGGGGAGACCTGCCAGTTGTCCTGCAGGAAGAGCGCAAAGTCGCTCTTCGTGGCCGCAGAAGCCAAGGAGCCGCCATATCTGATGGTGCGGCTGAGGGTGCCATCCTGGCGGAGCACCGTCACCGGGAGGTTGGACACGCCCCCGTTATAGGACGAGTAGGCATACGAGTATCCGGCGGTCAACAAGTGCCGGCCAGCCGGCTCGATCGGCCGCCAGTGCAGGGCCTGCGACCACTGGTAGAGATCGGTGCTGCGCCGCTGCGTCATGAAATAGCTGCCGGAGTTGGAATAGGGAGCAAGCGTCATCTCGCCCGGCTGCGCCTCGGCGGGATCGACGCGGGTATCGAGCCGCTTGGCAGAAAACAGCGACTGTAAGAATCCGCCGTTCGCCAAGATCCAGCGATGGGTGGCGGACAGGAAGTAGCCGCGCTGTTGATAGTCGGCGGTGACCGGTTGGGGATTGAAGGTATTGATGTTTGTGTAGTCGATGTTCTGCGGGTCCAGCGCCAGGGAGACGGAGAAGCGCTGCTTAGCCGAAGCGTTCCAATCGAGTTGGGTGTACGAGTTGATCTTCTCCACGATACGCACGTTGTTGGGATCAGGAATGGAGTACACCCTGACCGAATCGTAGCCATAGCCGATCGACTGGAAGATGTAGAGTTCGTCCTTTTTCAGGGGGCCGGCAAAGGTCAAGTGCGGGGATGCGCTCTCGATCCCGTGTATGTTGCCGCCGATCCAGCGAAAGCGGGGGACGGGATCTTCGAAGAGGAACTTCCACTCGTCGGTGCCGCTGCGCGTGTTAACATCCACCACTCCGCTGGCGAAGCGTCCGTACTCCGCCGAAAACGGGTTCGACAGCACCTGCACCGACTGCACTGCCACCGCCGGCAGGCTCAGCGCTGCCTGTCCGGTAAAGGGATCGGTCACGCTGGCGGAATTGACCAGCGTATTCGCCTGGTTGGTTCGTCCGCCCTTGATGCGGATGAGCCCGTCGGGTCCGCGCAGTACCCCGGGTAGCAGGGGCAAGGCGTCCTGAAAATCCTGGTTGAGTTCCACCACCGATTTCAGCGTCGCCGCCGTGAGGGTTGGTGCACCTCCCGAGCTCGAAGTCAGATCAATGCCGGCGGCATCCCCGGTAACCGTGATGCTCTGTGTCTGTCCCTTCAGAGTAAGTTGGAAGTCGACTGTCGTGGGCTCTGCCGACTGGATCGTGATGCACTTCGTGAGCGGATCGAACCCGGCCAGCGCCACGGTGATGTCATATTCACCGTAGAGCACGCCGGCAAAGCGGTATACGCCAAGATCGCTCGAGACCGTGGACACTTCGGCGCCGGTGGCGACATTCTTCAGCGTGACGCGTGCGTTAGGCTCGGGGATCTGTACCCGGTTCGCATCCAGGGTGTAGATGACTCCGCCGATGCTGGAGCTCTTCCCGGCAGCATTCTCCACCAATGCCATCAGCAACAGCACTGCGACGAATGCCCGCCTGGCAGGGGCTCGCAGGTGACCACCAAATCTCACTGCTGTGGCTATTCTGCCACCGCGCGCGGTTGGACGACGAAAGAACCGGGTACGGTCTTCCGACGGCGCTTTTGCCCTCGCCGCTGACGGCGTCACCGGGCGCTTCATCCGGTCTCTCCCTTGCCGACCAGTGGTGCTTGCCCCGGTTGTGCTATAGCCACTTACTGCCCCACCGCGACGGAAACACCGTAGGGAGGCGTGAGCTTACAGGCTCTGCCTTCACCTTGGCTTGCGTGAGCAGGACCAGCGGGTGGCTGCTCAAGGCCGACACGACCGACAGCACGTGCTGATACGATGCTCGCGCGTCCGCCTTCACGTACACGGTTGACACACTTAGGCCGGCCAGCGCCCCGATTTGGATCGGTTGCACTCCCAGGTACAGGTTCCCTTCGGCGGTCACGGTCACCACCGTGGTGTCCTGCTTATCTGCTTCCGGCATCGCTGCCGCCAGGCTTGAGACCGGCAACTGCACCTGGATCCCGGGCCGGGGCGCCGGCACCGCAGGGTCTTGCTGAACGACAATGCCGTAGATTCCGATGGCAATCAGGCACACTCCGACTATAACGGTCGCTCCTTTCGAGCCTCCTGGTTGTTTAAGTTTTGTTTGTGGCCAGCGCGGCGGTGGCCAGCGTTCCTCCCAGGCCCATGGTCTCCACCGCCGACGACGGCACAATGACCATCGAACCGCGTTCCTTGATTGCCTCGTACAGCATGTTCATTGCCCGCAAGTGCAGCGCCACCGGATTGTCCTGGTAGGTCTTCGCCGCCTGCGAGAACTTGTCGGAAATCTCGGTTTCCGCCTGGCCAAGAATGTTGCGCGCCTGGCGCTCCCGTTCCGCCTGGGCCTGGCGCGACATGGCGTCTTCCAGCGCCTGGGGAATACGCACATCGCGAATTTCCACCGACTGCACCGTAACCCCCCAGGGGTTGGTCTTCTCATCGAGGATGCGTTGCAGCTCCCGACCCATGGAGTCGCGCTCGGTAATCATTTGCGCCAGCTCGTGGCGTCCAATCGATTCACGCAGTCCGGTCTGGGCGCTCATGGTGATGGCTTGCTCAAAGTCCTCGACTTCGAGGATCGCCTTCTCCGCGTTCCATACCATCCAGAAAACGATGGCATCGACGTTCACCGGCACGGTGTCGCGGGTGAGCGTCGACTCCGCCGTCACGCTGGTTACGCGCACGCGCTGATCGACGCGCCGGCTCAGACGGTCGACGATGGGCACCATCAAAAACATGCCCGGCCCGCGCAGGCCGACATATCGGCCCAAGCGCAGCACGGCGATCTTCTCCCACTGGTCGGCGATCTTGAGGGCGAACAGGAAGTACAAGCCGATCAGCACACCGGCAATCAGTGGCGCCCGGTTATTCAGGAACAACGTAAGTGCACCGCCAACTCCCAGACAAACCATGAACACGGCTACCGCCGCGCCGCTGATTTGTGCGTCACTGCGAGTCTGAATCGTCATAGCTTACCTCCGCTTCCTTGCGCTTTCGCGCTGCATCTGCTGCAGCGGTTCCAGTACTTCGTCCAGGGTGAATCCCGCCGAACCGGCGCGGGCCACGAAGTCGCCCACCAGTTGATGGAGCCGCCGCTGCCGCTCGGCCTCGTCCGGTTGTATCTCCTGGGAGCTAATGAACGTGCCCGTGCCCTGATGGGTCTGCAACAGACCGCGAATTTCCAACTCGCGATAAGCGCGGATTACGGTGTTGGGATTGATCGAAAGATCGACCGCCAGCTGGCGCACCGTGGGGAGCTGATCGCCTGGGGCCAAGGCACCCGTCGCCATGCCACCCGTCACCTGATCAATGATCTGGCGATAGACTGGCACGCCGCTGCGCAGATCGAGAGCGAACTGGAAGAGCTTGCGATGGCCGGCTGCGGGGTTCATTAGAAATATAGTGTACTAGTTCTATATAACAGAATGGCGCAGAAATTTGGCCGGCCAGCCGGGTAGAAATTACCAGAACGGAGACTGGGCGGATGGAAGCGGCCTCCCCATCCGTTTCGCCGCTGACGGCGATAGGGCGGGGAGACGGAGGAAAACAAGGGCGAGCTCAGAAGTGGAAGGCCAACTGGGCCGTGACCGTTCGCGGCGTCACATAGTGCGTTCCGCTGAAGGTCGAGAGAAAGTTGTACAGAACATAGTTGTTTGTGAGGTTGATCAGGGTGACCTGCGCGCTCCATTGGTAGCGGTCGCCCTTGAAGAGGTTGTCGACCCCAAGGGCGATGTCGAACAGGCTGCGCGACTTAATCCGCTGCGGATTGTGGTCGTCATTTTCCGTTCCCGGCGCCGGGACGCTAATGAGTGTCGAGCCGAACTGCGACGCCAGACACGGACTGGGCAGAGGCACCGTCGGGGTTGCATGCATCCCGTTGCAGGTGAACCCGGCCTGGAATTGTTGATCGGCCGTCAGCGGCAGACCCGAGATGGTGTTGATGAGATTGATGGCCGGGACACCGTTCACTGTGGTCGATGATCCGGCACAGGTTGCGGTCAAGGGGTTGTAGCAGGGAGTGGCGCCCGCCACCAGTCCGCTATCAAACCGCCAGTTGAAGCCCATCCACGGTTTGCGGCTCCAGGGGAGCTGGTATTGCAGGTGGGCGGTCATGTTGTACCTTTCGTCATGATCAATGCGGAAGACGCCGGTTGAGGGAGGAATGATAGGCAAGCCGGCTCCCTGCGGCAGGAAGAACCGCGCGGCCACACTGGACATCACGACCAAAGCGCTAACTCCGTGGTTTACCGGCATGCTGACCCGCAAAGCCCAGCCCGGAATCTTGGAGTTGTGCCATTCGATGGGAAATGTGATGGGAGTGCTGCCCACAACCCCGAAGTCGTAGCCGTTGTGCGTGTACTTCCACACGTACTCCCCATCCACGACCACGTATTTGCCGAACGCCTGCTGCAATCCGGCATGAAATTCATTGCGGAAGCCGGGGGCAATCGGGCCCAGGTTGCAAGCGACGCCGGGGGGCGGAACCAGGGTGGCAAGGAACGGGATCGAGCATCCCGTGCTGGCGATGACCAGATTCTCGTTGAACGGAGTCTCCAGTGCCCTGGCGTACGAGACACGCAGGACGGTGTTCGTCTTTTGTACGTTGTAGGCGATCCCCAAGCGGGGCTCTGCCTGCGACCCCGTCGACAACCCGTTGTAGAGATCGCCGCGGATCCCCAGGTTGAACGTCCACTTTCGCACCGTGAGCGTGTCCTGAACATACATCGACAACTGTTTCACGTCCGTGTGCCCGACGAACCGGAACAGGGTGCCGGGGGCGTACAACCCGCCTCCACCGGTCAGGTCGTAAGGCGCTAGAATCGCGCAAGGCGTGCCTGGAATCGGTTGCCCGCTCACCGGGTCGAGGCAGGAAGGTATGATCGACGGAACTAACGTCGGATCGACGATTCCAACGCTGTCGTTCTCGTTGAGAAATGTCTGCTCGTAAGTGATTCCGGCCTTTACGTTGTGGATCCCCTTTACGTAGGTGATGTTGGCCAATGCCCCTGCGTTCAGCAGGGTACGGAACTGCGCGACCGACTCGCTCTGAAGGTTCGGAGAGTAGTCGTTATAGGGGTCGGCGGAAGGATAATAGTTGTACTGGTCCTTGCGCACGAATCCCGCGAGAGTGAGGATGCTTGTCGGGCTCAGCACGTGGGTCCAGGAGGGCGCAATGTTGAAGCTTAAGATCCTCGAGCGTTGATCGGAGGGTCCCAGTTGGATTCCGGTGAACGGGTTGAGCAGGGGAATGCCATTGACATTGTGGTACTGCTGATCGTACGAGTTGGGATTTTGAAACCAGGAACGCGAGAAGTCGAGGTTCAGGTGGAGGGCATCGTTTGCGGAGAACTGATAGTCGAAGCGGTCGAAGGCGTTCTGCAGGTTGCCATGAGCATGAAGTACTCCGAACTCTGGCGGATCAAGGAAGCGCCCGGTGTTCATCCCGTTGGCGGCGATAAAGTTCCCCCAGTTCTTCCCCCCATAGGAGAAGTTGAAGCCCAGGTTCGACGAGCCAAAAGCTCCATAGGAAGCATAGACCTGGCCATGCGGCGTCGTAGAGCCCAGTCCCGAACGGGTGGTCACGTCAATCACCAGGCTGGTCTTGTCGCCGTACTCGGCGGGTGGCGCTCCGGCGATCACCATCATCGACTGCACTGCATCCAAGGGAATCTGGTTTGAGAACACCTTGCTTTGCTGGTCGGTGATAGGTTGTCCATCGAGCGAGAACGAGTTCTGTGCGTGGTCACCCATTCCGTGAAACAAGCCGTTGGAGTCGGCTGCGATTCCCGGCGTCGCAAGCGTAACCAGCGAACTCAGCTGCGAGGAGGAGCTTTCCAGGGGGAGCCGGTCAAACAATGAGCGGTCCACATCGGTATGAAAGGTAGGACTGTTTTCCAGCAGGTCGCCCGCTTCCCCCTGCACGTTGACGGTTTCCGCGGCGCCGCCGATCTGTAAGCTGATGCTTAGCGAAACCGGTAAGGACGACCGCACCTCGACATCCTGCGCGGTGGAGGAGAATCCGCTGCTGGCGACGGAAAGGTGGTACGCATTTAACGGCACGTTAGGAAAGCTGAACTTGCCCGCGCTGTCGGTCGTAGCGGTGCGGCTGTATTGACTGACGGGGTTGAGAATCTGCACCGTCGCCCCGGGTACCAGCGCGCCAGTCGGATCCGTCACCGTCCCCGTGATACTGCCGGCATTGCCGGTCGATTGCGCAATGCCAGCCGCGCTAAGCAGCACTGAGACCGCCACAATCGACCAGCGATGTCGACGATTTCCTGTGCCAGCTCGATTCCCACGGCGTGCCCGGCCGGATGCATCCCCTCCTGGCGCGCCACGCTGCTCCATATAAAAACCCAACATTCCAACCTCCAAAAGCGGTTGCCGGCTTCCGTCATTGACCTTACGAAGTTCGGGGAAGCGGCTTTCGAATTACCACATGACCACCCGCCACGCAGCTTGCGGGACAAGTGTTGAAGCAATGGCAGCGTGATTTAGAGGTTTGACGGAGGAGGACGAATGAACGAAGTACCGAGCTGCAGCCGGGATGTCGATTGCGGCGCGGGAATAACCAGCGCCGTCGATTCGACCACCGGTGCAGCCGCAGAGCTGACCGCGGTGACCACCGCCGCATTGTGGGCGGCCACGCACAAGGAGCAGTGCGAAGCCGGTGAGGTCCCTCCCGCCAGGACATCGTGCATGTGAACCGCTTGCACGAAGCCGAGACCAGCCACCACCAGGGCGAAAAACACCGCTGTCCATCTGCGGACCTGGGGTTTTGCAAGCTGGCCTTGGCAACTCATGCGAACCGAACTCACAATAGTGTATCGAAACCAGATGGCGGGCGCGAGGAGAGGAAAGCTCTCGCCGCGCAAACCGTCCGGGAGAAACGCCGGCCGGAAGGATTTTAGCTGGCGTCCGAACCACCGTCTACAACCGCAGCCTTTCCCTGAAAATACTGCAGTATGGCCGCCGCCTGCGAGCGGCTTACCACCGCCGCCAGGGCGGCGGCATCGGCCTGCTTCACCGCCTCCAGGCTGCCGAAGTGTTGTAACAACCTTCGCGTGGTTTGTTCCCCGATGCCGGGAATCTCGCGCAGCTCGGTCTTGCGGTCGCGGATCTGGCGCCGCTTGCGGTGGAAGGTCACGGCAAAGCGGTGCGCCTCATCACGAACCAACTGGACCAGGTGCAGCACCGGCGAATGCCGGTCCAGCACGATGGGATCATCCTCCTGACCGTGCACATAAATGATCTCCTCGCGCTTGGCAATCGCCGCCAGCGGCTGATTCACGATTCCCAGCCCCTCCAGCGCCGCTGCCGCCGCATGCAGTTGCCCGATGCCCCCGTCGATGAGGATCAGGCTGGGCAGCGGCTTCTCCTCGGCTTGCAGTCTGGCGTAACGTCGCGTCACCACCTCGCGCATCGATGCGAAATCGTCTACCCCAATCACCGACTTGATGATGAACTTGCGGTAGTCCGACTTTTTCATGGTGCCGTCCTCCCACACCACCATGGACGCCACCGTCTCCGCGCCCTGGATGTGCGAAATGTCGAAGCACTCGATGCGGCGCGGCGGCTCCGGCAGCGTCAGCGCGTCCTGCAACGCTTCCCGGATCACTTTCGCCGCCGGCTTCATCACCCGGAAGCGCTGATCATAAGCCTGCTTGGCATTTTGTCCGACCAGGTCAACGAGCGAGCGCTTTTCGCCGCGCTGCGGCACGTGGATTTCGACCTTGCGCTCCCGCCCCTCAGAAAGCACTTCCTCCAGGGTGGCGCAATCCTCAAATGCCACCGGCACATAGATATTGCGGGGAACATATTGCTGATCGAGATAGACCTGCTGCAGCAAGGTGGAGAAGAATTCGCCGGGATCAAAGCCCCTCTCCCCGATGATCTCGTGCATGTCCTCCCAGAAGAACTCACGCTTGTCCATGATTTTGCCAGCGCGCATGTGAAACAAGTTCACCGCCAGCATGTGGTTCTCGTAGTGATAGCCGAAGACGTCGGCATCGTCGCCATCGACTTCATGAATGCGTTGCTTTTGCTCCAGCAGCGCAATGGTCGAGATCAGGTCGCGATACTTCGCCGCCAACTCGTACTGTTCGCGCTCCGCCGCGGCATTCATACGCTGGTGCAGCGACCGCGACAGGTCGGCGCCGCGTCCTTCAAGAAACAGCTTCACGTCATGCACCGCCTCGGCGTAACGTTGCGGCGTGGTCAGCCCCTCCACACATGGTCCCAGACAGCGCCCGATGTAGAACTGCAGACACGGCCGGGGATAGTACCGGCTCAAGTCGAGCTTGCACGAGGGAATCAGAAAATGCCGATGAATCAAATCGACCAGCCGATAGGCCAGGCTGGTGGGGAAGTACGGCCCGAAGTACAGTGATCCATCCTTGCGCAACCGTCGCGTGACGTACACGCGTGGATAGCGCTCGCCCAAAGTCAGTTTGATGTAGGGATAGGTCTTGTCATCGCGCAGCAGGATGTTGTAGCGCGGTTTCTTCTGCTTGATGAGGTTGTTCTCGAGCGCCAGCGCCTCCTTTTCGTTATCGACGACGATGTAGTCGAGGTCGGCTGCCTCGCGAAGCAGGCTACCGGTCTTGGCGTTCTCCCCCGCGCCTTCGAGAAAGTACGAGCGCACCCGGGCGCGCAGGTTCTTGGCTTTGCCGACGTAGATCACCTGTCCGTCGGCGTTCTTGTACAAATAAACGCCGGCTGAAGTTGGCAAAGTCCGGATTTTCTGTTGCAGATCCATGCAAAAGGGAAGTAGCAGATTATTTGCTCATGTCGTTTGCCCGCCGGCTGCATCCCGGTCTCTCGGGCAGCCTCGCTGCCCGGCACGAAGACGATCGTTACTCATTGGGATGCCGGTTGCAAGCGCCCGTCCAAGGCTTCACCCCATGCGGCGTTACCTCGAAGCTTCGCCATGATTACCCTGTGTAAAAATTTTACTATTTACGTCAGGATTATCCGGCGTTAGCCAGCGTTCCCCGCATATGGCTTTTTGCAACTCATTGAAAAAACGCTCGCCCGCGGTGCTTCAGGGATTGGCCACCGGCTTGCAATTCCATCATCGCCCACTTCCCAGGAGTTGTTATGACTCGGAAAAGTCTCGTCTCGCTGATGGTTGCCGTCGGCCTACTTTCGTCGCTAGGTTGTGCCACCAAGAAATATGTCCAGGAGCAGGTCACGCCTATAAACAACAGGATCGGCGAGCTGAACGACATCACCGCCAAGAACAGTCAGGACATTAAGGATGTCAACGGCAAGGCACAGCAGGGCATTGACGCCGCCGGTGCTGCCGATCAGAGGGCGGTTGCCGCCGGCAATTCCGCCGACCAGGCCAATCAGAAGGCAACCCACGTGGGTAATGGCCTGACTTCATTGCAGGGCACCGTCGAGAACCTCGACAATTACAAACCCGTGGCCAATACTACCCTCCTGTTCGGGATCTCCAAATTTAACCTGAGCAAGGGCGACCAGCAGACGCTGGATGAGTTCGCACAGCAGATTGGCCAGCAAAAGCATTACATCGTAGTCGTCCATGGCTACACCGACTCGACCGGTTCCTACGACTACAACAACCAGTTGAGCCGTCGCCGTGCAGATGCCGTGGTTCGGTACCTGGCGGCGAAGTACAACATCCCGACATTCCGCTTCTATCTCATTGGACTGGGTGAATATAACCCGGCGGCCGAGAACAACACCGCGGCCAACCGGGCGAAAAATCGCCGCGTTGACGTCCAGTTGCTAACCAACTCGTTGGAATCCTCGACCGCGCAGGCGAATACCCCGCCGCGCACGCAGTCCAGCGATCAGCAATAGGCGCAAGTACTCCCCCCAGGAAGGCCGTTCGCCATGCGGGCGGCCTTTGCGCTTCTCCGTACGGGACCCGGGCACTCGTGATTTCTGCCAAATTTTGAGTGCATTGGTTTGCTGATAGGGCACAATGCTGGCATCGGAAGGACTGGGTCCATGTCGCTGCAGCCAATTGACATGTCCCTGTGGCGACGCGATCCTCGATACGCCACCGCCTTCCTTTTTGCCCTTCTAACCACTGCGGAACGGGAGGTCGAGCTACGAAACAATTCCATTGCGCATATGGACGTCGACTACCGCCTGACTGTAGAAAAGTTTCGGCGAGAGTGGAGGCCCCAGCTACGCCACTTACCAGCGTAGGATCGCCGTTGATTTCGCGCGCCCGTACGAGGTGCGTCCCTTGTGCTAGATCCGCCGAACTGCGCACAATAGGTTCCT
>Ga0306921_10002601_pt1 | contig 18110 bp, 20 predicted proteins | sample sta12Cox44000080_FD_203760 | JGI IMG/M metagenome (GOLD analysis project Ga0306921, IMG submission 203760) | Lab enrichment of tropical soil microbial communities from Luquillo Experimental Forest, Puerto Rico - statoxic.12C.oxic.44.000.080 (v2)... | ecosystem: Environmental > Terrestrial >... | reverse complement strand
GAGAAAGGGCGGCGCATGTTGCGCTCTTGGGCCCATGAACAAAATGAACCGATGCGATGAATCTTCGCGAGCCTCGGTGACCAGCACGCCGGAGTCACTCTGTCGGGGAGTGAGTTGAGCACACGATGTCAGCGCCATCCCCAGAAAGACGGCGAGAAGGCCTTCCTGCCGCCACTTCATGGACTGTGGTCGAATGCATCGACATTGTCCTCGCCGAGCCCGGGCGCCGTCTTGGCAAAGGCTGGGCGGGCGCCGTCAAAGGACAGCGGCAGCCCGACCAGCGACAGCGCTGGGCTTCCCGCCCATCGCTGAAGCATCCCGAGCGCGGCGGTCTGCGCGTCGTTAACCACCTTGTCGAGGGTCTGGATCGGGCTGTTGGGTATCCCGGCATTATCGAGGCGTTCGGCCCAGACCGCCATCGGCGCCGTCCGGAGTATGTCGGTCAGGATCGGGACCAGCTCCCGGCGATTGACCACGCGCTCGGCGTTCGTGCGAAACCGCGCTTCCTCTGCCAGGCCAGGCCGGCCGATCGCGAGGCAGAGCCGGCGAAACAAATTGTCGTTGCCGGCGGCCACCATCATGAAACCGTCAGCGGTTTCGAACGCCTGATAAGGCACGATCTGCTCGATACCCGAGCCATGTCGCCTCGGGATCTCGCCGTTGGCGAGATAGGCGGAAATCGGCAAGGTCATCCACGCCAAAGTGGTCTCGTAGAGGGACGTGTCGACTACCCCGCCACGTCCGGTGCGTTGACGTTCCTGCAGCGCCGCGAGGATGCCGATCACCGACCACATCCCGGTGGCGATGTCGATGATCGAAACGCCAACCCGCACCGGCGGCCGCCCGTCCTCGCCCAAGAGGCTCATCAGCCCGCCATAAGCCTGCATCATCGGGTCATAGCCCGGCCGGTCGCGCAATGGCCCGGTCGACCCGAAAGCGCCGAGATTGCACCAAACTAGGCTCGGCTTCTTGGCCGTCAGCGCCTCGGCCGAGAGACCATAGCGGTCAAGCGTGCCGTATTTGAGGTTGTGGATCAGCACGTCGGCGCGATCGCGTACCAGCGCCCGCAACTTGTCGACCTGAGCCGGGTCGGCGAGATCGATCGTAATGCCGCGCTTGGCGCGGTTGAAGGCATGGAAGGCGGTTGCCGTGTCCCCGGTAAAGGGTGGGCCCCAGCCGCGGCAGGGATCGCCTCCGTTCGGATTCTCGACCTTGATGACCTCGGCGCCGAGCTCGCCGAGGATCATCCCGGCGTACGGTGCGGCGACGCTATGACCGAGTTCGATCACGGTGAGACCGGAAAGCGGGCGAGTGCTCGGCATCGGACCTCCTTACTCCAGCCCCTCCTGATTAGCACAGAAGGAGGCTTCGGGTTTTTAATTGATTACTAACTGTAAGCTGAAATTGAGCTATTCGTTAACTGCTCCTGATCACCTCTTTCTTCTGCAGGAAAGCCTTAGGATGATTTCTCCTTGAGGTTGAGCCTGTCTTCTAATCCGGCTCTTTACAGGGCAACAGTTTGGGCAATTTGTTGATGATGATTATCGCAATCTAGCGAGACACTTTCGCTGACCTGTCTGCCTTCGTGGTGCAAAACTTTCACAGCGCGGCTATCCTTGGCGATCCGCGGAAAGAGGAGGGCAGGGTGAGCGAGCTGCCGACCATGGTCGCCCTCGGCGACGATTATCCCGAGTTGCGCGAAGCGGTGCACAAGATCTGCGAGCGCTACCCCGGCGAATACTGGCGCAAACTGGAGGCGGAGCAGGCCTACCCGACCGAGTTCATCACCGAGCTGACCCAGGGCGGGTTTCTCGCCTCGCTGATTCCCGAGGAATATGGCGGGTCGGGGCTGCCGCTAAGGGCGGCGGCCGTGATCCTCGAAGAGGTCAACGCGTCGGGCTGCACCGCGAGCCAGGGCCACGCCCAGATGTACATCATGGGCACCCTCTTGCGGCACGGCAGTGAAGAGCAGAAGCGGCGCTATCTGCCCAAGATCGCGTCGGGCGAATTGCGGCTGCAAGCCTTTGGGGTGACCGAGCCGACGACCGGGTCTGACACAACCAAGCTCAAGACCCGGGCGGTCAAGCAGGGCAACCAGTATGTGATCAACGGGCAGAAGGTGTGGACCTCGCGCGCCCGCCACTCCGACCTCATGCTGCTACTCGCGCGCACCACCCCGGTCGACGAGGTCAGGCGACGCACCGACGGGCTCTCTGTGTTTCTCATCGATCTGCGTGAGAATCTCGGACATGGTGTCGAGATTCGGCCGATCGAGGCCATGATCAACCACAACACCACCGAGGTGTTCTTCGACAATCTCCAGGTGCCTCCGGAGAATCTGATCGGGGAGGAGGGTAGGGGCTTCCGCTATATCCTCGACGGCATGAATGCCGAGCGCATCCTGGTCGCCCAGGAATGCATCGGCGACGGCCGCTGGCTGCTCAATAAAGGCATTGAATATGCCAAAGATCGCATCGTCTTCGACCGGCCGATCGGTCAAAACCAGGGAGTGCAATTTCCGCTGGCGCGCGCCTATGCCGAGCTCGAAGCGGCCGACATGATTTGCCGCCGAGCGGCGGCATTGTTCGACGCCGGTCACGAATGCGGCGCCGACGCCAATCTGGCAAAGCTATTGGCGTCCGAGGCCGGATGGCACGCTGCCGAGGCGACGATGGCGACCTATGGCGGCTTTGCCTTTGCCCGCGAATACGACATCGAACGCAAATGGCGCGAGATCCGCCTTTACCAGACTGCTCCGATCTCGACCAACCTGATCCTCGCCTATATCGGCCAGCACGTGCTCGGCATGCCCAGGTCGTATTGAGCGTCATATCGGCCAACACGCGTTGGGCATATTGCGGTCGTATTGCGCGGCGTAATGCCGGAGCGCTACGCTGGTCCGCGGCGTCGCGCAAAGCGGACGCCTTATAGCGAGAAGACGAGGAGCAGGAGGGTACCGGGCTTGAAATTCGTTGCCGCCGGTGCACACGCGTGACATTGGGTGCTGAAACGTCCCTGTTTGTGAGGGGTCAATGGTGCGCCCGATACATCTCGGTTGCACCTCGGACTTGGGATCGCTAAGCATCTGGCCCACATACCGAACCACGGCGCCGAGATCGGCCTCGCCGGATCAGTCACCGTCGATAGACATCACCGATGCGCGCCCGCCTCATCCTGACTTCACGTCGGGTCTTCACATGGTGCTGCGTCATTCTTCTCGCGGTCCTATCGTTGTTGCCGGGGGGAGCGCTTGCCGCCTTGTCGTTGTTGCCTGCGATGAAGATGGTGCGAACAGTCCTCCCCGCCCCACTTGAGCATTTCGTCGCTTATGCCGGGCTGGCGGCAGTCGCGATGGCGGGCTACGGTCCGAGCCGAGGCGGCGTGCGAATCATCGGTGCCCTTTGCGCGTACGCCGGCATCTTGGAGTACATCCGTCACTTTTTGCCGGGCCGGCATCCGTCGATCGGGAAGTTCACTGGCTCGGCGCTTGGAGCGCTCTGCGGCGGGCTCTCTATTGTCCTTCTCTGGCGTCGCTTTTCCGGTCAGCCCCGTTGAGGGGTTGTCAGTCCCCTGCAATCTGGCGACGATCCGCCCGATGGGAGATCATGGCACTGTGCTCTCCTCACTGTTCGATCTCGGGGAAGGCCCTTTTTATCCGCTCCCGCTGCCGCTGCCGATCGGCGGGCGTCTGCGCGGAGCGGCCAGCGGATTCAGGCTGCGCAGCCACGCCAGCGTCAAGGGATAGTCGAGATGGTCTACTACTCGCCAGAAGGGCACCGAAGCAGCCCGTCACTCATCAGCGCGCTGCCGCGAACGAGCCCGGCACCAGTCCTCGCGGCGATCGAACCGGACTGAGAGAACGAGGCGCTCTCGCCAGTGCGCGTAGGCTGCCGCGACTGCCGGGGGTGCGATTCGGTTCAGGTTCTCGGAGTACAATGGCGGGGCCGCGGTTCAGTTCATGGTCGAAGATGGTCATTGCTGCCAATCCGAAAGGCCTGGTACGCGCACAGATACTGCAGAAACTAGTTTGTGTCCGGTCAAGCATTGCCGTTCTGTCCACCAGAGACTAGCGCCTACGTGACAGATTTCATTTTGTCGGATGGGTGGCCGAGCGGTTTAAGGCACCGGGCTCGAAAATCGGCACATAGGAACGCCGAACCGTGCAGAGGCCGAAGTTCTCCGGACTGGAGAAGAGAAGCTGCACCGCCCCCGTGTCATTGGGGTAGGGGACGGCAAGCCACTTCGTGGTGTCGCAAGCCGGGTGCGTGGATTGAGAGGTTGCGGTGTCCAATCACGCGCCCGTCCTCGAATGGGCGTCGCCGTCGAATGCGTCGAACGGCAGGACGCCGATCGGGAGATCATTTTAGATCGAAAAAATGGTTGGTTGCACCGTTGAAAATCGCGAGCGGCGGCGAGGGAACTCGGTGGTGTCGATACGACGCCGCGGGCGGTTTTCTCGATCGTTAACCTCGTGCGCGGGAAAATCAGACCGGGGGCGGCGGTCAGAACGTCATGCTGAGAGTGAGCCGCACCGACGCCGGCTCGGCAGCTTTGAAATGAATGTCGTAAACCGGTGCCTTCTCGTTCGCCAATTGCGAGGGGTAGAAATAATCGATCTGATGGGCGCCGGTGTTATTGAACAGATTGAAGACGTCGAGCCACAGCTTCGCCTGCTCGGAGAATTTGTAGCCAACGCGCACATCGACCAGCGTCGTGGGTCGGGAGGTCACGCTGTCGTCCTCGATCAGCGGTCGCCGAGGAAACGCAGTGCGCCGAACCAGGGACCGAGATCCTCGACCGTAGCGCTCGCGGTGGAGATGAGGTTGGCTGAGTTCGGGATATAGCTGCCGGGATGGCCGGGTTCTGTATCACCGGCGCCGTCGTCGCCATTGGCGAAGCGTGCATGGATGGCGGCGAAATCGCCGTCGAGGCGGAGCCAGGGAAGCGGCTTGTACGAGACGGTCAGCTCGATGTCCTTGCGTCGGCTCGGCCGGCCGGGCGTGGTTACCGCCTCGTCGCCGTCAAACGTCGCCTCGCTGGGAGATTCAGCACGAAGAGCGCGCCCTCGAGCTTGAGGTTCAGCAATGGCTCCGATCGCACCCCAACCTCGTACCCGATCGCTTTGGTCAGCAGAGGCGTCTTGACCTGCGGCACGACGGTGGGGTTGCCCTGCTGGAAGTTGATCTCGGTCTGTAGTGCATCTACGTTCGTCAGCGCGCCCCGCAAATCGTTGCTGTGAAACCCCTGGCCGACGCTGAGGTAGTATTCGGTCTGCTGCCAGGGGCCGAAGATCAAATTGCCTTTTGGGCTGGTGACGGCCTGCACGATCGTGCCGGAATTGGCCTGCAGCGTGCTTTCGTCCGAACCGTAATAGAGATCCTCGCGCAGACCGGTCACAGTGCGGAATTTGTCCAACCACTGGACCCGGTTTTCTAAATAGATGCCGGCGGTCGATTCGATAACGTGATCGTCACGCACCGTAAAGCGCACGACCGGACCGGTCGTTTCCGCCAGATCAATATGCATGTCGTCAGTGCGGGTCTGAAAGCCGAGCGTGTTCTGCGAGTCGAAACCAAAGACGTTGCCGGGGATCATTTAGCTAACATTTCCGCCGTAGATCTCGCGCCGGTCCTGCTGCACGAACTGGTCGCCGATCGGAGGGGGAAAAGTCACGAAGCCGTCGAAATTGTTGAACAGTTGCAGTTGGTAACCGATCAGATCGGCATTTGCTTTGAGCTGACCGGTGTCGGTCGTTGCAGTATATTTGGTGGAGATGCTGTAACGCTCCGAGCTGCCGCCGTCGGTCGGGTCGAGCGGGCAGTAAAGGCAAATCAGCCCCTCGGTCACGGCGCGCTGCGGGATTTGATTTGTCGCATGGAAGGCATCGTTCATGTACATGCCGGTGAACGAGAACCCGTTGTCCGCATTTCCCTGGCTATAATTGGCGACGAGGTTCCCCTTGTTGTAATTGTCCAGGATCGTCCAGGGCCCGTCAGCGTGAACGTATTCGGCCGCAATCAGAAGATTGCCGGCGCCCACCGGACGCGAGACCGCGCCGAGACCGCGGGCGTAGCCGAACATGCCGGCGCTAAGCAAGGCGAGTCGTGCGGCAGGGTCTCCACGTAATTGATCTGCACCGCCCCGGCGGTGTCGAAGTCGCCCAAAGCCGGGAAATAGGGCCCCTTGCTGTATTGCAGGGTGCTGATCAGCTCGGGGATCATGAAATTGAGATCGGCATAGCCTTGGCCATGCGCATGGGTACGCATGTTGACCGGCTTGTCGTCGAGCGAGATATCGATATCGGTGCCATGGTCGAGATTGAAGCCGCGCAGGAAATATTGGTTGGCCTTGCCCTCGCCGCTATGCTGGGTGACTATCAGCCCCGGCACGACCTCGAGCGTTTCGCCCACGCGATAGACGGGCTGCTGCTGGATCTGCTCACCGGTGACGACCCCTTGCGAGGCGGTGTCCGGCGCGAAAAACGCCCTGTCCGCCGTCGCGGACAAGCTCAATTCAGGCAATGTGATTGTGGCACCGCCGGGGGAGCTATCTCCGGCGGCAGCGCCGAAATCTTCGGCAAATGGTGAGCTTGCAAATCCGAGCGAGATAATAAGCCCCGCGACAAAGCCGCTCCAGGATTTGGTTCTGTTACGCCGCATCTGTCACCCGAGCGCGAAGCGGCTAATGCGAACAGAAGGACAGCGCCTGGTACGATCTCGCAAGGACGCCCCGGCCAGTCTACCCATCGCTCACCCGGTCAACGTGCCCGCTATTGACTACGGGGACGGCAGGTCTGCTGGCTCGCGGGTCCTGCCTCGCACCCCCTACCCGGTTGCCCAGTGGCTGGAGTAGCGCTCGGCTCGCCGCTTACAGTTGTGGAGGCAGCCACGGCATTGGCCTCGCGGCCTCACCGTGTTCCCCTTTTCGTCGCGTCATCGGCAACCATCTCCATACGGTAGACTTGGCCGGAGTATGATGTCCAGATAGAAAACATCATATCACGCAAAAGTGTTGGAGGTCGGAATATGCAGCGGATCACAATTACGTTTGACGACGAGCTTGTCACGGCGCTCGATGACGTGATTGCTTCGTCTGGCTACCAGAACCGATCGGAGGCTATTCGCGATCTCACCCGAGCCGGAATTGCACAGGTGCAGGAGCGGACGAACGACGCACAAGCAGGCGTGGCAGCGCTCGTCTACGTCTACGATCATCGTGACCGCGAATTGCCGAAGCGGCTGACCAGGTCCTCTCACGAGCACCATGATTTGTCGGTTGCGACGATGCACGTCCACCTTGATCACGATAGCTGCATGGAGGTAGCAGTGCTGAGAGGCGCGATGCAGGATGTGCGGCACTTCGCTCGGCAAGTCGTCTCCGAGCGCGGCGTGCGTCACGGGCAGCTCGTTACCGTGCCCGTCGCATTCGAAACCCAAAAACATGCACATGGAACCGAGCGTGGACGGCGCCATCTCCACATCCATGTACGGGAAGCCGGCTAAACGTCTGCCGCGTCTTCGACTCCGAGCCGAGCGCAGTTACTGCTGATACCCAGACCCGAAGATTAAGCCAGGTTGGGCGCTCACAGGAAGATACTGACATTGAGGCTGCGCTCGATCAGCCATACCGACGCGACCGCGACAATGCTCAATGAGCCAGCCCTGAGCACGAGCCGCGGATAGAGCCTCGAGCGGCGCAACAGATAAGCGACAGGCAAGAAGGTCGCGACGATCGCCAATTGCCCCGCCTCGACACCTAGATTGAAGCTGACCAACGAGACCGCCAATGCGGGTTTGGGCAGCGCGAGATCCGTCAGGACATTGGCAAAGCCCAATCCGTGCACCAAGCCGAACACAAAGGCGACGATCCACAGTCGCTTCTCGCCAGCGGGTAAAGGTTGTTCAACGCGGCGACGACCACCGAAGCAGCGATTGTCGACTCGATGAGCCGGGACGGCAGGGTAATGAATCCCAACACTGCAAGGCTCAATGTGATCGAATGCGCGATCGTGAACGCCGTGACGATTTTGATAACGTCGAGAAAGGCCTGGCGGAAGCTGGCTACCGCCTGCCATCTACCGCGGAACTCGAGCACCGCGGGGAGCAGAAGGGCGCAGAGGAACAGGATGTGTTCGAAGCCGGTCCAGATATGCCAGACCCCGGTCTGAAAATAATCGAGAAATTGGCGCACGAGCGCGATCGAATTCCCTTCCAACTGCCATGTCTCGCGGTCGGGGCTGAAAACTGCCGTGCGGGTGCGGCCCTGCTCCTCCAACCGAAACAAGCCGCGATGCAGCGGGTCGAGATCGAAAAACAGGGTGTACTTGATGGTCAAAGCCCGCGGATCAGCCGGGCAGTCGACGGCAAACCGCAGAACTTCGTAGGCGCCGTCGCTGTGGTTGTCGATCAAATGCTCGGTGACCCGCATCGGGCAGCCGATGTCATCCGCGGTGATCGCCAGGTGACCCAGTGCGTAGGCGGCGATTTCGGTGTGCTTCGCCTTGACCTCTCCCCAGGTGATCTCGCCGTTACCGTCCGCATCGAGCCCAATGGCGTAATCGAGATCGCGCTTGGAAATTGGCCTCGTCTTCCGGCTTCGACGCGTTCCACTCGTCTTTGAAGGGCGTGGTGATGATCAACTCGTTCACTAGCGGGTTTGCCATGCGCGACACCTGGACGAATGGCCCGTCCTCGTCCGCCGGCTCACCGGGTTGGCCGAGCACTTTTACCTTCTGCCGGGAGGTGTTGGCGTATACCCCGATTACCGGGTTGTTGGTGGTCGCGGCCGGTTTGCCGTCGCTGGTGACGCGCGTGATCGGGACCTCGATGGCAATAGTGCTGATGTTGAATCCGCCGAAGCGGTTCACGCCGAACGGGTTTACACTGTCATCGTCCTCTCCCGGCCCGGTAAGCGCAGGCAGATAGCGGCGCAGGTTCAAGGTGTCGAACACCGCGCCCAGATCGATGTAGAACGTCTCGGCGCGCTGGCCGGCGAACACGCGGATGCCAGTCGCGGCGTCACTGTAGATGCCCTGTGCGGCCAAGGCAGGATAGTCGGGCATCGTGGCTGGTCCAACGTTCGACGGAACCGCTACCAACGTGCGGCCGCTGAACAATTCGGTCCGCTGTCGGTGGCGGACCTCGGTCACGGTATAGGTCTGACGCCGGGTCAAGCCTTCCGATCCGGCACCATCGAGCGCGGTGATGCCTTGCAGCGGAAGTGTAGGCGTAATGTGCGGGTTGCCGACATACGGCAGCGGTGAAGTCAAATCACCAGCGGCGACGACCGGCCGGTTCTCGGTCTTGAAGCGGAACTCATAGACGACGTCGTCGGCCTTGCCATCCCGGTCGTTGTCGATGTGGACGGCGTACAGCACGTCGTCGCCGAAGTTGAAGTAATTGGGCCCGTCGCTCGGGTCTTGCCCCGGGTTCACATTCAATATGAACGTAACCCGCCGATCGGCGGGGGCACGCGCCAGGTTTGCCGCGTCATAGCTGACAAAGGCGTAAACGTCGGTGTTATCGGCGCTGGGGTCCAAAGCGATCAGAGGCGCTTCGCGGTGGCTCGCCGCCTCGGCGGGAAGGTCCCACGTGACGGCGAATGTCGCGAGCAATGGCACGAATAGTTGTAGCGCGTGTCTCATCTCTCTATTTCCTTCTGCGGTTGATCGCGTGGGGCGCGCCGTTCAACCTCGCGGCGCAAGGATCCGTTGGAGCTCCACATCCTCCAAGCGGGAATTCTTTAGCCACTCCCTCACCCCGTCGACGGCAGCAGTATCATCGGCGGCGAGGACGGCTTCGAGCAGGATGCGGACATCCGCCGGCTCCTTCTGCACCTGCCAATTCTCCTGTGCGAGTGTCAGCGCCGCCTGCGGTGCGTTCAGCAGATGCAAGGTGAACCGAGCCTCTTCCCGCAGGTGCACTCGATCCCCGCGCAGGCGGCTGGCATCGAAGCGGTTGCGCAGTTGTTCCACCTGAGCCGGCAGTTCCTTCGAACGCTGTGCCTGCAATGCCAGCGTGTAGCGCAGCAACAGTGGGTCAGTGGCGGTCTTGTCCCGCAGCAGCGCAACGACCTCTTGCGGGCGACGGTTGTCCAGCAAGAAATCCGCGTAGGCGCCGAGAACGTAGTAGTCCGCGGTATCTAGGGCGAGCGCTGCACGAAAATGCCCTTCTGCATCCTGCGTCAGGCCGGCGCGCGCCGCCATCTCGGCGAGGCTTATCAGGGCCCAACTGTGAATGCTCAGTTGAGCATGAGGGTGCCTTTCGAGCGCCGCGCGCAGCTGCTGATAGGCCTCGCGCAGCTGACCGGTCACTCCATCCATATTCGCCAGGCAGGTGGTCCACACCAGTTCCTCGGTCAGCTCCTGCAGCGCGCGGCACTCTGCCCTCGCCTCGTCATAGACGCCCTGGACTTGCAGCACCGTCGCGCGGATTAACCGAGCCTGGACATTGCGTGGATTGGTATTTAGCACCTTGGCCAAATCCGCCAAGGCGACATCAAACTGGTGCATGCGCTGGTGCACGGTGGCGCGCAAGACCAGCACTTCCGGGGGTGCTTGCTCAATGTCCCACCACGGGGCCAGCGCTGCTTGAGCATACCCGGCGTAACGTGGGTCACCCGTGATGCGGCCGACCTCGACGTAGCCCTGCGCAACAAGGAGCGCCAGCGGCAAGTTATCCGGCTTGCGGATCAATTGATTGTTCAGTGCGCGGAGCCTGCCCAAGACAGGGTCGTTCGGCGCGAACGGCAAGCGCTCGAGGACCTGGCTATCGGACTCAGGGACAAACGGCGCAGCATCCGCCCGCCCAGACGTCACGGCGATGACGATAACGCAGATCAGAGAGGCAATGCTGCGCCACCTCTGAGAAAGAATACCGAGGAGTTCACGCGATGTTTCTGACGAGGACTCGAACGCTCTGCGCCATCGCTGGGTTAGCGAAGCCCAAGTAAAGGCGGCGCTGGAACGCTTCATCGATAGTCTCCCCCGTCTGCAGCGATCTGAGCCGCCGCTCCTCCCCATTACGGCCGAGATGTCCCGGCGGATGCCGCCGATTATAATCTTTTCGGTGGCTACGGTTCACAAAGCCGTGAAGTCGAGAGCCGAGCTAGCGTGGCCCGGTCGCGAGGTCGGTGAAATGCGGAGACGTCGAGTACGACGGCGCGGCCAGCAGGTTCCAATGCAACAGAATAAGGCCGCCGGAAGCGGAGCGGATTATCTCATGGCGACTGCCGGCGGGACCAATCGTGTAATCGCCAGGCCGATAACCCTGGCCATCGACGTTCACGACGCCTTCGAGCACGAAACACTCCTCCGACTCCGGATGATCGTGCTCGGGATAGACACCGCCGGGCTCCATCCGCATCAGGCCCGTGCGCTCGCCGGTCACCGGATCGACGTGGAGCATCTTCAACGTAGCCCCCGGCGCGACTTCGAGCCACACGCCTTCCGATTGCCGGCGAGAGATGGAAGGCGCTCCTCCGCCGATCCGCTGGTTGATCGCCGCCCAGGCGGATGCGGGGGGCGTGACCGGAGCCACCCGATCCGCAAGCGGCGTCAGGAGACGGGTCCAGGCATCGACGGAGCGGCGATAGTCCGGCTCGTCGCGCATACGGCGCTCGACCGCTGCCCGTTCGTCCGGGTCGAGCGCTCCGAGCACAAATTCGCCGGCCAATTCCTAGGACACGTCAGCCACTCTCGTCGCCCGGATCCAGACATTCCTTCAGCTCAGTGAGCCCTCCTCGGATTGTCGATTTCATCGTTCCGAGCGGGAGATCAAAGGGTTATCGCCAGTTCTGCGTGCGACAGCCCGAGGTAAAAAGCCATTAGAATTCGAAACAGCTCCGACGGGAGATCAGCCCCAATTCTCGGCACTGCGCGCTGCGCGAGAAGACCCTGAATGTCGGCCTGCGCCGCGCCTGCTTCTTTGACGAATGACCGCCATGCGATGGGTCAACGCGACGCTCTGAGCGCCGCGATCCCAGCCAGGAACTCATCCGTCCCGCGCTGGCGGCAATAGCCACGGATGCCGATCAGCGACTGCTCATGACGCGCCGCACTGTCGGTGGAGCAGGCATCGGTGACTAGGGTACGAGATAGCCGAGATCGCAGGCGTCGCGCACGGCGCTTTCGACGCACTGGTCGGTCATTATTCCACAGACGATCAGAGAGCGCACCTTTAGATTGCGAAACACATAATCGATGTTGGTCGAGATAAAGACATTGCTTGACGTCTTGCGAAAAATCATCTCGTCGTCGAGCGGAGCGCTCGTCAATGCGTTCATAGGCTAAGGAATTGTGCGTATGCGGCCGGCAGCAGGCGCGCCAGGCGCTCGGCCCAGACGGTCTGGCTCGCCGGTTCGGTGATTTGGTCCTGACGAATCTCGATCTCGACATGCGGCAGGCCGCGCCGCTCGCCATGCACCGGGACGGTGTAATCGGTCAGATCGCTGACCGCGTAGGGCTCGTTTTCGCCGATGACGAGACCTTCCTCGGCTTGCAATAGTTTGAAGAGAGACCGCGCGAGACGCGGATCGCGGTTGTACAGCACTGCCGCGTGCCACGGGCGGGCGACTCCCTTGAAGACCGGGGTGAAGCTGTGCAGCGCCACCAATATCGAGCTGCGACCCGCGGCCGCGCGTCGGTCAAGCGCTGCGGCGATTGTGTTGTGGTAGGGACGGAAGACCCCATTGATGCGCGCAGCGCGTGCCGTTTCGCTCAAGCCCACATTGCCGGGGATTTCGGTCGTCTCGCTGATCTCGGGGACCGAACTCGCCACCTTGGGGTCGCGGTTACAGTCGATCACCAGGCGGGAATAGGTCTGCCGGATCACGGTTGCGTCCAAAAGCTGCGACAGCCGTTTTCCGACCGCGCCGATGCCGATGTCCCAGGCGATGTGGCGCCGAGTCTCGTGCTCCGGCAAGCCGAGCCGGTCGAGCCGGCGGGGAATGGCTCGGCCGGCATGGTCACAGGTCAGAAAAAAGTCCGAGCTACCGGTCTCGTTGTCGACGGTCACCGGGTCGGGGTCGTTTGGGTCAATCAAAGTCTCGGCCATCGCACTCAGTAGACCTCGGCGTAGCGGGCGCAGAGCTCGGGGTGGGAAAGCCCCGCCACCTTTTCCGCTTCGGCCCGCTTGAACCGCAGATAGGCGTCGAAATGAGTCGGGCCGAACCAGCCGCCGACCGTCTGGCTGGCGGCGAGCCGGTCGAGTGCCTCAGGCAATGAGCGCGGAAGCGACCCTGGAGAGCCGCCTGCGGCCGGCAACGGCAACGCCCGGCGAATCCCATCAGCCCCTGCAAAAATCACGGCGCCCAATGCGAGGTAGGGGCTTGCCGCAGCGTCGGTGGCGCGGAATTCGACATGGAACTGACGCGTCACCTCGTCCGGCGTCGCGGCAGCGAAGACCGGGCAGATCCGAAGGCTGGCGCCGCGGTCCTGCCGCACCAGATCGATCGCCGTCGGCGCCCAGGCATTGGGCACGAGGCGCAGGTAGGAGACCGGCGAGGGCGCGGTGATTGCGCAAATCGCCGGCATGTGGTGCAGCACGCCAGCAAAGAAATGCTTCGCCGGCTTGCTGAGATCCATTGGCTCGCCGGGCGCGTGGGTCGCCGGCCGGCCGGCCGCGTCGACGAGGCTCATATGAATGTGAACCCCGTTGCCGACGAGCTCGGCGTCGGGTTTGGGCGAGAAGATCACGCGATGCCCCAGCCGCTGTGCGGCGGCGCGCGCCACCTCGCGGGTGATCGCCGCGTGATCGGCCGCGGTCAAAGCCGGTTGCGGCATCACCGTCACCTCGAATTGGCGCGGGCCGTACTCGGCGAGAAAGGTATCGGGGACCACACCGGCTGCCCGCAAGGCCGCGATGAAACTCTCCCCAAAGGTGCCCTGGCGGCGGAAGGCGCCGAGCGCGTAAGCATCGCCGGGACGGTCGGAGGTGCCGGTGTAGAGGAACTCCTGCTCGAACGCGGCGATCATTCGAAGGCTCGCCACCTCTTCGAGTTGTCGGACTGCGCGGCGCAAGAAATCGCGGGGGCAGCATTCCCAAATGCTACCGTCGGTATTGCGGATGTCGCCCAAAAAGAAATGCTCGATCGCCGAGCCGTCGGCAAAATCGACCCGTACTTCGACGGCAGGGTCGGGCACGATCATGAAATCCCCGGCGGTGCCGAATGGCGTGTCCCAGATCGGCCCGAACGGCGACATCATCAAATTGCTGCCGGTCCATCCTACACCCTTCTTGAGGCGCAGCGGCAGCTCGCGGGCCGGGAACCCTTTGCCGCGTACGAGGCCCGAGATGTCGCAGGTCGCTACAAAAATCAGCTCTTCCCGTATCATTCCGTCGCCAACCCAACTCCTCGCCGCACCCACTTAATGTCGGTTAGGATCGCATAATTACGCAATCTCGACCATGGAGGAGAACCATGCCGATCACGACTGTTTGGGGCGTCGCAATCAATTACGAGGTGCTCGGGGACCGCGGCCCGTGGGTCGCGCTGCAGCCCGGCGGGCGCCGCGGTCGGGGTGGGGTAAAGCCGCTGGGGCAAAAGATCGCCGAGGCAGGTAATCGGGTGCTGGTCTACGACCGCCGCAATTGCGGCGCCTCCGACATTTCGTTCGACGGCGGGAATTCCGAAAACGAGGTGTGGGCTGCCGACCTTCACGAGTTGCTGCAGCAGCTGGATGCCACCCCCGCCTTCATCGGCGGCAGCTCGTCAGGCTGCCGGCTGGCGCTGCTGGCGGCGCTGCGTCATCCCGCAGATGTGCGGGGGCTCCTGTTGTGGCGGGTCACCGGCGGTGCCTTTGCCGCCGGGCGCCTGATGCAGAACTACTACACTCAGTTCATCGAAGCCGCGCAACGGGGTGGCATGGAAGCGGTCTGTCGCACCGAGCATTTCGCTGAGCTTATCGCCAACAATCCGGCCAATCGGGCACGGCTGCTGTCGATGGATGTCGAGCGCTTCGTCGCCTTGATGAACCAATGGCGGCGGAGCTTCAACGAGGGGGCGAACCATCCGGTCATCGGCATTAGCCCGGACGAGCTGCGCTCAATGACCATGCCCGCTTGCATTATCCCTGGCAATGATCGAACGCATCCGCGCGAACCCGGCCAGGTCGCCCACCGCTTGATGCCCAATGCCGAGTACCACGAGGTGGTGACCGAAGACCGCCCGACCTCGACGTCGCACTGGAAGATTGGAACGCCAAGGAAGGGCTCCTGGCAGCGATCTTCATCGATTTTCTGCGTCGCGCGCTACGACGCGGCTAAGCACGCAGCGTGATCGGGCGTTATTGGTCAAACGCCCGGTCCGGTCGGCAGCGCGTCAAAACGAGGGAAATACCGGCGCGGGTACGATGTGCTCTTCGACCTGGCGGACGCCGGGGATGTTTTCGGCGGCGACGCGCACGGCCTGCCTCTCCTCTTCGGACCGGTCGTCGGAGAACCAGAGATGCACGACCCGGTCCCTGACGATAATGTCCGCTGCCCACATGTGCACCCACTCTTGTCCCGTCAATTCGGTGATCAGTTTCTGACGGATCGTTTGGTCGTCGCTGTCGGCTTCGATCGTCGGTTCGCTTCTCGTCATTGCCAAGGCCCGTACGAGGTTCGCCCGGCTGACGATGCCGACGAGCTTGCCGTCGCGAAGGACCGGCACGCGCTTGATTCGCTTTGTCTCGAGCAAGGTCGCGATGTCGGCGAGTTCGGTCGTGTCGCCGACCGAGATGACATCGCGCGTCATGATCTCGCGCACGACGCGGCCGTGCGCTTTGACATAGTCGCGAGCGGCCTCCTGATCCGAGGCGAACGTGTCGAGCCAGCGCGCGCGCCGGCGCTGGACCCGCCGTTCGGTCCCAGTTTCGGCACGATGCAGCAGGTCGCCCTCGGTGACGACACCGACCAGGCGGTTGTCCCTATCGACGACCGGGACCCCGCCGATCCCGCGCTCGGAAAGGAGCGTCGCCAGCGCCTGCACCGAGGTGTTGGGCTCGACTGTGATTACATTGGTCGTCATGACGTCCATGGCGCGCATCAGACTGCCTCCCTACTGATCTGTTCAGAAGTTAACCTATCACGTCCCGCGCCCGCTCAAAATACGTCACGAAAAGAGCACGCGAAGTGCGATGCACAAGGCCATCACGAATCAAGCATCATGTCGCTCAGCCGATGACCGCGACCCCCTGAACTTCAACGAGTAGTTCCGGACGAGCGAGGCCGGCGACAGTGATCAGCGCGCTCGCCGGGAAATCGTCGCCGAAGATCTCTTTGCGCAGCTGCGTAAAGCGGTCGCCAAGCCGAGCGTCAGTGATGAACACCGTCATCGTCACCATATCGCCGAGCGCGCCGCCGGCCTCGGCGAGCGTCTTCCCCAATCGGGAAAACACCTCGCGCACTTGGCCGTCAAAATCGCCGGCGAGCGATTTGCCCGAGGCGTCCTCGGCCGTGGTCTGTCCGGCCAGCCAAACGACTTTACCACCTTCGCTGATGACCGCCTGCGAATAAGCCCGCGCCTGCGCTGCCGGGCGCTTCAAATAAGTTTTTGTCATTCTCCATCTCCATCATGATGCGATTTTGCACCATCGCATGGCACACTGTCTGCTTCGACCAAAATCCACTCACCGGTTATTCGGCCAAAAAGGGGGCTCCGTGTTTCTGCTCGACGTATTCCGCAAGCAGGCGAGAGGACGTACGTTATACGAGTGGTTCGAGAAGATTATTTTAGGTATTATTGTCTTAATTATGTCCGTGGTTATCGTATATTCGCTAATCTTGGGGGCCATTACTTTGTTTAAAGATCTAGTGTCAGGCATCGAATCCATGGAAACCAGCGCTCTCAAAGATACTTTCGGTTTGATCTTGACCGTCATTATACTAGTGGAATTCAACCACTCGATCGTCTTGGCGATTCGGCAAAGATCGGGCGCTATTCAAGTTCGTATCGTCGTCCTCATTACAATCATCGTGCTCGCTCGGAAGCTGGTTCTATTGGATTACACGACTGCAAGCTTAGAGACCTTGCTAGGTTTGAGCGGTCTGGCCATCGCCTTGGGCAGTCTATATTGGCTGATTTCCGACGGGGAGCGGCGCAGGGGACCGCCCGACTCGATCGTTCAATGATTAGGGGCTTGTCACGGGAGGTAGGGCGACTGCGATGATCGAAAACATTAGCGCCGTCACGCTCGCCACGCACGACATGCGGCGCGCTGTCCGGTTTTACCGAATGCTCGGGTTTCAGCTGTTGTATGGCGGTGAGGAGGGGGCATTCAGCAGTTTTCGCGCCGGCGGTAATTTTCTCAACTTAATCGTCCAGCCTTCCGAGCGCTACTGGTCCTGGTGGGGGCGATTGATATTCTACGAGTCCGACGTCGACGCGCTCTATTCCCGGCTTGTCGCCTCCGGCTGCCCGCCCGACACCGCGCCGCGTGACGCCGAATGGGGCGAACGCTTCTTCCACCTGACCGATCCCGACGGTCACGAGCTGAGCTTTGCCCAACCGCTGCGGTCATGACCGGTTCACCAGATCTTAACCCCCGGCGTGGGAGGATTTCTCTCGATCGGTTTTAAGGTGGTTATCGTGCTCGCATTCCACAGCCTTGGTCATTCCGTGGCGCCGCGGGAAGCGGAGAGCAGCCTCGAACGTCCCCTTTCGGTGCGGGCGGCGATGATTTGCATCGTCACGTTATCAGCGCTCGGCTGGACAGCGATTTTGCTGCCACTGTGGGCGATCGCCCAATAGCACATCGGCATTTCGCGGCGCGCGGAGGCGCTTTCGTCCGACCCTACGGACGCCACTAAATCTACGCTCGCGCAGCGTGCAGATTGTCCCGGCGCTTGGCAGCGATATCGGCTTTTTCGAAGTCGGCCCGAGTAAAGCCATAGAGGCGAGCGCCGCCGTACAGGATCTTGCCGGCGATCTCGGGGGTGATGCTCGGATTGTTCAGCACCCGCGTCGACACTTCGAGGAAACTCGAGTCGAAATGCGGAAAATCGGTCGACACGCAGATATTGTCGGCGCCGCCGAGAAGCTGGCGACGGAACCCACCTCGCGCTCCCCGCTCTCGATCGCTGAGAAACAGTTACGTTGCCAATACTCGAATGGTGAGAGTTTGAGATAGG
>Ga0306921_10002598_pt1 | contig 18117 bp, 10 predicted proteins | sample sta12Cox44000080_FD_203760 | JGI IMG/M metagenome (GOLD analysis project Ga0306921, IMG submission 203760) | Lab enrichment of tropical soil microbial communities from Luquillo Experimental Forest, Puerto Rico - statoxic.12C.oxic.44.000.080 (v2)... | ecosystem: Environmental > Terrestrial >... | reverse complement strand
GCGCAGACAAAGCGCGGCCTCGCTCTCGCCGGCATTGGCGCGGTCCATCGCCTGCGCCGTGAACAGGAACATCGAGAGCGATTGTTCGGCCGGTACGGCGATTTTCAGGAGCTGCCGGCGCAACAGTGGATGTTCGATGATGGCCTTGCCAAAAGCGACGCGGCTTCGCGCACACACCAGTGCTTCGTTGAGGCAGCGCCGCATCATCGCGGCCGCCCGTACGCCATGCGAAAGGCGCGACAGGTTGACCTGCTCCATCATCTGCTTGAGCCCGGCTTTTGCGTCACCTACGAGCCAGGCAACCGCGCCTTCCAGCACGATCTCGCCGCTTGCCATGGAGCGGGTGCCGAGCTTGTCCTTCAGGCGGACGATGCGATAGGCATTGCGGCGGCCGTCCTTCAGCCGACGCGGCAGCGCGAACAGAGCAAGGCCGCCCGAGCCCTCGGCAGCGCCTTCCGGGCGCGCCAGCAGCAATGCGACATCGGCATCGGCGTGCGAGCAAAACCATTTGTCGCCATAGAGACGCCATTGGCCGTCCTCGTATCGCGCCACGGTTTCGATAGCACCCACGTCGGAGCCGCCGGCGCGCTCGGTCATGAACTGCGTACCCTTCCACATCGTGGCGATGTCGGCAGACAGCATTCTGGGCAGCAGATAATCCTGCAGCTTTGGATCGGCAAATTTGCGAATCAGATGGATCGAGGTGTCGGTCACGCTGATCGGGCACATCAGGCCGAATTCGGCCTGCACGAACAGATATTGCAGGGCATATTTGGCGACCGCGGGCAGTGGACGGTCAAAGCCGAGCGCGCCCGCGCGGTGGCTCATGGCGTGAAACTGGAAATCGCCGAAGGCTATCGCCTCCATCTCGCGATATGAGGAATGATAGTCGATCCGGTCCTCGTCGCGGCCGAAGCGATCGCGGGGGCTGAGAAGCGGCGGATGCCTGTCGGCGATCCGGGCCAGTTCGTCGAGCCGTCCGCCGGCAAGCCCACCCAGGCGATCGAAATGCGGCTCGAGAGTGCGGAAATCCTCCCGCGTCAGATAGAGCGGCAGCAGATCGCGCAGGCCTTGATCGATTGCATAAAAATTTTGTCCCGAGCAATCGGGCGCAAGGTGGGCTGCGCCACGGTCGGAAGCCCCCGCGAGGGGCTGATTGCTGGCAAGCGCGTCCATGGTCGTTTCTCCCGATCAAGCCGCCTCTTCCGCGCTGAATATCGCGTTCCGGCCAATGGTTCCACGCCCGAATTGCGGGAAACCGGACAACGCGGCTGCAAATTGGTTCCCCGACATCCGTCGCGCGCAATAAAAGATTCGACGCCGGGCGGGCTTGAAGCCTGCCCCAACTTGATCAGAATGCGAGGCATTCTCATCTTGATCCGGCTCGGATCACTCCTCGGGGCCGCTCTGTTGCGATAGCGGCATGTGCAAGGAACAAGGAGATGCCTGTTATTTCGATGGGCCGATCGAGGTCTTCGGTTGGCGACCGCGCGTCTACTGCCGTTCGGTTTCGTGAGGCCAGGCCGTTGATCGTGCTGCTTGCTCTCGCCTTGTCGGCGTGCGGGGAAAGGTCGGCCCAGCAGGCCGCATCCGCGCCTCCGCCGGTCACCGTGGCGCAACCCGTCAAACGCACTGTCACGGATTGGGACGAATTCACCGGGCGGTTCGAGGCCGTCGAGGAAGTTCAGGTTCGCGCGCGGGTCGGCGGCTTCGTCACCAATGTCGAGTTCAAGGACGGCGACATGGTCCATGTCGGCGACCTGCTCTATCTGATCGACTCCCGCCCGTTCGAGGCGGTGGCAGCCCAGGCCGACGGCCAGCTTGCGGATGCGCGGGCGAAGGCGGAGCTTGCCAAGCGCGACCTCGACCGCGGGCTGAACCTGGTTCAGACCAGCGCGGTTTCCGAACAGGTCGTCGACCAGCGGCGCCAGGCGCTGCAGGCCGCGCACGCCGCCGAGACCGTCGCTGAAGGCGCGTTGAAGGCCGCACAGCTCAACGTCGAGTTCACCCATGTGCTGGCACCGATCGATGGACGGGTCAGCCGCCATTTCGTGAGCGTCGGCAATCTGGTGCAGGGCAGCGACAACGGCTCCTCGACCTTGCTCACCACCATCGTCTCGCTTGATCCGATCTACATCTATTTCGACATGGACGAGGCAACATACCTGAAGAACAACAAGCTGTATTTCGAGGGTAAACGGCCGAGCTCGCGCGAAACGCCGAATCTCGTGCAGGTGGCGCTGACCGGAGAAACCAAGCCGTCGCACGAAGGCAAGATGGACTTTGTCGACAACCGCCTTGATGTCTCTACCGGCACGTTGCGCTCGCGCGCGGTGATTCCAAACAAGGATCTCTCCATCCTGCCCGGGCAGTTCGGCCGCGTCAGGCTGATCGGAAGCGCGCCTTACGAGGCGCTGCTGATCCCCGATACGGCGATCGCGACCGATCAATCGCGCAAAATCGTGTTCGTGGTCAAAGATGACAATACGGTCGAGGCAAGAACCGTTGTCCTTGGCCCGCTTGACGAAGGCCTGCGCGTGATTCGCGAGGGCCTCAAAGCTGACGATCGGGTGATCGTCGATGGCATCCAGCGTGCCCGCGTCGGCGCCAAGGTCAGCCCGCACGCGGCCGCCGGCGGTGGAAAAAAATGAATCTGGGTCGTCTTTCCGTCAATCAGCCGATTCTCGCGATGGTGCTTTCGATCGTGCTGCTGATCGTCGGCGCGCTCGCCTACACCACGCTGCCGGTTGCCGAATATCCGGAGGTGGTTCCGCCCACCGTTGTGGTGACCGCGCAATATCCGGGCGCTTCGGCGCAGACGATCTCGGACACGGTCGCCGCCCCGATCGAGCAGCAGATCAACGGCGTCGAGGACATGCTGTATCTCTATAGCCAGGCAACCTCGAACGGCCAGCTCACCATCACCATCACTTTCAAGCTCGGCACCGATCTCGACAAGGCGCAGGTTCTGGTTCAGAACCGGGTCGCGATCGCAACCCCGCAACTGCCCGATGAGGTGCAGCGCAACGGCGTCGTCACCCGCAAGAACTCGCCCGATATCCTGATGGTCGTGTTCATGCTGTCGCCCGACAACACTCTCGATCAGCTCTACATCTCCAACTATGCGCTGCTGCAGGTCCGCGACCGGCTGTTGCGGCTTGACGGCATCGGCGACATCCAGATTTTCGGCGCGCGCGATTATTCGATGCGGCTGTGGCTCGATCCGGACAAGATCGCGACGCTCGGCATGACCGCAGGCGACGTGTTGACGGCGATTCGGGCGCAGAACCTGCAGATTACCGGCGGACAGCTCGCCAGTCCTCCGATCGCCGACCGCGCGTTCCAGCCGAACCTCACCTTCACCGGTCGCCTGACGGACATCTCGCAATTCGAGGACATCGTGGTCAAGGCGGGCGCAGACGGGCGCACGGTGCGGCTGCGCGACGTGGCGCGGATCGAATTGGGCGCGCTCGACTACTCCACCAACAGCTTCATGCTCAGAAAGACTGCTGTGGCGATGCTGGTGACGCAGCGCCCCGGATCGAATGCGCTCGCAACCGCCAAGCGGATCTCCGACACCATGGCCGAGCTCAAGGCCAGCTTCCCCAAGGGGCTCGACTACATCGTCGGTTACAATCCGACCGAATTCATCCGGCAATCGGTCAACGAGCTGATCAAGACGATTTACGAGGCGATGCTTCTCGTCGTCATCGTCGTGCTGGTGTTCCTGCAGGGCTGGCGTCCCGCGATCATTCCGATCGCCGCGATCCCGGTGTCGTTGGTGGGCACCTTCGCGGCCATGGCCGCGTTCGGCTACGCGATCAATAATCTCACCTTGTTCGGCCTGGTGCTCGCGGTCGGCATCGTGGTCGACGACGCCATCGTCGTGGTGGAAAACGTCGAGCGGCATCTGAGCGCGGGCATGGGCAGGCGCGATGCGGCGTTGAAGACGATGGAAGAGGTCGGCGGCGCGCTGGTTTCGATTGCGCTCGTGCTGTGCGCGGTGTTCGTGCCGACGGCATTCCTCGGGGGCATAACCGGTCAGTTTTTCCAGCAGTTCGCGGTTACGATTGCGGTTGCAACCGCGATCTCCTGCTTCTGTTCGCTGACGCTTTCTCCGGCACTGGCCTCGCAGATTCTCATACCCCACGAGGAGAAGCGGCCGCCGGCGGCCTGGAACGTGATTGCGCGCGGTTGGCAGGCTTTCACCGCTCTCTTCAACCGCGGGTTCGATTGGCTCTCGCATTTCTATGCCGGCGCTGCAGCTTTCGTAATCCGGCACAGGGCCGTGATGCTCCTGATCTATGTGGCGTTGATCGGAAGCGCCGGCTGGCTCATCGTTACGACGCCGCAGGGCTACATTCCGGCCCAGGATCGCGGCTATGTCATCATCTCCGCGCAATTGCCCGGCGCGGCCTCGCTGGCGCGTACCACCGACGTCGTCAGGCAGATCGAGAAGATCGCGCTCGAGACGCCCGGCATCGATCATATCGCGGTGTTCGCCGGCTTGTCGGGCGCGACACGAACGCAGGCCAGCAACTCGGCCGCGCTGTTTCCGGTGTTCGAGGAACCGAAGGTTCGCCTGAAAAAGGGCCTGACGGCGCGGGTGATCACCAGTGATTTGCGCAAGCGGCTATTGGCCATCGAAGGCGCTTTCATCATCGTGATTCCGCCACCGCCGATCCCGGGCATCGGCACCGGCGGCGGCTTTACGATGCGCATTCAGGACCGGCAGGGGCGCGGGCCCGAGCTCTTGGCAGCAGCGACCAACGAACTTGTCACGGCCGCGCGCAACGCGCCCGGGCTCACCTCCGTGTTCTCGCCATTCACCGCCAACACGCCGCAGGTGTTCGTCGATATCGACCGCATCAAGGCGCAGAAGCTCGGCGTGCCGATCCAGAATATCACGGAGGCGATCGAGACCTATTTCGGCTCGGCCTATGTCAATGACTTCAACATTCTCGGCCGCACCTACCACGTCACCGCGCAGGCGGATCTGTCATTCCGCAAGGAGAAGGCCGATCTCGCGCGGCTGCGCACCCGCAACGCCGCCGGCGACATGGTATTGCTGGGCAGTGTCGTGGACTTCCGCGATATCTCGGGGCCGGACCGCGTCGCGCGCTACAATCTCTATCCGGCTTCCGAGCTGCAGGGAGAGGCGCTGCCGGGAGTAAGTTCGGCAACCGCGATCGCCACCATGAAGCGTCTTGCCGACGAGACGCTGCCGAGCGGCTTCTCCTATGAATGGACGGATTTGTCCTACCAGCAGGTCACCGGTGGCAATACCGGCCTCTTTGTTTTTCCGATCTGCGTGCTGTTCGTCTATCTGGTGCTGGCCGCGCAATATGGCAGCTGGAGTTTGCCGTTCGCCGTGATCCTGATCGTGCCGATGTGCCTGCTCGCGGCCACCATCGGCGTGCGGATCATGGGGCAGGACGTCAACATCCTCACTCAAATCGGTTTCGTGGTTCTGGTGGGATTGGCTGCAAAGAACGCGATCCTGATCGTGGAGTTCGCGCGCGACATCGAGGCCGAGGGCCGCGCCCGCCTGGATGCGGTGATCGAGGCCTGCCGCTTGCGGCTGCGACCGATTCTGATGACCTCGTTTGCCTTCATTTTCGGCGTGCTGCCGCTCGTGGTCTCCACCGGATCAGGCTCGGAGATGCGCCAGGCGGTCGGGGTTGCCGTGTTCTTCGGCATGCTCGGCGTCACCCTGTTCGGGCTGATCTTTACGCCGATTTTCTACATCGTGGTTCGCGATCTCGCCGACCGCAGGCCGGAGAAGAAACCGGCGGTGGCGCTATCGTAAAGGGCCGGGAAGCTTCAATCCAATTGGCGATACCCATACTATTGGGTTAGGCGAAATCATTGTGCAGCTTTGCCGTATTCACATATAACGCCTTCACCAGGCATTCGGGAAAGCAAGCATGAAATCGGGATTGTTGGCGGCGGTTACGGTGGTCGCGCTCGCGTTGGCGCAAGGCGCGACGGCACAGGTCAAGATCGGGATCCTCAACGATCAGTCCGGCCTCTACGCGGATTACGGCGGCAAATATTCCGTGGAAGCCGCCAGGATGGCGATCGAGGACTTCGGCAACGAGTTGCTCGGCCAGAAAATCGAGCTCGTGACCGCCGATCACCAGAACAAGCCTGATCTGGGCGCGGCAATCGCGCGGCGTTGGTATGATTCCGAAGGGGTCGACATGATCGCCGAGCTGACGACATCGTCGGTGGCGCTCGCGGTCCAGGAACTGTCAAAGGAGAAGAAGAAAATCGATATCGTGGTGGGTGCGGCCACCTCGCGCATTACCGGGGATGCCTGCACGCCCTATGGTTTCCATTGGGCCCACGATACGCGCGCGCTCGCGGTCGGTACCGGCGGCGCGCTGGTGGAGGCAGGGGGAGACAGCTGGTTCTTCCTCACCGCGGACTACGCCTTCGGTTATGCGCTGGAGAAGGACACCAGCGACATCGTCACCGCCAAGGGCGGCAAGGTGCTTGGCTCGGTTCGCGTGCCGCTGAATTCTTCGGATTTCTCGTCCTTCCTGCTGCAGGCGCAGAGCTCGAAAGCCAAGATCGTCGGCCTTGCCAATGCCGGCCTCGACACCACCAATTCCATCAAGCAGGCGGCCGAGTTCGGTATCGTCAGGGGCGGCCAAAAGCTCGCCGCGCTGTTGATGGTCTTGTCGGACGTGCATGGACTGGGTCTTGAGGCGGCGCAGGGTCTGGTCCTGACCGAAGGATTTTATTGGGACCAGAACGACAGGGCGCGAGCGTTCGGCGAACGCTTCCTCAAGCGCACCGGCGTTATGCCGAATACGATCCATGCCGGCACCTATTCGGCGACGCTGAGCTATCTGAAGGCGGTGAAAGCCGCCGGCACCAAGGATGCGGACGCGGTGGCCAAAAAGCTGAAGGAGTTGCCGGTCGACGATGCCTTCGCGCAAGGCAAGGTGCTGCAAAACGGCCGCATGGTGCACGACATGTATTTGTTCGAGGTCAAGAAGCCGTCGGAATCGAAGAGGCCGTGGGACTATTACAAGCAGATCGCAGTCATTCCGGGCGATAAGGCTTTTTTCACAGCCAAGGAGAGCGGCTGCCCGCTGACGAAGTGACGTGCAGCGTCATTGCGCGCGAAGCGAAGCAATCCAGAAAACGAAAGCGCAGAACTGGATTGCTTCGTCGGCTACGCCTCCTCGCAATGACGCGGGTGATTGAACCTGAATCCAATCGCGCGCTAATAACCGGTCATTTCGAGATATCCCACGCCCGTGTGGCTGCCACGAAAATGGATCGGTCCCTCCCAATAAGAGAAACTCGTTCCCATCCAGGCTTTCGGGTTGAGCGGTGTGCATTCGATCGCAAGCGAAAGCGAGGGGATCGCGACCTCCCACCGCACCGGAAGCCTGCGGCCTTCGATCTCGATCGGAGTTTTCGGTGTCATGACGACGTCGGCCGGCGTGAGCGGGTAGCGGTCGCCGAGCGGTGGAATCCAGTTGCCGGAAATGGTGTGTTGGCCATCGGTTTGGCGGATCCGGTACAGCATCAGCTTCTCGCCGCTATTGAGGTGCAGCGCGAGCCAGTCCCAGCCGGTCTGGTCCGAGGCGAGCGGCTGGCTGCTCCACTCCCGGTCCATCCACGCAAGACCCGTGACGTCGAAGGCAAGGCCGTCGATGCTCAGGCGGCCGGTCGCGGTGAAGAACGGCTGACTGTAGTAATACGACGCCTGCTCGCGTGCGGTTTTCCGACTGTAGCCGCGCTCACCCTGCAACACCAATCCACGATCGGCTTCGAGCCGCAGCGTGTAGTCGAAATCATTGCCCGATGCGCTGACCTCAAGCGGTGAAATCGTCGTTGCGTTCATGCCGTCGGGGCCGCGCATCTGCCTGGCATCGATCCAGGCGCGAAACGGTTGTGCGTCGACACCGGCCTGGCCAACGCCGCCGCGCGCGAAGGTCTCGGCGAAGCGGTGGGTACCGGCGCGCGTGACCGCGGCGTGTCCCATCCAGAGCTGTTGATTGGACCATCCCTCCTGCTGCGCGCCCGGCGTCAACGCCTGCCGGAACAGGGTCCATTGCGCGCCAAAAGCAGTGCCATCGCTGCCGACGAGATTCGCCGTCACGTACCACCATTCGATGCGAAAATCGGGATGCGGACCATGATCAGCGGGGAAAGACAGCTCGATGCCGGGAGTAACTCTGGCGAATCCCGTGGCATCCTCGCCCAAGGCGGCAAAGCCTTGCGCGAGCGCGGCTCGTCGGCCGAAACCGAGGAAGGCGAGGCCGCCCGCAAAGGTGCGGCGCGATAGCTTGCGATCAGCGTTCATTGGCAAAAATCTTGACCAGGCTCGCCGGCTCCATGCGCGCCAGCCTTGCGAGGGGAACGAGCGACGCCACCAGCGAGGTGACCATCGCGACGGCGATCAGCTTCAACAGATGCAAAGGGAAAACGTGGAATGGCAATCGCCAGCCGAACGCCTTGACGTTCACGATGGCGACCAGGCACCAGGCGACCGCAAGCCCGAGCGGCAGGGCCAGCAACGCGGTGATTGCCGCAACCGACATCGTCTTGACGAGCTCGATCAGGGCGAGGCGGCGACGTGTCACGCCGATGGCCCAGAGCGGCGCAAGCTGCGGCAGGCGGGAATTGGCGAGTGTCATCAGGCTGGTGAGCAAGGCGAGGCCGGCAACCCCCAGCGTGAAGGCGTTGAGCGCCGCCGTGACCGCAAAGGTACGGTTGAAGACCTTTGTCGATTCCGCTTTCAGGGTCGCCTGATCCAGCAGGTTGCGTCCGTCGAGGCCGAATGTCTCCGCGAGCGCGGTGATCAGTGCCGGAATCTTCGAGGAGGCGACGCGCAGAGCCAGCCGCGTGTGCGGGACATCGGGAAAATGCCTGAACAAGGCCCCCGCATCGACGGCAATCTGGCTTTTGGGGTTGCCGTAGTCGGCATAGATGGCGGCGACTTGCAGGTGCCATGCACCATCCGCCGTCGGCAGATCGAGGTGATCGCCAGGTGCGAGATTCATGCGTCGTGCCGATTGCTCGCTGATGAAACAGTGATCGCCGCTTCGAAGGGTGGACCAACTGTCCGCCCTTGATTGCAGCAACGGCCAATGATCCCGATAGGTCGCGTGATCCGGCAGGCCGAGCACTTCCGCGGGGCTGCCGGCGATCTGGATGTCGGCCCTGCCTCCCTGCATGATCGCCTCCACCTCGCCGCGCTCACCCAACCAGGCCTTGATCCGCGCCGCCTGTGCGTCGTCGCTCGCGGCGAGGTAGACGTCCGCCGCCAGGCGGCCGTCCAGCCACGCGAGAAACGTCCGGCTGAAAGTATCCACCATGGTGGCGACGCCGACATTGACCGAAAGCGCCAGCAGCAGCGCCATCAATGCCAGCGACAGACCGGAGAGCTGCTGGCGGCCGTCGGCCCAGAACCAGGCTGCGAGTGGACGAGAGGTACTTCGTTCGCCGAGATGAAGCAGCGCTTCCAGTATTGCGGGCAACAGAAGTGCTGAGCCGAGCAACAGCGCAGCGAGCACGCCAAAGCCCGCGATCAGGGAATTGCCGAACCACAACAACCATCCTGCTACGGCAAAGACGGCAAGTGAAAGCGCGCTTTGTACCACCAGCCAGCGGTGTTGGGCCTGCTGCCAAGCCCGGGGTTGTGCGATCGCCAGCACGGGAAGACGAATCGCCTTGATGAGGCTGGTGGCGGAGGCGGCCAGCGCGCCGGCGACGCAGATTGCAAGGCCCGCGATCCACCACGCTGGCTTAAGCGCCAGCTCTCCAGCAACAGGCGCCCCGTAGAGACCACGGAGCGAGGCTGCGACATCCGGCAGCAGCGCGGCCGCGACGAAATAGCCGCAAACCATCCCGATCATGCCGGCGAGGAGCGCGAGCGATAGCAGTTCGAGCACCAGCACGGTGTTCAACAGTTTCGCCGACACGCCGCAGGCGCGCAGCGTCCGCATCACGGCCAGGCGCTGTTCGTAGGCAAGCCCTATCGCCGAATTGACGATGAAAAGGCCGACAAAGAACGACAAAAGGCCAAACGCCGTCAGGTTGAGGTGAAAGCTGTCCGTCAGTCGCTCGAGATCGCTCTCGGCGTCGGGTTCGAGGCGACGAAGCTCGTCGCCGGCAACGCGTTCGAGCGGTTCGATCTTGCCGTTGGCCTTCCCGATCAGGAGGCGCGACAGCTGGTCAGGCTTGTTCAGGAGCCTTTGCGCAATTCCGATATCGACCACCAGGACGTCGGGCACGAGTCCGGCCTGAACGCGCAGCGGCGGCAGTTTGACGCCGCCACTCGTCACGGGGGCGACACCCTCGGCAAGATTCAGATCGGATAGCGTCTCCGGCGCGACCAGCGTTTGTCCGGGCGGTGTAATGAACGCGCTGAAGCCCGCTTGCCCAATCGTCGGCGCGTTACCGACTTCGTGCGGCAGCGTCACCGGCTCGATACCCAACAGCCGGTAGGAACGACCTCCGATCTGCAGGCGCCCTTCCAGCACCGGCGAGACCGGCCAGCCGACGCGGCGCAGCTCTGCAAACAGCGCCTGCGGAAACGTCGCGCCCCTACTGGCAACAAGCATCGCCGTTCGCGCACCGCCGAAAACGGCGGCGGCGCGGTCATAGGAATCGCGCGCCTGCTGGTTCAAGGCCTGCACGCCGCTCCACAATGCGGTGGCCGCGATCAGCCCGATCAGCAGGGTTGCGAGCTGCAACGGATGCCGCCGCCAGTGGCTCAAGAGAACCGCAAGCGTCCAGATCGCGCGCCTCATGTGACAAGCCCCGCATGCAGCGTGACCTGCCGATCGAGAGTTGCGGCAAGCCGCGCGCTGTGGGTCACCATGAGGAAACCGCAGCCGGTTCGTGCGACCAGATCGCGCGCCAGCGCCAACACCTCGTCAGCCGTGTCTTCGTCGAGATTGCCGGTGGGTTCGTCGGCGAGCAGAAGCAGCGGCCTGGTTGCCAGCGCTCGTCCGATCGCGACCCTTTGCTGCTGTCCTCCCGACAATTGTTCGGGATAACGAGCGAGCAGGCTGGTCAGCCCCAGCCGCTCGATCAGCTCGGTCTGCCAGGCGGCATTGTGCCGGCCCGCAATGCGCGCCTGGAACGCGAGATTGTCTGCCACGTTCAGGCTCGGAATCAGATTGAATTGCTGGAACACCAGGCCCAGCCGGTCACGTCGCATCGCCGCCCGGCCGGCGTCGGAAAGCTCCGTCATGCGGGCATCGTTGAACCTGATTTCGCCGGCGTCAGCCGAATCGAGCCCGGCAATCAGATGCAGCAGCGTGCTCTTGCCTGAGCCGGATTCGCCGGCCAGCGCCACGCGTTCGCCGGAGGCGAGATCGAGGTTGACCCCGCGCAGCACGAGGACATCCTCGCCGGCTGTACGATAGGTCTTGGTCAGGTTGCGTACACTGAGCACAATCGCGTTGCCATCTAGTGGTCCGATTCTAACATTCGCTACCCGTCTGGAGAGCCGCTTTTGCGAATGTTAGAATCAGAGGACCACTAGCAAATTATTGATGCTAGTGGAGCTTTGGTTTTGACGATCGCATGAAGCATTGCGGCGAGTGGGTAGCGAACGTCAAATCCGCTCCGCTAGCCTTGCCGGCACCTTCAGACACGCCGGCGGCAACATAGCAAGGCTGCGCCGCCAGATCACTGCATCTCGGCTATCCCGACAGGATCGTGATCGGCCCGACAAGGTTGTGTGATCAATGTCAGACACCTTACGGCGGTATCGAATGTCGCAGGATTGATAGCGATACAGGCAAATCGTGGCCAAATACGCGGTTGCGACGCGTGGGAAGGCATGGCTAGTGTCTGCAAAACGAGACCAAGACGAGGAAGAGTAATGTCCGCGCAAGCGACGCCCACGGAGACGCCAAAGGGCGCCTGGAAGATCACGTTCCTGCTGTTTCTGTTCATGGTGGTGAATTTCGCCGACAAGATCGTGGTCGGTCTTGCCGGCGTGCCGATCATGACCGAACTGAAGCTCGAGCCGGCACAGTTCGGCTTTTTGGGCTCTTCTTTCTTCTTTCTTTTTTCGATTTCTGCCGTTGTCGTCGGCTTCATCGTCAACCGCGTCGATACGCGCTGGGTCTTGCTCGTGCTTGCCCTGATCTGGGCGCTGGCGCAGTTTCCCATGGTGGGGACCGTGGGTTTCATTACGTTTGTTATCTGCCGCATCATTCTTGGCGCCGGCGAGGGACCAGCCTTCTCGGTCGCGGCGCACTCCGTCTACAAGTGGTTTCCCGACGAGAAGCGAACGCTGCCCACCGCGATCCTGTCGCAGGGCTCGGCGTTCGGCGTGATTATCGCGGTTCCCGCGCTGAACTGGCTTATCGTCAACTACAGCTGGCACTACGGGTTCGGCGCGCTGGGCGTGGTCGGCCTGCTTTGGGTGGTCGCGTGGCTGATCTGGGGCAAGGAGGGACCGCTTGTCGAGGCCGGAACTTCGGCGTCATCGCCTTCGACCGCATCGGGACCCAGGATTCCGTATTTCCAGCTCCTGACCTCGCGCACTTTCATCGGTTGCTGCGCGGCGACGTTCGGCGCTTACTGGGCGCTGTCGCTCGGGCTCACCTGGTTCACGCCCTTCATCGTCAATGGTCTCGGATTCTCCCAACAGCAGGCGGGCTTCATCTCGATCCTGCCCTGGGTAATCGGCGCCGCCATCGTGCTGCTCACCGGCTGGCTTTCGCAGGTGTTGCTGGCGCGCGGCTTCACCACCCGCGGTGCGCGTGGTGTGCTGGGAGCAGCACCCCTGGTCGTCGGCGGACTGATCGTCGCGATGGTGCCGTACGCCCAAAGTGCCGGGTGGCAGATCGCCTTGCTGGTGGTTGGCTCGGGCCTGTGTGGATCGATCTACGTGGTCTGCCCGCCCATGCTCGGCGAGTTCACGCCAGTGTCGCAACGCGGGGCCGTTATCGCGATCTATGGCGCGCTTTACACGATGGCCGGCGTTATCGCGCCCACGGTGATGGGCAGCGTGATTCAGCGCGCAACGACGACGCTCGACGGCTATCTGACGGGCTTTACCATCAATGCCGCGATAATGATCGCGTCCGGACTGCTGGGCCTGCTGCTGCTCTGGCCCAACACCGAGCGGGCACGGCTTTTGGCAGACCAGGCCGCGCAACCGAAGTTTGCGTAGGCGAGAGAGGAGGGTGGGCTGGGGCGTACCTCTCCTCGACTTTGCGTGTAGTCGCTGCTCCCGCGGCTCAATGGCCGAGATGGACGGCGCCGCCAAGCCTAACCTTGCGCAGCGTCAGCGCGAGCGGCACAGCCGACAGCGAGATCAGCATCAGCACCCAGAAGGCATCCATGTAGGCAAGGAACGACGCCTGCGCCTGCACCTGTTGTCCGATCCACTGGATCGCCTGATCATGCGCCTGCGTCAACGAGCTGCCATGGGCGGTGAAGAAATTCGTGATCTGCTGCAACGTATCCTGATATTGCGTGCTTGATGGAAGCACCTGCTCGACCAGGCGGTTCTGGTGGAACTGCTCGCGATGCGTCAGCACGTTGGAAACGATGGAGACGCCGATCGAGCCGCCGGTGTTGCGAGCCGCGTTGATCAAGGCCGAGGCCTGATCGGTCTTGGAAGGTGGAAGGCCGTCGTAGGACGCAGCCATGATCGGCACGAAGATCAGCGGCAGGCCGACACCGAGCAGCATGCGCGAGCGTGCCATGAACCAGAAGCCGAGATCGCCGTAGACGTTGGTCATGCCATACATCGAGAGCGCGATAATAATGGCGCCGGCGATGATGAGGTATTTGGGTTGCACCTTGTTTGCAGAACGGCCGACGACGAACATCATTGCCATGGTGACCACGCCGCCGGGCGAGAGTACCAGGCCCGCCCAGGTCGCGGTGTAGCCGAAATCCTGCTGCACAAGTTGCGGCAGAAACTGGGTGGTCGCGAGCAGGATGGCTCCGGTTGCCAGCATCACCAGGAAGGAGGCGCCGAACTGGCGGCTTGCCACCATCCGAAGGTCGATCATCGGATTGCGGCGCGTCATCTCCCACGGGATCATCAGGACGAACGCCAGCGCTGAGATGACCGCGAAGGTAACGATAAAGGAGGAGGCGAACCAGTCATCCTCAAGGCCGCGGTCGAGCACGAGCTCAAGCGCGCCCAGGAACGTCGCAACCAGCAGGAAACCGACAAGGTCGAAACCGCCTTGCTGCTGCAGCTCGCCCTTTGCGCGCGCGGTCGCGGGCTCACTCAGGATCGTCGAGATGAGGCCGATCGCGAGCAGGCCGACCGGCCCGTTGATCAGAAAGCACCACTGCCAGGAGATATTGTCGGATATCCAGCCGCCAAGGGTCGGCCCGACCACGGGCGCGACCACCACGGCAACGCCGAACACCGCAAAGGCCTGGCCGCGCTTCGCAGGCGGGAACGCATCGGCCAGGATCGATTGCGCGACCGGCACCATGCCGCCGCCGCCGAGGCCTTGCAGGATGCGAAACAGCAAGAGCGCATCCAGATTGGGGGCAAACCCGCATAGCACCGAGCTCAGGGTGAAAAGCCCGAGGCAGATGAGGAAAAAGGTCTTGCGGCCGAACATACGGGCCAGGAAGCTGGAGGCGGTCAGGATGATGGCGTTGGAGACCAGATAGGTGGTCACCACCCAGGACGCTTCATCCGCGCTCACCCCCATTCCGCCGGCGATGTAGGGCAGCGCCACGTTGGCGATGGTGGTGTCGAGCACCTCCATGAAACTTGCCAGCGCGACGACGATGGCAATCAGCCAGGGGTTGGCGGCAGCAGCCCTCGGAGTGGCAAAGCCATTGGCTTCGATCGCAGCGGCACTCACAGCAACCTCCCCAGGCGCTCGGCGAGCGAAGGCGAAGGATTGATCCGCACGGTCGGGACCACCGACATGCCGGGGCCGAGCGCGACATCGGTCGGCGGATTGTCCATGACGATCTTGACCGGTACGCGCTGCACGATCTTGACGTAGTTGCCAGTGGCGTTCTGCGCCGGCAGCAGCGAGAACGCGGTGCCTGATCCGGGTTGAACGCTCTCGACGTGGCCGCGGATTATGCGTCCGGGATAGGCGTCGATCTTCAGCGTCACCGCCTGTTTGGGCCGCATCTGGTTGAGCTGGATCTCCTTGTAGTTCGCCGTGACCCAGGTTTCATCAGGCACAAACATTGTCAGGTTCGTGCCTGGTTGCGCGAATTGGCCAACAGCGGCCGAAAGGTTGACGACACGCCCCGGCTGGGCGGCGGTCACGATCGTATAGGACAGATTGAGCTCCGCCTGGTCGCGTTGGGCCTGTGCCTGCGCGAGGCTCGCAGCCGCGCTCTTGCGCTGCGCTTTCAGCGCCTCGACCTGCCGCTGCGCCAGATTGAGAGTTGCCTGCGCGCTCAACAGCGCAGCCTGCTGCTGATGCAGTTGCGAAGTGTACTGCTCGGAGGTCTGAACGGTACCGTAGCCGGTTTGCTCCAGGTGCTGGTAGCGCGCAGCCTGCTGCTGAGCGAATACCAGCGCCGCCTGCGCCTGGTCCACCTGCGCCTGGTTGGCGGCAATCTGCGCCTGTTGCACATCGAGCTGGGCGTCGACATTCTCGATGCTGGCCTGCGCGGCCGCAACCTGTGCCTTTGCCTGCGCGAGCGCGACCCGATAGTCGCGGTCATCGAGGCGGGCAACCACCTGGCCGGCGACGATGTGTTCGTTGTCGGTAACGGGGACAGCGGTGATATAGCCGGCCACTTTCGGGGCGAGCGTGGACTGCCGCGCCGCGATGAAGGCGTCGTCGGTCGACACGAAGTGCCTCGCATAGTCCAGGTACAGGTAGCCGCCCGCCATCACCGAGGCGAGAAGGACAGCGCCGACAGCGGAGACGACGGGGCGACGGTACAGAAAGCCGAGCCGGCGCTCTGTTGCGACGGCCTGTGGCTGAGGGGCCGGCTGTTTGGCAGCCGGACTTTGCCGCGGCGACGGGACCCGCGCGACGATGTCAGGCTTGTTCGGCCTGATGCCGGGCTCAGATGAGGCGGGAGCAGATTGTGGACTTTCGAACTCCTGCACCAGTTCGTGGCGTTCCAAAAAATTGTTTTCGAACATGGTTGCCGCTCCTGCTGTCGGGCGAGGCCTTTCGAGACGCCTCGGATCAGAACGAAACTACATCGTTTCGTTATGAGATAAACTTGCCGATCCGGCCTGTCAATAGGAACGAAACTGTTCCGTTCTATTTACAAGAGGATGTGATCGGCTTAGATTTGAGTTGATCCGCCACGTCAGGCGGCACGGAACCCGGATCAATCGCGATGAAAACCAGAAGTAATTTGAAGAAGTTACCGGGGGCGAAGCCAAAGCGCGCCGCGGTGCGCTTTGGCCGCCCGCCAAAGGAACTTGCCGGCGAAGTTGATACGCGCATCCGGGCTGCGGCGCGCAAGGTGTTCCTGGAGCGCGGATTTGAGGGTGCGAGCATTGACGAGATCGCCGAGGTCGCGCGTTCGGGAAAGCCGACGATCTATGCCCGTTTTTCCGACAAGCGGGCGCTGTTCACGGCAGTGGTGATGCACGACGTGCTTTCCAGCATCGCGGAGTTCAAGGCTGAGGTGCCAACCGGCGCAAACATCGAGGAGCGCCTCACGAATGCCGCGAGTACGCTCCTGCATTGGGGCATGGACAGCGAAAGGATTGCGCTGATGCGCCTGGCCATAGCGGAAGCGCGCCGCTTCCCTGATCTGGCACATACCGTGAGGCGGAGGGCGCGCGATCTCAGCACCGAACTTGGGGTCCGCCTGCTCGGCCAGGTGACGCAGTCCGACGAGCTTCGATCGCTGCCAGCCTTCGCGCCAGAGCGCCTTGCAACGACAGCGCGGCGGTTCCTTGATCTTGTCGCCGTGCCTGTCCTGTTTCAGGCGCTGTTCGAGGTGGATCTCAACGAGCTGGACGCCGAGGTCGACACGCACGTGGCGCAGGCCGTCGCGTTCTTTCTTGCGGCCTGCAAGGACGATGGAGTTGCGTCACACGAGCTATAGAGAGATCGGCGCCCCTCCGACGTCATCGGCTATTGCAAGTTTGGCCCTAGTGTGGTGGTTCGGAAGTTCTCTTCATTTTTGCTGCGAGTCCGTCGAGAGAACTTCCGAACCAAAACCACACTAGAATCATAAATTCCGAGTGTCCTTTCGAATCCGAAGTTCGGATGAGAGTCCGCCGCAATATGTTACGAACTTCGGATTCGGGACACTGGCTCGAACTCAGCCGCGCGACCACGCGTGCCGCGGTCGGTGAAAAATATCAGCAGCACGGTGAGGACCATGAAGGCCGCGGACATGCCGAAAACCCAGTGCGGCCTGTTCTGATCCATGATCCAGCCGAACAGCAGCGGACTGGCGATAGCGCTGAAATTGAAGCCGGTGGAAACGATGCCGAACGCGCGTCCCGCCGCGTGAGGGGGCGCGGCGTTGCGCACCATCATGTCGCGCGAGGGGGCGATCACGCCGCCGAGGAAGCCCGCAACCGTCATCGCGGCAACCAGCAGCAACGTCGGCAGCGTCGCAACCGCGATCATCAGCACGACGACGGCGTTGGCGGCAAAGCAGGCGGCGGCGACCTGGCCGTGGCGGTGCGTGCGGTCGGCCAGGAGACCGCCTGCCAGCACGCCCACGGCACTCGCCCCGAGAAATGCGGTCAGCGCGAGATTAGCTGTCGAGAACGAGGTTCCATAGCCGCTCATCAGCGCGACCACGCCAAAATTCCCGATACCTGAATTGGAGAGACCGAGCAGCGTGAAGAAGACCGTCAGCACGATCAGGAGCGGCGTAACGATGCTTTGTTGCGGAGCGTTCCGCCCGGCGGCCCCGCGGTGTCTTGCCCCGGCATCCGGCACGCCACACACCACGAGCAAGAGCGCGGCCAGCGGTCCGACGGCGCCCACAGCGACCAGCGCGCCAAGGCCGCCGACCGTGGTGACGAGCGCGGCGACGACCGCGGGTGCCACCGCGCCGCCGAGAAAGCCGGCGAAGGTGTGAATCGCAAAGGCGCGGCCCATTCGCGATTCGTCCATGTGGGCGGACAGGATCGCATAGTCGGAGGGATGGTAGACGCTGTTGGCGATTCCGAGCAGCACGGCGCTTGCGATCAGC
>Ga0306921_10002595_pt1 | contig 18123 bp, 13 predicted proteins | sample sta12Cox44000080_FD_203760 | JGI IMG/M metagenome (GOLD analysis project Ga0306921, IMG submission 203760) | Lab enrichment of tropical soil microbial communities from Luquillo Experimental Forest, Puerto Rico - statoxic.12C.oxic.44.000.080 (v2)... | ecosystem: Environmental > Terrestrial >... | reverse complement strand
CAATGACCGTCAGCTCGTGGACCTCTTGCACGAAGCGACAGCACCATATGGTGAGCGTTACTGGGAGCTGCCGCTGTTCCCCGAGTACGGCGATCTCATCAAAAGCTCCATCGCCGACATGAAGAACTCGGGCGGACGCCAAGCCGGCACGATTTACGGTGCGATGTTCTTAAAAGAGTATGTTGATGACGCGCCGTGGATCCATCTCGACATCGCGGGCACTGCGTGGACCGACGTCGATGCGGCTCATATCGTCAAGGGTCCGACAGCTGTCGGACTGCGACCACTGGTGAGACTCGCGGAGCTTGTCGCCCAGCGGCGCCCGCATACCAAGGCTGACGAAGCAGCATACCAGCGTCTCACACCGGCAGTCTCGTTGACGTCGCCCAACGGCGTCGCGCGGCGCGCCCGCCGGCAAGCTGCAGCGCGAGGCGGGCGACCTGCCCGGCGCAAGCGCGGGTAGCGACGCCGGCCTTCCAAGCGCAAGATTAGGACGGAACTTTTTCGGGCTCGCGTACCTTGCCGGCGAGCTGCTCGTGGATGCCTTCTGGATAGCGGCCGGTGAAGCAGCCCATGCAGAAATCTGTCCGTGGCCGGCCGGTAGCCGCCACGAGACCTTCTTCGCTCAGAAAACCTAGCGAATCAGCGTTGATCGTCTTGCAGATCTCCGCCACGCTGAAGTTTGCGGCGATGAGCTGCTCGTATGTCGCGGTGTCCACGCCCAAAAAACATGGATGCCGCATCGGCGGACAGGTCAGCCGCACGTGCACCTCGCGCGCACCGCAGCGGCGCAGTAGCGCGACCAGCTGACGCGTGGTCGTCCCTCGCACGATTGAATCGTCGACCAGCACCACTCTTTGGCCTTTCAGATTGGCGACCAATGGATTGAACTTCAGCTTGACGCCCTGCGAACGCATGCTTTGGTCGGGCGAGATGAAGGTCCGGCCGATGTAGCGGTTCTTGATGAGCCCTTCGATGTACGGCAGGCCAGCTTCATCGGCGTAGCCGATGGCGGCAGCCGTCGCGCTGTCGGGCACACCGATGACGATGTCTGCCTCGACCGAGTGCTCGCGCGCCACGTTGCGGCCCATCTGATAGCGCGCCAGATAGAGCTCGTGCCCTGCGTAGAGCGTGTCGGGCCGCGAGAAATAGATATATTCGAAGATGCAGTTGGCGGGCTTATGCGCCGTGGGGATCTTGCGGGAACGCAAACCGCGCTCGTCGATAACGATCAGTTCTCCAGGCTCGACCTCGCGCAAGAACTCGGCGCCGACGGTGTTGAGCGCGCACGATTCGGACGCGATCATCCATCCGTCACCGTAGCGGCCGACGCACAGCGGCCGCACGCCCCAGGGATCGCGGAACCCGAAGAGCTGGCGCTCAGTGGCTAGGACGATTGAGAACGCGCCGATACACACTTGCATGAGCTCGGCAATCCGCTCTTCCATATCGCCGTGCTGCATGTAGGTGAGCAGCTTAGCCATCACATCGGAGTCGGAATCGGTGGCTTCTGCGACCTGTGGCGGCAGCCGCTTGCGTAACGCCGGCGTGTTCACGAGATTGCCGTTGTGCGCGAGGGCGAAGGTGCCTACTTCGCTTGTCTCGAGCAACGGTTGCGCGTTGTACACGACCGAGGAACCAGTCGTGGAGTAGCGGGTATGGCCGACCGAGAGATAGCCTGGCAGCCCGCTTAAGACTTCCTCGGTGAAGATCTGCGAAAGCAATCCCATCTGCTTGAAGACGCGCAGTTCCGTGCCGTCGGAAACGGCAATGCCTGCGCTTTCTTGGCCGCGATGCTGCAACGCGTAGAGCGCGAAATACGTGGCACGCGCAACATCCTCTCCGTGAGCAAAAAGGCCGCACACGCCACAGTGGTCGTGCACGGCATCTTCGCTGCCGGCCGGCTTAGGGAGATAGGGATCGGTAAGTTTCGCCTCCGCGTTCATCTCCTTCACCTTACCGGAAAGGCCGAGGACTGTCAACGCGCGGCAGACGTGGCTACGGCCTTGTCACGGTAAGCGCCCGGGCAGCGATGTCGGAACGGTAGCGCAAGCGCACGCCGGAAGGCAGTGCCGAGACGTAACGCTCGACGGCGTTATATGCGTCACGGCGGGCGGTCGCCATGTCGGCACCGCGCGCACACACGGTCAAAACGCGTCCGCCGCTCGCGTTCACGAGGCTGTTTTCGGTGGCGGAGGTGCCCCAGAATGCCATCACATGCTCTGAAGGCGCGGTGAAAAGCGGCAGCCCCTCGACTCGGGTCGAGGCCTGTGGATAACCGTCGCTGGTCATGACGACGCCCACACATGCGTCCTCACTGAACGCGGGAACGGCGGCGTCCGCCAAGGTGCCGTTTGCCGCCGCCTCCAGCAGCTCGAAGAGATCGGACTGCAAGCGCGGCAGCACGACTTGCGTTTCCGGATCGCCAAAGCGGGCGTTGAACTCTAAGACCGTTGGGCCGCGCTTTGTGATCATGAGACCTGCATACAGGCAACCGCGGTACTCCAAGCCCTCCTGGCGCAAGCCCGCGAGCGCTGGCTGCAGCACGGCCTCGTGAACGCGCCGGACGGCCGCATCGTCAAGGACATCCTGTGCAGGTGAGTAGGCTCCCATCCCACCAGTATTCGGCCCGCTGTCGCCGTCTGCGGCTCGCTTGTAATCGCACGCCGCAGCCAGTGCAAAGGCTCGGCCGCCGTCGACGATCGCCATCACTGACGCCTCTTGCCCGTCGAGGCGCTCCTCCATGACGACGCTCGTACCGCCGCCTGGTAGTTTGCGTTCACCGTACCACTGATCCAACACCACCCGCGCCTCGTTTGGATCAGCGCACACGATGACGCCTTTGCCCGCGGCAAGACCGTCGGCTTTGAGCACGACGCCATCGCCGAAGTGCGCGAGCGCGCGCTCTGCCGCTTTACGGTCGTGCACCACGCGATGGCGCGCCGTCGGGATGCCGTACCGTTCCATGAACTGTTTGGCGAATGCTTTGCTCGATTCAAGGCGCGCCGCCGCCCGGCCCGGGCCAAACACGGCGATGCCGCTCGAGCGCAACGCGTCAGAAACACCCGCTGCTAAAGCGGCTTCTGGGCCGATCACGGCGAGCCCGATGTGCGCATCCTTCGCCGCGCGCGCTAGCTCTAGTCCCGCGGTTGCCGCATGCTGTGGCCAATTGGTGCCGACCAGTGCCGTGCCGGCATTGCCGGGAGCGGCATAGATCGTCTCGACGTGCGGCGATGTGCGCAGCTTCCACGCTAGTGCGTGCTCGCGCGCTCCCGACCCAACGATCAAAACGTTCACGGCGGGTCAGTTTTGGGCACGTTGGGAAGTACCCTGTGACGAAAAGCGCCATAGGTGCTTTTGAAGGGATGCATCATGTCGTTGGAATTTTGGAGCGCGGCTGCCAGCATCGCAACGTTTGTCGTCTTGGCGATCACCGCAGTCGTGGCTGTTATCCAATTGCGCCACATACGTGGCAGCAATCAGGTTGCCGCTCTCGATGAATTCCGCGAGGCCCTTGATTCGCCGCAGTACAGGGCCGGCGTGCTGATGGCCGTCGAGCTTTTGCGACGCATCGATGAACCCGCGGTCCGTCGCGACCTGGAAGCCGACCTCTTGCCGGAGTGGCTGCAGCCTGTCGTTTACCTTTTCCGGCTCTTTGAAACGTTCGGCACCTACGTGAAGCATGGTATTCTCGACGAGCGAATCGTTTTCGACCTCTGGAGCAGCGTCTTTATCGACAACTGGAACCGTCTTGCACCAGCGATCGTCGTCATGCGGCGCACCGATGGCATCGTTTTTCTCGAGAACTTCGAGATGCTTGCTTGTCTCGCGCTGCAGTGGAAGCAGCGATCGGAGACCCGTTATCCAAAACGCCTGCCGCGCATCGCTCCAGAGGATCGTTGGATAGCTATAGACCGCGCCGCAGCGAGCTCGACACCAACGGCCAATCACTAAGGGCGTCTACTCCCATTCGATCGTCGCTGGGGGCTTGCTCGTCACGTCGTAGACCACGCGGTTGACCTCCGGAACCTCGTTGACAATGCGCGTCGAGATCTTCTGCAACGCGTCATAGGGCAGCCGGGCCCAGTCGGCCGTCATTCCGTCGTCGCTCGTCACCGCGCGGATCGCGACCATGTTGCCGTAGGTCCGGAAATCTCCCATGACACCAACGCTGCGCAACGGGGTCAGGACGGCGAAATACTGCCATGGGAATTCCTGTCCAGCGCGTTCGATCTCTTCGCGAGCGATAGCATCGGCGCGGCGAACGATCCGTAAGCGCTCCTCATCGATGGCGCCGAGCACGCGGACGGCAAGACCCGGACCAGGAAACGGCTGACGATTGACGATGTGCGGCGGCAGCCCGAGCTCGAGGCCGAGCCGGCGCACTTCGTCTTTGAACAACAACCGGAGCGGCTCGATGAGCTTGAGGTGCATCTCCTCGGGCAGCCCGCCCACGTTGTGATGTGTCTTGATCTTCGCGCCAGCCTTGCTGTGCGGCGTTTTGCTTTCGATTACATCCGGATAGAGCGTGCCTTGCACGAGGAACTCGACGCCGGGTATCGCCTGCGCATGCTCTTCAAACACTTGGATGAAGTTGCGGCCGATGATCTTACGCTTCTCCTCCGGGTCTTCTACGCCGGCGAGCGCGTCCAAAAAGCGGCGCCGCGCGTCGACGACGATGACGTTCAAGTGCAGTACATCGCGGAACGCGGCGACGACCTGTTCGGCCTCACGCTCGCGCAACAGCCCGTGGTCGACGAAGATGCAGGTGAGGCGGTCACCGATGGCGCGAGAGACCAGCGTCGCTGCGACTGCGCTGTCCACTCCTCCCGATAGCGCGCAGATCGCTTTGGCGCCCGCAAGAGCGGTGGTGATTTCGGCAATCGCCCGGTCGACGAATGACGACATCTCCCACTCTCGGTGAAGCCCGGCGACCTGGCGCAAGAAGTTGCGCAGGATAGTGCGCCCGTGTTCGGTGTGCCGGACCTCCGGATGGAACTGCACGCCGTACTGCTTTGATTCAGGATTCCCGAAGGCAGCGACTGCGCACGTTGCAGTGTGGGCGAGCTTGATGAATCCTGGCGGCAGGGTCGTCACCGTATCGCCATGGCTCATCCACACTTGCGAATGACCCGGTACATCCAAGAACAAGGCTGACTGCGCGGCGTCAACGGTGAGTTCAGCCCGGCCGTACTCACGGATCGTCCCTGGCACGACACTGCCGCCCGCTGCGTGCGCCAGCTCTTGCATGCCGTAACAGAGGCCGAGAATCGGTTTGCCCGCCTCGAGGATGTGACGGTCCAGGTGTGGCGCCCCGGGCACGAGCACGCTCTCCGGGCCGCCCGTGAGGATGAATGCCGAAGGTTCGCATGCGGCGATCTCCGCCCATGGTGCATCGTACGCAAAGATCTCGCAGTAGATCCGCTCCTCGCGCACGCGTCGGGCGATGAGCTGCGCATATTGCGCCCCGAAATCGATGATGGCAACCATTTCCGCGACAGGACTTTTCACGTGCAGATCTCTCCCAGACGCCCGCTGTCACGAGCAAGCACGACCTCTTTGGCGATGCGCTCGCCGACTGACATCTCGTTCCCCCAACGATACGCCGAGTAGGGCGTGTACTTCGTGCCTGGGGAACCCGGAATGCGCAGTGACACATCGTACACGACGAACGACTTTGGCGGACCGGCCGCTATCACGCATTGTAGCGCGAACGGGCCGATGATGCCGGGCGGCGCATGCGTGCGCGCCGCTGCGACGAATCGCTGGCCGAGGTCGAAAGCTTGTTCCAGCATTGACTCTGTCAGGGTGGCGGCGATGTGGCCCGCCTCTTCCATTGAGGCCGTGAAAGCCGCCCCAAGAGGTGCTTGATCCACTGCGAGCAGCGAGCGGATACCGTCGATATTCGTCTGCCGTCGCGTGTCCGTGCCCAACAGCTCGAGCTCGCCCAGGATCGGCGACCAGAAGAAGTTCAGGTTGATCGTTGGGCCAAGAACATATTCCTCAAAGAGCGCTTTGTCGAGGCCCTCTTGCGTCACGACGCCGGATGCAAGATAATGTGCCGCTCGCTTGCGATATTGTTCAGGGTTAGACGCTAAGAAGAACGCGCGCTCGAAGCGTACCTTGGCGTGTTGGGCCTTCACGAGCGTCAGGCCATCGATGGCGTCGGGACCTGCGAGCCTGCGCGGGTAGCGGATCTGCGCCGCATCGAGCAGCGCGTACTGGTTGCGAGCCTCGTCACGTTCCTCGGCACGCAGCAGCCGCCGCGAACCGAACATGGGCACGAGCATGCCGCGTTCAATCGCGTCGTAGGTATGCCGTTCGCGCGCATAGACTTCAAACGAACGATTGGGAACGAAGATGCAGTTGCGCTCCAGCAGCTGCTCTTGCACCGATGCGTCGACGACGTCGGCGAAGTGCTGGACACCGAGCGTTTCATCCACCACGCCGGTGCCGTCAGATCGCGTGCGGTAATACTGCGCGTAGGTCTTATCGCGCCGGGGCGCGGTGATCACGAGCGTGCGGAGTCCTTGGCGCTTGGCCCCCAGACACACGTCGAGCGCGGAGTGACTGCCGATGCAGGCGAGCGTGAGTCGAGCGGGGTCGTACGATGTGAGGGCGGCGCTGGGTGACGTCGCCGCGTTCATCAGTTGGCAGGCACGCCGGGCCCGGGCACCGCCACCGCATCGCCATTGGGAGCAGCGCTGCGGCTGAACGTCGTGCGGCTCGACTGATCAAGCACGAGATCGAGACTGTTCGAGAGCATGGCGTTGCGGATCTCGCGCGCAATACGGCGTCCGGTGGACATAGGCTCGTCGTAATTGAGATACGAATAGGGCGAGCCATCGATGAAGAGATTGGTGCCAGCGACGATGCGTGCGGAGATCTCCATGAGGAAGAACTCGGAATCCGGGGTCACGATCGTCTCCAGGCAGAACGCGCCGAACAGTCCACGCTCGCCGCACAGTTCGCGGCTCACGCGCACAACAGCTTCGCCCATGTTGAAGGCCTCAGCCAACAGCGACTCGCGCAGGCTGATCGGCTGATTGCCGATGACGACGTATGACGGCGAGATGTCCCAGCCTTCTTGATCGGCTAGTGGTATGCGCCCCAGCGAATCCACATTGCTCTCGTAGCGGCGGTCCATGGACATGATCTCGAGCTTGCCGGTGAGCGGCGAGTAGAAATAATGGATGTACACGGGCACGCCCAGCACGTATTCCTGCATGATGTAGCGTTGCTCGACCAGATGCGAGGCGCGCGCCGTGAAGTCTTCGGGGTTCTTGACGAAGAGATATCCCTTGCCGCCCATCGCGCCATAGAGCTTCACGATGACCGGCCGATCGATCTCGCTGGCTTTGGTGAAGTGGCGCGGCATCTTCAACCCGGCGCGCGTGAGCCACACGCGTTGGCGCATGCGGTCGGCTTCCCAGTCCAACACCGCCTTGTTGCCGAAGTATGGCGTGGTCATCTTCTTGTGCTCTTCCATCGACAAGTAGGCGACAAATGACCCGTGAGGCACGAGAATGACCTTGCGCTTGTTGAGCTCTTTTTCGAGCCTGGGGAAGTCGCTGTACTTGGGGATGACGATCACTTCGTCGACAAACGCAAAACTCGCATACAACCGCTCGTTGAGCGGCGTGACAACCGCGAGGGTGTGAAAACCTTCGTCTTTGGCCCCTTTGAGGATCTGAAGCGCGGAATGGCTGCCGAGCGTCGCGATCGTGAACAGCGACGGTAGTTGTGCGCTCGGCTTGCGGCTCATCGGCCTCCTTTCGTCACGGTCGCAACCGTTTCCCTGACGCTCGTGGCGTGCGGGCGCGGACGAATGTCGTAGCGCTGGGAAATCCGGTTCGCCAGGAGCTCTCGGCATGCCCATTCCAAGCGCTCACGCGATGCGGCGCCACGCGTGTCGTGCAAACGCCAGCCGACAGCGCGCTCGATACCGCGCACGCCGGCCACGCCGAATGTGGTGGTGAGCAATCGGACGAGCCGGCTGTTGTCCTCGTCTTTGTCGCTGACCAGCGCTTCCAGTTCCGCCGGCTCAGTGGACGTCGTAGCGCCCTCGACGGAGTACGAGAGGCGGTGTTTATTGGGATTGAACACGACTTCGGCCTGGCTTAAGTGTGCGACGAGGTCGCTCGGCTGCACGTTGTCATCGACTGTTACGATGATGTGCTCGGCACGCTCGACTGCTTGCAGGTCGGCATAGCCCAATTGACGCAGCGCGGTCAAAACGGTGAAAGCGGTGTTGTCCGGGATGATCAGCTCGATAGCGACGTCGATACGCATGCTAGTAGGCCGCGAAAGTCATGCGGCTATAGGCTTCTCCGTATCTTCCAGATAGTCCGCCGGTTGCGTTCTGTCGGCGCCACGAGGTATCCGCATTGCGTCGAAAATGAGGGTCAGAATGGTGGTCAGGATAAGATTGACTCCGAGCGCGTAAAGGCCGACAAAACCGGTGATGATGGTCGACCCGACATGAAGTGCGTATAATGACGAGAAATGGCCGAGCGTGCGGTACGTGTGGATGGGCATGTAGGTGGCGATGGCCAATCCTACGAGCCAGCCGGCGATAAGGGCGCGCCGGTGAAAGAACCGGGTGTACATCCCGAAGACGATCGTCGGCAGCGTCTGCAGGATCCAGCCGCCGGCGAACAACTGCAAATTGATCGCGTATTCCATCGGTAGACTGAGCACAAACGCTAACGCGCCGAACTTCACGAAGAGCGAGGTCAGCTTTGCATTCGTGGCTTCCTGGCGATCGCTGCATGCGGGATTGATAAACTCGCGGTAGATGTTGCGCGTGAACAGATTTGCCGCCGCGATCGACATGATGGCGGCGGGTACGAGCGCGCCGATCGCGATGGCGGCCAACGCAAACCCGAGGAACCAGGGTGGGAACATCTTCAGGAAGAGTTGCGGTACCGTCTCGTTGGAGGTTTGGGGATGGATGCCCGCCACGATCGCCATGTACCCAAACGTCGCGAGGAGCGCGAGCAATAAGCTGTAGATGGGCAGTGCGATAGCGTTACGCCGGATGACCTTCGCGCTCGCGGCGCTCAGCAGACCGGTCAGGTAGTAGGGATACATCAAAATGGCGAGCGCCGATCCAACCGTCAGCGTGATATACTCGCTGTATGCCGGCGGTTGCAACAACAACCCAGATGGCGTGGGCCGTGCCGCCAAGGCGGTTCCGGTGGCGGCAAAGATGTGCGCATACCCGCCGAGTTTCGAAGTGATCAGAACCGTCGCGACGATCACCGTGACGTAGATGAGAATGTCCTTGGCAAAGGCGACGAGCGCAGGCGCGCGCAAGCCGCCCCGATACGTGTAGGCGGCGAGAATCACGAACGCGATGATGAGCGGTGCGTCGCGCCACGCACCCGAGCCGCCGAGTCCCATTGTTTTGATCACCACCTGGATGCCAACAAGCTGTAACGCGATATAGGGCATTGTGGCCATGATGCCGGTCAACGCAATGGCCAGCGCAAGACTGCGGCTGTCGTAGCGGTCACGAGCGAAGTCGGCATAGGTGATGTACCCGCGGCTCTTTGCGATCGTCCAAAACCTCGCCGCGACGACGAACACCCACGGGAACGCGAGCGCGGTGTATGGCAGCGCGTAAAACCCGATCGCACCGATGCCGTAGATGAACCCCGGCACCGCGATATAGGTGAAGGCGGTGTAGAGATCACCGCCGATGACAAACCAAGCGACGAGCGTGCCGAATTGGCGCCCTCCCAGCGCCCACTCGTGGAGCACGTCGAGGTCACCACGCTTCCAGTACGGCCCGAGGAATCCGATCACTGTGACAATGGCGAAGAGGACGACGAAGACAGCGACCGCCGGCCAGATCACCATGGCAGCGGAGGTTTGATCAATCTCGTCCCCCGTTGTGCGCGAGCAGGTACACAGCGAGAGTGACGAGACTTGTTAGCGCGATCCAGACGAACTGATACCAATAAAAAAACGGCACGCCGGCAATTCGGGGCTCCATTGCGTTATAGGATGGCACCCACAACATGGCCACAACAGGAGTTAGAAGCAGCCAGTACCAGCGCCGGTCGGCACGGCCAGGCTCTCGCCGTTGCATGAGACTCCGGTTAGTCGCGGGCCGTGAGATTCCTTGGACGCTCGCGTCGCCTGATGGTCACGCCAAACTCGCCGCCATGCTCCGGAAGATCTCGTGCGATTGCGAAGGCAGACGCGGATCGTCGCGGCGCAACGGAGAGCGCGTAAACGTCAAATTGAAATTCCAGGCAACGCGCTCGGGATGGGGCATCACCGCAAGCACGTTGCCTTGTTCGTTTGTGATGCCGGCGGCGTCGTGCATGGCGCCATTGGGAGCATGGTCCTTGAAGCGAAATGTGATTCGGCCCTCGCGTTCGAGCCGGTCGAACAGCTCGGGTGCGCCGGTGAACCTGCCTTCGCCATGCGCCATGGCCATTTTCATCGTGGTGCCTGGCGCCATCCCAGCCGTGAACACGCAGCGGTCCGGCGGCGCGGCGAGTTGGACGTCGACGATGTGGCACTGGAAGTGGCCCGAGGGCAGATTGTGAGCGATGGCGATGTCGCCGAGCAGCCCGACTTCGGCCACCACCTGTGCGCCGTTGCAAAGTCCTAGCACGAGCTTACCGCGCGCTGCCTCTTCTCTTACCACGTCGACGCTGCGCGATTTAGCGGCGATCGCGCCTGCACGCACGCGATCTTCGTACGCAAACCCACCGGGGATCACATATGCTTGGTAGCTGCGCAGATCAGCCGGCGGCTCGCTCCACAGTATCGCGCGGGCGTCCATCCCCGCATCCCGACACGCGTCGACTGTCTCTTCCTCGGAATTCGTTCCAGGAAAAACAAGTACCGCGACACGCGGCTTGCTCATGCGAAAAGCTCTCGCAGCGGCTGCATCCATGCTTGCGCGCACTCGTCCAAGCCGATCTCGAAAACGCTGTCGACTCGCAAGGATGCACCACCAGTGGTCCCAAGTCGAATTGCATGTGTGCCGAGCTGCTCTGCGGATCGCTCGAAGTCCGCAGCGCTCGCCGGCGACACGGCCACAACAAAGCCACCGGCCTCCCCGAAGAGCGCTGCAGAGGGCGCGATATTCGGCGCCCACACCTGGGGCGATCGTAGTGTTGCGCCGATTCGGCCTTTGCCGTCGCCGCCAAGGCACATCTCGACGACACACGCCAAGAGGCCGCCGTCAGAGATGTCGTGTGCGGCAGTCAGGCGGCCTGCGCGTATCTCCCCGACGACCACGTTGATCGTCGCAGTTGTCTCCGCATAATCGATGGGAGGCAGCGGCCCTGCCGGCTGCAGCTGCAATAGACCAGCGAACACCGAGCCGCCGAGTTCGGGGTGCCGCGCGCCCAGCAGGTAGAGAATATTGTCCTGTTCGAGGAGCTGCATCGTGACGATCTGCGCGACGTCATCGACGCGCCCGACACAACCGACGATTGCGGATGGCGCGATGGCACTGCCGGTTGCCGTGTGATTGTACAAGCTAACGTTACCAGTGATGAAGGGCAGGCCGCTGGCCGAGGTCATGGTTAGCGCCCGTGCTGCCTCGGCGAGCCCCTCGATGCCGTCCGCCAGCTCTCGGTACACCACAGGATCTTCCGGGTTGCCATAATTGAGACAGTCGGTGAGGCCGATCGGCATAGCACCCACAGCGGCGACATTGCATGCAGCTTCAGCCACCGCGTGCGCCGCGGCGAGCTTGGCCGAAACGACGCCATAACGCGGATTGCCGTCGACGCTGATGGCCACTGCTAGCGTCGCGCCTCGCTTCACGACAAACACACCGGCATCGGCATAGCCAGAAGGGATGACGGTCGCGCCTCTGACCACCGTGTCGTAGTGCTCGATCAACGGCCGTCTGCTGCATACGTCCGGGTGGGAAAGCACACGCAGCAATGTTTCTTTTGGATCGGAGAGCTCGACTGGCGCGACTGGTCGCGGCGGCGGCGGTGAGGGCGCGAGCTGCCAGGTGGCGCGCACGGGTTTGGTCAGCACATCTATGGGCACGTCGATGACCGCGCGGCCGCCGGCGTGCACCACATAGCGCGGCTGGCGCGTGACTTTACCGATGACCGCGGCGCAAGCGCGAGACGAAACCTCGGGCAGCGTAAAACGCTCATTATATATCGCCAACAGGTCCCGCGTGAACGATGGCGGGACCGCCCACAGCATGCGCTCCTGCGTTTCCGCCATCGCGATCACGAAGGGTGACAATCCCTCGACGGCAACGGGTATGGCGCCCACATCGATGACCGCGCCAAAGCCGCCGGCGCTGCAGACCTCGGACGAACTGCCCATGATGCCGCCGGCGCCCAAGTCTTTAAACCCCACCTCGAGCTTGCGCTCAGCGATCAGCTCGAACACCGCATAGCTTGCACGCATGATAACATTTTTCAAGAATGGATCAGGCACTTGGACGGCGCTCTTGTTGGCCTGGGCCTGTTCTGCGTCCAGCGCGAGCGAGGCAAATGCTGCGCCGCCAAAGCCCGAAGCATCCGTCGCTTTCCCAACTAGCACCAAGTCATACCCTTCGCCGCCGGGCGGGACGCGGCTATGAATGATCCGGTCACGCTGGACGATGCCGAGCGCTACGACGTTCACCAAACAATTGTCGCGAAAAGATGGATGGAAATATACGTCGCCAGCGAGGTTGGGCACGCCCACGGCATTGCCGTAGGCAGCGATGCCATCAACAGCGCCGGCAGCCACATACGCAGCGTGCGATCCGGTAACGGGTGCCCCAAAACGCAACGGGTCCGCGCTGGCGACGACTTTGGCGCCCATGCAGAGCACGTCGCGTAAGATACCGCCGACACCGGTCGCCGCGCCTTCAAAAGGAACGACCTGCGAGGGATGATTGTGGCTTTCATGTGCGACGACGATCCCATATTCGACGCCGTCGATGAAGCCCGCCCGCAGAATACCGGCATCTTCGCCCACACCGACGAGCACATCGTCACTGGTCGTGGGAAGCGCGGCGAGCAACGCGCGACTGCTCTTATACGAACAGTGCTCGCTCCATTGGATCGCAAAGGCATGCGCTTCGGCGCGTGTCGGATTCCGACCGAGACGCTGCACGATCGCGCGCAGTTCGGCCGGTGTGAGCGCGAGCGCCTCGCTTTCGGCGAGGCGCTTGAGGTCGTCGTCGCTCCCCTCAAGCGGGAGCAGGGCGGCGGCATGTGCGACCAGGTCCATGCCGGCCGCGATCATCACTCCGCCGCTTTGCCGTTGGCTGACGGGGTCGAACTCAAGCTTGCGTCCGCGTCGATGAGTTTGGCGCGATTGCGATATTGCGCCACGGCGACCCTACCGTAGGTGACCGTGTCATCCACCGCGAGGATCTTCGCGGCAGCAAGCGCCGCATTCTCTGGCTCGAGCACCACCATGCTGGCGACGCCAGTCGGCAGTGCCAGGCTCGAGACGATCTCCATGCCGCCCCAGGTCGAACCGATCACTGGGCTTGCGATGACGGGGTTAGCGGTCGCTGCGTCGACGAACGCCGAGAGGGCATTGCTGCGTCCGGCGATCGTGATGTAGACGACTTGGCCCAGCGCGCTGTCGAGCAGCTGCACTTTTTGGAGCGCGTACAGCGGCGTCTTGTGCGCCGAAGCGATGTGCCGCCGCGCGGTGATACTGTAGGCGGCAAGCGCTTTAGCTATTCGATCGGCGTGGTCGTTATCCGAAGCCGACCCCATGATGATGCCGACAAAACTCCCGCTGCGCCTGGCGAACCGGCCGACGCGCTCAGCGACTTCTTCATACTTGGCTTTGACGTTGTCGAGATCAGATGCGCTCGGTGTCCCGAGGTTACGATAGACCTGTTTGTCGAGCATCAGCGCTTGGTCGCCCGCGGGCCAGACGCGCCACGAATCGTTATCGATGACGTCCGCGAGCAAGATTTCCGTGCCGCCGTTCGGTGCCGCTGCACGCCCGAACTCTACCTTGAGATCGACGAGCAGCACGTTCTGCCGGCGCCACGCATGCGAGAGTATGTCGAAGGTGAGCCGGGCCAGATCGGCCATCACGGCGACCTCCGCAGATGTAGCGATCTTCTCTTCGACGATCTGCTCGGCGGTGTACTGCGGATCGTGGCGAGCATCATCTTTGAAGAAGAACTCGACCAGTCGCGGTGCGAACACCGTTCCAGACTTCACACCCGGATTGCGTTTGAGGTAGGAGCCGGCGGCAACGCTGCGGACGACGACTTCGATGGGGATCATCTCGCAGCGGCGTACGAGCATCTCGTTGTCGTCGGCGTCTTCACCACCGCTGATGTAGTGCGTGGGCAGACCGGTGTCATTGAGCAACCGGAAGATCCGGCTGGTCGTGAGCGCAGCCAGCCGGCCCTTGCCCGCGATGACGTCACGCTTTGCCCCATCACCGGCGGTGATGCTGTCTTGGGATACGACTACGAGCGCATCCGACCGTTTTGGGTCTTGGAAGAGCACTTTGGTCTTCCCGCGTCCTACTTCAGCGCCTTTGTTCATCTGCTTCCTTTCATGTCAGTTTGATGTCCAGCACCGAGGCGGTTGATACCGTGCCGCCAAGCGCCTGCAGCCGCTTCGCGAAAGCACGCGCCCGCTCGGCTGCAAGTCCTGTGTGTCCTTCAACGTGCATCAGCCGGTCGACGTCGGCCGGCCGAACATAGCGTGTGATGTCAGGATCGTTTTTGAGGATATCGGCGAGCGGGTTGCCCTCGTCCTGCTCAACGGCAGACCAGGCCTGCATCGACAATTCGCGCAGCCGCTCGTGCATAGCCTGACGATCTGCACCGCCACGAACAGCTGCCATGAGCACGGCCTCAGTCGCCGCGAAGGGCCCGAACTTGGCAAGGTTGCGAGCGATCGCTCGGCGTTCTACGCGCAGTCCGCTGATCACACGGTAGCCAAGCGATGCGAGCTCATCAGCCGCGAGGAATGACTCTGGGATGATGGAGCGCCGGTTCGCTGAGTCATCAAGCGTGCGCTCGAGCAGATTGTCCGCTGCATTCTGCCAGGCGATCTGCGCGTTGGCCGCAGGGATGCGCGCGAGCGAGTTCATGCGCTCGCACAGCATGGGATTGCGTTTGAATGGCATCGCCGACGATCCGACCTGCTTGCGCCCAAAGGGCTCTCCGAGTTCGCCAAACGGGCTGCTCGCAAGTACCCGCATATCGAATGCGAATTTTGATACCGAAGCAGCAAAGCCGGCCACTGCGCTCAGCACGCGGTAGTCGAGCTTGCGCGGATAGGTTTGGCCACTGACGGCAAGCGCCTCGAGGTCAAAACTTGCAAGCACATCGCGTTCGACATCATCAGGTGTGACGGTGCTACCGTGCAACAGCGCGGCATATGATGCCGACGTGCCGACAGCGCCGCGTAGCCCTTTGGTCGGCAGGGTCTCGGCGATGCGGCGCAGCTCTTCATAGTCGAGGAGCAGGTCCTGCGCCCACAGCGCAAGCCGCATGCCGAGTGTCGTCGGTTCTGCAGCCTGCAAATGCGTGTAGGCTATGCATGGTAGATCTGCATGCTCTTCAATCTTTGTCGCAAATGCTTCTAGGAGTTCGCGGATGGCTGCGACGAGCATAGACAGCGCCACCTTGACCCGCGCCGTCTCGACGTTGTCTTCGATGTCCATCGAGGTCGCGCCCAAATGCAGCTTGCCGCCGCCGAGCGTCGCCTGCGACGCGAAGACGCGGAGCTCCGCCATGAGGTCGTGTCCGATCTCCGCCTCGATGCGATGCGCTGCTTCGATGTCAACGGCATCGACGTGGCGGCGCAGATCCGCCACTTCTTCCTCGCTGACCAGACCGGCTTTGGCCTGCGCGTGCGCGAGGGCGAGCCACAAACGCCGCCACATGCGGCGCTTGGTCTCCTCTGAGAACAGCGCGCGCATCGCCGGCCGGCCGTAGCGCCACGAGAAGGGAGATTGATAGGAATTGGCCACCGCTTGAGTTGTTTCCAACCGCCGGGAGTATGGCCCTTGTGGAAATCCAGCGCTTAGCGCTGCGTACAGAGACGAATGATGACTTCGTCTAGCGCTTGATCGGGAACGCGCTTCCCGGTGATGGAATCCTCAAGCGCTTTCATCGTCAGACGCACGTTGTCTCTCGCCTGTTGCGGCGTGCGCTTGCGTGCGACGTCCCAGAGTTTCATGGCTCGAAACGGCGATTGGCCGGTCGCTGCTGCCCAGCTGCGCGGATTGGCTCCGGTTGCCAGCTCCCAGGCGATCTGTGCGTCTCCGGCGAGCCAGATCAGCGGCCCAGCTGCCTCCTCAGGTCGCGTGACCAGCTCGCGTGCGATGCGCAGCGCTGCCTGTAGGTCGCCGCGGCCGACGGCGTTGCCAAGGTCCCACAGCTTCGGGTCGCCGGGGGGCCGTGCATACTCCTCTGCTGCGGCCCGCGTGATCTTTTTCCCCATGAGCGCCAAACGGTCGAGCGCATTGCGGATCTCGTACACGCTTTCGAACGCGCCTAAATAGGTGCGGGCACCCGCATCAAGCGTTGCGCCGATAGAAGCCGCATATTCGGCGACGTACTCCTCGCGCTCGTCTTCATCGAGCGCGCAGTCGACGACGAGAGCTCCCTCGTGGCCGGTCGCAAAGTCAGCGCTGTTCACCTTATCTTTGGGTGCTCGGCCGCGCTGCGGTTTGGGCTCGCCGCAGTCATCGATAATCAGCAGCGCGTGACTGGGAACGTCGCCGATCTCTTCGCGCAGCGCGATGCGATCGTCGTTACGCAGCTCGACGCACCCACGCACCGTGACTACACGCCGCTCTGCAAGGAAGGGCAACGCGGCGAGCCGTTCAGGGAGCGTGGAAAAGTCTGCGCTCGCGGCGGCGTCGAGCGTGTCCACATTGAGCGGCCGCAGCGATTCGTCCGGCAACGCCGTTTCCACAAGGCGGCGCACGACTTCATCAGCTAGGATGTGCTCGGTGCCGGCGATGATGACCAGTTGCGGCAATGGCGCGGGCGGGCGCGCCATGAAGGCGCGAAAGCCGGGTTGCTCTGCCGCCGCAATCGGACTCATGGCGCGACGCGTGTGGGCTGTTCGGCGCTCAGGCGCCCGATCGCGGCCTCAAACGGCGGACCGAGCACACCGGCCTCCGTGACGATCCAGCTGATGAACGAGGCCGGAGTGATGTCAAACGCAGGATTGGACGCGTTCGCTCCATCCGGCGCAGACGCGACGCCGGCAAATGAGGTCACTTCAGCGGGGTTGCGCTGTTCGATGACGATGTGATCGCCTGTTGCGATGCTTGCATCAAGTGTGGAGCGGGGTGCCGCCACGATGAACGGAATGCCGTGCGCGCGTGTGAGCACGGCAAGACCGTAGGTGCCGATCTTGTTTGCTGTATCCCCGTTGTGCGCAATGCGATCAGCGCCGACGATGACCGCGTCGATCGCGCGGCGCTGCATAAACGAAGCTGCCATGTTGTCCGCGATCAAGGTATACGGAATGCCGTCGCGCTGCAGCTCCCATGCCGTGAGCCGCGACCCTTGCAGCAGCGGCCGCGTCTCGTCGACATAGACTCCGGTAAGCTTGCCGCCCTGCCACAGCGACCGGATGATACCGAGGGCTGTCCCATAACCGCCGGTCGCAAGGTCGCCGGTGTTGCAGTGGGTGAGGATGCGGACCCGCGAATCGAACAGCGCCGCTCCATAGCGGCCGATGCTGTGGCAGGCCGCGATGTCGTCGGCGTGGATCTCCTGCGCTAGCCTATCTAATGAAGCGGCAATCTCGGGTAGGGGAGTATTTACCGCGAGTTGTGCCTGCGCGTGATCGAGCAGGCGGTTCACAGCCCAGGATAAGTTGACCGCGGTCGGACGCGATGCGATAAGTCCGTCAGCGCCTGCTGGCAAGCCGCTCGCGAATGCCGCACGACTTGCGCCGTTTTCGACCATATGGTGCGCGTGCAGCGCGAGGCCATAGGCTCCCGCGATGCCAATGGCGGGTGCCCCACGCACCCGCAAATGGACGATCGCTTCTGCGACCTCTTGCCAGGTTCGCGCTTCAATGAAGGCTGCCTCGGCTGGGAGCCGCGTCTGATCCAGGAGCCGTAGGAAACCCGGCCGATACTCGATGTGCTGACTGGACCCTGAGAGACTGGAGTTCTTGCGAT
>Ga0306921_10002594_pt1 | contig 18124 bp, 17 predicted proteins | sample sta12Cox44000080_FD_203760 | JGI IMG/M metagenome (GOLD analysis project Ga0306921, IMG submission 203760) | Lab enrichment of tropical soil microbial communities from Luquillo Experimental Forest, Puerto Rico - statoxic.12C.oxic.44.000.080 (v2)... | ecosystem: Environmental > Terrestrial >... | reverse complement strand
AATTCGCCCATCGTCCTTGTCCACGGCCTCTGGCTCACCCCGCGCAGCTGGGAGGGCTGGAAGGCGCGTTTCGAGCAGCGCGGCCACGAGGTCCTCGCGCCGGCCTGGCCCGGCATGGAGCGCGAGGTCGAGGCCCTCCGTCGCGACCCGTCCGTCATGAACGGCCTGGGCGTCACCGAGGTCGTCGACCACTACGACTCCATCATCCGGGGCCTCGACACCCCGCCGGTGATCATGGGGCACTCCTTCGGCGGCCTGATCACCGAATTGCTGCTCGACCGCGGCCTCGGTGCGGCCGGGGTCGCGATCTCGCCTGCGCAGGTGAAGGGCGTACTGCGCTTGCCGCCGGCGCAGATTCGCACCGTCTGGCCGGCGCTGCGCAACCCGGCAAACAGGAAGAAGACCGTTCCATTGACGGCCAAGCAGTTCCGCTTCAGGTTCACGAACACAATGAACGACGCGGACGCCGAGGCCGCCTACGAGCGCTGCTACGTTCCCGGTCCCGGCCGGGTCCTCTTCCAGGCGGGTTTAGCCAACTTCAATCCGCGCGCGGTCACCAAGGTCGACTTCCACATGGACGACCGCCCGCCGCTGCTCGTGCTGGGCAACGGTCGGGACCACACGGTGCCGGCCTCGGTGAGCAGGGAGGCCGCAAAGCGGCTCGGCAAATCGAAGGCCATCGTGGACTACAAGGAGTTCGCGGGACGCCCACACTTCACGGCCGGCGCCCCCGGCTGGGAAGGGGTGGCCGACTATGCGCTCGACTGGGCCAACCGCCACGCGGGCGCGACGGTCGGACTTAGGTCTTGAGGTCGGCATGACGCAAACTGGCGGAATCCCATGGAGTCACCGGCCATTTCATTCCCCAGGTCAGCGCCACTTCGACTTACTCACCAGGATCGGTTCAACAGTTCAATCCTGACAGGGCTCCGTTTAGTGAACGACGTCGGCTGATGCTTGATATTTCAGTTCCGAGGAGTCGGCGAGTCGGTGAATGATCTACAAAGGAGTCTAGAAAAGAGTTGAGGTATCGGGCCCGCGCCGCGCGAACCCGGGCCGGCATGCACTAGGAGGGTGTCATGGTGGTAAGAGCCATAGCGCTGATGGTCCTCGCCATAGGGTTGGCAGCGCCGGCTTATGCGGACGCCACCGACGACGCGTTCGTAGCCAACCTTCAAAGCTCCGGGATCAATTACGGCGCACCCGACAGAGCGATCCAGGTCGCGAAAACCGTCGTCTGCGGCACCCTCAACGACGACCCCAACACCAGCAACGCGGATGTGATCGCCAAAGTCACCGCCGCCACCAACTGGCCAACGAACGAAGCTGCCTACTTCACCGGAGCTGCCATCCAGGCGTACTGTCCCCAGCACACGTTCGGGGTTCCCTCGGTTCCCTCAAAGCCGAAATTTCACCCCGCGTCAACGCCGTAACCTTCCGATCACCAAGAGCTGCAACGTGATTCGAATCGAATCGCGCGCCACCGCGTAGAGGAGATCACCGTGGCAAAGAACATCAACCTCACGGGAAAGACCGCGGTCGTGACCGGCGCCGGATCGGGGATCGGCGCATCGACCGCGCGGCTGCTCGCCCGGCACGGCGCCAAGGTCCATGTCGCAGACATCAACGGTGACGCAGCCGCAGCGGTTGCCCGCGAGATCGGTGGCGGCGCAGTCGATCACGCGATTGACGTGACCCTGCCGGAAGAGGTCGAGGCGCTGGCCAAGGCGGTCTTCGATGACGGGGGACGCGTCGATATTCTGCACAACAACGCCGGCATCGGCCATGGCGGTGACATCGAACAGACCACTGTCGAGGATTGGCAGCGGGTGATCGGGGTGAACCTGCTAGGCGTCGCCTACGGCGTGCAGGCGTTCGTGCCGCGGATGCTCGAGCAGGGGCACCCGGCAACGATCGTCAACACCGCGTCCATGGCCGGGCTCTTCCCGATCGCGAAAATGGCTCCGTACTGTGCCTCCAAGTTCGGCGTGGTGGGGATGAGCGAGTCACTCGACGCCGAGCTGCGCCCGCGAGGCATTCGCGTCATCGCTCTGTGCCCCGGGATCATCAGTACGCCCATCGTCCGGGACGGAATCATGCGCGGCCAGCTGGGCGCCGACCAACGGAAGATCATCGCCTTCTACGACAAGCACGGTGTGTCGCCGGATGCCGTCGCCGCGGACGTGCTGAAAGCCATCGCGCGACCCCGCGGGGTCGTCGTTTCACCACCGTCGCAGGTCCTGGCTCCCTATCTGCTGCACCGACTTTCGCCACGGCTGGCGCAGCCGCTGGCCCGCACGATGGTCAAGATCGTCAGCCGCGGCTGAAGGCCGCCGTACTATTTCTGGGTCGCCGGTGTGGACGGCATTCCATTGGCGCCTAATGTCGCCGCGCTGTCCCGCACGCCCTTGTACTCGACGGGACTACGGAAAGACTCCATTATCCCTTGGACGAGCGGCACCACCGAAGCCAGCATCTGAGTCAACCCTTCGGCGCCATTGAGGATCGTCAGTTTGGCGCCACTGATATTGAGACCGTCGGCGATCGCCGCGGCGATTGCGGGCTGGACCTCGATCTCTTTGAGCTTGAGCTGGGCGCCCTCATTGGCAGCCATGGCATCGGCCATGGCGCGCTGGCCCTTGGCCTCGGCCAGACGCTGTGCCTCCACACCTTCGGCATCGGCCTTCTTGGCGTCGGCCTTGGCCTGACCGTCAAGCCTGGTCGCGTCGGCCGCGGCGGCGGCCGTCACCCGCTGGGCCTCGGCGGTGGCTTCCGCGGTGACCTTCGTCTTCTTCGCCGCAGCGGTGGACTCCCACTCGATCCGCTTGGCGTTGGCCTCGGCGGCGCTGGCTTCGGCATCGGCCTGGATGCGTACCCGCTTCGCCTCCGCCTCAGCGGGTTTGATCACCTCGGCCACCAACTGATGCTCGCGCAACTCGGCATTGCGCTCGGCCAGCTCGCGCTGCGTCTCGATGACTTTCTGCTGAGCCTCGGCCTGTGCCAGCGGGCCCGCCTGGGCGGCCTCCTGCTCGGCCTTGTCAATCTCGGCCTTGTACTTAGCCCTGGCGATCTCGGTGTCGCGCTCCTGCTGGGCCTGGTTACGCAACGACTCCTGCCGGGCAGCCTGAGACGCTTGATCGGCTTGGGCCTGGGCGATGGCGGCCTGCTGCTCCAGAGCGGCCATCTGGGGCTTGGCCATGTTGGCGATGTAGTTGGATTCGCAGTCGTCGAAAGCCTCGATCTGCAGAGAGTCCACCGTCAGACCCATGACGCTCATCTCGTTCTGGGAGCCGGTGAGCACCTCTTCGGTCAGCTTCTCGCGCGCCCGGATGATGTCTTCAATCGTGAGCCGACCGATCATGCCCCGGAGGTGACCGACGAAGATCTTCTGAGTGAGATCCTCCATCTGACCCTTCTTCTGGTCATTCAGGAACCGCTGGGCCGCAGCCGTAATCGCATTGGGAGTGTTGGCCACCTTGAACGCCACCACCGCAGAGACATTCACCGGAATGCCATGAGTGGTAAAGCATTTCTCGGTGATCTCCACCTTGTGGGTTTCCAGACTCAGGAACCGCACCTTGCGGAATAGGGGCATGACCCAAGCCCCGTGGCCGGTGACGACGCGGAACTGGCCGCCGCCCTCAGCCGACTGTTTGCCGCCCGAGATGAGCATCGCCTCATCAGGTGCGGGCACTCGATAACCGAACATAGTTGATTCCCTTCCCCGTGCGAGTTCCGGTCCTTCTGCCTAACTTAGCTTCGAGCGGGACATTTGGAGTGTCCGGAATCCAAGCCAAACGTGAATGAACCCTCCTACCGCCAGCTGGCCGGTAGGTCGGTGATGTGATTCGGGCAGTACTGCTGGGCCGCCAGGGACATGACATTCCTCGCGGTCTCGGCCGACATCTTTTCGCGCAGCACCATGAAGGCGTATTCGGCTGGCGCGTAACCCAGGTCGTGCCCCGTCGGATCGTCCATCAGCTGGCAGGCCTCCTGCTCCTGGCCTGCGTCGGCGCGGGCGATGCCCGAGCCGAACAGCGTCAGGCCCGCCAGGGTGCCCGCGGCGATTGTCGCCATAGCTCTCAAGAACGTTTCCTCCACTGTCAAGGAAGCTGGCTAGTCAGCTCGGTCGACAGGCCATGAATGCTGGTGCCGCGCACAGCGTCGACCAAGTCCCGGGTCACCGCGAGGGGGAAGTGGACCGTCGCCGCGCCGACCTGCTCGGCACCGTTCCCGACCGCGCTCGCGATCGTCGTCGGATCACCGGTGTGGAGGGATTGCCAAATGTCCCAGGCCGCAAATTGCGGCGCCGTGATCAGGTTGCGTACGTCGACGAACAGCTTGGTCGGCAACGTCGCGGGCGGCACGGGCGTCCCGTCCCAACTGACCAGCGTCCAGCCATCCTGGGGATCGCCCTGCACCACGACAATCCCTCCGTTGGGCAGCGGGTGGGTGAACATGAGCAACGGATCGGGATTGTTGACGTTCATCATCGTCCCGACCTCGATCGCAAATTCGCTCGAGAAAGCGACATCGGTGATATGGCCGTTCGAGGCCACGACCGGGTTCATCATGGCGCCGGCATACATCGTTTGAAGCGCGCTGGTAAAGCCCTGGTCGAACTCCACCCCGTTGATCGGGACGGCGCCCGGGGCCAGCATCGGCACGATGGGGAATCCGAGCGTCCACGCGACCGGGGCTACTAGATATAGGAGGCCCGCGGGGCCGATCTCCGGTAAGCCGCTGAAAAGGCCGGCATTGATCTCGTTGAGCCCGGGCAGTATCCCCACGTTCATCCCAAGCTGACCGGCCAACGGCGCGGCGGTCAACTGCGTCCTGATCAACTGCGACGCGTAGATCCCGGCGTAGGGACCCTGCGGCGCAAGTACTTTGGCGATGGTGTTGGCTTGATTCACACCGAGCGGAGTGAGTACGGTCCCGGGCACGGTCGTGTCGATCAGGTTCCCCGCGTTGGCCACCGACTCCCCGTGCCGCACGAACTCGATGACGATCGGCTTGCCCGTGCTGCCTGTGCCACCCGCGCTGACCTGACCGGCGGCGCCGGTACTGCCGTTGATAACCGGGTCGAACGCGCCCTGCATCGACGTGGCGATGGTCGCCTCCGCACCCGCATACGATGCCGCGGCCGCGCTCAGGTTGCCCACAAACTGCTCGTAATACGTCGCCGCCTGCGCCGCCGCCGCCTGGTACTGCCGGGCGTGCGAGCCAAACAGCGCGGCAATGGCCGCCGAGACCTCATCGGCGCCAGCTGCCGCCACGTCAGTCGTCGGAATGGCTGCGGCCAGATTGCCGGCCGTCACCGCCGAACCGATCTGCGCTGCATCCGCCGCCGCCGTCGCCAACATGTCCGGCGCCACTAGCACAAATGACATCAACTACCCCGGTGCTATCGCGTACTAGCCATCATGGAGCCCTGCGCCCGAAAAGAGGCGAATATCGCTGAAACGCCCGATTGACGCCCGCGAAACGCCCCAGAGTCCCGACCTATGTATACACACAAGATGCTCCCTAAATCGCCCGAATTCCCATATCTTTCGACATAGGCTCGACTGAGCCCGCCGAGCGGCCTGCCTGCATGCGAATGGGGATTCGGGGAGCAGACGGAGTTGACCGAGAGTTTTGATGTCGTAATCGTCGGTGCTCGGTGTGCCGGCTCACCGCTGGCGGCGCTGCTGGCCCGGCAGGGGGTGAAAGTCGCGCTGGTGGAGCGCGCGACTTTTCCGCGCGACACCCTCTCGACGCACATCTTCGAGGCCGACGCGCTGGCGTTCCTGGACCGTCTCGGGGTCACCGACCAACTGCGCGCGACCGGCGCCCCCGTCATGACCCGGGTGGACGCTCGAACAGACGGTTTCCGATTTTCAGCGGAGTGGCGCCAATGTGCGGGCGACGTCGGCGGCACCATGTCGATCCGGCGTTTTGTGCTCGACCCGATTCTCGTCCAGGCCGCCGAGGAGTCGGGTGCGCAGGTGCGAATGTCGACGGAGGTCACCGGACTCGTGCAGGACAATGGCCGGGTCTGCGGCGTGCGCATCGGCGCCAACGGTAGCCGGGGCGAACTGCGCGCCCCCCTTGTCGTCGGCGCCGACGGGCGCAACTCGACGGTTGCGAACCTCGTCTCGTCCCGCAAGTACAACGTCGTCCCCAATGAACGATTCGCGTACTGGGCGTTTTTCGAGGGCGTGAATGCGGGCCAAGAGCCGACGCACGTGTTGCACCGCTGGGACGAGCGGTTCGTGATCGCAACTCCGTGCGACAACGGCCTTTACCAGGTGATTGTGGTCCCCGAGATGGGCGAGCTCGCCCGGTTCCGCGCCGACCTCGAGAACAGCTTCATGGAGCACGCCCGCAGCTGCGAGCCGGTGGCCAATGCGCTGGCGGGCGCTGCGCGGGTGGGCAAGTTCTTCGGGATGTTGCACTGGGCAGGCTTCTTCCGGCAGCCGTGCGGGCCGGGCTGGGTGCTCGTCGGTGACGCCGGCCATTTTAAGGATCCCTCTCCGGGGCGCGGGATCGGCGATGCTTTCGCTCAGGTCGACGCGCTCGTGCCGGCGATCATTGAGGGGCTGAACGGTTCCGGCGACGCCCAGGACGCCCGTTTGGCGCGCTGGGGACAGTGGCGCGACCGCGAGTTCGCCGAGCATTACTGGTTCGCCAGTGACTTCGGCAAGGCCGGGCGGATGCCGGCGGTGCTGCCGCAGATGGTCGGTGACATGCATGCGAAAGGCGACATCGGGCGGTTCCTCGACCTGTTCACGCACCGCGAGAAGCCCTCGCAAATATTGAGCCCGGCGCGGCTCCTCAGCTCGGCGGGGCGACTCCTGCGCCAGCGGCGCGACCGGCGTGCAGTGCTCACCGAGGTGGCGACGTTGATCGGCCAGAATGCACACCGCCAGCTGCTCAACCATCGCCGTGCGTACGCGCCGCCCAGCCAAATGGCGCAAAACGCAGGACCAACGGAGGTCGAGCAAGGCGCGCCAGCCTAGACCCGGAAGCGGAACTGCCCGGCTGATAGCCGTCGTCGCATTGATGTCATAGGGTCCGATACGAAAGACTCGGACCAGCCGGCCAGTAGCCGCCGGACTTCTGGAAATCGACGAAAGTGCACACAGTGAGCCTCAGTCGCGCAGTCGCTGTTCCCCTCCGGCCGGCCGTCGCAAGCGTCCTCGGCGCGATCGTGTTCGCACTCGTCGGATGCACACCGTCGGCGAGCCGGCCAACGGCTGGGGCGCCGATCGCACCAACCGCAACGACGGCGCGCGCCACGCGGCTCGCATCATGGACAGTGCCCGCAGCGCCGAGCCCGCCCGAGGGCGCGCAGCCTCAGCTGGCGTCAGACCCCGCGCAGTTGGCCAAAGACCTTGTCGCCGACGAGCGTGCCCTGCGTGACCCGTCGACGCCCGAGCCGGCCCTGACCGCGGCCGCGCGCCGCCAGCAGGCGGCCTACCACGCCATCGGGCGGCATCCGGGATGGGATGGGATCACGCGGCCGCAAATCCCGCCGGAGTTACTCGACGTCTACGACCGCAATGTCGACGCCCGTCGGCAACTCACCGCGATGACGTACCCGAAGGACACGCTGCCCCCGTGGCGCATCGAGCCGCCAACTCCGGCGGGCGAACTCCTGAGCTACTACCACGCGGCGGAGTCGGAGTCCGGCGTCGGCTGGAACTACCTGGCCGCGATCAACCTGATCGAGACCCGGTTCGGCAGCATCAACGGCGTAAGCACCGCCGGCGCGCAAGGCCCGATGCAGTTCTTGCCGTCGACATTCGCCACCTATGGCCAGGGCGGCGACGTCAACTCGCCCCGGGACAGCATCATGGCGGCCGGCCGCTTCCTCGCCGCTAACGGCTTTGCCAACGATCATGATCGCGCCATCTACGGGTACAACCACGCGCACCAATACGTGGAGGCGGTCGACCAGTACGCCGCGCTGATGGCCGCCGATCCCGCTGCGTTCGCCGGCTACTACCGGTGGGACGTGTACTACAACACGACCGCCGGCGAGGTGCTGCTACCCATTGGATACGCCGCGGCGTCACCGATTCCGGTCGGAGACTACCTGGCGACCAACCCGCAGTAACGCGTCAGGACGTGCGCGGCGCCGTCAGTAGAGCGGGACCCAAACACCGAAGTACCAGAAGCCCCAGCCGCCGTAATACCAGTTGAAGACCGGGAAGACGGTAAACGTGTTATAGCCGAACGCGCCGAAATCGTCCCGCCCATGATCCCAGTCGCGGTCCGGCCGGTCCACCCATGGTCGGTTCCAGCCTCCGGGAGGCGGCGGGCCGTCCCATCCACCGGCAGGCGGCGGGCCGTACCAGCCGGGCGGCGCGTGCCGGGGAGCCGGGCCGTCGTTCCAGCCCCATGCCCGCTCCGGCGGCGGAGGTGGCGCACCGCGGCCCACGATGACGAATTGGACATTCACATCCCCCGGGCCCCGACCTGAGGGCCCGCCGACTTGCGCGCTCGCGGTGACCAGGTCCCGGCGCGGAATGTAGGCCGGGTGCGGAGCCTGGGTGCTCGGAGGATTGAGGACCGGGCGCGCTTCCCGGTTGGACGGCGCCGTCGTCTGCCCGCTGGCCGGTGCGGTGGTTTGCGCACTCGGCGAGGTGCTTTGTCCGCCCGGCTGCGTGGTTTGCGACGTCGGCGGCTCGCTGCTGCGCGTCCACGATGGGTGCGTGCTTTCGGGGGCAGACGTCTGAGTGCTGTGTGTGGTCGGCGCCTGGGTGCTCTGCGTGGTCGGCGCTTCGGTGCTCTGCGTGGCCGGCGCCTGGGTGCTGTGTGTGGCCGGCGGCTGCGTGCTCTGGGTGGCGGGCGGGGCAGAAGTTTGCGGCGTTTCCGGCGCCTGCGGGTGCTGCGACCCCGCCCCCGGCGCCCCGCCGACACCGCCACCACCGCCGCCGTGGCAGTTCGGACACGGTGGCGGAGGGTCCAGCGGGGCGGAATTGGCGAACCCCGGGTTCAGCGTCACTGCGGAGATGCCGACGCCCACCGCGACCGCCGCCGCGCTGACGATACGTTTCATAGACATAAGCTGCGTCACCTCTCGGTATCGATCGCCTGCGCTACGGGCAGGTCACGTCCAACTCGAATGACCTGGTCACCTGCTTGGGCTGCTGCGGGTTGCTCATATCCACACCCGACGCGGTGCCCTTGATCGCGTAGGACTTCCCGTTGACCGCTGCCCCGGCGTTACTGGCCTGATTCGGCGCAGCGTCGGAGAAACCGAGTGTGACGCCGTTGACGTTGCCCAGCCCGACCGAGTGGACGATCGGCGGATTGTCATTGCTTACCACCGCGCCGAGTCCGGCCGTCGCGTCACCGATGCCAATGGCGGTGTTGCCGTTGGCCGAGTTGCAGGTGATCTGGCCGGTGACGTTCTGGTTTTGACCGTCGACGATGAGCTGCGGACCGGCCGCCGCCGGGGCCGAGCTCGATGCGCCCGTGCTGGACTTGTTGCTCGAACAGCCGGCGCAAGCCGCGACCACTACGGCCACGCCCGCCACGCCGACTACGATCCCACGCTTCACTACTGCTCTCCTGCGTGTCGCTGGTGTCGCTACCGCTTGATCTTGGCCTCGCCACGCAGGCGAACCCTACCGGCCATCACGGCCGGACCCTCAGGGTGCCGCCTCGCCGGGATACCCCTCTCCGCGTTTCGCAAACTTCGATTCCTGGGCGCGCGTTTGCTGAAGCTGATCAGCCTCAAGGGAGAATGCGCAAGCCCCACCGGTCCAGCAATGGATTCACGAGCGCGAAGTACGTCGTGTTGTCATCACCGTCCGGCGAAGAAGTCAACAGGCCGACCGCGCTCACGGTGCCGTCCGGGTTCCGCACGAAACCGGGACTGCCGCTGTCGCCGTCGAGGCTGTACACGCTGGCTTCGACGATGTCGCCGTCGATGCCTTTGACGGCTCCACAGGTCTCACCGGTGACAGCGCCTATCTTGCAGAACGGCATGCCGACCCGAATCTCGGGAGCACTCAACACATCCCGGACCAAATACCTGCCGCCGACGTCACCCCTGGGCGCACCGAGGCCCGGGTCAAGGAGGATGATCGCGGCGTCCCGCTGGTCGCCGTCATGCTCGCTGACGGTGATCTTGCCGAGCGGGACGTTGTTCCCATATCGCCACAAGGAACCGTCGTGCGCGTCGCAGTGCCCACTGGTCATGAGGTAGTAGCGGCCGTCGTCGCCCTGGGCCGCGAAACCCGCTGTGCACGAGTTGTTTTCATGCTCGAGCTTTATGCCTGGCGTCACGCCCGGGTCTGCCAGCGCCGGGTTCGCCAACGCCGTCGCTGCCACGACCACGGCACCGACCAGCCCCAACCCTCGCAACCAAGGCATGGTCACGCCGCCTCTCTTCTTGTGTAGGGCAGCATGTTAACAGCGCGACAGACAATTCGCTTGGTCAGAGCGGCGGGCACGCGGTGCTCCGGCATCGAGTGCAGTGCACACGGACTCGAATAGCTTTGCGGTACAACGGTATTCGACAAACCGTCGGGCGCTCAGTCTCCGGTGCGGTTGAGGACCTGCTCATAATCACTGCTCACGCACGTACTACCCGATGACTCTTCATAACCGCGCCCGGCGAGCTCCATTATTGGGTCTTGGCGCGGGTTCGGAGCGGGGAATACACCGCTGAGCTTGCGGTGAGATGTGCGGCCGTCCGGGCACGGGAAGTCATCCTCGGTGTTTCGTGTCCAGGCTCCGTTTGCGAAGAACAACACCAGGCCACCACTGTTATCGGTGAGCACGAAACGGGTCAGGCACCGGTCGCCGGTGCGTAGGCAGACCGTTTGCACGCGGAAATCTTGCAGCGACGGCTTAGAGCCACTCGAAAATGTGACCTTCGAGTGGTAAACGCCGTGTAGCCCTTGCGCCAAGGACACCATCCGAGCGTGCTCGCGGCCCGGGTCGGCCAGGCTGGCAACGTCGGTGTCGCCGCTTCGCGTGAAGGTCACATTGCGCTTGCTGTAACAATCGACGGCATCCGACACCCATTCGCCGGACATCGAGCCGTCCGGATGTGGTTGTAGCGAGATGAGTTGCCATTCTTCGGTGTCGCGGTTGCGGCACTTCTGAGTTGTCAGGGCCACGGCTATCCAGCGTCCTGCGACGTCGTCGAATATCAACTTCGGCGGGTGACCGGTGAAGGGCCCGGCAGTTTTCGCTGCGGTCGCCATGCAACCGTGGGCGCCGCACATTGACCGCAAATTCCAAGTCTCTTGGGCCGGCGGCGCCGAACCCGGCAACTCCTTGCCCAGAATGTCGAGCCTCGGGCCGAAGTCGGCGCGGTAGCTCCCGGTGAACGGCCCGGTATTGGGCAGTGCCGTGCTGGTTTGCTTCGCAGGCGGGTGGGAGGTGTTGCCCGTAAGGGTGAGCGCGAGGACAACGCCGATTGCCGCTACGACAGCCCCAATGCCCGCGAGGATGAGCCGCCGGCGTTTCCGTTTCGGTCGGACGCCGTTTGCCGCGAGACTTCCTGCGTCGGCGGCGTCGCCCACCGGGGCGGCTTGTGTCGGGAGGAACTGGGAAGGTGCCCGGTAAACGGGGTTGGGTGCCGGCATGGCGTCGTCGACGCGGATTGGCTCCCTTGCGAGTCGGGTGGGGCCCGCATCGAGCGCGCGGTGCAGCGCGTTCGTGAAGTCCTGGCAGCGGGCGAACCGCTCGGCCGGCTTTTTCGCCATGGCCCTGGCGAACACCGGCTGAAGCGGTGCCAGTTCCGCGCGACGCTCCCCGATCAGCGGCGGCGGGGCCATCACATGTTGGCTGGCGATCGCCATGGCGGTGGGCGCCTCATAGGGTTGGGAGCCCGTGAGCAGATGAAAAGCGGTGCAGGCCAACGCATACTGATCGGCGCGCCCGTCGATCGACTGACCCATCAACTGCTCGGGCGCAGCATAGGCAACCGTGCCGACGGCAATGTTCGTCGCGGTCAAACCGGTGTCATCGACCCGGCGCGCGATGCCGAAGTCGGCCAAAAACACCCGCTGCGACTCCGCCCCGGGATCGGCGATCAAGATGTTGGCCGGTTTGACGTCGCGATGCAGGAGGCCACGCTGGTGTGCATAGTCCAGGGCGGACGCCACCGGGGCGACGATCTGCATCGCCAGGCCTACCGGCATCCCGCGCCGAAAGCGCTCGCGCAACAGCTTGGCCGCATCGGTGCCCCGGACGAAGTCGATGGCAATCCAGAACTGATCCCTGCACTCGCCCCGGTCGTGAATGCTGAGAATATTCGGATGCGACAGGTCGGCAGCCACGTCGGCTTCGCGCAGAAACCTGGCCCGATACTGCGGATCGGTGGTCAGGTCGGCGGACAGCACCTTCAACGCGTCCTGGCGCGGCAGCCGCGGATGCTGAACCAGGTAAACCGTGCCCATCCCGCCGACGCCGAGCACCCGCAGGACGGTGTATCCCGCAAACTCCTCGCCAGCCGCCAGCGGCATGCCCAAATCCTAAGCGGGCGGTTTCAGCAAAATCGTCGATTCGTGGCAATCGCCCGACCCGACCCGTCCCGCCGTCCGCGCGGGTGGACGCTTGCGTGCCAGCACCTTTGGCCCGCCGGCTCATCGGCGCGTCATGCGGCTTCGAGGTGGCGGGCGAGGAAATCCAGAACGGCCTCGGCGAAAATGTCGTTGCGATCGCCGGCCACCATGTGCCCCGCGCCGCGCACATCGGCGAACTCGACCTGCGGGAAGCGCGCGAGGAATTCGTCGGCGCGCTCCTGGCTGACCAGGTCGCTCATCCGGCCCCTAATCAGAAGCATGGGCACGCCGTTACGCAGGATCGCGTCGACGGCTGCGTGCATGCGATCGGCGTCGGTGACCTCAAGCGGGGGAAACGGCGCGGTGCCGCTGATGAACTGCGGATCCCAATGCCAGTACCAACGATCGCCGCGGCGGCGCAGGTTGGTGGTCAGGCCGTCGAGATCGGTTGGGCGGGGTCGATGCGGGTTGTACGCGGCGATCGCGTCGGCGACCTCTTCGAGTGAACCGAAGCCCGCTTCCACCCGATCGGCCATGAAGGCATGTATCCGATTCGCCCCGGATTGCTCCATGTTCGGCACGATGTCAACGAGAACCACCGCGCTGGCGATGCCCGGGGCGAGTTCCCCGGCCAGCAACATCGACGCAAACCCTCCCAGGGAAGCGCCCACCAACACCGGCTTGGGAGGCAGGGTGCGCAGCACTTCCTGGACATCGCCGGCGAAGCTGACGACTCGGTAGTCGCCGTCGCTCGACCAGTCGGATTCTCCATGGCCGCGCAGATCGATCGTCACGGCCTGCCAACCACGTTCGGCGACAGCGGCGGCCGCCCGGCCCCATGAGCGGCGGGTCTGCCCGCCGCCGTGCAAAAACACCACGGCTCGCGCCTGCGGGTCGCCCATCCGGTCGGAGACGACGCGGACACCATCTGACCCCCGTGAGACGAACGTTTCGGGTGCTCCGGGCTCGGGCGTCATCAGCAGATCGTAAGGCCCGGGTTCCGGCGGGCGTTCGCGACTAGGAACGCCCCGGCGCGTACCGTGCCTCGCCGCGCGTCTCACCGGCTGGAGATGACGGTTGGACGGCAACCGTTGCACGGCGATTGATCAACCAGACGGTCGCCCAGATGGCGCAGGCGATGGTGACGATCGGGAAACTCGGCGGCAGGTTGAACATGGCCGACGCGCCCAGTCCGAGCCACACCGCGCTCAAGCTGATAGCCGCCGAGACGACCATGGCCACAACCGGGCGGGGCGTCAGCATGATCGCGGTTGCGGCGGGAGTGACCACCAGCGCGAACAACAGCAGCGTGCCGACTGCCTGCACGGCCATGGCGACGGTGATCCCGAGCAGCGCCATGAAGATCATGGACAGCGCGCGCACGGGAACGCCTTTGGCCTCGGCCACCAGGGCGTTGACCGAGCTGAACAAGAGGGGCCGATAGATGATGCCGACGCTGAGGCCAAGCACCGCAAGCAGAATCGCGAAGCTGACCAGTTGCCCCTCGGAGATGGCAAGCAGGTTTCCGAACAACACGTTCGTTATCGTGCTCGAGCTCTTGGTGGCCAGCGAGTTGAAGAACAAACCCAGACCGCTCGCCATGGCCAGGACCGTCCCGGTGACCACCTCACGCTCGGCGGCGCGCTTGCCCAGCACGCCGATCACCAGCGCCCCGCCGACACAGAACACTCCCAGCCCGACGGCGACGGGCAGGCCCAGCAGGACTGCGCCGGTCGCACCAGGAAATCCGATGTGCGCCAACGCATGCGCGGCGAACGCGGTCTGTCGCACCACGACGAAGTAGCCGATCAACCCCGCCGCGAGCGCGACGATGGTACCGCCGATCAGGGCGTTGCCCATGAACGCCGATGTCAGAATCGGCCACCAATTGGGTTGATAGGCAACGGCTTCCAGATGGACGGTCACGGTGTGCTCCTCATGTACAGCTCCCCCTGCGGGGTGTGCGCGACCTGGATCCGAGTGCCATACAGGTGGGTCAGCAGCTCTTCGTCAACGACATCGCCGATCGGCGCGTAGTGCGGATGCCCGTCCAGCAGGTAGATCGCGCTGTCGAGCATGGGCAGCAATGGATTGAGGTCGTGGGCGACGACCAGGATGGTTACGGCCAGCTCAGCGTGCAGTCGGGCCAGCAGTGCGACGATGTCGCGCTGGCTGGAGAGATCCAATGACGTCAGCGGTTCGTCGAGGATCAGCAACTGCGGTTGTGCCACCAGGGCCGCGGCGAGCGCGATACGTTGGCGTTGCCCCCCGGAAAGCGTCGACAGCCGCCGGCCGGCGATCTCGGTGGCCTCGACGGCGGCCAACGCCTGGTCGACTTGCCGTCGCTGGGCCGCGGTGCTGCGCCCAAACGCCCACCGGCGTCCGGTGAGCCCGAGCAATACCACGTCGGCTGCGCGGATGGCTTCCCCTGAGCCCTCGGCATAGTGCTGCGGCACGTAGCCGATGCGGTCGTTTGCCTGGCCGGGGTGGCGGCCGAGCACCTCGAGGCGGCCGCTGGCCGGGGGTATGAGGCCGAGGACCATGTGCAACAGAGTGGTTTTTCCGGACCCGTTGGGTCCGATGACGGCGACGATGCCGCCGGGGGGCACGGCGAAGGTGCCGTGTGACCAGATGAGCCGTCCACCGCGGACCGCGCTGACGTCGTCGAGGGCCAGTGCGGCGGTCGTGGTGGCGAGTTCAGACAGCGACACCGAGTGCCTTACCTAGTGCAGCGAGCTGGGCGTATTGCCAGCCTTCGAATGAAGTCTGCCCGGGCGGCACGGTCTCGGTCAGGTTGACGACGGGCACCCCCGCCTGCTCGGCGGCCGAACGGATCTGCTGTGGGATCGAACCCTCGGTCTGGGTGTTGTAGATCAGGACGTCGACCTGGTGGCTAGCGAGCGCGGTGCGGAAGGCGTCGAGGTCCGCCGGCGACGGATCTGACTCGTTGGCCGTGGCCCGCTGATATCCCACCGGGGTTTTGTTGACGAGGCTCATCGCCTGCGCCTGGTAGTCGAAGATCGTTTCGGTGGCGGCATAGGACTTGCCGGCTGCCGCCGCCTTGATCTTGGCGATTGCGCCGTTATAGGGCGCCAGCGCGGCGGTGAACTGTGATCGGCGCTGGCCGAAGTAGTCACCGGCCTGCGGGTCGAGCTTGCTCAGCTCGGCGGTCACCGCGTCGGCGACCGCGGTCACCGCCGAGGGCAGATACCACAGGTGCGGGTTAGCGCCATCGGGAGTCTTGGTGATCGCCGCGGCGCTCAGCACGTCGGCGCCGCTGGCGGAACTGGCGGCCAGCTTGGACGCCCACGAGTCGTAACCGGCGCCGTTGACCACGACAAGTTTGCCGCCGGTGAAGGACGCCGCATCCGCCGGCGATGGCTCGTAGTCGTGCGGGTCCACAGACGAGCTGGCCAGCACCGTCTTGACGTTCGCGCAGCCACCGCCGAGTTCGGAGACGATGTCGCCCCATTGATCGACGCTGACCACGACGGGGACCGGGGCGGTCGGGCACGACGCCGCGGCGGTGCTACCGCTGGCCGAGGGCGCGCCGGGAGCACCGGAAGGCGCAGAGGTCTTGGTGTGGCTCGACGAACAACCCGTCGCGGCCAGTGTCAGCGCGACGGCGGCGGCGACGGATGCGCGCACCAAATGGAAGCGCAACACACTCACGCAGAGAACGATAACCGTTTTCATCAGGCCTGGGCGAGGGGGCGGCCGAAAGAATCCCTACTGCGGGTAATCGTAGGGGTTGGCCGGCGCGGCGATGCGGGTGAGCGTGGTGGCCTGCAGCGTCGGAATCCTGTCTGAATTCGGTTGTGCCGGTACAGCTATGCCCACGACCCGAATCCAGGTGTTGTCCGGCAGCCCGGCGGCCTGGGCGGCGGCCGGGCCACGCAGGTGAATGCGGGCCAGCTGGGCGTCCGCCGCGCAACAGATGATGACGATGCGACCGAGGTCCACGCCCTGCGCCTCGTTGAGGACAAAGCCGGTCACGGTGATCGTTCGATTCGTCAACGAGCCGCTAGTGTCGTGACGCACGCGCAGCAGGACCTCCGGGAGCGACAGTTCGGGGGCCTCGCCCGGCGGCAGCGGCGGAAATGTCTCATTCAGAACATCATTGGACACCGGCGTCACAGAGGGGGCGGCGGCCGACGGCCGCAGTGCCGGTGGCGTCGCAAAAATCAGGACCACGACGGGAACGATCAGCAGCCATACGATGCGGGCCCGATGGGAGTGCGCGTGGGCGTGATCGCCGGTCTCGTCATCCGTGCGCGGCCCGCCGCGGCGGATATCGCCGATGATCGCCACCAGCGCCAGCACGATGAGTAGCGCCGCCGACGCGGCCAGCCAGGGCAGCAGTCCGGGCTTGACGTATCGGGTGAACGCACCCGACACCGCAATCATGGCGACGCTGAGGCCCACCAGCAGCAAAATCGCGTTCTCGGTTTCGCGGCTCACTTACCCACCACCGAGGACGAGCAGCCCGATCGCACATGCGCTCGCCGTTGCAACCAGCAACGTGCAGGGGGCGAAGCGCGCCGCGAAAGCCCGGCCGAACAGGCCCGCCTGCATAGCGAACAGTTTCACGTCGACGGCCGGGCCCACGACCAGAAACACCAGACGGGGCAGCAGCGGCACCATCGTCATGCTGGCGGCCACGAACGCGTCGGCCTCCGAACACAACGCCAGCACCACCGCAAGGGCGGCCATCAGGACTACCCCGAGGATCAGGTCCCCCGCCAGGTGCGTGAACACCCACTGCGGCACCACCACATGAAGCGTCGCGGCCGCGGCGGCACCCAACACCAGATACGACGCGGCTTGCAGGAAGTCGTGCCGGGCCGCCTCGGCGAACACCATCCAGCGCGATTGGGTCTGAACGCCCGAAGGGGGTAGCCGGCGGGTGATCCACTCCGGGCGGCCCCAGCGCGCCCACGCCCAGCCCATGATCACCGCCGTCAGCAGCGACGCGCTCATCCGGGCAAGAACCATCCTCGGCGCACCGGGAAACGCGACCGCGGTGGCCACCAGCACTACGGGGTTGATCGCCGGCGCGGCCAGCATGAACGTCAAAGCGGCGGCCCCCGTCGCTCCTCCTTCACCGAACAGCCGCCGCGCCACCGGAACCGACCCGCACTCACAGCCCGGCAGCGCGGCCCCACCCACACCGGCCGCCAGCACCGCCACTGCGGGGCGTCGCGGCAACCAGCGCGCCAACCGCTCGGGCGACACGAACACCGCGATCAACCCGCTTACCACCACCCCGAGCGCCAGGAAGGGAAGGGCCTGCACGAACACGCCACAGAACACGGTGCCGGCCGTCGACAACGCCGCGCTGTCGGAGACGGCCTTCCGCAGCATCGTCGCGGAGAAAGCACAGGCCAGCAGAATGGCGACCAACACTTCCATCGACCCGACGCGCAGCCAGGGCCGCCTAGTCCTCAGAGTGGCCACCGTCCAAGTATGTCAGCGCGCCGGCGCCACACCGGAACGCCGCGGCGCAACACACTTTCGGCGCTTGGGCGCGGCCGTGCCCAAACCCGGCGTCTATGCCCGAATAATCAACGGGCGCAACGAAACCAAGACTTTAGACGCCAGGGGTTAGT
>Ga0306921_10002593_pt1 | contig 18128 bp, 9 predicted proteins | sample sta12Cox44000080_FD_203760 | JGI IMG/M metagenome (GOLD analysis project Ga0306921, IMG submission 203760) | Lab enrichment of tropical soil microbial communities from Luquillo Experimental Forest, Puerto Rico - statoxic.12C.oxic.44.000.080 (v2)... | ecosystem: Environmental > Terrestrial > Soil... | reverse complement strand
CTGCGCCTGGACCTCATAGTTGCCCAACGGTAAATCGGGAGCGATATAGCGTCCTCCCGAGTCGGTAGGCATGGTTCTGACGGTTCCCGTATCCAGGTGCCTGACGGTTACCACCGCCTCAACAATGGCGGCGCCTGACGCATCTTGGACGACCCCGGAAATTGTTCCTGTGTTCACCTGGGCGTAAACCAGATGGATGCCCAAAAACACACTAATCACTGCGAGCGACAAGCGTCGTGGCATGTTGCCTTCCTTATCTAACCCAAAGAGTCAGCTGCTACCGGACCTTCTATACTTGTTAAGAAAAAGTCGCTATTAGTCGTGTGGGGAGCATTTTGCCCGCACTAGTGCCGCGACAGCGCCGAACCCGCAGGTCCGCCTGTTGCACAAAAGATGTGATGTGTCAGATGCGGCGTCGCCTTGAAAATCGCGCCGCCCGAAGTAACCCCCCATCGCGCCCCCCCTCGGCGATGATAGGCAAACAGCGTTCGCTCCGCCCGGAGACGGACCTCTTTCGTCCTGGACGGAAGTATAGAATCCGTCAGCCACACTGTCAAGCAAATTTTTCGTCGGTGTCAAGCCTTTTTCGGGCCAAGTGGTCTTGGCCCTTATTTGGCAGACAAAGAGCTTTCGGCTTGTTTTTCAAAGCTGCCGCTCGCGAGGTCACTGGAGCAGAACCAGAATTGCGGTGATATACTCGCCGCTGAAGAGGAGATTGGCCATGAGCAAAGCGTTTCTCGCATGGGCCACAATGGGTGCGGCCATGCTGGGTCTGGCCTTCGCCGGTCCGGTGATGGCGGCCGCAATCCCGTCACAGTCAATGCTGGCAGGCAAGGTGACTTCTCAAGCGGAAGGGCCGATGGAGGGCGTGCTCGTCGGTGCTAAGAAAGCGGGCTCGACCATCACCACTTGGGTGGTGAGCGACGCCCAGGGCCGGTACGGCTTCCCGCGCGAGAGATTGCAGGCCGGAAAATACGCGATCAGCGTGCGCGCCGTAGGATATGAGCTACCGAAGACTTCGGTCGATGTCGGGGAACAGCCTACCCAGCTCGATTTGGAACTCAACAAGGTAACGAGGACTTCGAAACTCGCCGCGCAGCTGTCTAACGGGGAGTGGCTGATGAGCGTGCCGGGTAGCCGCGAACAGAAGTCGCTGCTTTCGGGTTGCGTGAACTGCCACACCCTCGCGCGAGTGCTGTTCACCCACTTCAACTCCGACGAGATGGCGCAGGTGGTCGAGCGCATGGCCATGCATACGAACAACTCGTCGCCGCTGCATCCGTGGATGCGGCCCGTCGAGAACCCCCTGCGGCCGCCGACTGCGGGACAGATGATGCTCGGGAAATATCTGAGCTCGATCAACCTCAGCGCCATGGACACCTTTGAGTTTCCTTTGAAGACCTTGCCGCGGCCCAAAGGCAAGGCGACCGAAGTGATCTACACGGTGTACGATTTGCCGCGGCCGGACGCCTCGCCGCATGACGAAGTGTTTGATGCCGAGGGTAACGTTTGGTATTCCGACTTTAATTCGCAGTTTCTCGGCAAGCTCGATCCCAAAACGGGCAAAGTGGTGGAGTACCCGGTGCCGCAAAGCCGATTCGGCCAGATAGCGCAGGGCGGTCTTCAGATCGACATTGATCGACAAGGGCGGATTTACTACGGCAACATGTCCCAGATGCAGATTGTTCGACTCGACCCCGCCACCGGGAAAATCGAGACTTTTAAACCACCGATTCAGGACTCGAAATTGGGGGACGGGCATCTGACGATGATTGACCCTGCATTTCAACAGGTGGACGGGAAGCTATGGGTCAACATCGCTTTCGAGACCGGTGAGGCGGGCGGCACATGGCAGGTCGATCTGGGGACCAACACCTGGACCCGGGTGAGCTATCCGCCGGGGAGCCCGCCGGCTCGAGCCTACGATGTGGTGGCGGATTCGAACAACGACGTCTACGGCATGCACATGAACAACAACAAGATCTGGAAGACCGACGCCAAGACCTTGAAGACGGTTTGGTATGACCTCCCAACCAAAGGCGCGGGTTGCCGGCGAGGGCATATCGACTCCCGCGACCGCCTGTGGTGCGGGGAATTCAACGGTAACGGTGTGGCGATGTTCGACCCCAAGACCGAGAAGATCACGGAGTGGAAAGCACCCACGGACTGGACGCGTCCCTACGACGCGCAGTTCGATGACAAGACGTACGCCTGGGCGGCCGGAATGGACAACGATCTGGCGATCCGGCTGAATGCCCAGACCGGCGAGTTCACAGAGTATCTGCTGCCGCACGAGACCAACGTTCGCCACGTGGAGGTCCAGAAGTCGGGGGCTCTATCGAGCCTTTGGCTAGGGGATCAGCACGGTGGCACGCTTGTCCGCGTCGAACCCCTGGCCCCGTAGGAGGAGGCGAGAAACAACCAGGGCGGCGAAAAGTTTCATCTTAGACGTTGAACCACAAGTCGGGTAGTTGTAGAATTTCACCCATGAAACTGCTCGTCTTTTCGCTCCTGGTCTCCGTCTCGCTCTTCGCCCAGCAAGCAGGCGATCGCGGGGCAAATCCGCTACCGGCGCCGAAGAACCTGAAACTTCTCGCGGCGAATACCGACATACGCTTCGTCATGCGCAGCTTCAATGAAGCGCTGGGAGTGCAGTGTACGCATTGTCATATGGAGGGCGATTTCGCGGCCGACACCAACCCCAAAAAGGAAATCGCGCGCAAGATGATCTCGATGGTGCGGTTGATCGATACCAGCTTCCCCTCGAGTGCCGGGGTGTTTCCTGAGGGATATCACGAAGTGGATTGCATCACCTGCCATCGGGGAAACATCAAGCCGGAGACCAAGGCGCCACGGAAGTTTTACAACCGGGGGAATTCGTTGGGCGAGCCACCGCCCGCCCAGAGACCCGGAGTCAGCTTGAAGCTGCTTCCCCCGGACACGCACGTGCACGGCGCCGAATCGCTGATGGGCGAGTTCCGCGACGCGCTCAACGTAGACTGCGGCTACTGCCACGGCGGCGGAAAGCCGCTGGAGACCGACGCTAACCCCCGCAAGGATATCGGGCGCAAGATGATCATGCTGGTGCGGCAGATTAACGCCAATTTTCCCGGTACGGGCGTGTTCCCCGTTGGAGACCAGGAAGTAACCTGCTGGACCTGCCACCGCGGTGACCCGCACCCAGTGAGCCTAGGCAACAAGCGGTACGACCTGCCTGCGGCGAAGCAGTAAGACGCGGAAACGCCTCGGATCACCAGCCGTGACGCAACCGGATTCATATGCAAACACTCCTTGTGTTCCTATTGGCCACCGCGGCGTTCGCTCAAAACGCCGGCACTATCACCGGCACCGTGCTCGACTTGGGCGGTGACAAGGTTGCGAAGGCTCCGGTTCAAGCGACCAACACGACCACAAATGCGGTCTACAAGGCCGCCAGCTCCGATAGGGGCAGCTATACGCTCGCACAGGTGCCCGCCGGCGTCTATAACCTGCTAGTTTTGGTGCCCGGCTTCAACCCGTACGCCCAGCAAAACGTCAAGGTTGGAGCCGGGCAAACCGTGCGTCTAGATATCCATCTCATCGATTTCCAGTTGGGAACGTTGGGAGACGGCCGCGAGTTCCGGATTGATCAACTCACTCCCCACGAAACACCCTCCGGGCCGACGCCTCGCACACCGCAAGGCCAACCGGACCTGACCGGCGTCTGGTACGCGCAGAGGACCGTGGATCCGGGCAAGCCAGAGCCTCTGCCATGGGCGGAGAAACTCTTTGAGGAGCGCGTGGCCAGCAACTCGAAGGACGCGCCGGGGGCGCACTGCCTGACGCGGGGCATCACAGCGGCCGGAGCTTTATTCCCGTATGAGCTGGTCCAAACCCCGGCCCGCCTGGTGATGATCTTCGAGGACGATATCCCCAGCCACCGCACCGTCTATCTGGACGGACGCTCCCACCCGAAAGAACTGAATCCAAATTGGATGGGACACTCGATCGGCCACTGGGAAGGAGACACCCTGGTGATCGACACAATCGGTTTCAACGATAAAACCTGGCTCGACAACCAGGGTCATCCGCACACGGAAAAGCTGCACGTGACTGAGCGCCTTCGCCGCCCCGATCTCGGGCATTTGGACATCGAATTCACGGTGGAGGATCCGGGCGCTTACACGAAGCCGTGGATCATCAAAAGAGTAGCGGATCTGGCGCCCCATGACGAGATCGGAGAGTACGTCTGTACCGAAGGCGAACGAGACGCGGTCCACATGGTGGGTAAGTAACAAGAAGTCTGTAGTGCCCGTACGGAATAGCGGTATGTCGGAAGGCTCCGGCCTCTCTCAACGCACCGGGACGAACCTCGGCACACGGTTTTGAGAGCAAGCGGCAATCAACCGTAAAGGAGTTGCGCTGGCCGAGACAGCTGCCTTCCGTGGAGCGCCGAGCGGCTGGGTGCATATCTTCCACCCGTTTGCCAACCGCTCGGCAGATTCCTCCGGAGGATCAGAAGGTCAACTTTAACCCGAGTTGGATCTGGCGGCTGCTTCCCGACCCGACGACCGGATTGCCGGCCGCGATATCCGGCGTGGTGCACCCGCAGCCGAACGTGGTTCCGCTCGAAGGGTCGCTGCCCCCTCCGTAGCCATTCACAGAGCCGAATGGATTAGCGATGATCGGGTGATTAAAGAAGTTGAAGAACTCTGCCCGAAACGTGGCGCTGTACCGCTCCTTGAAGCTGAACGTCTTGAACACGGAGAAGTCCACGTTCTTGAAGCCCGCGTCGCGGAAGATGTTCCGGCCCATGGTGCCGTAACTGCCCATCGCGTTGGGTATCATCACCGAATTGCCGGATACATAACAACCGCTGGCGGCCAGCGAAGCGAGATGGGCGGGGTCGGAGGCAAACTTCGTGCACTGGTTAGCCAACGACGAGGGGAGCACGCTTACGATACCGCTAACCCCGGATGTTTTCGAGCAGGTCACGGGCGTCTGAGTGAAATCGCAATAGGCAATGGAGCTCGACGTGGCCTTGAAATCGGATGGGTTCCCGAAGAAATCCCAACGGTCGGTATTTTCCTTGCTCCCGCTGAAATTATCCCCCCCGTCGATTATGTTCCACGGCTGGGAGCCCGACAAGGTCACAATGGTGTTGAGCTTCCACCCATGTAACAACTGGCCGTACCCCTTCGGCCCGGGAATCTCGTAGCTCGCCGTGAAGGTGGCGCGGTGCCGGATGTCGAAGTCGCTACTCGCATACTCCGCAGCCGGATTCAGGCTGTTTTGCGGTTGCCCGGCGAAACGATTCAACGAGCCATTGTCGAGGCCGTGTCCGTAGGTGTAGCCGACGGTGAAGTTAAACCCGTGGGAAAGCCGCTTAGTCAAGGTCGTCTGCAGGCTGTTGTAGTTGGAATAAGCATAATTTTCCACGTGGTTGATGAACTGCAGGTAGGGGAATTTGGCCCCGTAGGGCGTGACGCCCGTAGCGAGATTGGGCTGATTGAGGTCGACATTGCCAATCAGATTGTCGCCGTGAGTGCCGACATAGCCGACTTCCAAAGACAGGTTGTTGCTGAAGGAGTGCTGGATACCGACATTCCACGTTCCGACGTAGGGGGTGCGGAGATTTGGGTCCACGCTCCCGATGCTGCACCGGTTTTTGGGGGCCATGCAATATAAGCCCGCACCTGACGGAAACACAACGCCATTCCAATTGAGGTTCGAGCTGGGAACCAAGGCGGTGCCGGTGGTGATCGTACCGCCAAAAGTCTGCGGACAAGGAGGGCCCCCGACGGTCACTTGCGTGGTGCAGGCGCCCGTTGGCACCGTGGCGATGCTGGTTCCACCGACGTTCGCGATCCCGGGATTCCCCGTGAACGGGGCTACGCTGAACATCGAGTAAAAGATGCCCGCTCCGGCCCGTAACACAGTGGTTCCCTTGCCTGTGATATCCCAGGCAAAACCCACGCGCGGAGAGAAGTTTTTGTGATCGGGGTGCCAGAGATAATCGCCGACCGATGCTTGACCCTGCTGAACCAATCCGAAGGTCGAGGTCGGATCGAAGTTACCCAGTAGGTTATTGGCCGCGTGGAAGGGCGTTGCGTAAGAGTAGCGCAGGCCGAGGTTGAGCATGACCCTGGGAACGATACGCCAGTCATCCTGGGCGAACAGGGCGTACTGCTTGATCGTCACTTGAACGGCCGGCGTGCCGACGAGCTGCTGTCCGCGTGACGGAAGCCCGGCGAAGAAGTCTTCGAGGGGACTAGAACAGGGCACTGGCTTTGGCTGGGTTGGATCCTGGGAGGGACATGTGATCTGAGAAACCTGGGCGCCCTGGAAATCGATCCGGCCCCGTGTGTCGTGCGGGTTGGAGTCGCCCTCGATATGGGAGAAGTCGAAGCCGAACTTGATAGCGTGCTTGCCCCTCAAGTACGAGAGATTGTCCTGAAAATTGTAGTACGGGTTGGGGGAGGCCTCTAGGGGACGGCCGCGCCGGCTCCCGAGTTGAGTCGCACCGAAACCGTAAATGACGATTGAAGGAAACCCACCTGTACTCGTTATGCCGGTATTGATGGGGTAGCCTTTGCCGTCGGCGAGGATGCCAGTGTCGTTAGGGAGAAAGAAGAAGCCAAAGCGGTTATAGCCCACGCGAAAGTCGTTCACCACGCTGGAACTGGCCGTCCAGATCCAGTTGCCGGACGTTGTCCACGCCGGTTCCAGAACCGTGTTCCCCCAGGCCGCATTCACCATCGGGAAGTCCTCGCCGGTACTGGCGTAAGACGACTTGTACAGCATGCCGTTAATCATGTGCTTGCTGTTGATGTGGTAGTCGATTTTCGTGATCCCGTTGTCGCTCGTGTTGGTGTTGGGTAAGGTACTGAGATACTGTGTGGTGTTCGACGGCGCGTTCTGGATGTAGCCGCCGGTGCAGGTGGGTGCCGCACCCGCCGTGCACCCGAGGATCTTCAAGCTGAGGGGACTCACGGGTACGTTGTGGGCCTCGAGCGCACTAATGGCATCCACCATGCTGTTTCTGGTGTCCGGCCCTTGCTGTCCGGGGCCGGTATACGGCACGGCTGTGCCAATCGCGTTGGCGAGGAAGGAACGGAGTCCCTCATAGCCGGCGAAGAAGAAGAGTTTGTCCTTCTTGATCGGCCCGCCCACCACCCCGCCGAACTGCTCGAGCGTTACCGGCAGAACCGGGTTGGGAGCCGGGTCGAAGAGGTTGCGGGCATCCCAGGAGCCATTGCGGCCAAACGCGTATGCTGAGCCGTGATAGCTGTTGGTGCCCGACCGGATGCCCACGTTCACCACCGCACCCGGCTTCCCTCCGTACTCCGCCTTCGGATTCTCCATGAGGTTGAACTCCTGGATGGCGTCGATGGGCAGGATCGTCGCACCATCGGTGAAGGGACTCGACGCCCCGGCTACCGGGCGGGCATCGAAGGCATTGGCATTCAGGATTCCATCGACCATCCAGCTGGTTTCATCGGGCCGGACGTTGTTCGTGCTCTGAGTCCAGGGCGAGCCGCCCGGCTGGAGCATGACGCCCGGACGCAGCCCCATCAGACTTTGGAAGTTTCGGCCATTCAACGGTAGGTCGTTGATGTCCGCGTTGTTGAGCGTCCCGCCCAGAGTCGCGCTGGTGGCGTCAACCAGCGGCGCGGCCGCTTCTACGGTGACGGTCTGAGACTGCTCGCCGGGCTGCGGCGTCAAATCCACTCGAATCTCTTTGCCCACTCCCAGCTCGATATTGGGACGGTCCAGCGTCTTGAACCCTTTCGCCTGGACGCGGACCGAGTAGGTACTGGGAGTCAGGTTCGGAGCGTCAAACTCCCCGGCCGCATCGGTGACCAGGTTTCGCGCGATGCCTCTCTCCGTGTCGATGACCAGCACGACCACTCCCGGCAGCACCGCGCCGGTCTGGTCGGTAATGGTTCCCAGAATTCGGCCGAAATTACCCTGCGCAAACAACGAGAAGGAGAATAGCAATATGCCCAGGACGGCACTAAGATACACGCTATTCCTGGAGTAGGCATTTTTCGATGCCGAGAATTTCATTAGCGCCCCCTATTCGAACGCAGACCAAACGCTCCCCGCGGGAACAGACCCCAGGGTTAGCGGAAGCCTCAGACCGCCGTTGCCGGCACTGGAATTCCGAAAAAAGGTACGGATTCCCCCTTTCGCCAGAACTCCCCCCACTTACAGCTTACGAGTACCCGCCGCACGGCGAGACTCGGATATCCTGGGCGGAAGTATATTGTCAGCCTCGCCCGATGTCAAGCAGATTTCGTGTAAATGTCAAGCCGATTCCGGGCAGGCTCACCCTGGCCCTTTGTGGGCAGGAAACGTTCTGCGCGCTTAGGTTTGATGGTAAGTGTTCGAGGGGGAACGAATTAATGTCCCCCTCGAACCGGCGAAGTCCTCAGAAGGTGAACTTCAACCCTAGTTGCATCACGCGGCTGCTTCCCGAACCAACCAGCGGATTACCGGCCGCCACGTCGGGTGTGGCACACCCGCAGCCGAACGTGGCGGGCGTTCCCATGTCATTGGTTCCACCCGATGCGCCTCCATAGCCGTTCGATGCGCCATATGGGTTGGAGATAATAGGGTGGTTGAACAAATTGAAGATCTCGGCTCGGAACGTAGCGTTGTATCGCTCTTTGAACTTAAAGGTCTTGAATACCGAAAAATCCACGTTCTTGAAGCCGGTGTCGCGGAACAGGTTCCGGCCCATCGTCCCGAAGGTTCCCTGCTTGGGAGGAACCATCACCGAGTTGCCGGATACGAAGCAGCCACCTTGGTTGAGCGTTTTGAGGTCGGGGGCCACCTTCACACACTGTTGAAACAGGGACGTGGGTAGGTCGCTCACCAGGCCGCTGACTCCGGATTGTGCCGAGCAACTCAGGACGCCGTGGGTATCGAATCCGCAATAAGGAATGGAGCTCGAGCCAGACTTAAAGTCAGCCGGGTTCCCGAAGAAGTCCCAGCGATCGGACTTATCGAAGCTCCCGCTGAAATTGTTGTTAGAGGCGTCGAACGCGATCCACGGCTGGGCCGTCTGAATGTTTAGGATCGAGTTGAGCTTCCAGCCTTTGAGCAACTGGCCAAAGCCCTTCGGCCCGGGAATCTCGTAACTGGCCGTAAGCGTGAGGCGGTGGCGGATGTCGAAGTCGCTCGAGGCGTACTCCGCCGCTGGATTCAGGCTGTCCTGCGGAAGCGTTCCAAAACGATTCAGCGATCCATTGTCGAGGCCATGGCCGTAGGTGTACCCGGCAAGGAAAGAAAGCCCGTGTGACATCCGCTTGGTCAGGGTCACCTGTAGGCTGTTGTAGTTGGAATAAGCGCCGTTCGACGCCTGATTGATGAACTGTAGGTAGGGGAAGTTCGCGGCGTACGGACGGACACCCGTGGCGGGATTGACCTGATTGATGTCCCTAAAGAGAATCAGTCTTTCGCCGACGTTGCCAACATAACCGACCTCGAGCGAGAGGTTGTTGGCGAAGGCGTGCTGGATGCCGAAGTTCCAACTCGCGACGTAGGGGTTCTTGAGATTCGGGTCGACCGCCATCAGGTTGCACGGGATGTCGGCCGTGCAGCTGATCCCGCCGCCTCCCGGAAAAACTACGCCATTCCAGTGGAGCGCGGAAGCGGGGTAAGTGAAGTTGGCGAGCACGTTGGTGCCCCCAAAGGTCTTCGGACAAGGGACTCCGATGGTCACAGGAGTGGTGCAAGCGCCGGTCGGGTCGGCGGCGATGCTGGTTCCGGTGCTGTCCTGAAGCGCGAGTTGGGTCGTGAACGTGCCTGCCGGGATCGTCGAGTACATGACACTGCCCCCACCCCGGACGACCGTCGTCCCCTTGCCCGTAACATCCCAGGCGAAGCCTAGGCGCGGCGAAAAGTTTTTACGGTCGGGGTGGATGAGAGTATCGCCAACCGAGGGTTGACCTTGCTGCACCATTCCCCGCGCCGGATCGAAGTTTCCATAGAGGTTGTTGATTTCTCGGAACGGCGAATTGTACGAATAGCGCAGGCCCAGATTGAGCGTGAATCTCCGGGCGACGCGCCAGTCGTCCTGAAAAAATCCCTGAAACGCCTTCGAGTTGGCCGTGCGGAACCGCTGGCCGGCGAGGAGAAATCCCTTCGTCGGATTTCCGGCGAAGAAGTCTTCGAGGGCCGTGGACCCCAAAGGGTTCTGTGCTGTTTTGGGGATTTGAGGAGTTTGGCCGCCGAGGAAGTCAATCCGGCCCCGGGAGGTGTTTCCGGCGATCGTATTAACCTCGATGTTCGTGAACCCGCCGCCGAACTTGAAGGTGTGTCGACCCCGCAAATACGAGAGAGCGTCCTGTACATCGTAATACGGGTTCGAGAAGCCGCCCGGGCGGTTGGGCCAGGCGCCGATGTAAGTAAAGGGCTTAATCGAGATATCCGGCAAACCGCCCACAGCGGTTATGCCCGTATTAACGGCGTAGCCCTTGCCACCGGTCAGCCCACTGCCGTCGGCGAGAATGCTGCTGTCGCCCGTGCCTTGATAGAAGTTCACTACGTTCCAGCCGAACCGGGCCTCGTTCACCAGCCGGGAACTGGCGGTCCAGATCCAAGTGGCGACGAGCGACCGCGTGCTGATCGGAACGGGAATTGAGAAGTTTTGACTCACCTGGGCGTGATCTTCTCCTACTCCGGTGTAGTTACCGTTCCAGAACATGCCATTGAGCATGTGCTTGCTGTTGATGTGGTAGTCGATTTTCGCGATCCCGTTGTCGCTGACATTGGTGTTAGGGAAAGTACTGGTGTAGCTGGTCGTGTTCGGAGACGCGCCCTGGATGAGGCCGCCGGTGCACTTCACTGCAGCGCCAGCGGTGCAACCGAGCAAGCTTAGGCTAACGGGACTAAGCGGTACGCCAGCGGTTTGGAGCGCGGTGATCGCATCTACCATGCTGGACTTTGGATTCGCGGTCGACAACGCCCCGATGGCAGGAACGCTCGTGCCAAAGGCATTGCCTACCAGGGAACGCAGGCCTTCGTAGCCGGCGAAGAAAAATAGCTTGTCTCGCTTAATGGGCCCGCCCACCACCCCGCCGAACTGTTTTAGCTCCGTGGGCAGCGCGTCCTGGGGAGCTGGGTTGAAGAAGTTGCGGGCATCCATCGAATCGCTGCGGCCAAACGCGTAAGCCGAGCCGTGAAGGGCGTTCGTCCCCGACCGGATTCCGACATTCACGACAGCGCCCGGCTTCCAACCATACTCGGCTTTCGCGTTTTCCTCCAGGTTGAATTCCTGGATGGCGTCGATCGGCAGGATCACTGCCCCATCGGTGAACGGGCTGGGCATATTGGCCACCGGGCGGGCGTCCGCGAAATTGGCGTTGATCACCCCGTCCAGCATCCAGGCGGTCTCATCGGGACGGATGTTGTTGGTGCTCTGGGTCCAAGGCGAGCCGCCCGGCTGGATTACCACGCCCGGCCGCAGATTTAAAAGGTTCTGGTAATTGCGGCCATTCAACGGCATGTCGTTGATGTCCGAGTTGCTGAGTGTCCCGCCCAAGGTCGCAGTCGCGGTATCCACCAGCGGGGCCAATTCCTGGACCGTGACGGTCTGGTTTTGCTGGCCGGGTTGAGGGGTCAAGTCGACCCGAACCTCCTTGCCCACCTCCACCAAAACGTTCTGACGGTCCAGCCTCTTAAACCCTGCCACTTCGACGCGGACGGTATACGTGCCCGGGATCAGGTTGGGGGCGTTATATTCGCCGGCCGTGTCAGTGACCAAACCTCGCGCGATGCCTCTTTCCGTATCGATGACGGTCACTGCGGCTCCCGCGATCACCGCGCCCGTTTGGTCGGTCACGGTTCCGAGAATTCGGCCGAAATTGGCCTGTGCCACGAGCGAGAAACAGAACAGCAACACACAGAAACTGGTAGCGAGCAGGTACACAGTCTTACCCGCTCGGGTCGTCTTTAATGTTACGGATTTCATGAGCGCCCTCTTTTCAAAACGCGGAAAAGTCAGCCGCTCCTTGGGACTTCCAAGGTTGGCGGAAGCCTATACCCGGCCAGTGCTGGCCTTGGAACTCTTCAAAAGCGTAAGGTCCTCTCGTTGAGAGTTCCGACAGTTCACCCTTTGGAATCGAACCGCCCCCGGGGCGGAGTTTTCACGTCTTGGGCGGAAGTATAGAATTTGCCGGGCCCGATGTCAAGGGAATTGGGCAGTTTCAAGCCGACTTAGGGCTAATTCGTCGTAGTCCTTTGTGAGTGGCAGGTTCTGGTCGATGCAAGAAACAAAAGGCCGGCTTTCGTTCTGGCGGAGGCAGCCGGCCTGAAATCAACCCGTCAAAATTCGGGAGGCTTGACAGGTCCAGATAAGAAGGTGAACTTCATGCCGAGTTGCATTACACGGGCGCTGCCCGAGCCGACGAGCGGATTGCCGGCCGCCACATCGGGAGTAGCGCATTCGCAGCCGAACGCGCCGTGCGCCGACGGGTCAAAGCTCGAGTTGCGCGCCATTCGCCGCGCCGTACGGATTGGAGATATGGGGAAGACGCTTACGCAGCCGTGCCGCGCCGGGGTAACAGGGCTCCGAGGTCCTGGTGTAGGAGGCGAATTGGTACGAGAATAAGATGATTCTTCGATCGGCGCTCTGATGTGTGTGCTGGCTACGGCTGGAGCGAACGAGCCATCTAGATCAGAAGTGCGGACTCGGACCGAAACATGAAACGCTCAAGTGTGAGTACGAAACCCTTCACCCTTATCGCTCGGTGCGCCGCGGGGAATGCGATGCGCGCCGGCCTACTGGTGTGCGCTACCCTTCTGTGCGTCCGAGTTGGCGCACAGGTTTCGGGCGGGGCGTTATCCGGCACCGTCACGGCTTCGCAGCTCGCCGTGCCCAAGGCACGGGTCACGCTTAGAAACGTAGCCACCGGCGTCGAACGCGCGATCACGACTGGTGCCGAGGGTGTGTACACCGCCCCCAACCTCGTACCGGGGACTTACGAAATGACCGTGAAGGCCCCGGGGTTCAGTACGCAGGTACGCTCCGATATCGCCGTGGCCGTCGGCGCGAAGCTGGTGATTAACGTAGCGATGCAGAAGGGTGATCCTAAAGAGGTCATTCGCGCGGCGATCGCCGGCGCACCCGAGGACCAGACCTCCTCGACCGTAAGCGGGAACGTGAGCTCATCCACGGTTCGCGACTCGCCGTTGAACGGGCGCGACTGGACCCAATTGGCCGCCCTCGAAGCCGGCGTCACCGGCGTGCAGACCGGAGGCGTCCAGGCCCTGCGCGGTTTCGGGGCGGCGATCAGTGTTTCAGGGGCCCGTCCCGATCAGAACAACTATCGTCTGGATGGGATCAGCATCAACGACTACTCGAACGGCGCACCGGGCAGCGTGCTCGGTTCCAACCTGGGCGTCGACGCCGTCGAGCAGTTCTCGGTGCTGGGCAGCAATTATCCCGCCGGATACGGCCGGACCTCGGGCGGCGTGATCAATGCCGTAACGCGCTCCGGAACCAACGGCTTTCACGGAGATGTATATGAGTTCCTCCGGAACAGCGCTTTGGACGCGAGAAACTTCTTTGACGCCGCGATTCCGCCCTTCAAGCGCAATCAGTTCGGGGCCTCGGCAGGAGGCCCGATCCAAAAGGAACGCACATTTGTATTTGCCGATTACGAAGGACTACGCCAGTCCCTGGGAGTCACACACGTGGATACGGTCCCGTCGCTGGCAGCCAGACAGGGCCAGCTTTCAAGTGGAGCGGTCGAGGTGGATAAGGGGGTGGCACGCTTTCTAGACGCCTTCTATCCGCGGCCGAACGGCCCGATCCTCCCTCCCGGTGACACCGCCGAATACATTTTTGCTGACCAGACCGTCACCTCCGAGAATTACTTCACCACCAAGATCGATCACACGTTTTCAGCGCGTGACAGCATTTCCGGCACTTACCTGCGCGACAATTCGGTCGAGGTTCAACCCGACACCATGGATGAGCTGTTGTCGAATGTCGTGTCGCGCCGCCAGCTGGTCACGCTTCACCAGCAGCACATCTTAAGTTCGAAGTTCTTAAATGCGGCTCGATTCGGCTTCAACCGGGCAGTAGCCATTGAAGGCGGAGTATCCAAGGTCAACAACCCGCTATTAAAAGATTCTTCCTTCGGCTTTGTTCCTGGACAGTATGTCGGTTGGGTCATGGGCGTGCCCGGGCTTACCGATTTCGGGGGAGGACTAAACCCGGCGCTGCCCAACACTCTAAGCAACTCACGAAACTATACCTGGAACTCCTTCCAGGGGGCCGACGATGCGGTCCTCACCCACGGGGCTCATGTTCTGCAATTCGGCGTGCTGGCAGAACGCATGCAGGATAACCTTTTGTCCACGCTATACGTGGACGGGGGTTTTAAGTTCGGATCGCTTGCCGACTTTCTAACCAACCGCCCGCGAAATTTTGAAGGAGTGGTTCCCCGCCCCACCCCGGATGTGGGACTCCGCGAGACGCTCGTCGGCGCTTATACGCAGGATGATATGCGCGCACGCCCCGGTCTGAACTTCAGCCTCGGCGTGCGCTACGAGACGACCACCGTTCCCTCTGAGGTGAACAACCGGCTTTCCAATCTGGGCCACTTGACCGATTCCGAGCCGCGCGTCGGCTCGCCGTTCTTCCGGAATCCGACACGCCGCAATTTCGAACCGCGAGTGGGCCTGGCCTGGAGCCCGTTCCGGAACAACAAAACGATTGTGCGCTCCGGTTTTGGTATTTTTGACGTGTTGCCGCTGCCTTACGAATTCACCTTGACCATCCCCAACACGGCTCCCTTCGCCGCTCAAATTTTCGCCGAAAATCTCCCTCCAGGCACATTTCCAGTGGGTGCCTATCAGCAATTTTCCGGCAGCTCGACGGTTTCTCGCGCATCCTACACCGAGCCTGACCCGAAGCGGAATTACGTGATGCAGTGGAACGTCAACCTCGAGCGCGAACTGGCCAGCGGATTCTCTATAACTCTCGGGTACGTGGGCTCGCATGGCGTTCACGAGCCATATCGGCAGGATAATTTCGACATGGTTCTTCCCACACTGACTTCTAGGGGCTATCTGTTTCCGATTCTAGGCACGAGCAAACCCTTGAACCCGAATTTCGGACGGATCAGCGGCACCCTTTGGCAGGCCAGTTCCTCCTATCACGCGATGCAGGCGGTCATCACCAAGCGCTTGAGCCGAGGCATTCAGTTTCATGGCGCTTATACGTGGAGCAAGAGCATCGACACACTGTCCGCCACGGTGGCCGACGACTCCTTTCCCAATGGACTGATGAACCCCCTGTTTTTCGATCAGCACACGTCGCGAGGCCTTTCCGACTTCGATGTCCGGCAGAACTTTGTGGTCAACCTAACCTGGGAAACGCCGGGGCCGAAGATGCGCTTACGGTTAACGCGGTGGGCCCTCAGCGGATGGCAAATGGGTGGCATTTACAAGGCCTCAAGCGGCCAGCCCTTTACGCCGATTCTGGGAGGCGATCCGTTGGGGACGATGCTCGACGAGACGGCCGAGCCGTTGAATCGCGTCCTCGGCCCGGGCTGCGAAACGCTCACTAACCCTGGCAACCCCAACCACTACATCAAGACGCAGTGCCTGGCCTTTCCGAACCCAGCCAACCTAAGAGGAAATCTAGGCCGGAATACAGCCATCGGTCCGGGGCTTGCGAATCTGGATTTCTCACTATTCAAGAATGACCGCATCCGGAGCATTTCGGAAAGCTGCAGCGTTCAGTTCCGGGCGGAGTTCTTCAATGTGTTCAACCGCGCCAATTTCGCTTCGCCTACCGACAACCGCATCGTTTTCGACCAAACCGGGAGCCCCACCTCCAGCGCCGGACTGATCACCTCCACTCAGACTCCCTCGCGCCAGATACAACTGGCGCTAAAGCTGATCTGGTGACGATATCTGACCTTGACGGAGGTTACGGTTGGTAGGGCAGCTCAGGCCAGTTTGGCGCGTTGGCTTTCCACCAACTCACGGAGAGTGCCCTGCTGGTCATTCACGACCCAGGCAGAGATATTGGCTACGAGGCTATTGAGCGCCGCGGTGGCCTGATCGAGGGCGGAGGCCTCGACGCATCTGAATGCGGCGACATACTGGTTGACGAGCGTTTTCCGTCTCGCCGCGGCTTCGTGCTGTGCAACGAAAGCAGAGTCCTGTAGCTTTACTAGCGCCGACTTGAGGGCACCCCATCCGAGGTCGATGACCAGCGGCTTGACGAGCATCAACTCACCCGCGAGTTGAGACAAGCCGGCCACCTGCTGCACGAAGTAGTTCTTGTCGAAGCCGTGCGCCCCGGCCTCTGTGTCCACTTGCGCATAGGTTTGTGTCCAGCCACCAGGCCAGTCGCCCGCCAGCCCGATACCTGGGATACCGTAGACGCGGCCCTTATTCATGGGACTCTTCACCGTGCCCTGGAATCCGCCATTGACTCCGGGTTCTACATTGCCGGCCTTGACGTCAATCCGTGGCCAGTGATTGTCCATCGCCGCTCTCGCGATGGCGTCGACGAGCCAGATATTGTTGTTGTGGACATCGATCAAGCTCGTAATGACGCCACCGTTTTCCGGCAGTTCGCTCGAGTAGACGTATCGATTGCCGCCCGGCCCCACTTCGATAGTTTGCCGGCCACCCATATGCTCAATACCCATCGTCGCTACAATCGGCTTCAAGCGCTCGGGGTGGATGGTGTAATAGTCAAATTGCGGCCAACTGCCTTCACCGCCTGGCATGAAGTGCCGGCAGTCGAAGTAGAAGATCAGCGTTCGCGGCCGTGCCGACCGTGGAAGGTGATTGAAGTAGGACAGAATGCCGAGCATGCCCAGGCCGCCATTCTCTTCAATCAACGACATGGCATCGGTGTGGGTGGCGAGCAGGACCTGTTCGTCCTGCGGCGTGCCATAGTTCCTGCCGGGCAAATGCGCGACGATGGCTTTCCCGGTGTCACGCTGGAAGCGGGCGGCGAGCGTCAAGGTGGCCCTCTTGCCGGCCTTCGCGTCCGCCACCACCTTCGCTCCGTTCACTCGATCGAGCGTGAGCGTGGGACAGTTGGTGTATTTCGCGCCGAGTCCAGCCTTTCCGTCCGGCGTGTAGACGCTCCTCTGCGCCAGCCCGAAGGCTGCGTCCGGCGACAGGTCGTACACCACGACAATGCCTGCCGCGCGCCCGTTGATGCCGATCGCGGCGAATCGGTTCAGCTGGCTCCACACCCAGCGGCAATGATACGAGCTGGTCACACTCGCCGGAGGAGGAGTAAATAGCGGTGGCCATTTGCCGAGTGAGCGCCACTCGTAGTCTGTCAGCGTGTAATTGTCCAGAAACGAATCCGAATAAGGAGGATTCGGGTAGGGCACAGTCTGGAACACCAGAATCTTCCCGGCAACGTCCCCGGCGGCCGGAGGCCGGGAGGGATCGTAATACAGCAGCGGTGCCGTCACGCCCTCGGGCGGTGTAAAGCCAGACGTCATGCCGTAAGAGGCCACAACTGGCACGGGCGTCCCGTCGGTGACGAGCTTCTCAACCGCTACACCCGAATCGTAGAGGTGAGTGCGCCGATCCGGCCAATCCTCTACGACGTAATGGTCGTAGGGGATCTCGACGAAATCGAGATCGACGGCGCCGAACTCCTGGATCTTGGAGATTAGGAAGTCCGTAAAGCGTTTCCAACCCGCGCTGCCGGCGTAGGTAGGACCGCCCCTGCTCTTGAACAAGTTCCAGTCCCACGCCTGCTCAGGCGTGATCGTGAACGGCGGATGGACCTTAGGAAATGTTGCGGCGCGAGTGCGGCTCTGGGCCCACCCCGTCCCTCGGGTCAACATCGTAGCGGCGGTGACGCTACCAGCAGCCTTCAGGAAGCTTCGCCGTGGAGAGCTGGCAGTCCATTTCCGCGATTCCTTCATCATGAACCCCCGCTGATGAGGTACCTAGGCCAGAACTTCCATTCCCGAACCCCGACTCGGGCAGTATACACCCAAAATGGAGATTCCAAAGCCTCCGAGGGGGGATAGCTATTGGAAGGGGAAAACTGCTACACCCCCCTCGGTTGATGCGCGGGGGGCGGGCGCGGGCGCGGGGCGACGCGGGCCGGGCTGGGCGCTAGGGCGCTTAGCCCGGGCCTA
>Ga0306921_10002591_pt1 | contig 18131 bp, 17 predicted proteins | sample sta12Cox44000080_FD_203760 | JGI IMG/M metagenome (GOLD analysis project Ga0306921, IMG submission 203760) | Lab enrichment of tropical soil microbial communities from Luquillo Experimental Forest, Puerto Rico - statoxic.12C.oxic.44.000.080 (v2)... | ecosystem: Environmental > Terrestrial >... | reverse complement strand
TGAAGTGATCGAAGTCCATGGCGTCCACGGGACGGAAGGCCTGGGCGAGAGGGCCCGCCGCCTGCATCATCAGCTCGGTGATGGCCTGCTGGATCTCCGTTCCCTTGATCTTCAGCATGGAGACATCGGCTCCGGGTGGCCGGCCCGTGCGCCGCATCTGATCCAGGAATCGCAGGTTGGTGATCTCGAGGGCCATGAGCTCTACTTCCACCCGGGTCAGCCGATCGCGGAAGCGCGGATCCTCGAGGAGGGGGCGGCCGTCCTTCCGATAGTCGGCGGCGAGCTCTTTCAGGCGCTCGAGCTCGCGCTTGGAGGCGCCCACCCTTCCCGTGCCCATGCGCTCGTACCCGAGGAGGTACTTGGCCACCGTCCAGCCCTTGCCTTCCTCGTGCACGAGGTTCTCCGCGGGCACTCTCACCTCGTCGAAGAAGACCTCGTTCACCTCCTGGCTGCCGTCCAGGAGGGTGATGGGGCGCACGGTGATGCCCGGCGTTTTCATGTCGATGAGGAGGAAGGAGATGCCATCCTGGCGCTTGCCCGTGTTGGGATCGGTGCGGACGAGACAGAAGATCCAGTCTGCATGGTGGGCGAGGGTGGTCCAGATCTTCTGGCCGGTGACCATGTAGTGACCGTTGTCGCGCGCCGCGCGCGTCTTGAGCGAGGCAAGATCAGAGCCCGAGCCCGGCTCGGAGTAGCCCTGGCACCAGAAGTCGGCGCCGTCGTAGATGCGCGGCAGGAAGCGCTGCTTCTGCGCCTCGGTGCCGAAGCGCAGGAGGACGGGCGCGCACATGCGGAGCCCAAAGGGAATGAGGGGCGGGGTGGCCGCGAAGCCGCACTCCTCCTCGAAGATGTACTTCTGCACGGCGTTCCAGTCGGTGCCGCCCCATTCCAGGGGCCAGTCGGGCGCCACCCAGCCCTTCTTGGCGAGGATCTTGTGCCAGCGAAGAAGATCGTCTTTGGACAGCTCCTGATAGCTCTCCATCTTCTGGCGCAGATCATCGGGAAGATTGCTGCGAAGCCACGAGCGGACTTCGTCACGGAAGGCCAGCTCCTCGGTCGAATAGTTCAGGTCCATAGCAGCGCTCCTTCAATGATGTGTCGACACGGCCGCAGCGGTGGGCGTGAGAATAGCACACTCGAGACCGGGCAAGCCGCGGGGGAAAGTCTTACCGGGTAGATGCGGGTCACGGCTGGGCGCGGAGATGGATAGATGAGGTTTTTGCGCGTATTCCGCTCAGGTTGGACTCGCTTTTTCCACGATGGGGTTGGCACGAGGGCTCCCGCGGTGGACACTGACATGGTCACGGTGAGACAGCCCGGATCGACCAAGGAGGGACGACCATGAAAATTCGGGTGCAACGCGACGACGGCGAGCTCGAGACCATCGATCTCTCGCAGGACGCCTGGCAGGTCCTGCGGCTCGGCTCCATCAACAGTCTCGTCAGCACGGAACGGACGCATTCCTTCGACGAGGACGGCTATTATCTCCACACCCAGCCCGTGACCACCGAGGCCGAGGAAGATGCCCCCCGCGAACCCGGCCTGGGCGGCCTCGAGCCCACCTTCGCCTGAGCGGACGCCGCGCGCGGAGCCGATCATGGCCGAGCTGAGCGGAGGCAAACACTTCTCCATGATCCGCAGCTTCCACCTGGCGGATCTTTTCACCATCGCCAACGGCGTGTGCGGGGCCACCGCCATCTTTCAAGCCATGAAGTACCTGGCGGGCGGCGACGATCGCCATTTGCTCTTCGCATCCGTCCTGGTGCTGGTCGCCCTCGTCTTCGACGTCTGCGACGGCTGGATTGCCCGCTGGCGACATTCCGCCTCCGCTATGGGGCGCGAGCTCGACTCCCTGGCGGACGTGATCTCCTTCGGGGTGGCGCCCGCCGCCATCGCCTACGCGGCGGGCGTGAACGCCTGGCTCGATCAGCTCATTCTGCTCTTCTTCACCGCCTGCGGGATCAGCCGCCTGGCGAGATTCAACGTGACGGCGGAGAGCCTGGCCGGCGCCACGGGGAAGGTAACGCACTTCGAAGGCACGCCCATCCCCACCAGCGTGGTGCCTCTGGCCATCCTCATGCTGGCCTTCTACGGGGGCAGCCTGTTCCCCATCCACCTCGGGGGGGTGACCGTGCACGCCATAGCCCTCGTGTTCCTTCTCTCCGGCTGTCTCATGATCAGCAAGACGCTCAAGATTCCCAAGCCCTAACCCACTCGTCGAGGGTTCACGACGCGAGAACCTCCAGGGTGGAGCGTGCGATCTCGCTCTCCTCATCGGTCGGAATCACCCGCGCGGTGGCCGGACTGTTCGGTCGCGTGATGATCTCTTCGTTCGCACCGTTCTTCGCCGCATCCAGATGGAGACCCAGGAACTCGAGACCCTCCAGGATGCGCGCGCGCATGGTCGCCGAGTGCTCCCCGATGCCGCCGGAGAAGACCACCATGTCCAGGCCGCCCAGGGAGGCCGTGAAGGCGCCGATGGTCTGCTTCACGCGATAGCAGAACACGGCGAGGGCTTCCGCGGCGCGCGGGTCCGAGCGCTCCCGCTCCAGTAGATCCCGCACATCGGAGCTCGTCTCCGAGATGCCGAGCAGCCCCGACTTCGTGTTCACCATCTCGTGAAACTGCTCCGGCGTCATGCCCTCGGTGCGTGCGAGATAGGCGACGAGCCCTGGATCGAGATCGCCCGAGCGTCGGCTCATAGGCACACCGGCGGTGGGGGTGAAGCCCATGGTCGTGTCCACGCTTCGGCCGTCCCGGACGGCGGCCAGACTCGAGCCGTTTCCGAGGTGAGCCAGCACAAGACGGCCCGGCAGCCCGCCGGGGCCCTTCCGCAGCCGACCCACGAGATAGGCGTAGGACAGCCCGTGAAAACCGTAGCGCCGCACCCCCGCTGCCTCGTACTTCCGGGGTATGGCGAGCAGACGGCTCACCCGAGGCAGATCGCGGTGGAAGGCGGTGTCGAAGCACGCGACCTGGGGCACATCCGGGAACCGACGCGTGAAGGCCTCGATGAGCGCGATCTCGGCGGGCAGATGCTCGGGGTCGAACGGACTGATGCGCCGGAGTTCGGTCAGCACATCGCTTGTGATCTTCGACGACTCGACGTAGTGCGGACCGCCGTGCACGATGCGATGTCCAACGGCGCTCACCGTCTCGCCGCTCTGCCGCACCCGTTCCATGACCACGTCCACGCACGCGGCGTGATCGGCCGGCCCACCGGTCAGCCCGATACGCTCGATCTGTCCGGACAGCGTGCGTCGCGGCAGATCGCTCGCCGTGAAGAGGGCGAACTTGAGACTCGAGGAGCCGGCATTCACGCAGAGGACGGAGGCCATCGAAGAGCATGGTACTCAGCAAATCGCGACTTGGCTGAGCTTTCAGGGTGGGAAAGGGTTACGCGATGAAGCAGGCAGACTCTTCCCGGTCCGGGGTTCTAAGTTCCGTAATCCGGCGTGTGTTCGCCATTTCTCCGAGGTGCGGAGACTCCCGCTGCTGGCACGTTCGTTGCGAGCCCTAGAGAGGCACGAGAAACAAGTCTGGGAGGATTCCACGATGAAGATCATGGCGACGGCTACGGCCGTGCTGTTGACGCTGGGAGTGCTCGGAGAGGGCTCGGCTTCAGCAGCGGACGACTCCAAGGTGAAGGAAGGCAGCCAGCAGGTCCAGAGCGGGGGCAAGCAGATCGGTCACGGCGTGGAAGACACCGCCAAGGGCGTAGGCAAGACGGTGGTGGGCGGCGCCGAGGTGGCAGGCGACAAGGTCAAGGAAGCCGGTGAAGCCGCCAAGCCGTCGGCGAAGAACGCGTGGGACCACGTTCGTGATGGCTCGGTCGCCTTCGGGCACAGCGTGAAGACGTTCTTCACGCGCGCCTTCACCTCGTCGAAGTCCGACGAGGGTAAGGCTACGCAGTAGGGACAAAGCTCGCTCGCGCCTCTCGGCCTGAGGGGCGCGAGCGGGCACCTCGCCAGACGCGCTCCCCCCTACTGCCGGGCGCATTACCCGTACTCCTCCCCCTCGTCTTTGCAAGTTTGCGACTTTCCAGTCGGTCTTGGCTGGCATGGCTCATGCGACTCTGTCCGCCGTCCCGTATCACATGGCCGCCGCGGCCACAGAGGAGGAGACGCCATGAACCTGGAAGCAGCTTCGAGCTACCTCCTGGCCCTCGGAGTTCCGCTCTGGCTGGTCGGAGAATATGTGGTGCACACCTGGAGAACGTCACGGCCCTCTGCGATCAAGGGTGCGGCCCGCGTGAAGAACCGGAAGGTCGCTCGGCCGAAACCGCTGAGCGGGTTCGAAAGCTATCGCAGATCCGCCTAGAGCTGGCGCCGTCGGATCAGAGGTAGGCGGTCGCCAAGGTCTGAACGGCTGAGCACGCCTGATCTGATCCGAGCTGCGCGCGCAACGCGACCACCTGCCCGATCACGGCGACCACCGGAGGCTCGAGCCCTCGAGCCCGCTCGACGATGTCGCCGAGCGTTCCCACCCGTACTTCCTCTGCTTCGGTAGTTCCCCAGCGAATCAGCGCCACGGGCGTCCCCGGCGCACGTCCGTTCGCGAGCAAGGCGCCGACTATCCTCGGGAATGCGCCGACCGCCATGAGCACGACCAACGTGTCCACAGCCGTGGCGAGCCTGGCCCAGTCGATGGTCTCGCCGTCCTTGGACGGATCCTCGTGCCCTGTGAGCACCGCGAACGACGAAGCCATTCCCCGATGCGTCACGGGTATCCCGGCGTGAGCGGGCACGGCGATGGCCGAGCTGACGCCGGGCACGATTTCCACCGCGATGCCGGCCTTCGCGAGGGCGAGGGCTTCCTCTCCGCCCCTGCCGAACACGAACGGATCGCCGCCCTTGAGCCTGACCACAAAGCGTCCTGCCTCGGCGTGATGGATGAGCAGGGCATTGATCGACCCCTGCGGCAAACAGTGGGCGCCGACCCGCTTGCCCGCGAAGATGCGAAGCGCTTCAGGGGGAGCGAGATCGAGAAGCGCCGGGTTCACGAGCCGATCGTAGACCACCACCTCCGCCTCGCGGAGACGCTCGGCGGCGCGCAGGGTGAGAAGCCCTGGATCGCCGGGACCGGCGCCGACCAGACAGACGCGGCCCGCCCTCACCTCGTTACTCCGAGGCGATCGAGCAGCCGCGCCTTGGCCTCGCCGCGCTTGCCCTGAGCGAGCAAGGTAACGAGGTCTCCTCCGAGGGCCTCGCGCCAGGCCGTTCCCCCTGGGCGGGTTGCCCGCGCGCGGAGCTCTGAGCGCACCTCCGCGGCCAGCTCGACCAGGGCCTCGTACTCCGATGGTACGTGAGCCTCGAGATCCTGCTTCACGCGTGCCGCGAGAGCCGGGCTGGCGCCTCCCGTCGACACTGCGACAACGAGTCGCCCCCTCCGCAGCACGGAGGGAAGCAGGAAGTCACAGAAGGCGGGATCGTCCGCGGCGTTTACCCACACCCCGCGGCGACGCGCCTCGCCCGCCACCGCCTCCGTCACCTCCCGGCGGTCGGTGGCGGCGAAGACCAGCTGCTGCCCGTCGAGGTCGTCGGGCCCGTACTCGTGTGGCCCGTGGCTGATGCGGCCGTCGGCGGCCCACGAGGCGAGGGTCGTTGTCAGCTCCGGGCTCACCACCGTGACCCTTGCCCCCGCGGCGAGGAGTCCGTGGACCTTGGCCTCCGCCACCGGACCACCTCCCACCACCAGGCAGAGGCGGCCTCGCAGATCGAGGGCGACCGGATAGTAGTGGATCATCCGATGACCTTCACCCCGCGCTTCTCGAGCTCGGGCTTGAGGCGGGCCACGTGGCCAAGTTCCGTGGTGCACACCGACGTGAAATCCCGGGGATGCGAGAACAGCAGACCCCGCTGGTCGCCCAGCCCGTCGTGGAAGCTGATCGAGCCATAGGTGGTCTCGGCGTGGAAGTCAGGTGCGGTATCGCTCAGTCTCAGTGGCATGTCTCGTTCCCTTTCCAGTAGTGGACTCGCCCGACCCGCGGCGAGAATGCGCAAGCGGTCGACAAGCGCACTAGCCGTCGACGCCGTGGGGAGGCCGCGCCAGCGCGATGTCGCGCTCGACGGCGGCGGTGGCCTCGCCCGCCAGCATGTGGCGGAGCTCCTCGTCGGTGTGCGCTGAGCAGAATTGGCGAAAGTTCTGGCCCGGGCGCCGCTCGGCGAGGAACGCGCGCAGGAGCCGCTCGATCGCCCCGGGCACCTCGGGGGCGGCCACACGATAGCCGACGGGACGGGCGACGGCCGCGTGGGCCCCGACCGAGCCGCCCACGCAGAAGTAGTAGGCGTCCACCAGCCGCCCCTCGAGCTTCAGCTTCTTGCCCTCGAGGCCAAGATCAGCGATCCAGTGCTGGCCGCAGCTGTTGGGGCAGCCGGTGACGTGAATCTTCAGGTGCTCCTCGAATCCCGGCAGCCTCGACTCGAGATCGGCCACGAGTCGTCGGGCGAAGCCCTTGGTCTCCGTCAGCGCGATCTTGCAGAACTCCGTCCCCGTGCAGGCGATGGTGCCGCGCCAGAACGACGAGGCGTCGACGCGAAGCCCGAGCGCCTCGAGCTCCCGCGCGAGATCCTCGGCGAGACTCCGCGGCACGTTGAGGACGAGGAGGTTCTGCATACCCGTGGAGCGCAGGTCCCCAGTGCCGTAGCGCTCGGCCAGCTGCGCCACCGCGCGAAGCTGCGCCGAGGTGAGCCGGCCCCGCAGCACGGCGATGCCGATGTAGGCGAGGCCAGGCTGCTTTTGGGCGTGTATACCCACGTGGTCGCGATACACGTCTTCCGGCGGTGCTTCCGGTGCGCCCGCGGCGAAGCGTTGCCCCAGGCGCGTCTCGAGCTCGGCAAGGAAGCGCGCCTCCGTCCATCCGTGATGCAAGAAGAGGAACTTGAGCCGGGCCTTCTCGCGGCTCTGCCGGAGCACGTCGCTGTCGCGAAAGATCTCCGCGACACCCTTCACCACGGCGGGCGCCTGGTGCCAGGGCACGAACGCGTCGAGACGACGGGAAAGGTGCGGATCCGTCGAGAGCCCGCCCCCCACCCGAACGGAGAAGCCGAGCTGCCCCGTGTCGGGATGCCGCAAGGCGGTCAGCCCCACGTCGTTGATCTCGGGATAGGAACACCACACACGGCAGCCCGTAATGGAGACCTTGAACTTGCGGGGCAGGTTGTAGAACTCGGGGCTCCCGTTCAGCATGGCCGTGGTCGCCTCCACGAGCGGCGAGGCATCGGCGACCTCTTCACCGTCCACGCCGGCCAGAGGGCAGCCCGTGACGTTGCGGGTCACGTCGCCACAGGAGCCGAGCGTACTGATGCCGACCTCGCGGAGCCCGGTGATGACGGCAGGCAGGTCCTCGATGCGTACCCAATGGAGCTGGATGTTCTGCCGCACGGTGAGGTCGGCCACCCCGCGCGCATACCGCTCGGCGAGGTCTGCAATGCGCGCGGCCTGCCGTGAGCTCAGGAGGCCATTGGGAATGCGGATACGCACGAGGAGATGGCGCACCGCCTTGCCCTCACCGCCCGCGCCCCCGATCGCGCCCATGCCGTCGCCCTGGGTGTAGATCCCCCACCAGCGGAAGTACGTGTTGAGCCATTCGGGAGGAATGGCGTCCCACCCCTCCCGCGCGAAACGCTCGATCTCCGCGTAGGCCGACCAGGGATTCAGCTGGCCCTTGAGCCGCTCGGCTCGCTGCGCCTTCGTCTCCTTTACCGACTCGCTCATGCGCCTCTCCCCGTTCCGGGCCGAAAAGACGAAAGCCGGGAGCGGCCGCCGCTGCGGCCATCCTCCCGGCTTCTGTCCTCGGCTTCGACCTGTGCCCTTGGGGGTGTTCTAGCCCGTGTATGTGAGCGGCACCGCCACCCACGCTTTACAGCGACTACATTTCGCCGAGACGCGGCGGGATGCGCCGTCGACCCGCAGAATGGCGTTCTTGATCACGATCTCGTCCGCGTTCTTGACCACGACCTTGCCCCCGCACACCTGGCAGTGTTCCTGTCCGGGGTCGCGAAGTGGATGATCCGCCAAGGCTCGAGGCGCCATGGCGACAATAGTCCCTATCTCAATCGATTTTGTCAAGAACTATTCCCCAGGGTCGGTTCGTCCTCCTCTATACAGGGGTCTAGCTCTTCGAGAGCTTCCGGCCGATCCGCCGCTCGATCACGTGGGTGACGGCCGAGAAGTCCTCCCGGCCCCAGCCTTTCTCCACCGCCTCGTCGTACGTCCGCTTGGTCTCCTCGAGCATCGGCGCGGGTACCTTCGAGACGCGCGCCAGGTCGAGGGCGAGCCCGGCGTCCTTGCGCATGAGCTCACACATGAAGGTCGGCGAGAACTCCCCGTCGAAGATGCGCTTGGCGCGCCGGTCGAAATAGGTGCCGAAGGCCATGCCGCCGCCGTTCCGCACGACGTCGTAGAAGATGTAGGGATCCACTCCCGACTGCACGCAGACAGCGAGGGCCTCGGCCACCGCCACCGACGTGACCGCGGCGAGTCCGTTGTGAATCAGCTTCACGCGATTGCCCATGGAGGAGGCGCCCACGTACATGTGCAGCTTGCCCATGATCTCCAGACACGGCTTGATGCGCTCGAGAGCCGAGGCCTCGCCCCCCACGATGAAGAAGATCTCGCCAGAGACGGCCTGGGGCTGCGAGCCCAGCATGGGCGTGTCCATGTGGGTGATGCCCTTGGCCGCGAGCCCTCGCGCCACTTCGAGCGTCGCTTCCGAGCTCACCGTGGAGCAATCGCAGGTGATGAGCCCGCGTTTGCCCGCCGAGGCGATGCCCCCCTCGCCCAGATAGGCCGTCCGCACGATGGCGTCGTTGGGCAAGCACGTGAAGAGAATGTCGGCCCGCGTCGCCACCTCGGCCGCTCCAGCCGCCACTGTCACACCCCCAAGCTTGGCCGCCGCGTCGCGCGCCCCCGCGCTCGTGTCGTGCACGACCAACCGGACGCCGGCTTTTGCGAGATTGCTCGCCATGGGCAGGCCCATGGTGCCCAGCCCGATGAATCCCACCGTCTCGTTCATGCGTACTCCTCCGGAAAGGGTGAGTCGGCGCGCGCCCTCAGCGGCCGAGCGCCTCGCAGGCGCGACGATAGGCGGCCTCGACGTCGGCGCGGTCGGACTTGACGAGATTCTCCGCGGATACCTGCTCCCACAACGCGTCAACCTGCTGGGAGAGCGCCTCGCGAAAGCGGAGGTCGTCCACCTGCTCGGCCAGCCGGGCGAAGGTCTGGAGCAGCCGGATGCTCACGGCGCGGTTACCGACCGCGGCCTGGCGGATCTGGTTGAAGGCGCTCCCCGTGAGGCGGGCGAGGCGCAGGGGCGGCCAGACGACACGGATGGCGCCCCCGGCGCCGATGCAGGCGCCGATGTCATCCGCGAAGGCGGCGAATGCGCGCAGCTCGTCGCCGAGCCAGTCTACGCAGGTGAGGCCAGTGAAGGTGTCGTTCACGGCGGAGCTGAGGGCGCGGAGGGCAATCTCCACGAGCTGCGCGATGCCGAATTCCACGTCCTGCTTGAGGGTGCGCTGGCGCCCGATCTGCACCTCACGCTCGATGGCAGGAGCCACGGTGGCCGCGGCGTTGGCCGGAAGCACGTAGGCGAGGTGAGCGCCCTCCATCACGAACTGACCGGGGCGATACAGAAGCTGCACGGCCGCATCGGCTCTCTCCGTCGCGGCGAGGACGCGATGGAAGCCCACGACCTGGACGAAGCCCGTGAGGGGCGCCCGCACCACCGCGCCGTCCGTCGCGAAACGTGGAAGCAGGCCTTCACGCTCGGCCGCTCTCGCCCGTGGCAACAGGGCGAGGCGCCGGGCCTCCTCCATCCGCTCGTCCAGCGCCTGGTCGAGGTCGCCCACGATGTGCGCGACCACGTTCTGCGTTTGGATGGACATGGCGATGCGATGGCTGAAGATCACGATGAAGACGAAGCTCGTGATGACGAGGGCGACGTCGCATATGAGCGTGAGCTGGGGCACGAAGCTGCGCTCGCCCTGCTGGCGTGTCACCACGAAGCTCAGGAGAATGTGCACGAAGCTCCCGAGGAAGAGCCCGATGGTGAGCTGGGTCACCCCGTCGCTCACGAAGCGGTAGAGAATGCGCGGCCCGAAGTTGACCACGGCCATCGAGAGCACGAGGAGGGCCACGGAGAAGATGAGGGCCAGCACCGTGCTGACCGCGCCCAGCATCGCCCCCAGGATGGCGCGGGCATCGTCGGGGCCGCCCACGGAGATCCAAGCGGGCAGGCGGACGACTCCGCGCGCGGCCTCGCGGTCCACCGTCACGGTGACGATGAAGAGCGCCACAGCGGCGAGACACATGATGAAGGGCACTCGCCACAGGTCGGCTCGAAGCTGCAGAACGTCACCGTGGTGCTTGCGGCTCGCCATGGCGGGGACGGCGATTCGCCTCCCGGCTCAGTACTTTTCGGGCACGTACTTGTACGGGTAGTCGGGCTCGCGGTAATTGCCGCGCTTCTGACGCTCCGGCAGCTTCACCTTCGACTTCGGGGGCGCCTTGTAGTCGATGCTGTTGAGCAGGTGGGTGATGATGTTCAGCCGCGTGCGCCGCTTGTCATCCGACCGGATCACGTACCAAGGCGCCCACGAGGTGTCCGTCTTCGCGAACATGTCGTCGCGCGCCCGCGAGTAGTCGTACCACCGGCTGTAGGACTTGAGGTCCATGGGCGACAGCTTCCAGATCTTCCGGCCGTCGTCGATCCGGGACTCGAGCCGCCGCGTCTGCTCCTCCTCGGTCACCTCCAGCCAGTACTTGAGGAGATGGATGCCGGACTCCACCATGATCTTCTCGAACGCGGGCACTATCTCGAGAAAGGCCTTGGCCTGGGCGTCGGTGCAGAATCCCATCACGCGCTCCACCCCCGCCCGGTTGTACCAGCTCCGGTCGAAGATCACGACCTCGCCCGCCGCAGGGAAGTACGGCATGTACCGCTGGGAGTACATCTGGGACTTCTCCCGCTCCGTGGGCGCGGGCAGAGCCACCACCCGGAACACGCGCGGGCTTACCCGCTCCGTAATGGCCTTGATCACGCCGCCCTTGCCCGCGCCGTCGCGCCCCTCGAACACGATGCAGATCTTCAGCCCCTTGAGCTTCACCCACTCCTGCAGGTTGACCAGCTCCTCGTGTAGCTCGTCCAGATGCTTCTCGTACACCTTGCGCTTGAGCTTGTCCTTCGACTTACCCTTGCCCATGAGCTGGTTCCCTCGTGGCCTGCGGGGGTGGAAACATCATGTGCGCGGACGCGCCGCGGCGATCCCCAGACGATCCGTTGACCATTGCTTGTGATCAGCCGCCAGGGCTCGTCCCACCATGGCCTGCGCCTCCTCCACGATGGCGTCGAGGTGAGCCTGGCTCTTGAAGCTCTCCGCGTAGAGCTTGTAGATGTTCTCCGTGCCGGACGGCCGGGCGGCGAACCAACCCGACCCGGTGACGACCTTGAGCCCTCCGATCGCCGCGTCGTTGCCGGGCGCGCGCGTGAGCTTGGTCACGATGGGCTCGCCGCCCAGCTCCTGCGCCGTCACGTTCTCCGGCGAGAGCTTGCCCAGGAGATGCTTCTGCTCCGGGGTGGCCGGCGCGTCGATCCGAGTGTAGTAGGGCATGCCGAGTTCGGTGGCGATCTCCTGGAAGTGCCGACCGGGATCCTTGCCGGTCCGCGCAGTCATCTCCGCGGCGAGCAGGCCGAGGATGAGCCCGTCCTTGTCCGTCGTCCACACCGTGCCGTCCCGGCGCAGGAAGCTCCCCCCCGCGCTCTCCTCGCCGCCGAAGCAGCAGGAGCCGTCGAGCAGGCCGGGCGCGAACCACTTGAACCCCACGGGCACCTCGAGCAGCCGACGCCCCAGGTGCCGCACCACGCGATCGATGAGGCTGCTGCTCACCAGCGTCTTGCCCACCGCCGAGCTGCGTGCCCAGCGCGTCCGCTGCGTGAGCAGATAGCGGATGGCCACGGCGAGGTAGTGGTTGGGATTCAGCAGTCCCTGCGAGCGCGTGACGATGCCGTGCCGGTCGGCGTCGGTATCGTTGCCGAAGGCGATGTCGAAACGGTCCTTCAAGGTCAGGAGCCCGGCCATGGCGTAGGGGCTCGAGCAATCCATCCGGATCTTCCCGTCGTGATCGACGGTCATGAACCGGAAGGTGGGATCGGTGGACGGGTTGACCACGGTGAGGTCGACCCCGTATTCCTCGGCGACGATGCTCCAGTACTCCACTGCGGCGCCGCCCAAGGGATCGATCCCGACACGCACGCCCGCCTCGCGGATCGCCGCCATGTCAATCACGCTCGCCAGATCCTTGATGTAGGGGCGCGCGAAGTCCGTCTCGATCGTGGTGGAGGCCTGGCGCGCCGACTCCCACGGCATCCGCTTCACGTCGCGATTACCGTCGCGCAGGAGCGCGTTGGCGCGATCCTGGATCCACCCCGTGACGTCGGTCTCGGCGGGACCGCCGTTGGGGGGGTTGTACTTGAAACCGCCGTCTGCAGGCGGGTTGTGCGAAGGTGTCACGACGATGCCGTCGGCGATCCGGTCCGTGCGGCCGCGGTTGTGCACGAGGATGGCGTGCGAGATCACCGGCGTCGGCGTGAAGCCCTCCTGACGCTGGATCTGCGTGGTCACGCCGTTGGCGGCCAGGACCTCGAGCGCGCTTCGCTGCGCGGGACCCGACACGGCATGAGGATCCATGCCCATGAAGAGCGGGCCATCGATGCCCTGGCCGCGGCGGTAGTCGCAGATGGCCTGGGTGGTGGCCAGGATGTGGGCCTCGTTGAAGCTGCCGCGGAACGGGGTGCCCCGATGGCCGCTCGTGCCGAAGCTGACGAGCTGGTCCGGGTCGGACAGGTCAGGCTGTCGTTCGTAGTACGCACGCTGGAGCTCTTGGACGTCGATCAGAAGTTCGGCCGGCGCGGGCTTCCCTGCGAGTGGATGGATGCTCATGCCCTTGACCTTTCACTCTTCCGCTGAAAGCACAACAGGCCGGCGCGTTGCCCCGGCCGACCTGCCCCAGGTGCCCCCGATGATGGCCGAGGGCCATCCGAAGAGTCCCGAGGGAATTCGGAAATTTCTCCGAACCTTACCACCACTTCGGCAGGCCCCGCGCGACGAGGTGAGGGCGCGCGCGGCTCCGAACTCTTATCCCTGAGGGCGCCGAACCACCCGCGGTGTGGGATGCCGGCGCGCACGCCTCGACCCACCCTGGGCGCGGGCGACTCGATCGCCTGATCCTCTCACCCGAGCCGGCCGCGGACCCGCGGGCGGCCCTTCGACGGCAGGAGTGGCGGAGGCCCCTGGAAAAGCCTGCCCGCGCCGCCGCGCGTAGGCGGCCAGGTACAGCTCCACGTACTCGCGCGCCGATCGATCCCACGAGTGATCTTCGAGCATCGCACGCCTGCGCATCGGGTCGATATGCTCCGGCCGGTCGTACCACGTCGAGACGGCCCACCCGATCGTGTCGCCGAGGCTGGCCGGATTGAGATCGTGGAACACGAAGCCGGTCCCCCCGCCACTTCCCTGGTCATAGTTCGCGACGGTGTCCACGAGCCCGCCGGTGGCCCGGACGATCGGCAGGGTTCCGTACCGGAGGGCGTAGAGCTGACCCAGGCCGCAGGGCTCGAAGCGCGACGGCATCACGAAGAAATCTGCGCCGGCCTGGATCCGGTGGGCGCGGGCGTCGTCGAAAGGAAACCAAGCACAGAAGCGATCGCTGTGGGCGCGGGCACGCTCAGTGAAGTAACGCTCGGCCTCGGGATCCCCTGAGCCCAGCACCACGAGCTGCACGTCCCACGCGAGAATCCTGTCGAGCGCGCGCGCGAACACGTCCACTCCCTTCTGGGGAGCCAGCCGGGTCACCAGCGCGAGGACAGGGATGTCCGGGCGCACGGGGAGCTTCGCCTCCCGCTGGAGCGCTGCCTTGCACGCGGCCTTTCCCGACAGGTTGCCGCCATCGAAGCGTGCTGGGAGATATCGATCGGTAGCGGGATTCCACTCTTCCGCGTCGATGCCGTTCACGATGCCGCGGAGAACCTCGCCACGCTCCGCCAGCACTCCGTCAAGGCCACAACCGTACCCCGGAGTCTGGATCTCCTGCGCATAGTTCCCGCTGACCGTGGTGAGCGCCGTGCTGCGGTAGAGCGCCGCCTTGGTGAGGTTGAGCGTGCCGAAGTGCTCGAACTCCCGCGAGTTGTAGTGTTCCTGCCCGAGGCCCGTGATGAACATGGCGCCCGGGTCTTCCACGCCCTGATGAGCGAGGTTGTGGATCGTGTAGACGGTGGCGCTGCCGTGCAGGGGCTGCGCCCACTCCACGCTGTCGACGTAGACCGGCACGAGCGCCGTCTGCCAGTCGTGCGCGTGGATCACATCGGGAATCCAGCCGAGCGCCTTCGTCAGTTCGAGAGCGCCCCGCGAGAGGAAGGTGAATCGCTCCAGGTTGTCGGGGTAGGCGTCCGGGGGCGGCCCGTAGACGTACGGGCGATCGAAATACCGGTGATGCTCCAAACAGTAGACGGGCACCTCGCTCCCAGGCAGTCGCCCGAGTCGAATGCCCGCATGCGCCATCCCGAACCACATGGGCACCGACAGCACACCGTCCAAGGGCTCGAACTGGTGCCACGGCATGCCGGCATAGAGTGGCATGGCCACCCGCACATCGCATCCCAGCTTGTGAAGCGCCTTCGGCAGCGCGCCGATCACCTCCCCGAGGCCGCCGGTCTTCGCCCACGGCGAGCATTCGGAGGCGACGACGAGCACTTTCAGCGAGGGAGACGGGGAGCCGGGCCCGCCGTCGGCTGGACGAGCGGTCACGAGGCGTAAATGCGGTAGTCGAGATGGGGAAAGACGTTGTCCCGGGATTCGATCTCGTGCACCCACTCCTCCGTCACCCGACCTGCCTGCACTTCGTCGTAGATGCGATTGAAGCTGAGGAGGTGCTCGTTCATGCGCCGCGTTGCGTAGGACACGGTGGTACCGGTGCGCATGATGAAGGCCCAGTCGCTGCTCTGCATGAGCATGAGCTCGCGGGCCGCCTGGTTGAGGGCACGCTGGAGGAGCCCGTCCGCTGATGGATGCCGGCGCGCCAGCTCGACCATCCGCTCCCCGGCGACATGCAGATGGCGATAGACCCAGGCGTTGCTCTCATTCAGCCAGTATCCGTTGTAGCCCTTCCATCCCCACGAGGAAGCGGACGGGCTCGCGACCTGGTTAGTCGGGTGCCGGTCCAGATAATCACCTGGCGTAATCGGCTCGACCACCTGCTGGTCGTAGTGGAGCTGGCGGAAGAGATCGCCGAGGAAGGTCGGGCCCTCATACCACCAGTGGCCGAACAGCTCCGCGTCGTACGGGCTGACCACAATCGGCGGCCTGTCCATGCTGCCCGCGAGCCACTCGACCTGGCGCTGTCGCGCCATGCGGAAATGCGCAGCGTGCTCGCCGGCCCGCCCGCGCGCGATGTCGGGGTCGTACACCCACTTGTCGTGCAGCTGGTCGTGGGTGATCGCGTGATACTTGATGCCTGTGTAAGTCCGGTGGCCTTCCGGGTGGATGTAGGGGCCGATGTAGTCGAGCGGCAGATCGAACCCGATGTCGCGGTAGAAATCGCGATAGTGACGGTCGCCCGGATAACCCTCGCGCGCGCTCCACACCTGCTGCGACGACTCCGGATCACGCGCGAAGGCCGCCACCCCCGTGCGGCAGTAGAGCGGGGCATAGTTGCCGTAGACGGGGGCGCGGTCCGCCATCAGGATGCCGTGAGTATCCACGAAGAAATAGCGGATGGCCGCCTCTCGCAAGAGCTCGTCGACGCCTGGCACGTAGCCGCACTCTCCCAGCCACATCCCGCGCGGCCGGCATCCGAAGTGCCGCTCGTAGAGATCGGCCGCTACGTGCACCTGCGCGCGCAGCGCGGCCCAGTTGCGATCGAGGAGTGGGAAGAAGGCGTGGGTCGCGGTGGAGGTGATGACTTCGACTCGGCCGGCCTCCTGCAGGCGCCGGAACGCACGCACCAGGTTTCCGTCGTGAGATCGCCAGGTGTGACGGATCGACTGGAAGCGATCCCAGTACATCTGCGCCAGGCGGTGGTAGTGCGGCTCGGGCCGCGTCCGTGCCAGCTCCTTCTCGCTGAGCTCGATCAGTCGGTCGAGGTGACCGGCATACCGCTCCTTGAGGAGGTCATCGGTGAGCATGGTAATGAGCGGCGCCGAGAGCGAGACGGTGCAGCGGTAGGGCACGCCGTCGGCGACAAGACCCTCGAACATCTGCATGAGGGGCAGGTATGTCCCCGTGATGCCCTCGTAGAGCCACTGCTCCTCCATCACGGTGGGATCCTCGGGATGGCGGACGAACGGCAGATGGGCGTGGAGGACGAGCGCCAGATACCCAGTGGACATCGGCGTCACCGACCCTCTGAGGAACCGCCGGGAAAGCTCGGACGATTCTCGCTGGCCCCGGGCCACCCACGATCACTCGCTCCGCCCTGAAGCCGCTCACTGGCTCCGGCATAGAAGGACTCGCTGGCCCCTCGCTCCTGCCATTCGCTGGCGCCGACGTAGCGCATTTCGCTCGCCCCTCTCGCGCGCCGCTCGCTCGCCCCCGAGTAGAAGAGCTCACTCGCGCCGAGATATCTCAGCTCACTGGCGCCGAGCAGATAGAGCTCGGAGGCTCCGCCGAGCCGCAGCTCGCTTGCGGCGCTCCAGCGAACCTCGCTAGCCCCGCGAACCAACTGCTCCGAGCCACCAGGTGTGCCAGCGGTTTCACCCACCTGACGTAGCGCCACGCGTTCATGGGTGGGCCACGAGCGGTGGATCTCCCACACGGCCAGGACTCTCCGCTCGGCCCTCGCCCCGAGCCCCCGGATGACCACCTGCTTCGCCCCGTGGACGATGTGCGTTGTGCCGTTCACGGAGCGGACCGTCACCGGCCCTTCGTATCGCTCCTCGACGTAGGACACCGGATCCACCGGATACGTGAAGGGACCGGATTCCCACGTGGTGCGGACGACGGGTCCTTCCCACTCGACCGTGCGCGCCCACTCGCCCCACTCCTGCCACGTTCCTCCGAAGCTCTCGTCGCGGATCGTCCACTCGTCATTCCACTCAGCGTGGGTGCGGCGGATGTCCCAGACGCGCACAGGCTCGGCCTGGCCGTTCGGTGGAACGCCGCCGAAGAGGGCAGGCACCCCCCGGCTCTCGAACGTCGGCGCGCCAACCTCACCGCTGGCTGTCCGCACCGTGAGCCATTCCACGCCGCCCGGTGACGCCGGCTCCCGGCGCGGGAAGTCGACCCGGCCGGACCGGGCGATGCGGACGAAGTATCCCTCCGACGACTTGAGACCGACTTCCGCGACGGCGGTTGATGTGGGCCGGCCGAGGAAGAAGAACCATTGCCGGTCAGTCCGCGAAATCGAGTGATCGAAGTAGCTGTGGGCGTTGGTTCCGTCGAAGATCCGGTTCGTGACGTCGTAGATGCGCAGGTTGAACCAGGCATCGGGGCCGGCGGGGCCGAGTCCGGCCCGCGCGCGCTCGATGGCCTCGTCGGTCACCTCCCAGTACACATAGAGCCTTTCAGGATCGACCGTCATGGCCGTGACCCGGTCTTGCCCATAGCCCCAGGGGATGTCCCTCGCCTGCTCGCGGGGTTCGCCCGGCGGGAGTCCCAGATCGAACTTGTGATGAGTGTTTTGGGGAGCCGGCTCTTCCTCCGACACAGCTGGCGGGCGGCCTGCCTGCTGGATCTGTGCGGCGAGCGCTGCCTTGCTGAGACGGTGGACTCCCCTGAGCCCAATACTCCGGGCCTGCGCGATCAACTCGGGCCGGGTGCGGCGGAGCAGGTCCTCGAGTTCCGGGGCGGTTTGGACCTCCTGCTCCGGCACAGGCCTCTCCTTACCGGTGCTGGGCTTCTCCTTCGGACTCGGATTCCGATCGGCCATCACTCGCGGTTCGGGCAAAGCCTTTCCGAGGCTGCAAGATGCTGACGACTCTGTAGCCTACCGTCGGCCGGGATGAACCACAAGTCTTGCCTGTCCGAGGGCCATGGACACCCAGCCTAACCTTCTAAGAGCGGCATTCCTCGCATTTCGCGCGAGCGGAGGCGAGTCCAGGCACGTTCGACGCGCTGGTCGCGCCCGCGGGCCGCTCG
>Ga0306921_10002590_pt1 | contig 18133 bp, 9 predicted proteins | sample sta12Cox44000080_FD_203760 | JGI IMG/M metagenome (GOLD analysis project Ga0306921, IMG submission 203760) | Lab enrichment of tropical soil microbial communities from Luquillo Experimental Forest, Puerto Rico - statoxic.12C.oxic.44.000.080 (v2)... | ecosystem: Environmental > Terrestrial > Soil... | reverse complement strand
AGATGGTGGAGAGATAGCGATGGACGAAGGTGACGGCCATGGCGCCTTCCCCGACGGCGGAGGCGCAGCGCTTGACCGAGCCGTGGCGGACATCGCCCGCGGCGAAGAGTCCGGGCATGCTGGTTTCTAGATAGTAGGGAGCGCGCTCGAGCGGCCATTTGGTGGGAAGAATGCCGTGGGAGTTGAGATCGGGTCCGGTGATCAGGTAGCCGTCTTCATCACGGCAAACGCCGACAGCAGCGGCCCATTCGGTGTGCGGCTGACCGCCGAGACAGAGGAAGAGGAAGCGCGTGTCGAAAGTTTGTTGTCCGCCAGTCTGACCGTTGGTGAGAGTGATGGCGTTGAGCATGACGTCGCCGTGGAGCGCGGTCACTTGCGTGTGAGGCCGGACTTCGATTTTTGGGCAAGCCTTGATGCGGTCGATGAGGTACTGGGAGAGCGTAGCTTTCAAGCCATCACCGCGAATGATGACAGTAACTTTTTTGGCAGTACGGGAGAAGTGCATTGCGGCTTGCCCGGCAGAATTGCCGCCACCGACGACGAAGACGTGCTCATTGACGCAGATGCTGGCTTCGCTGGCGCCGGCGCCGTAGAAGAGGCCGACGTTGAGGAATTTTTCCTCGTTGGGAAGGCCGAGGCGACGGTAGCTCACACCAGTACAGCAGACCGTAGCATGGGCGACGATCGTGGTGCCGTCGGCGAGATGGCCGACTCCTTTGCCGGGGAAGAATTCACCACCAATACCCTCGCGGAGCATGAGAATTTCCGCGCCGAAGCGAGTGGCCTGCTCGCGGGCAGCCTTGGCCAGATCGGCGCCGTTAACTCCCTGAGGAAATCCAAGATAGTTTTCAATTCTTGAGCTCGTCCCAGCCTGGCCTCCGACGACCGAGCGTTCGATGACAACGGTTTTGAGACCTTCGGAAGCGGCGTAGACGGCAGCGCTGAGTCCGGCGGGACCGGCGCCGTAAATCGCGACATCATACTCGGAGCGCGAGGGATCGCGAAACCAGCCGAGCTTTTCGACGATCTGGCGATTGGTGGGACGCTCGAGACGCGTACCGTCAGGAAAGATGCAGAGGGGCAAGCGGTGGTCACGGGGACCCGTGACGCCGAGTTCGCGGCAGATTTCGTCGGACGTGACTTCAGTCCATTCGAAGGGAACGTCGGCGCGGTGAAGAAGGTCGCGGATGGCGTAAGCGCGGCCACATTCGTTGCGGCCATAAACCCTGACGGGTCGGGGCAAAGTGGAGGGCAGTTCGTCGGACATTCGGTCACCTGAAAAAGAGGAGCCTTTTGGGTACACCGGAAAGTGGGCTGGGTAAAGGCCAATGTTTGGATGCGGGGGGAGGGAGGGTGGTTAAGGAGGATGTGGAGCGAGGAGAGGGCAAGGGCTACGGATCACGGCGCCTTTTCGGCGGAGGCGCGGGAAGTTCGGCGATCTTTGTGCCGGGAAGGATTGTGCATGTGCAGGAGTTGTGTGAGATGTGGCTATGCGGGTTGGAGTTTTTGAGGGGTAGGTTGACCACAGAGACGCAGCGGGCACGGAGGTTTCAAAAGGCCAGGGGAGACGAGGGCGCCTCTGTCGAGTTGCAGCGAGGGATTCATCTTGCCACGATTCCCCCGCTATGTGGCCGACTCACGGAACGCGAATGAAAGAAGAGACGGGCCATTCCGGCTGTCCGTGGCAGCCGGAGTCGGGGTGACCAGATCAAGGCGGCGCATCGCAAAGCTGCAGCCGCTCAAACAATTCGACGAGAGACTCCTCGCTCCACAGGCTCCGCGAGGGATCACGAACAAAAAAAGGCCAAGGGGTCCAGCACTGGCTGGACCCCTGCAAAGCGAGCCGAACTTATTTGGCGTAGATGAGAAGGGTGAAGGTGTCGGGGATGATGGCAGGGCGAGGATGGGGATTGTCCGCGGTGGCGGCCGGCGCAGGGCCGAAGTCCGCGGAGACGAGATAGATGTTGTGGTTGGCGTAGTCGAGGGCCATGGTGCGAGCGCCACGCTGCGTGTCGATTTTTTCTACGAAAGAAAACTTGGTGGGAGAGTCTTCGTGGGCGATGGTGAGGGTGCCGTCGCCGCAAGAGGCGAAGGCATATTGGGTCAGAGGATCGAAGCGATTGGCGTCGACACCCTGGCCGATGGGTACGGTGCCAATGACTTTGCCGGTGTTGCCGTCGACAAAGGCCATGAGTTTGTTATGGCAGCCGACGACGAGGATTTCGTGAGCCGCGTCGATCGCGAGACCTGAGGGAGATTCGCACGGCGTCAGGGGCCAGGTGTTTTCCACCTTAAGGGTTTTGGCGTCGAATTTGACGAGCGAGCTTTTGTCTTCGAGGTTGACGAAGATTTTGCCCTTTGCGTCGGTGGCGGCAAATTCAGGGCCACCGCCGAGAGCGACCGTGCCGACAACCTTGCCGGACGCGGCGTCGATGACCGTGGAGGAGTTGGCGTCGCCATTGAAGGTGAAAACGCGCTTGGAAAAGGGATCGTAGATGACGGCGTCAGGATCTTTGTCGGTCTTGGCGTCACCGGTAGTTTTGAAAGAGGCGAGATCGAAGATGGTGGAATTGGCGGAGCGGCCGTTGGTTGTAAAGCCTTTGTTGAATTCATTGGCGAAAGCGACGCCGTGAACGCCCTGGGTGTCGGGAATGTCGCCGACGACTTTACCGTCGTTGGTGTCCACGACGATAACGTGGGTGGAGCGGGAGATGAACAAACGACGAGTGCTGGGTTCGACTTCGAGGTAGTCCCAGCCACCAGTGCCGCCCAGTTTAACTTTCTTGACAAGGTGATATCCGGAAGCGCCAGCCGATTGAGGAGATAAAGGCGCGGAGGCGGGCACAAAAGCCAGCGCCACAAGAGACGATAAGAGGAGCAGGAGGGCAAAGGCAACCAGAGGGACCGAGATTTTTCGGTACATTGGAAAACCTCCAAGGGGATTTGAGGAGAGTGATATCACGTCCAGGGAAGACGGTGACATAGAAAAGATAAACGGGAGATAAATTCAGTGATTTGTGACGAGTGATCTGTTGCGCGGGCTTGAAATTGACGGAGGAGGAAGTCAATTACCATCGATGCGGGAAAACGCGTTGCACCGTGCCACGTGTAAAGGCAGTAGGCTTCCCCGCCGACGCCGGTGCGGGATTCGCTTTGCTGGGTGAGGGCCTCGCCGAAAGCAGCTGGATCGCGAAATCAGTTGGGGATGGGGGTCGATGAAGTGATGGTGAATTTGAGGGATACGCCGCTGGGGGCAGAGCGACCTGGTTTCGTAGAGGCTGCAGGGGGTTGGCCGGAGCCGAGCCAGAATTCGACGGGTCCAGCGGGAACGGAACGGTTGCCGTTGGGGTCGACGATGGAGAGTTCGCGAGGCGAAAGCGTGAAGGTGACGGTCTGGGAGGCATTCGCCGCGAGATGGATGCGCTGGAAACCAACGAGGGCACGAATGGGAGCACCTGCGACGCCGGGATGCGAGATGTAGAGTTCGGCGACCTCGTCGCCGGGGATGGAAGAAGTGTTCGTGACTTTGGCGGATGCGGCTATGGGTTCGTCGCCGGGAAACGACCGCGGAGAGCTCCCTCGGTCCGGAGACTCCGCTCGGGATGACGAGTTTTCGCGCGCGGCCGCAAGAGCAGGGTCGGAGTAGGAGAAGGAGGAATAGGAGAGACCGAAGCCGAAGGCGAAGAGGGGATCTTCGGTGAAATAGCGGTAAGTGCGGTTGAACATGGAGTAGTCGGTGAAAGGCGGAAGTTGCGCGATGGATCTGTAGAAAGTGACGGGGAGACGCCCAGCGGGATTGTAGCCCCCGGAGAGAACGTCGGCGACGGCAGTGCCACCTTCTTCGCCGGGATACCAGGCTTCGAGGATGGCGGCCGCGTGTTCGCTGGCCCAGTTCACAGCGAGAGCGCTGCCTGTGGTGAGAACGACGACGAGCGGTTTGCCGCTGGCGACGAGGGCCTGGAGGAGGTCTTCTTGCGTGCGGGGAAGGTAGATGTCGGTGCGGTCGCCGCCAAAGAAACCGGGATCGCTCTTGTCCCGCTCTTCGCCTTCAAGGTCGGCGGTGATGCCAACCACAGCGATAACGACATCAGATTTGCGAGCGGTGTCGACGGCTTCTTGAGTGAGGTTGGGAGGAACCCAGAGAAGGCGCGCGAAGGATTCGCGGAAGCGGCGGAAATATTCAAGCTTGATGGGATAGGCGTGGCCAGCCTCGAGATGCATGAGCGTGGTGAATGTGCGTTCGCCGCGCTGGCCGTAGACAACCCAGTCATCAAGAAGGACTTGGCCATCGAAGAAGAGACGCAAACCGCCATCGGAACTGGCCCCGATTCGGTAGTCGCCTTCGACAGGTGCGACGAGCTCGCCGGACCAGCGAACGGAGTAGTTTTCGACAGGAACGCCGGGGGCGGGAGAGATGTTGTTCCAGACGAAATCGAGAGCGGGATCGACGCGAGTGACAAGGGGAGCGCCGGAAAGGGTGGAATCGTTGAAGTATTCCGCGGTGAGGCCAGGTTGTGAGGCGGTGCCGCCCGTGCGAAGGGCGGAGCCAGGGACGGGCAGGGCGCGGCTTTCGGTGAGTGGCGCGCCGACGGCGTAAGAAATTTTAGCGTTGGAGAAACGCTTGCGGATTCCAGCTAGGATCGTGGTGTAAGAAGACGGCGTGCCGTTGTAATTGCCGAGGAGGACATCGAGCGAATCGGCGGTGGGGCCAATGACAGCGATGGATTTTACGGAGGATTTGAGTGGGAGCGTGTTGCGATCGTTTTTGAGGAGGGCGACGGATTCGCGCGCGGCATTGAGAGCAAGCTGGCGGTTGGCGGCCGTGTCGACGTCGGAGAGCGAGAGTTTGGACCACGGAACGTTGGCGGGTGGATCGAACATGCCGAGACGGAAGCGGGCTTCGAAAAGGCGCTTGACGGCGCGGTCGATGTCTTCCGTGGATAGCATGCGATCGCGGACGGAATGATCAAGGATGTTGAATTCGGGGCCGCAGGAGAGGTCGGTGCCAGCCTTGACGGCGAGAGCAGACGATTGGTCGAGAGAGAGAACGAAGTTATGACCCTGATAGAGGTCGGTGATGGCCGAGCAGTCCGAAACAACGTAACCATTAAAACCCCATTTGTTGCGGAGGAGATCGAAGAGGAGTTGATTGGCGCAGGCGGGTTCGCCGCGGATCGAGTTGTAGGCACACATGACGGAGTCGGCGTGGCCTTCGGTGATCGTGGCGCGAAAGGCAGGAGTATAGGTGTCGTAGAGATCGTGGAGAGAGACGGGAACGTTGAAGCGATGGCGGAGTGTTTCGGGGCCACTGTGAACGGCGTAGTGTTTCGGAGTGGAAACCGACTTGAGGTAATGCGGATCCTCGCCCTGAAGGCCGGTGACGAAAGCGACGCCGAGTCGTGCGGTGAGGAAGGGATCTTCGCCGTAGGTTTCCTGGCCGCGTCCCCAGCGAGGGTCACGAAAGATGTTGATGTTCGGGGACCAGAAGGTGAGACCGTAGTAGCGGCCAGTGTTGTTGTGGAGAATGGCGTCGTTATATTTGGCACGGGCTTCGGTGGAGATGACGTCGGCAACGCTGTGGATGAGGTTGCTGTCCCAGGTAGCGGCGAGACCGATGGCTTGGGGAAAGACGGTGGCGATGCCGGCGCGGGCGACGCCGTGGAGGCCCTCGTTCCACCAGTTGTAGGCGGGGATGTTGAGGCGAGGGATGGCGGCGGCCACGTCTTGCATCTGGGAGACCTTTTCTTCAAGGGTGAGACGAGAGACGAGGTCGTTGACACGCTGATCGATGGGGAGCGAAGAGTCGAGGTAGGGAGGAGTGGATTGAGTGGTCTGAGCGAAAGCAGCCAGTGGAATAACGATTAGGGAGAGCAGAAGGCTGAGAGTTTTCATGGTGGGGAATTTTGGCGCAGGACGAGGGGAGAAGCAAGGCGGGAAGGAAAACAGGAATTTGATGAAGAGTGAGATTCAGGTGCGGGTGCTGGAGCGGAGCGACGCAGAGGAGGCCGCTCGGCGCCAGGGTGTGCGTGCCTGGTGGAAGGACGGGACGGCGATCGCGGTGGGGATTGCGGTGGGCACGGTGGTGGTGCATGTGGCGACGGGAGCGCGGTACGGATTCGACCGGGATGAATTAATGCTGCTCGAGGATGCGCGACATCTGGCGTGGGGTTATGTGGCGTATCCGCCGATGACGGCTTTTTTCGGTCGAGTGGCGCTGGAATTATTTGGGACGTCTCTGGTAGGATTTCGATTTTTTGCGGCGCTGGTGCAGGCGGTGGCGTTGGTTTTGACGGGATTGATGGCGAAGGAAATGGGGGGCGGGCGCTGGGCCCAGGTGGTGGCGGCGCTGGCGGGTGCGCCGTTCTGTCTGGGGGCGGGCGCGTTGATGCAGTACATCTCGTTTGATTATGTGTGTTGGGTGTGGGTGGCGTACTGTGTGGTGCGGTTGTTGGGTGGCGGAGAGGTGCGGTGGTGGATCGGGATTGGGGCGGGGATTGGATTGGGGATGATGGCGAAGTACACAATGGCGTTTTTGGCGGTGGGAGTGGTGGTGGGAGTGTTGTTGACGGACGTTCGTCGACATTGGAAAAGCAAGTGGCTGTGGACCGGGGCGGGAGTGGCGTTGGTGATTCTGCTGCCGAACTTGATCTGGCAGACGCGACGAAATTTCGTGTCCCTGGAGTTTTTGCGATTCTTACATGAGCGCGATGTCGGGACGGGAGTCACGGATTGGTTTCTGGCCGAGCAGCTGGAGTTGACGCTGATGGCGTTTCCTTTGGCGGCGGCGGGGCTGTGGTTTTGCCTTTTTTCGGACGAAGGAAAGAGGTACCGCATGGTGGGGTGGATGTATGCGATGCCGCTGGCGCTGTTTTTGGTGATGCGCGGGCGTGATTATTACCTGGCGCCAGCGTATCCGATGCTGTATGCAGCGGGCGCGGCGTGGGTGGAGAAGTGGATGATAAGGCAGAGGGAAGCGAGCAAAGAGGCAAAGAAGCAAGGAAGCCAGGGGGTGAGTGAAGCAGGGCCGGATGCAAACGCAGATACGCGGACGCGATGGATTCGAAGTGCAATCTGGGCTGTGCTGGCGGTGGATGTGGTGGTGGCGGGGGCGGTGGCGCTGCCGTTGGCTCCGGTGAATTCGGCATGGTGGAAATTTGCCGCAAAGGTGGATGTGGTGTTTCCAGAAGAGATCGGCTGGCCGGAATTCGTGGAGACGGTGGCACAAGTGCGAGACCAGTTGCCGGCGAGTGAGCGTGGCGGGCTAGGGGTGCTCGCGGGGAACTATGGAGAACTGGGCGCGTTGAACTTGTACGGTGAGAAGTATGCATTGCCGCGGGCGATCAGCGGGGTGAATTCGTCGTGGGAGCGCGGGTACGGACTTCCGGCGCCGGAAACGTTGATAGTGGTGGGATTTCAGAGGGATTTTCTCGAGAAGCATTTTGCGTCGTGCGAGTTGGCCGCGCGGACCTGGAACCGGTACGGGGTGGCGAATGAGGAGACGGTGGAGGACCCGGACATATTTGTGTGCCAGGGGTTGAGGGGAGGTTGGGAGGCGTTCTGGAAGGAAGTAAGGGGGTTTGCGTGAAGGTGCTGGGAGCGGGGTACTAAAGGCCGAAGGACAAAAATGGTACTGGACCGCTATTCGCGGTGGAGGCCGGCGGGTGTAGGCTCAAGGGACTGTGTGGACCTGGATTGTGTTCGTGCTTTCGAGTGCCGCGAGCGCGCATATGAGCTATACCATAGCGCGGTGTCTTACCCTCGAAACGGCCAGCCCCCGGCAACCCTTAGAACGCTAATCAAGACAGAGGTATTCGCAAAATGTCGATTCTACACTTTCGAAGCATCGAGCGGCGCCGGACAGCGAGAGCGGCCATGTGCATGAATGTGCTGGCGTACGGTGAGAAAGCCGCGGGAAAGAGATTCAAATACTGGACGCACACTGTGAACGTGAGCGCGCATGGCGGGGTGCTAGTGGAAGACGGGACATTGGCAACGGGCCAGAGATTTCAACTGATGAACGAATACAACCGGAAGAAGGCGGAGTGCAAAGTGGTGTCGATAAGGCGAGGAGAGACGGCGCGGGAAACATCGCGTTTGAGTTTGTTGGTGGCGGCGAGAATTTCTGGAGCATGACGTTTCCGGAGTCGGGGACGAAGCCGCTCCGGAGAATACCGGACAAGAAAGAGTAGCTTCAGGCCGAATCGTAAGTTCGCAACGCGAGACGGCGCGTGGGGTAGCGAACCGAAAACATGCGGAGATAAGAGGGATCCCTCGCCCGGCCTGCCTGCGGGATGCAGGCTCGGGATGCGGGACGGGTGTCGCGGGTGAGGTGCGCACGTGGAGTTTGGGGGAGAGATGACGTAGAGTGCGGGCATGAAAGCGGGGCTGGAAAATTTGCGCGTCGTGCTGGTGGCGGTGAGGAATTCGCTGAATATTGGAGCGGTAGCACGAGCCATGAGCAATTTTGGGGCGAAGCAGTTGCGCGTGGTGAACCCGTACGAAGCGGCGTGGCGCGAGGCGAAATCAGCGGTCGGCGCGGCGGACTTACTGGCGCGCGCGGAAGAGTGCGTGGCAGTCGCAGAGGCGGTGGCGGACTGTTCCCTGGTTGTGGGAACGACGGCGGTGGGGAATCGCGAGCTGCGTCAGCCACTGTGGAGTTTGCCGGAGGCGGGGCCGGCGATCCGGGAGAGGCTGAAGACGGGCAACGTGGCGCTGCTGTTTGGGTCGGAGAAGTGGGGATTGTCGAATGAGAGCTTGAGTTACTGCCATTGGTTGCTGCGGATACCGACGAGGGAGGAGCATCGGTCGATGAACCTTGGGCAGGCCGTGGCGGTGTGTTTGTATGAGTTGGGAGGAGCGTTGGCTCCCAAGGCGCTGAGCACAGCGAGGAGGAAGGCCGGAGGAAAGAAGCGGGCGTTGCGAATGACGAGCCACGGTTCGCAAAAAAAAGAGGGCGCAGAGGCGTCGAGTAGACCGAGGAGCACAGGGGGAACACGAGCCGGAGAAGGAGTGCCGGCGAGGATGGAGACGGTTGAGCGGATTGGAGAGTCGTGGTTGCGGGCGCTCGAGAAAAGTGGGTACATAGCTCCACGGGGGAAGGCGACGGCAGAAGAAAAATTGAGAAGGATGCTGTGCCGATTTGCTTTGCAGGAAGGCGATGCGGAAGTATTTTTGGGGATGGTGAAGAAGGTGTTGTGGAAGCTAGAAGAGGGAAAGAAGTAAGGAGATAAAAGCGAGGATTCGGAAGGGTTCGGTCAAGATAGCACTGATTAAAAACCCGTCCGTGACGACATTCGCGCGGGAACGAGGGAAACGGTCGGCACTTCGCCTGCCTGCGGCAGGCAGGGTCGGGATGCCAGGCACAGACACGACGCAGTGGTGAGACGATTCACAGGTATTGCGCGGAATTGCGAGAGCGAGGAGCGCGAGGAAGTACGTGAGCGGAGCGTTCGCGGCGGTTAGAAATGAGATCGCCTAGAAAGAAAAAGGGGCGCGGACAAGCGGATCGCGCCCCTGCAGCTATGCAAGTAGCCTTACTTCTAGCACCCGGAGCAAGAAGCACAGCATTCTTCGGAAGAGCAGCAACCTGCGCTCGCTGCCCCTGGCACCCCGATAACTACAAGCATGATGACCGCCATCAAGAACATCACCTTTAATTTGCTCATGATTTGTCTCCTTTTTTCGTATTGGAAAGTGTTGTTGTGGACCCGCACGGAGAATCAGCGCAATGGTTTTCTTCTAAGTACGGAGAATGTGAGCTTGTAGCAAGATGTCTCTTCCTGCGTACCAGAGGGCTGGTACAAGGACCTCACCACTTGCAGCGAACCGATTTGTCGAATGAAGGGTCAAAGGTGCGAGTACGACAATGCAAGTGTCGCTGCGGAGCCCTGACGTTGGATCCTGCTTCTGAGTGAGCGTGGCGCCAAGCGGGCAGCAGGAAACGCCGCTGTGGTTATTCTGATGTGGACCATCGGACGAACTGCGACCCTAGTGGCAGCAAGGGGCACCGCCGCTTGCATTTGAACCGACCGTCTCTCGGGCGAATTGGAGACCACCGGAAATCTGGTTCTGTTCGCAGGCAGCAGCGGCGAGGGTCGGCTTGGCACAACCCAGAACGCATGCCAAAAAACCAAACCAGCACGAAAGTGTAATGGACACCACCGACCGTAAGTCCGGCAAGCTCACGTGAATCACTACCGGATTTTAGCAGGGTTGCGACGCAAGACCCAAGGTGAAAGGCGGCGGTTAGGCAAATCCGCGAGGCCGTGCTTGTTTTTTGGTCCAGGACACACCTGAACCTGGTGTCAGGTCACATTTTTGAATCAGGCACTATGCGCAGTGTTCGCAGTGAATTCTCCTTTGCAAACCGATTGGGGAAGCAACGTCGAGGAAGCGGAAATGGATTGTTCTCACCAGGTCAAGTGGGCATCTTGAAGAGGAAGTAGAGGCCGAGGAAGAAGAAGATGAGGTCGGGGGACCAGGCGGCGAGGATGGGAGGGAGCTGGCCGATGCCGCCCATGGCTTCCAGAAGAGCGGAAACGGCCCAGTAAGAAATGCCGATGCCGACGCCGAGGGCGATGCCGCCGATCGCACCACGACTGCCGACAAGAATGGCGAAAGGGATCGCGAGCATCATGCTGATGGGAGCGATGAGGGGGTAGGCGAGTTTCTTGTGCCACTGGACGGTAAGGGTGGAGATGTCGAAACCGGCGCGGTGCAATCCTTCGATATAGCGGCGGAGGTCGCGCCAACTCATTTGGAAAGCCTGGATGACTTCGCGATGGAAGTAGGAGGGCGGCTCGGTGAGTTCGGGAAGACTCTCGACCTTGAAGGGCTGGTAGCGGGTGATAGCACCTTCGCTGAAGTCGCGGATCCAGCCGGATTCGAGGACCCAGGCGCTTTCGGTATCGAGCCAACGAGCCCGCGTGGCGAAGACACGGCGTTTCATCTGGAAGGTGGCGGGGTCGAGCTCGACGACACTGAGACCGCCGAAGAGTTTTTCGTTGGGATCGAAGAGCTCGTAATTGTAGACCTTGAAATTTTCACCGAAAATCCAGCGTTGAGGGCGGGTGTAGGTCTGGGGAGGCTTGCCTTTAATCTGGTTGCGGAGCGCGTCCTGACGCTGATTGGCGTAGGGAAGGTAGACGTCGTCGAGAACGAGAAGGCTCGCAGCGAGCGCGATCCCGGTAAGGAGAAGAGGAACGGCGAGGCGATAGAGGCTGATGCCGCTGGCTTTGAAGGCGACGATTTCGTTGTTTTTGCTGAGGACGCCGAGGGTAACGAGAACGGCGACCAGAGCGCCGAGTGGAGAGAGTTGATAGACGAGATAGGGGATGAGGTAGCGGAAATAGTTGACGACAATGAGGAAAGGCACGTGGTGACGAGCAATGTCGTCGAGGAGTTCGAAGAAGGTGAAGATTTCGAAGAGGAAGATGAAGGCGGCCATGATGACGAGGAAGTAGTAGGAGAAACGGCGGAGCAGGTAGAGGTCGATGATCGAAGGGAAGCTCGAGGAGGATTCGGAAACAGCGGGGAGACTCCCGTTGGGACCGTTGGGAGGGCTGGGTGTGCGGGAGACGGAAGAGAGGGACCTGACTTTGATGCGCTGACGGCGAAGCAGGCGCCAGAAAGCGGCAAGACGGGCAACGGCGGTGATGGGAACACTTTCGCTGCGGTAGCGTTCCATGCGCGGGAGCAGAGCGAGGCCGGTAAGAGCGAGGACGATGTTGGCAGCCCACATCCCAGTGGCGGGAGAGACAACGCCCTGGCGCGCGAGGCCGGCGCCGATGATGAAGAGAAGATAGTAAGCGGCGATGATGATGACGGAGAGGAGTGTGCCGGCGGCGCGTCCTCCGCGACGAGGCTGAGCGCCGAGAGGGACGGCGATGAGAGCAAAGACGAGGCAGGCGACGGGAAAAGCAAAACGCTGGTGAAGTTCGACACGGGCCTCGCGCCAATTTTTGGAGCGTTCGTGGAGGAGATCGGAGAAGGTGCGCTCGGGATTGCTGAGAACGCGCTCGGCGGCGGTACCCGTGGCGGTGACTTCGACGGGCCAGTCGGTGCGTTGAAAAATGGTGACGGAGTAGTGGTCCGGGTCGGCGCGCGAGTATTCATGAGTAGAGCCGCCGTTGAGGTGGAGCTCCAGCTTGCCCTCGTTGGGGTCAGCAATTACAATGGCACTTTCCGCGAGAGTAATTTGCGAGCCGCTTTCAGCGCCGGCTTGAGCGAGAAAGACGCCGTTCCAGCGCGTGCCACTGGGCGAGACATCGTTAATGTAGAGGACCATGTGGGGAAAGCGCTCGTCGAAAACGCGTGGCTGCACCTGAAATGAAATCTGGGAAGTGAGCAGGGCGGCTTCAATCGTACGGAAAGCGCGGAGACTGAAAGGGGCCAGCCAGAGGGTCATCAAGAGAGTCAGAACCGCACCGAGCAAGGCGAAAATCCCGACCGGAAAAAGAATGCGCTTGCGGCTGATGCCGAGAGCGGTGAGAGCGATGATTTCGCTGTCCATAGACATGCGGCCGAGGCCGAGCAGGACACCGATGAGCACCGCCATGGGGATGGTGAAAACGAGAATGCCGGGGATGATGTAGAGAAAGAGGTTTACGATCTGAAGGCCGGAGCCAGAGTGACGAACGAAAAGCTCCATGAGGCGAACCAGCTTGGGAACGAAAAGGACGAAGGTGAAGATGATCAGGCCGAGGAAGGCGTGGCGGACGACTTCACGGACGATGTAACGATCGAGGATGCGCATGTCGCGAAGGGTGAGTGTAACATGGGGGAAAGAGTGATGACCTCAGCGGAGTAGAAGGTAATCAGATATAAGCAAGTGGAACCTCAGAATGCTTTTCGCTCAACATCGCCCGATTCCGGATTTTGCTGTTCTGAAATGTGACGACCGATCAGATGCGATTGGTGGCGAGCGAAGGTGAAGCCTTGAGAGAAAGAGCTGCTGCGGAGATCAGTCACTGATGAACCGGATACATCTGGCGGTGCTATGGCACATGCATCAGCCGCAGTATAGGGATCCGGAGACGGGAACGTACGTGCTGCCGTGGACGAGGCTGCACGGAACGAAAGACTATTGGGGGATGGTGAAGCTGTTCGAGGAGTTTCCGAAGTTTCATGCGACGTTCAACATGGTACCGTCGTTATGCATGCAGCTCGAGGAGTATGCGAGCGGGAAGTTCAACGATCCGTGGTTCACGTTGGCGTTCAAAAACGCGAACGAACTGACGAGGGAAGACAAGACGGAGATTCTGGCGCGGGCGTTCCAGGTGAATCATGAAAGGCTGATGTCGAGGTGGCCGAGATTTGTGGAGTTGTATGAATGGTCGCGTCCGGCGGGAGGAGCGCAGGCGCTGATCACGTTCACGTCGAGAGACTGGCGGGATTTGCAGTTGCTGTCGCAACTAGCGTGGATGGACGAAGAGTGGTTCACGAAGGAAGAGGTGGTGAGCCGGCTGGCGAACCGCGGCAAAGACTTCACGGAGAAAGACAAGGCGGAGTTGAAAGCGAAGCAGTTGGAACTGGTCGGGTTGGTGCTGCCGACGTGTCGGGAAGCGGCGGCGCGGGGACAGATAGAGATCAGTACGACGCCGTTTTGTCACCCGATTTTGCCGCTGCTGTGCGATTCGGATATTGCTCGGGTGGCGAATCCGGGAACGCCGCTGCCGCGCAGGGCGTTTCGAAGGCCCGAGGACGCACGAGAGCAGTTGCGAAGAGCGAAGGAGTACCACGAGCGGGTGTTCGGAGCGAAACCGGTAGGACTGTGGCCCTCAGAAGGATCGGTTTCGGACCAAGCGATGACGATCGCTGCGGAAGAGGGATTTCAATGGTTTGGAACGGATGAGGGAGTGCTCGGACGGACCTTGAATGTGGGATTTTTCCGGGATTCAAGCGGGATCGCGGCGAATGCGGACCGCTTGTACGAACCCTGGAGATTGCAGTTTGCGACGACGGGAATTACGGGATTGTTCCGGGACCACCATTTATCGGACTTGATCGGCTTTGTGTATAGCCGCATGGAGAGCGGGGCGGCTGCGGCGGATTTGCACGCGAGATTACGACATATCGGGGATGCGGTGCGGGTGGACCACCCGTTGACGGTGTGCCTGTTTCTGGACGGCGAGAACGCTTGGGAATATTACCCGGGAAATGGAAGGCAATTTTTGCGGGAGTTTTACCGGCGAATCAGCGACGACGGGGATTTTCGCGCGTTGACGGCGAGCGAAACGATTGCGGCGGCGGGGAATATACCGACAACACCAGGAATCTTTCCGGCTTCGTGGATCAACGCGAATTTTGACGTGTGGATCGGGCACCAGGAGGACGTGACGGCCTGGGATTTGTTGTGGGACGCGCGGGAGGCGTACGCGCGTGCGTCGGAGGCGCTTGCGAAGAAACGGCCGAACGCACCGAGCGCGGAGGGTTTGGCGGAGGCACAGGAGTCGTTGATGGCGGCGGAGGGCAGCGACTGGTGCTGGTGGTACGGGCCAGAACACAGCACGGCGAACGACCAGGAGTTTGATGCGCTGTATCGCAAGCATTTGACCGGGGTGTATCTGGCACTGGGGCAGGTGGCGCCGGAGGAGTTGGCGAAACCGATCAAGAGAAAGCCAGAGCGCGCCTACCAACTTCCGCCGTCGACAAACTTGAAGATCAAGGTCGATGGAGTGGATTCAAGTTATTTCGAATGGCTGGGAGCGGGAGTGTACTCGCCGGAACGGCGCGGCGGGTCGATGCACGGGCGGGTTTATTACCTGCGGGAGTTGCGCTATGGATTCGAGGAAGAGCGGTTTGTAGTGAGAGTGGATTGCTTTCAGGAGAGCCTGGCGGAGCTGGAGGACCCGGAGTTCCGGATTATCTTGGGAGGAACGGAGGAGTTGACGCTAGTGGTGAACCTGGAGCGCGGTCGAATGAAGGAGTTTGCGGTGGAGAAGAGCCGTGTGTGCTTGCTGGAGCCGAGGCTGCTGGCGGCGGCCGCGTTCAAGAGGACGCTTGAGGTGGCGGTGCACAAGGGCGCGCTGGAGCTAAAGGGACTAAACCGGTTCCGGCTGGGCGTAGCGCTGTGGCACGGAGGATTGCCGATTGACGTGCTACCGGCGGAAGGATACTTGGAGGTGCTGCTGGGCGAAGAGAATTCGGCGTGGGCAGTGGAGTAGAGAAGTGCCCTGTGGCACGTGGCTGAAGTCCTTCCGGTGCGAACGCGCGGTTGCTTCAGTTGAACGGAATTCAAGATGCAGAGAGGTTGCAACGAGCCCCCGCTCGGAGTCGGCGGAGGGGTGGGGGATTGCTCACACCTGTACGTACGTACTATGGAAGAGGCAGAAACAGGCCTGAAAAAATAATGAAGATGCGTAGGACCCTGCGGAGGGTGAAGCCGGTCCTCTGACGGCAGCGGGAATGTGCCCCAAGAGGCCGGAGAGAGGGTCGAAAAAAGGTGTCCACTGTAACAAACACGGTCGCGAACGCAGGTGAAACCCGCAGCAAAGAAAGCAGTACGGCGGCGAGGCCGAACCCGACAGCGGTCGAAATTCCAGTGAATGCCTCGGGAACGCGGCCGAAGAGTGGCGGCACCGAGCGCGAACTCTTCTCCGAAGATACCGAGACAGTCTTGACCTTCGAGGACGGAGCCGTTATCCGGCTGCTGGCAACGGTCACGCCCGGTCAATTAATTTTTTTGACAAACCTAGTGACGAATCAGGAAGTTGTGTGCGAGGTGTTGCGGAAACGGCTGCTGAGACCGGCGGGCTGCTACGTGGAATTGCGGTTTACCGAGCGGAAAAAGGGGTTCTGGGACCTACCAGCGGGAGTTGCGGCGCAACCGGCGGCAAAGGGACCGCAGGCAGTAGATCCGTCCGACAAATCACTGGAGTCGCTCGTCGCAGAAGTGCAGGAACTTCTGGCAAAGAAGCCCGCGTCCGAGCTGACCAATTCGGTAGGGGGAGTCGGACTGGACGGTCTCGAGAACACCGATCCGGAAGCAGCAAGCGCGAACCGCGCTGCAGCTGAGACGACAGCGGCGGATCAGGAGGAAGGGAAAGCCGCGCGAGTCGAGGGAGACGACGCGTCGGAGGATTTGCTGCCGAAGCCTGAGCTGGATTTTTCGCAACTGCCGACCGTGCCGACGGCGAGGAAGCATGATTCGAGCCTGTTGCATAAGCCGATTCCGGTCGTTGGGGCGACGACGCGGAAGCTGGCGTGGGCGTTGCTGGCGGTGGTTTTGCTGGGGGTGGGAGCGCGGTACGGCCACTGGATCGACTTTCTATCGCGATCAAAGGGGGAGACGCTGCAGTCGAGGGGGCAAGGGGAGAGTATGACGCCAGCACGGTCTACGCAGGCTGGGCTGAAAGATACGGCAACGCAGAGCGAAGGGGCGGAAACGTCAGGGGCGACAAGGAATGGGACCGCGGCGGCAACGCCGGCGGCCGGTGGAACGACGGAAGGATCAGCAGCGGCAGCGGAGAAAGAGCGCTCAGAAAACGCGGGATCCCAGAATGCCGAGCAGCCGGCAGGGCGAATGAGCGAATCGCCACTCGAGGCCGCCAAGGGGGCGAACGCCGAGGGGGCACGCAGGGGGAAGTCTAAGACGAGCGCAACGGTGCAGGCGAAAGTTCCGAAGGACGCGGACATCACGGGTGAGGGTTCGCTCCTGCCGGCGAAATTGTTGAAGTCGGTGAATCCGGTGTATCCGCCGGACGCGATGCGGAACTTTATCACTGGAGACGTGAAGGCCGAAGTGGAGGTAGGGCCGACGGGGCAGGCTGGCGAGGTGAAAGTGCTTTCGGGGCCAACGTCGCTCCGGGAGGCGGCGGTGGACGCGCTAAGAAGGTATGAGTTTTCGCCAGCGACGCGCAGCGGGAAGGCCGTGGCGTCGAAGGTAATTGTGACGGTGAAATTCTGGTTTAACCCGTAGGAAACAGAAGAGATGGCTCAGGAGTGAAGCTTACCCTGCGTAGGGTTGAGCTCGCTCAGGACGGGCACGATACTCCCTTAGCCCGGGAAATCTGGTCGGAATCGTAAGCAAAGATAGGAATGTCTGAGCAAATTGGGTAAATGGACTTTATAAGTTTAGAAAACCGCGCGTGCCCTTAACAACTGAAGGCGCGGGTTCCTGTCACCGCCGAAGGATCTCAACTTGCACCTACCCAACTTCGGGTTGAGATCCTTCGGACCGCGGAATGCGGATCTGGTAGAAGCAATCCACATTTCCATTCTCTAAAGATTAGCGAGGCGTCGAGGTGCGGCCTGCGGAGCGACAAGGCTCAGCAGTTGAGATCCTCGCAAAGACAAAAACGCGTCGCCTGCCTACCGCAGGCAGGGGTGACAGCTGTTGTTCTCAGGCCGAGGGGTGCTTAGATCCCTCCGTCGGGGCAGATGAAAACTCGTCGACAAGGAGAGAAAGGAGAGGTTGAGTTGGCGAAAAATTAAACGCAGGCGGTTTTTGCGTTGGACCATTCGAGCTGGACCGTATAGGCGCCAACCTGTTTTGTCTTCCAAGCGCAGATGTCGCCGATCTCGCCGTTGACGTCGTCGTACCAGCCTTGTCCGGGGATCGGGTCAGTGATGGCTTCACAGAGTTCGTGGGACGAGGTTGAGGTGAGGGCCGTGAGGGTTTGCAGCGTACCGAGGCAGCCGGGGCAACCAGGGTAAGGCATGACGGCGTAGAAGATAGTTCCAGTGGGGGTGGCTTCGTGATAGCCGCAGAAATCCTTGCAGGAAGACAGGGCGCTCGTTTGTTTCACCCTAGTGCCGGGCGGGAGATAGAGGAAGTAGAGAGTGTTAGGGCTGGGGGCGGGAAGAACACCGGCGCTGAGCTCGGAATGGATAAATTTCTGAATCGCGGCATCGGTGACCGATTTACCCGGGTTGTGCGAGGTGAGCGTGGTGGTGCCGATGCGCTTGCCGTGACCAATGGGTTTGCCGGGGACGCCGTATTCGGCGAGTTGGTCGATGAGGGAACTCGTAAGGATGAAATCGAAGAAAGAGTTGACCTCGCCGGGGAGGATGTCGTTCGCCGGTTCCTGCCAGGCTTTGCCCCAGAAAACAGTGAACACCTCGACGCTTGTCAGTAGCGGGCCATTGCGGTAGGTGAGATGAGGGGCGGGTGCGGAGGCGTCGCGGGCGAAGG
>Ga0306921_10002589_pt1 | contig 18133 bp, 12 predicted proteins | sample sta12Cox44000080_FD_203760 | JGI IMG/M metagenome (GOLD analysis project Ga0306921, IMG submission 203760) | Lab enrichment of tropical soil microbial communities from Luquillo Experimental Forest, Puerto Rico - statoxic.12C.oxic.44.000.080 (v2)... | ecosystem: Environmental > Terrestrial >... | reverse complement strand
CTTATGGCGAACTGTGACATAGATCACATGGATTACAGCATTCGGAGGCCCCTTTAACGCCACTTGCAGCCCAATTTCGATCGTCCCCGATCTTCTCGATCTCCCTGACAGTCAAGCACGTGGTGCCGCGCTCGCGTCACACCTTCACACCAGCGGGAGGGACTTGCCAACCGCCCGATCCCCAAATGCACCAGGTTGGCCGGGGGGGCTTCGGCATGTTTGTCGCGTGGAACCAGGGGCAGGTGTGCATGATCTCGTCCATATCCTTCTCTTGCGTGTCCACGTGTCGGTCGAGGTGGATGATCCCGACCTTGCCGTCCATGCACTACACCAGACCGCGAGCGCAGGGATAGCCGAGATCTGGTCGTGGGCCTAGGTGATGTTGGCCGGACAGGAGATGTCCCCCACATCCCACATCTTGAGCGTCTCGCCAAGATCGATCGCATACTGGTAGCTGTTTTTTGGGAGAGCGTGGAGATGCACCGAATCCCTGCGGCCGGAACCGAGTCCCAGTGCGGAAGGTGCAACAACATGGCACTTCCGGCAATCATCGCTATCGACAAACTCGATAAGGGAGCGTTTTTAAGCTGGATGTCGCGAGCCGGATTACACGATCGCCGCCTTCAGCGCGAATGCAACTGTTTCTGAAGATCGAGCAGGGGCTGCTGGCTTATGTGGATGAAGCCCTCACGCGGCCGGTCGACGTCGACTATGATCGCCAGCACCAACGTTATCGCTAGCGACAGCATGCAGATCGAGAAGGGCTGCCTGAGTCCCGACAGACCGAAGGTGTAACCCACGACCATGACCGCCAGCAGACCGACGACCGCGATGGCGTAGATGACGGCTGCCGGTACCTGGTCCTGAAACGCCATAAGACGTGCCGCGTCCAATTGGATCACTTCCTTCAGCGACTGCAACAACAATCCCGATGGCACGGGGTTGGGATCTTTCTGGCTGTAGGCGACTGCCCGGCGCCAGAAGCTTTCCTGCAGGCGGCCCGATTCTTCCCGCGCGGCGGTGATCTGTTCGTAACCACGCCCATCTTCCCCACCGATGCGGACGTTCGTGTATGCACGCAAGAGATCAGCTATCTCCCTGCCTTCCTCGAGGGGAAGCAACTGGGTGAGCAAGTGGGCCGCCCCGATCGCCTGCGCTTCTTCAAGTACAAGGTGCTTTCTTATTTCGAAGCGCGTCAACGCCATCGACATGGTGAACCCGAGCAGCAGCCCCAGCACCCCGAGAATACCGGCCTCGACGGTCAAGTGCTGTGATTTCGTGTCTTTCGCCTGGTTGCCCGACTTCCGCCCGACACGAAATCCCGCCTCGCTCGCGACTACCATCAGCGCGAAGCACACGAGACCGAGGACGAACTCATTTGCTTCGTATACGGTCTCCATTCATCTTCACCTCACCTCTGATATGTTGTCCGTGAGAATACACTGAAGGGCGAGCACAATCGCAGTGGACTCTTCAGGCTAATACGGGCAAGGGCGCGAAAGTCTGATGGCGGAAGCACCCAATGACTTGACGCGTTGGTAAGGAAAAAGGGCTGAAAATATGCGCTAACTACCATGAGCTTGGGCGGCCGAGGCCGGGCAGTGCGACAGCACCAATTGAATGTCTCCGGGATTCGTGTTCATGTACGAGCGAAAGCGATCGATGGCTTTCTGCCCGCCGATTTGATAGGCTCTCTTCATCTGACGGCTCGCCTTGATTGGGAATTTGCCCAGAACCGATCACAGGTTCTGGGCGGAGAGCCGTCGCCCTCAAACTCAGTTTTCAACAAAAAACTGGACATCCCCTGAGGCGAATCTAAAACAGCAGTGTTCCGTTCTTCATCGCGAACTGATGATGCGCTTTGAGGGGGTGATTGAATGGCTTGATCGCTTTTTGTAGCAAAGACAAAACAGCTCCTATCTAAAAACACCTCCGGTTTGTCTTAGCGCACACACCCAGACTAAGACCGCCGCTGTTTGGACGTCCTTACTCATTTGTTCCCCAAACAGGAAGTTGACGCCCGCCGCATAACGGAAATTGTTCCTGTTGGCCGTTTCTCAGCTAACGAAGCTCGTCGGATGCACCAGGTAGTCGTCGGCCTCAATCGGGCGTAAGGCGATATGCTTGCTGACCTTGATGTCCAAACCACCCCGCCAAGCATGAGAGATCTGATCCAGTCCAACATAGGTAGGCATTGATACAGCGGAGGTACGAGTTAACGCTGATAGCAGAGACACCCCTCTCCCGAAGGGCCACGATCCTCTGGTTGATAGCTGCTCTAGAATCGAGAGCCCCTTCAAAGGCTCTGAAGGACTGCTCGTACCATGCTATGGTTTTGGGAGTGACATTTTTCAGGTGCCGACGCTCTTGGACGAACTCAGAGCAGACGGTAGATTTTGGTTCCCCGAAGGGGAAGCCATTGAAAACATGGGCGGTTAGCTCAGCCGGTTAGAGCGCCTGCCTTACAAGCACTCCGGCCGTGTCCAAAGCTTCTCTGGTTTTTTCTCCACTTTCAAGGTTTTCAACAACTTGGGGAATCTGCTTTTTCACTCGAAGACAACCCAAGCCCGTCGAACACGAAGGGTTTTGTCACGGTTTTGCCACGGTCCGCACTACCTTGCTATTGAGGTCTGTTCTGACCACCCCGGTGTGGAGCGCACCGCGTAAGGTCCGATAACTCGCCGGTCTGCGATGGCCCTTCTCCCCGGGGCGACTAGGGCTCAAAAGTGGTCGCCACGCTGGCTAAGGCGTGGCTAAGCCGGGCTTAGCCGGACGCGTTGGAGAGCCTCTTCGCGAGTTGTCGTTTCCGGTCCTTCCAGGTGCAAGCAAGTTGCCCCAGCCTGGTGCTGTCGATCAACTTCCACCGCCAACCGACTTAGAAGCGAGCTCATGTGGCAAAAGGACGTGCTGGCGGAGGTGGTTTCTTACGCCGCGCGCCACGGCGTGAGAATGGGGGTACACGCATGGGCGATCGCGCCGTGCGCACGCTGCTCGACGTCTACGAGCACGTGTTCAAGGAAGTGCCAAGCCTGCCCAAGGTGCTCGAACACGGTGGCCTCTCTCCGGCTAGGAGCGGGCCCGCGCGATCAAGATGGGAATTCCGGTCACCGTGCAGCATCCACTCCTGCACGATCTCGCGTTCGGGTTGATCCAGGGCTGGGGACGATCGTGACGACTGACATTTCCAGGCACATGTCGGTGGTGCGTCAGAAAATGCCGACGTGGACCGATAAAATAGAATGTCGTTTCTTTGTTGGGGAGGCAGAAGAGTCGTACCGCGCCGACCTCGAAGGGCTCAGAAAAGTCCAGCGGCGGCCGAGTCGCCTATCGGAACTTTAAGCGGGACGATTTTGACACTGAAGTTGCAACCGACTGCGTCATCATCAACGCCAACCCCCAACGAGTCGCCGACATGCCTGCGCGTCACATGTTCCTGCGGGTGCCGATCCAGAACGAGGAGTACTGGATTGTCGTCGAGGACAAGGCCGCCGATAGATTCACGGACCGGTTTAACAAGCTCCGGGAAGAGGGCCGGACCATGGAATCCGCTGCTGCAAGTGCCGCATAGGCTGATTCCCGGTGGTTAACAGCCCTTCCCGCGAAAAAATCCGCCGACGCTCACCGGGGAAACGGCCAATTCGGAAAAGTGCCCCCAAAATCTCTCTCCGCTTGGCAACCCAAGTAGTGAATTCCGGCCGTGGCCTCAGGCCAAGGTGGATTCCGTCGACCGGAACGGTGTGTCCGACGACGCAAGGCGTGGCAATTGCCGCGACCGCTGAAGCATCGGAGGACCAGCGGAGGGACAATTCGTTGTACAGACTGGTGTCCGGGGCCAAACTGAACTCGGGCTTTTACAGCGCCAGTCAGGCGGAACGGCCTGATCAATAGCCCCGTTCGGCTATCCATGTTTAGTCTCTCGACAGAATCCAATTTTCATCCTTCGTTGTCGGCCCGTAAGGCTGGTGACCAACTGCAACGAGGAGGCTTACAAACGAGGGGCCCAATTTGGGCTTCCTTAACAAAAGTACAAGCGAATCTGATGAAATGTACTGATCCGGCCGCACGGCCTGGAAATGAACATGGCGCGCATTGGAAACGCTTGGCACATTCCGCGTAACGCCGAGCCTCCGGGGGCTGCGAGCATGCGGCTGCCCATCGACGATATTCTTGCCGGTACGGAAGTCAGGCTAATCAGCGGCAACCAGTTCCAGGGCGGCGGCGCTGCGGGCAACCAAACGCAAGCAGCAAGCGCGCTGCTTTTCAAGAAATCCGGCGACACTTCATGGAACCCGCTTCCGGTTGCTTTAGCGGAAGCCATTGGCAATAACAAGTATTTCTCGGCAATCCTTCCTGCGAATACCTTCCACGGGGGCGACGTGGTGCAGTATTACTTCAAGATCGCTTACAGCGACCGTGACACCACGTTCGTTCACGGCAGCGACGGGCGCTCGTCCGCGACGGGAGATGAAGCCAAGGCGCAGGCGGATCCTTTCACCTTCGGCGTTGCGTTCCTGCCAGTCCCAACCGGGAATTTTTTGTCCGTGGACTCCGGCGCGGTGCAAGCTCGAATTTATGCCGATTCGGGGCATATCCAAGCGGCGGGACCAGATTTGGCAGGCGCTGCGCACGCCAACGTGACCACAATTGCTCCGCCAGCTGCGACCGTAGCCGACCGTACGTTCCGGATCGGACGAGTTATTTCGTCAAATCCGGTGCCTAATGGGCTGGAGGTGAAACAGGCGTTCGGCTTGACCCAAATAAAGGCGCGGCTGAGTTTTGCCGCCGAGGGCGTGCTGCGCTATGAGGTGCTCGATTGGGGCGGTCCCCTGCCCTCGGTGTCTACGATCAGCGCGCCCTCGGACGGCACTGAACACTTTTATGGGTTCGGCGAGAAATACAACGGCCTCGATCAGTCGGGGCGGACGGTTGATATTTTGACTTTCGACAATCCGGCCAACAAGGGCGATCGATCGTATAAGGTCGCGCCGTGGTTCGTGAGCACTCGCGGTTATGGCTTTCATCTCGACTCCACGGCCCAAAGCACATTCGATATGCGAAAGTCGAAGGCGGAGCGATGGGTGGTGACGAACCGTCTGCGGTCTCTGCGCTTCCACTTAGTGTGTGGTCCTAAGCTGACCGACGTCATCAGCCGCTACACCGGCCTAACGGGACGGCCGCCTTTACCGCCACCGTGGGCTTTCGGTCCGTGGATTTCCTCTGATATCTGGCGGAACGGCGGCGAGGTGCGCTATGCGGCCTCGAAATTTAAAGAGCGCGGGATCGCCGTTTCGGCGTTCGTGTTCGATTCACCCTGGGAGGTGGCCTACAACGATTTCACGTTCAACCAGACACAGTTTGCCCAGGCCGGACAGTTTGAAGGCGAGCAGTTCGAGGGATTTCAGAGTGTTTCCGAGATGATGACGTTCCTTCGCGATCACGGCCTCAAGGCGATCTGCTGGATGGCGCCGTTTGTCAACGTCACCTCGGACAACGAAGAGGTGGCCGGGCAGAACCTGGGGAAGGCGAGAAATTACAAGGAAGGCGCAACCCGCAATTTCTTTGTGCGCTCATCGCCCAACGGCCCGCCACTAGTCGTGAAGTGGTGGAAAGGTAGGGGCAGTCCCATCGATTTCACCAAGCCTGAAGCGCGGGACTGGCTTTCCGGGCAGTTGCGCAACCTAATCGCGTCGAGCCAAGTAGCGACGAAGACCGGAACCGAGCCTGCAATCGGCGGCTTTAAGCCGGATGACGGCGAGTCGGGCAACGGTCCCAATACATACATCCCGCCGACGGCCGTCTACGCGGACGGCCACACCGGTCGCGACTTCGTGAACGGCTACTGTGTGGAGTATCTCCGGACTGTGTACAGCGTCGTGAGAGCCGCCGGGTTGATTTTCGCTCGCAGCGGGTCGACAGGCAGCCAGGCGTCCCCGGGCTGCTGGGCGGGCGATAACGAGCCCAACTTCGGAGCGGAGAACGGTCTGCCGAGCGTGATCATTGCCGGATTATCAGCAGCCATGAGTGGGTTTTCGATCTGGGGACATGACGTGGGCGCTTATCAAAATTCCAACTTCTCTCCAGTGTCGCCGAGTGACCTGTTTATGCGCTGGGCGCAGTTTGGATGTTTCTCGCCGATCATGCAGATGCACCGGCAAGTAAGCAATACGAATCTGCGACAGTATCCTTGGGGGTACCCGGAACCAGGAGAGACAACAGACAGTAATCGCGCTCTGGCGAATTATCAGTTCTACACGAGACTGCACACGCGGCTGTTCCCGTATCTATATACGTACGCCAAACAGTCGGCAGACACAGGAATACCAATTATTCTACCCCTGGTGTTGATGCACCAGGACGATGTGAAAAGTTTTGATATCGAACAGTCGTATTACTTCGGGCGCGACCTATTGGTGGCGCCGATCATCGAGCCGCAGGTTACGCAGCGAACGGTATATCTTCCTGAGGGAAACTGGCTCGACTTCTGGACAAATGAGGCACACGCGGGCAAGCAGGAGATCACCTGGAGCAATCCGGCTCAGCCGGGCGTACCAGGATCTAAGATTCCGGTGTTCGTGCGGCGCGGCGCGATTCTGCCGCTGATCCTGGGAGAAGACACTGCATCCCTGTGCGATACCAACTATGTCAACAATCCGGCGGTGAAGACGTTTGAGGGCGGGCTGGAGATCCGCATCTACCCCGAAGGCGCTTCTCAACTCATTCTTTACGATGGCAGTGAGATTCACAGTGACACAGCTCCGAACGCAAGCGTAACGTTTACGGCAGTCAAGGCACAACCAATTTTGCTGCGCATATTGGCGGCGCGCCCCGCGAGTGTACAGCGGAACGCGGCGCCCCTTCCGGAAATCGGCGGCCAAGCTGCGTTCGACGCGGCGGGCGCGGCGTGGCGTTTCGATTCAGCCACGGGATTTGTCTTGGTGAAGTTTGCTCACGGCGGCGGCGAAACCAAAATCAGCTTGTGACTAATGGGCGGCTGAACATCCGGCCCACGATATACGAAGTCCTTGGAGGTTAAAATGCCGGCTAGCGTTCTGACGCAACACAACGATAATGCCCGCACTGGAGCCAATCTCGCCGAGACCATTCTCAATACTTCCAATGTCAACGTCGACGAATTCGGCAAGCTGTTTTCCCACGCCGTGGAGGGGCAAATCTATGCGCAACCGTTATACGTCCCGTTCGTCAACGTTCCCGGCAAGGGCGTTCACAACTTGGTCATCGTGGCGACGATGGAGAACTGGGTATACGCCTTTGATGCCGACAACAACACGGGCGCCAACGCACAGTTCCTCTGGGCAAGGCAGATTCAACCGAACCCGGTACCGGCGCACGTTTTTCGGCCTACTTATAACGACGTCGTGGGCGACATTGGCATCCTGAGCACGCCGGTGATTGATGCAACGATCGGCACCTCCGCTGCGAATCCCAGCACAGGAACGATATACCTAGTGCTGGCCACCTGGGATCCGGCGCAATTTCAAAATCTGAAGGACCAGGTGTTTCAGCAACTGCTGTACGCAATCAAGCTGGAGGACGGCAGCTTGAGACCCGCATCTGCCGGACAGTCAAACCCTGTCGCAATCCACGGTCAAGCACGGGGAGTAGGTTACGCCAAGGCGGTCGCCACCCAGCTGCCGGTAGACACCAGCGGCGGATCCGCCCGGTTGACGCAAACCGTGAACAATAAACAAATCACGCTTACCGACGCCACGGGCGGCCAGGTGAATTTTATCCCGATGCAGCAGATGCAGAGGCCGGGGCTACTGCTGCACCACGGCGTGCTTTACATAGCGTTCGGCTCGCATGGGGACTTCGACCCGTACCACGGCTGGGTCTTTGCCTACGACGCGAAAACCTTTCAGCAGAAAGGCGTCTTTTGCGGGGCGCCCAACGGCGGGAGGACCGGTATCTGGCAGGCAGGCGAGGGACTGGTCGCCGACGGTACGGGGGCGATCTATATTGGCACCGGCAACGGCGATTCCAAGACCGAGCCGGGCGGCGATCCGGATCTCGGCGAGAGCTTTGTCCGGTTGCAGTTGCAGGGGGGCGGCCTGAATCAGACCGGCTTCGTCACCGTCATCAAGAACTCGGCGAATCCACTCGAAGATGAGGATCTCGGTGCGGCTTCGCCGACACTTCTGCCGGACGGACTTCTAATCGGCGGTGGCAAGGACGGCAACTTCTATCTGCTCGATCCGGCACAGCTCAATACGAACGGAAACGCGGCGGCCATTGTGCAGAAGTTTTTGGCGTCGCGCGGACCCGGCAGCCGAGCCGAGTTTCCTCAAAGCACGCACCACATTCACGGCTCGCCGGTAGTCTATGACAGCCCTGAGCACGGGGTGCTGGTTTATGTGTGGGGTGAGAATGACGTACTCCGCGCCTACCATTATGATCCGGCGGCGCACAACTTTCCCGGACAGCCCAACCAGAAAGATCAACCCGGAACTCCCATAGGGCGAGGGGCGATTTTCGCTTCTAATGATGATCCCGACAGAGCCGGAATGCCGGGAGGAGTGCTCTCGGTCTCCGCCGATGGCCAGACTCCTGGGACCGCGATCCTGTGGGCGTCCTTTCCACCATTTCTCAACGGAAACCTTCAGGTAGTGGACGGAGAGCTGATAGCGTACAATGCGTCGCAGTTCGACGCTCAAGGAAGGATGGTCGCTCTCTGGCGCAGCCACCAAAATCCGCAGCGAGACGATTACGGCAAGTTGGCGAAATTCTGCTGTCCGACGATTGCGAACGGTAAGGTCTACCAGGCTACATTCAGCAACAAGCTCAACGTGTACGGTCTCCTGGCCGCGCATGACGGCGGATACAACTTCGCGTTTGGAGGCCGCACCGGACTCACACTCAACGGCAGTGCGCGCGCCGATGGCGGACCTATCCGGCTAGCCGGGCATCATCTGTTTCAAGCAGGCAGCATCTTTAGCAGCAACGTTGTGGATGTGCGCCGCTTTCACACCAGGTTTCGTTTCCGCCTGAACTTCGCGGTAGCCGACGGCATGGCCTTCGTGATCGAGGGCGAGGGCCCACACGCTCTTGGCGGGCCAGGCGGAGGGCTGGGTTACGGACCCGACCCCAACGACCCGCTGGACCCCGGGTTCAAAATCACCAAGAGCATCGCGGTCAAGTTCGATTTATTTGACAATCAAACCGCGCAGGCGCGAAGCCTCACCGGGCTTTACCAGGATGGCAATTCGCCCTCCGGCGGGCCGGATACAGCCCTGGAACCAGATCTCAACCTTCATTCCGGACATGCCTTCCAGGTCAACATGAGCTACGACGGTGCCACCTTAAAGGTCCGGATTCTAGACGAGCAAATCGGGGCAAGCGCGGCGCAGCATTACGCCGTGGACATTCCTTCCATCACCGGCGCTTCCGCTCACGTCGGTTTTACAGCAGCCACCGGAGGATTCACGGCCGAGCACGATATCCTGAGCTGGCAGTTCACATCGTCCTGAGAGGCAGCTTAGTCAGCTTCACCCGTGATGCGATTTACCGAAGGCCTAGCAGCCCGCATCTGAATATTCGATGAACACATGCCTTCGCACGCGATTAGTGAAATCAATTGGGTGTGGCTACTTTAGAGCGACGCCCAAGTATACATAAAACCAATAAGTTAGGATCGCTCGACCCAGCTTCGACGATCGCTTAGGCCGGGGATATCAGAATAACCCGGGTTTTAGGTCTCAATTCTTGCTCTTGGACTCTGGCAGTTTCGCCTGATGACGCAGGATGGTTTTGGAGAGTGTGTCGAGGCGTTTCAGCAGGGTTTTCAACTTGCGGTATTGCTGTGCTGCGGCTCTGTACAGCGGAGCCGCTTGTGGTGAGAGCTTGACATTGACGGTTTTGCGGTTGGCCTTGTAGGTAAGCTCGAAGTAGGGACCGTGGCGCTTGGTGGCGTCGGAGGCACAAGCGCACTGAGCCTTGCCGCACTTCATCATCCGTTTCAGCACGGTACCTTTGCAGAAGCACTCGATCTGTTCCAGGCCCCGCCTGAGTTCCAGAAATCGCTGCATGTGGCGTTTCAGAGCGGCAGTCGGCGCGACGGGGCGACTTCCACTTTTGGAAACAAAAACACGTGACATTGTTCTTACGGTGATATTACCGTAAGAACTATGACATTCGCAACTGTTTATTCTGCTGACGCTACACCTGCGTTAATGGAGTTCTCTCTGCTGGAGTCTTGGCTGGCATCCCCCAGCGCCCTCCAACTCCCGCTCCACCAGATCGAGGTCCAGCAGCAGGCTAAAGGCCGGGAGGTCCAACGCCTACTCCTCCAAGCCCACTTCGAGCATCGCGGCAATGGCGATGTGGGACCCGCGGTGCACCTGGAACAGCCAGACGGTGGGGTGCTCTACTCTCACCGCCGTCTGAGCAGCAGATCCTTGACCACCGTCTTTGGAGCCGTGGAGCTCCTGCGAATGGGTTATTCCCGGCCCGGCGCACCGAGCATCTTTCCGCTGGACAGGGCGTTGGCCTTGCCGGCGCGCTCCTTCTCCTATGAACTCCAGCGGCGCCTGGTCAAGGCCGCCGTGCAGAACCCGTTTCTGGAATCGGTTCAGACCATCGCCGAGTTGACCGGCGTTTCCGTCTCCAAACGCAGCCTGGAAGAGATCCTACCGGACGCGGCTCGGGACTTTGACGCTTTTTACCAACAGCGCTCTATGGCCACTGCCGCCGGCTCGGTGCTCGTGGCGGCTGTCGACGGCAAGGGTATTCCCATGGTCAAGCCTCGCGGCGCACAATCCAAAGCACGGCTGACCAAAGGCCAGAAGGCCAATAAGAAACGCATGGCCACGGTGGCTACCGTCTTCAACCGCGTACCTTGGGTGCGGACACCGCAACAAGTCATCGAAAGCCTTTTTCCCACCTCCCGCCCGGCATCCGGTGAAACACCTCCTCCCCCACGTCCAGAGAACAAGCGGGTGTGGGCAAGTTTGCTCAAAGGTAAGACCGCCGTGATCCAGGAGGTGGCCGAAGAGATGGACCGCCGCGATCCGTCGCGGTCCATGACTCGCTTGGCCTTGACTGACGGGGAGCGTGCTCTCCAGATTCGAGTAGACCAAAAACTCAACGTCACTTTGATCCTGGATCTGATGCACGTGTTGGAGAAACTCTGGAAGGCCGCCTATATGTTCCATGCGGAGGGAAGCCTGGAAGCCGACCTTTGGGTCCTCGACCGAACCCTGCGAATCCTGTTCGGCGAGGTCGGCCAGGTCGTCAAGGGCATCCGTCAGAGCATTACCAAGCGCCGCCTGTCCGGTCCCAAACGCAAAACCCTGAAAGCGGTTGCCAATTACCTCTATCGCAACCGTACCCGAATGCGGTATCACCAATACCTGGCCAGCGGTTGGCCGATTGCCAGTGGCCCAGTCGAGGGCGCCTGCAAGAACCTGATCAAAGATCGAATGGAACGCTCCGGCATGCGCTGGACCGAACAAATGGCTGAGGCCATCGTCCAACTTCGAGCCATCTACTTGTCAGCAGATTTTGATCGCTACTGGCAATTCCACATCGATCAGGACCAAGGCCGCTTATACCCCGGCGTCTGGACCGTTGTTCCAAAGTAGCCACACCCAAATCAATTCGTGCCGACCCGGGCGTCGGAGACTGGCTACCGGCTTTAACTTTGTATTGCTTGCTTGAGTAACTCCGCGATACCGAACTGGCCGTCCGGCGAGCAGAAGCTCGGAATCGGCTTGAAATCCGGTTTTGCGTTCAGGTACGAGGTCTTGTCGGCGAGCATCAGACCGTAGAACACCTCGCCCACAATGCGGCCGCCGACCTCTCCCAAGTGGATCGGGGTGTCATTGGTTTTGAATTGCTGCTGCGCCTCGGCCAGAATGTAGAACCAGAGAGGGGCTTTGCCCTTCATTGCGGGAATTTGAGCGGCAAGGGGCTTGTTGCTCTTTGCGCCGTCTTCATTTGCTTTCCCGACCTTTAGCAAATCGTCATCGATCGGCTTCACGCCCATAGCCTCCGCCACCTCCTGTCCGGACGGCAGGCCGAGCCGCGCACCGCGCTGCAGATTCCGTTCGGCGAGCGAGGACGGCTTGGGCGTTACGATGGCGGGAAGCGTTCCAAGGGCTCCCACGAGAGACGAGTCGATTTTGTAGGCGGGCTGAATTCGCGTCGGTCCCAGGTTGGGATTTGGCGAAGGTTCGAGGTTGAAAAACAGCCGCCAGTCGATCGCCCAGTTCGAAGGGAAGTCTCGAAAACCAACCAAGCTGTCGCCCGGGGTTCCATCCTGCCGGAAAATAACCAGCCGCTCCAGATTTGTGTTCAGCCGGTAAATGGGCCGGATCATGGAGTGACCGAAGCGGTAAGCGGCTACCGAGAACTCGACCGGCATGATGCCGCCGTAGTGACCGGGTTTGAAGAATCTCAAGCGCGGGAGCTCGGCCTTGATCGAACTCGACGTTTCCAGCCCGATGATAGTGGGCAGAAAATCATTTAGCACCAACCACTGGTAGTGATAGCGGACGGTGCGTTGGGCCTCTTCGAAATTGGAGGTTGCGGTGAAATCCACCACCCGGTTGTGAAAGCGAAGGAACGCAGCCTGCAACTGGCTGACGATGACGTTTTCATCGTCGCGCGGGTCGCCCAGCAGCGCGCGGGCCGGTTCGTCGGGGACCGGCCGGTTGCGCGGTACGCCTCTCGCGTTGGGGTCGTTATCGGCTCCGGTGAGGCGATCGCCGAGCAGCATATGCAGCCCGTCACTTCTGTAGAGGTATGGCTGATCACTGGGGCCCCGGCCATAGACGTTATCCAGGTCGAAGCGGGGAGTCCGGAAATCTTCGAGCGCCTTGGGATCGTTTTGCCGGTCAAGACTGCTAACGGGATCGAAAGTGAGGTCGTGATCGATGAACTGGCCGAGGTACGTGTAGCCGGCCCGGATGCCGGTGTTTTCCTCGTCGTCAGGTTTCGTTTCGGGCGTCGGCACGGCCTCGAGTTCGGCGGTCATGAGGCCGCCAAGCTTGGCGAGATCCGCTTGTTCGAAGTTGGCGGCCTGCAGCTTTTCAAACATCCTCCCGAATCGGCCTTCAAAGGGCCCAGTTCTCGGGGTATCGTCGAGCCCACGAATGATACCGTGGGTTCCATGTGGCTTTGTCAGGGCTGGCGTAGGGTGCATAAAAATGTCCTGTTGAAGGATACTACGACGGCAATCCGGGTCCGTCAAGCGAAACGCGCAGCTAAAACACCGGCGTACACCTGGCAGCCGCAGACCGGCGCGATTTTACGATCAAACATTCTCAACGTAAACTGTTTTCTGATTTTCACCCCGGGCTGCTAGACTCTTGACGAAACTATACCGGGGTCTTCCAAACGTGGACTTTCTTGGGTTCCGGATGTGGGCGCTGCGGTCAAAGGAGGTATAATCTGTACCATCGCGTCGAAGAAATCCATACGATGTGGCGGCTTCTGTGGCGAATGCGTCGTCGCCGGAGATTGCGGCGACTCTGATGGCCTTTCATGCCTGCATTGAGAGTCTTCATGCACAGCACCGCATTGAGAAGTTGTGTGACCCAAAACACACCGACTTTTCGACCATGCGGGGGTCTGTCGTTTGTTTTCGTCTGCCGACGGCCGAAACCCAAAAAGAATGGCTGATTTCAACACAGTCACGAACCTCATCAACTCGCCACCCGCTCAGTTGGTTGCTGGAGGTGTGATCGGCGGGGCTGTGATAACGGCGTTTGAGAAATGGGAGACGCTCGCCAGCGAAAGCGACAAGATTCAAGTTTGGATGTGGCTTGCTTAGCCCGATATTGCGATGAAAGTTGAGAAGTGGCCGGAGACGTTTACACGTCTATTTGGTCGGGTGTTCGGAGAGAAGCACCTATCGTGGCGATGCTTCCGCCGTTCCTGTTTGGCAACGCTGACTGCTTGTGTCATCTGTGTGTTCGGACTCTTTGGGTATTTTCGACCATTTGTCTACGCCCCTTTCCGGGTGAAAAGTCCGGCTCCGTGCCATGGATAATTTCTGTCCTCTTGTTGGCAATCGCCGCCGCTATCGTCTTGTGCCTCTTCGATTATGTTTCACTCCTTGAAACTCGGTTTGTACTGCGTCTATTGCAGCGCTGGTCTTCCTGGTATAGCGTTCTAATTCTCCTTTTGGTGGATGTAGTTGTGACGGGCGTGATAGGGGGCATTCCAGTTGATTTGGCACTCGGGGTTACCCTGCACCCGTTTCAAACGATTTCTCAAAGTCTAGCTGATGACGAGGCATCCTCGGTCCAATTCAAAAAGACGCTAGAGCAGGAGCGTGCACAGATTCTGTCTAGGAACTTGTTGAAAAACGTCTCGTAGTCTTCCACGGGAGAACATTATGAGCGAGAATTGTTTCATGCGTGGAGACGATCAGAACAGACCTGCTTGTCTCTGCTTTGTCCGGCTTCTCGGCTGCATCCGAAGACTGCGAGGGGGAGGTGTTTTCAGATGATTTATCGCATTTCGCAGTCGGATGCAAGCCATCGAGAAAGGTGCGTAGCGCGCGCAGAGCAGACAGCGAGACTACGGGCGGTCCGACCGAAAGGGCCGCACATACAGACGGATCCGTCATCCAAATTGGGATCGCGATAGCAGCTCCCGAGGGCGACTCGCAAACCACGCAGTCGCCGCCTTCTCGATGAATTCTGCGCAGGACAGGAAGACTCCCCATAGAACGGACCACCGATAGTGAATCGTAACGGATTCCGAAATATAGGCATTATGTGACGGGCCCTCGGGGCTTCGGGAAACGTAGCCACGGTGGGAATGTGTACCCGTCCTGCAATCGAAAGAGCAGGAACGGTAACCCCCCACCTACAGCGGGGCGCGCCCGACTTCTATCCCAATGACTACGAGCTTATCGGCGACGCAACTTTTCGCCAGCCAGGCAATAACGCACCAACTCGCATCCCACCTGTTAGAAGCGTTTAAGGCTCCGAATCGGTATCGCGTCGAGGCTGTGATTCCAGTCGATGATCCGCAGTTTGGGGAAGGTGTGATAGTTCACGACGGCACTGTCGTATGGCTGTACCTCCAGGAGCCGAATGAGCAGGGCAAAGCGCAATTCCGTCACCTGCAGAGGAAGATTCGCGAGTGCCCAGTCCGTCACCGCCAGTTCGTCCACCTTCTGATCTCCCAGAAACAATTCGCCCGAACGCGCCGTGGATGTCAGGTTGCGAATCGCACGCAGCGCCGCGAGCGCTTCTGGCAGCGGATGCACCTCCCGCGCGCCCCGTTGCTTCAACCGCTCCAGCAGGAGCGCCCCTTTCTCGCCGGGCTTGATCCCTGCGTCGCGAAGGATCGTGAGCTTCATCGTTTGAGGAGTCCAATGGCTGTCGATCCGTTTCAGTTGGTTCGTTAGCGCAACTCCTCCTCCATCGCAGAAAGCCAAGGCCAGATCCCCGCCCGCGCCCCGCCAGGCTTGATGCGCATACCGTGAGCGCTCCTCATCCTGCCCGAGCGGTATGAGCCCGCTGTTCTGCAGCAGCCACGGAAGGCAGTCGCTGAGCGTCTTACCAATGCCTTGCCGCGCAACCGTCCGCCGCGCTTCGAGCAGATTCTTGGCGTATTCGTCCCGGAGAAACGCCTCCAGACTTTTGGGCGGCGGAAGACGTCCTTCGTCGATCAGCAGTTCCGCAAACCGCTGCTCACAGGCGCGAATCAGGGTCCGGGGAAGACACAAGCCCGTTTCCGCAAAGAGCGGTTGGAGCAAAGCGGCGTCCAGCGGCCACCACGGGTCTCCGCTGTGCGCGAGCCTCAGCGCCTTCAACTGACTTGCGTTGTCGAGCCGCGTCCTGACCAGTTGTGCGGCCTGCTCCAAGTCGATCGGCCGCAAGGTGTCCTTGTGGCGCAGCCACCGATCCTTGTCTGCACCGTTCGATAATTCGTCCAATCTCTTTTCGAACGCCGAGACGACGCAGGAAATGAGAAGGAGATGATTGTGGCCATCGTTCAGCGTCGATATCAACTGGGCCATTGCGTGATAGCCCGCTGTTTCACCCCGATACGTTTCCAGCGCCTCCAACTGATCGAAGCACAGAACCACAGGCGTAGGTGCGAGAAAGCTCAAGATCGCATCAACTACCAGCTTCGCATCTCTTTCCCGGCTGTGATCTTCGTCCTCCTTATCAATGCCTAGGCCAAGCGCCGCGAGGTCCGCGTCGCCCAAAAGCTCTCCGCGGAGCCATGCAGCCGCGGCGTGAAAATGCCGGCCGTCTCGAAGGCATTCCAGTACGAGGCGAACGCCACCATGGTTAACGTTTCCCAGCCGCTTGGAATCGCTCTGAAAGGCGGCGCGCAATTGGGAGCCTTCCGGCCCCCGGAGCAGGTCGGAGGCGAGCGCGTGCCGCAGATGGCGCCACAGAGTCCCGGCGCTCGCATTGCATCGCACGTAAACGTAGAAGCTGCTCCCGTTGCCTTCGCGTTCGTCCTGCCAGAGTCGCCTGCTCAGGCGGCCCAGCAGGTGGGTCTTGCCGCTGCCGGGATCTCCGGTCAGGACGATGGACGTGCCCTTAGCCCCAGCGCGCATCTGTCGAAGGGCGGTAAGGATTAGCCGGAACGGCTTGTCATTGATGGCGGGAACGTCGGTCAGTTCGCCGGCCCAGGGCGACTCGAATGCCGCGCTGCCGAATGGATTCGGCTGAAACGGGATGTGCGTTTTGGCTCTATCTGGCGTAGATGGAGACATAATACTTCCCCAAACCGTCGGTAACAAACCCCTCCCGCTCTTCGGGGGAAAGCGCTGCCGCATGGTCGTGAATGCTGAGCAGCGCCCTGCGTTCCTTTTGCAAGAGCAGCGCAGCCCGGTCAAAGATGGGTTTCGGGATATCCGCCAGTTCTCCCTGCTGCCGCAAACGATAAAACGTCACCGTGGTTCCAGGCGCGAAGGCGACCCTGTTCATGGCCGCGAAGATCTTCTCTGCTGCGTCCCTGATGATCTCCTCATCATCTGCGCGCGCTAGCGCTGGTTCGTGCGTCGGTTGCGTTGCGTCCGCGGCGAGCAGAGCCCGTATTCGCTCGGGAGACCGTATTACCCCGTATTTCGCAAACAGCGCCTCGGTCAAGCGCGCGATCTCGGGTTCCAAAATCTCGGGATGGTCCGCGTTGATCAAGCGCTCGGTCGTCGATCGCGGAGCCGCGGGTACTTCCCGTAGCAGACCGCTCCCGATTAATTCCTTCTGAACTGCTCTGACAACGTTGAGGTTGAGTTTTGGCTTGCCTCCCACCGCCTCGGCGCTAAGTTTACCCGGGGTTAGCACCCTCTCGGCCGCAATCTTCAAAATCCGTTGCCGCGCCTCGATTTTCGGATTCCGGCTCCAGAACGCCGGCTTATTGCTGTCACCCCACTGGAACACCTTGCCGGAATTCAAATCATCCGCCAGCAAACCCTGTACGTGCGTGCCAGGCACTTTGCGGCCCAGTTCCGATAGTGTGCCGAGATCCTTGACGGGAACCGGCCCCGGGGCTTCGGCAATCGCTTTGAGAATCGAATCCCGCATCTCCGGCGGGTAGACTGGCAACGCGCGAACCTTCCGTGAACTCATGGCTGTTTGAAAGAATAGGTTAAACCATTCCGCCCTGGCCTTATCCGACTTACCGTTCGGATATCTGGCATCCATTGCAGTGGCTTGATTCCGGGCATGACCGCCAGTACCGCCAGCCGCCGCGGCACGGGTCCGTCGCCGAGCAACCTGCTGTTCACTGCGGACAAGGGCTTGCCTCCTGACCGGCTCAAGGCGGAATTGATCCGCGTGGCTCAGCAGCGCGGCAAGGAATACGGCATCATGGCGCAAAGAATCGGCAACCCGATGCTTGCCATAATGCTCGCGGTCGGTCGCGCCCCGACGATCATCATGACCTGCGGCAACGGCCCCGGTAGTATCGACGTCGAGCCGCTGATCGAAGCGTATAAGGTCTATCCGGACGGCCGGGAGGAACTCGTCCGTAACCTCACCATCAACGGCCTGACGCTGGGCGCGTTCAAGGACATCATTGCGGCTTCGGATACCCCGTTCGTGTATGCGGCACCTGTGGGTATCGAAAACTCGAAATCCTCTCCCGATGGGGCTGGCGCAGCCAAACGTGGCAGACGAGTGAGTGGCTGAAGATCTCAAGA
>Ga0306921_10002585_pt1 | contig 18144 bp, 12 predicted proteins | sample sta12Cox44000080_FD_203760 | JGI IMG/M metagenome (GOLD analysis project Ga0306921, IMG submission 203760) | Lab enrichment of tropical soil microbial communities from Luquillo Experimental Forest, Puerto Rico - statoxic.12C.oxic.44.000.080 (v2)... | ecosystem: Environmental > Terrestrial >... | reverse complement strand
CGCTTTCCGCAGGCCCGCGTGATCGGCGTCGACTCCTCCGAAGAGATGCTGGCCAAGGCGCGCAGCCAGACCACGGACAAACGCGTGACGTTCGCCAAGGGTGACCTCACGAAGTTCCAGCCTGGCACGCCGCCGTCGATCCTTTACAGCAACGCCGCCTACCAGTGGGTCGACGGCCATATCGACCTGTTTCCCGGCCTTCTGAAGTTGCTGCCGTCGGGCGGTCAGCTTGCCATCCAGATGCCGCGCAATCACGAGGCGCCATCGCATGCCCTGATGCACCAGGCGGCGAAGGCGGGTCCATGGGCGGCCAAGCTCGCGCAGGTCCGCACCATCCGCAAAGTCTATGAGCCGGCGCGCTACTACGACGTCCTGAAGCCGCTCACCTCGGAACTCGAGGTCTGGGAGACGATCTACCAGCAGGTGCTCACCGGGAAGGATCCGGTGGCGCAGTACACTGCGAGCACGGGCCTCAGGCCCTACATGCAGCTGCTCGACAAGGCCGAAGGCGAGGCGTTCTACGCCGCTTATGCCAAGCTGCTCGCCGAGGCCTATCCGACGCGCGCCGACGGCATCACGCTGTTTCCCTTCCGCCGCCTGTTCATCGTGGCGCGCCGCGCATGAAGTGGCGGCTGCTGTTCGTCGCCCTCGTCCTGTTCGGCCCCCTGGCCGGGACAGGTCCGGCACAGGCGCAGTCGCGCCAGATGGTGGCGAGCGCCCATCCGCTGGCGACAGAGGCGGGCCTCGCGGTCCTGCGCAAGGGCGGTTCGGCCATGGATGCGGCCGTGGCGGTGCAGATGATGCTGGGTGTGGTCGAGCCGCACTCCTCGGGCCTGGGCGGCGGCGGGTTCCTGCTCTACTACGATGCCGCCAGTCGGGCGATCACCGCCTATGACGGACGCGAGACGGCGCCGGTCGGCGCCACGCCGACCATGTTCCTGGGCGCCACCGACGGCAAGCCGCTGCCGTTCCGCGACGCCGTTGCCTCCGGCATTTCGGTCGGCGTGCCGGGCGCGGTGGCGCTGCTCGAGCTCGCGCACAAAGAGCACGGCAAGCGGCCATGGCGCGAGCTCTTCGCGCCGGCGATCGGCATCGCGCGTGAAGGCTTCGCGGTGTCGCCGCGGCTCGCCGCCTGGCTTGCCCTCATCACGTCGTTTGCCCGCGACCCCGGCGCGCGGTCGATCTACTACGCGGCCGACGGCTCTCCTCTCAAACAAGGCGATCGTGCGCTCAATCCGGCCCAGGCCGACACCCTGCAGCAGATCGCCGACAACGGCGCGAAGGCCATCTATGACGGCGCGCTGGCGCAGGAAATGGTGGCGCGCGTGCGCGGCCATGTAAGGCCCGGTACGCTGTCGCTGGCCGATCTCGCGAACTACAAACCGATCAAGCGCGAGGCGCTGTGCCGGCCGTACCGGGTGTGGCTGGTCTGCGGCATGCCGCCGCCGTCGTCGGGTGGCGTCGCCATCTTGCAGGTGCTGGCATTGCTCGAGCCCTTCGAGTTGTCGAAGGACCAACCGAACAGCCTGAGGTCGCTGCATCTCATCGCCGAGGCGAGCCGGCTCGCCTTTGCCGATCGCGAGCGCTACCTCGGCGATCCGGCGTTCGTATCGGTGCCGGTCGCGGGCTTGCTGGCGCCCAGCTACATCGCCAAACGCCGCAAGCTGATCTCGCCCGACCGCAGCATGGGCGCACAGGGTCCGGCGCCGGCCGGCTACGTCGAGCGCGGCACCAGCCACATGACGATCGTCGATCGCGCCGGCAACGCCGTTTCCTTCACCACCACCATCGAGGCGCCGTTCGGGGCGCAGATGACGGTGGGCGGCTTCATCCTGAACAACGAGCTGACCGATTTCTCACCCCAGCCCGAGCTCGGCGGGCAGCCCGTCGCCAACCGGGTCGAGCCGGGCAAGCGGCCGCGCTCATCGATGTCGCCCACCATCGTGCTCGATCGCGACGGGCGGCTGGTCCTGGCGGTGGGCTCGGCCGGCGGCCCGCGCATCATCGGCGACACGTTGCAGGCCCTGATCGGCATGCTCGACTGGAACCTGTCGCCCCAAGCCGCGCTCGACCTGCCGCGGATCATCAATATGAACGGCGTGACCGAGGTCGAGGAAAGGGGCGATCTGCCGGCCCAGGCAGACGCTTTGCGCGCGCTTGGCCATCAAGTACAAGTCCGCCGGCAAGACGGTGGGCTCACAGCCATCCGCCGGGTGGATAACCAGGGCGGCAAGAGCTGGCAGGGCAGCGCCGATCCGCGGCGCGATGGAGCCGCCAAAGGAGACTAGTTTGGCCGGGAAATTGCCCAGTGTGTTGCTGCGGGCCGGCGAGGACCGCCGGGTACGCGCCGGCCATCCATGGGCCTTCTCCAACGAGATCCTGATGGATGCCGAGACCAAGGCGCTGCCGGCCGGCTCGCTGGCGATCCTGCGCGCGCCGGGCGGCGAGGCGTTGGGTCTCGCGACCTTCAACCCGCACTCGCTGATCGCGGTGCGGCTCTTGACCTCCAATCCCGAGGCGACGATCGATGCGCTTTTCCTCGGCCGGCGGCTCGCCCAGGCGACGGCGCTGCGCGACCGGCTGGTCGGTGTGCCTTATTACCGGCTGATCCATGCCGAGGCCGACGGTCTGCCGGGCGTGATCGTCGACCGGTTTGGCGACGCGCTGGTCGTCCAGGTCAACAGCGCCGGCATGGACCGGCTGACGCCGGTGCTGCTCGAGGCGCTCGAGGCGGAGCTCGAGCCCAAGACCATCGTGCTCAAGAACGATTCGCCGGTGCGCGAGCTCGAAGGCCTGAAGCGCGAGGTCACGGTCGCCAAGGGCAATGGCGGGCCGATCGAGCTTTTGGAGAACGGCGCCAAGTTCGTGGCCGACCTGTCCGAAGGACAGAAGACCGGTTGGTTCTACGACCAGCGCGACAATCGCCGCTTCATGGCGGGCCTCGCCAAGGATGCGAGCGTGCTCGACGTCTACAGCTACAGCGGCGGCTTCGGCGTGCTGGCGGCGAAAGAGGGCGCCAAGTCGGTGATCTGCATTGATCGCTCGGCCGCGGCCCTCGATGCGGCGCGCCAGGCGGCCAAGCTGAACGGCGTCGACAAGGCCGTGTCGTTCGAGAAGAGCGAGGCTTTCGAGGCGCTCGAAAAGCTCGGCGGCACATCGGCCAAGAAATTCGACGTGGTGATCTGCGATCCGCCCGCCTTCGTCAAAAGCCGCAAGGACCTCAAGACCGGCGCCCAGGGCTATCGCAAGCTCGTGCGGCTCGCGGCGCCCCTGGTGACGCGTGGCGGCTTCCTGTTCGTCGCCTCGTGCTCGCATCTCGTCGATCCGCCGCTGTTCGCCGACCAGGTGCGCCGCGGCCTGCGCGACGCCGAGCGCAGTGGCCGCATCCTGCTGAGCTCGGGCGCCGCGCTCGATCATCCGGTGCATCCCGGCCTGCCCGAGACCGCCTATCTCAAGGCGCTGACCTTGCAGCTCGATTGATGCTCAAAGTCGGTCCTCGCAATCTCATCACCGACGTCGACGGCCTGCTGGTCGGCAACGCGCAGGATACCGGGCTGCGCTCGGGCGTCAGCGTGGTGATGGGCGAGCGGCCGTTCGTCGCCTCGGTCGATGTCCGCGGCGGCGCGCCGGGCACGCGCGACACCGAACTGCTCGACCCCTCCAATCGCGTCGACCGGGTCGATGCGATCTGCCTGTCGGGCGGCTCGGCCTACGGTCTGTCGTCGGCCGACGGCGTGATGCGCTGGATGCGCGAGCGCGGCCGCGGACTCGCGGTGGGCGGGGCCGTCGTGCCGATCGTGCCGACGGCGATCCTGTTCGACCTGCTGAATGGTGGCGACAAGGCTTGGGATTGGCCGCCCTATCGCGAGCTCGCCTACCAGGCCGCCGGCAACGCGGAGCGCGACTTTGCGCTCGGCAACGCCGGCGCCGGCATGGGCTCAAGGGTGGGCAACCTGAAGGGCGGGCTGGGCAGCGCTTCGGCGATCGATCCGGCAAGCGGCCTGCAGGTCGGCGCCCTGGTGGCGGTGAATGCCGTCGGCTACGCCACCATGGGCGACATGCCGCAATTCTGGGCGTGGGCGCTGGAGCAGGACGGCGAGTTCGGCGGCCTGCCGCCGCCCAAGCGCGCTCTTGCCTTGTCGGTGCCACACAACCGTGCAGATCTCACGCACGATCCGGCCGAGGCCGCGCGCCTCGACCCGCGCGGCAACACCACCATCGCGGTGGTGGCGACCAACGCCCGGCTCGACAAGGCTTCGGCGCAGAGGATTGCGATGATGGCACAGGACGGTTTGGCGCGGTCGCTCCGCCCGGTGCACACCCCACAAGATGGCGACACGGTCTTTGCCGTCGCCACGGGCGCGTACGATCTCGGCGTCGACCCGCTGGCGCTGGGCCAACTCGGCACGCTGGCGGCGGATTGCCTGGCGCGTGCCGTCGCCCGCGGTGTCTACAACGCTACCACGCTCGGGCCGGCGCGTAGCTGGCGGGACGTATTCGGCCGCTGATAAAATGCGGCCACCAACGGAGGACTCTCACGTGAACACGCTTTCTCGCCGCCATCTGCTTGGCGTGGCCGGCGGCCTCGCGACTATTACGGCTTTCGGTCCCGACGTGTGGGCTCAAGCCGAGGACAGGCTGGTGATCGGCATGTCGCTCGAGCCGCCCGTGCTCGATCCGACCAAGAACGCGGCGGCGGCGATCCGCAGCATCGCCTGCCCGTCGATCTTCGAGAGCTTGGGCCGCATCGACCGCAACGGCGAGATCAAGCCCGGCCTGGCGGAAAGCTGGAAGATCTCGGAGGACGGCAAGGAGTACCTCTTCAAGCTGCGCTCGGGCGTGAAATTCCATGACGGCGAGGCGCTCGACGCTTCGGTCGTGAAGTTCTCGCTCGACCGGCTGTTCGCGCCCGATTCCACCGTGCCCGCCAAGTCGCTCTATACCGACATCGACAAGGTCGAGGCGGTCGATCCGACGACGGTCAGGATCACGCTGAAGTCGCCCAACTCGTACCTGCTCTACAATCTGTCGCTGGGCGATGCCGGCATCATGCATCCCAAGAGTGCCGCAACCAACGACAAGCACCCGGTCGGCACCGGTCCGTTCGCCTTCAAGGAGCGCAAGGAGGGTGACTCGGTCACCATCGAGCGCTTCGCCGGATACCGCGATCTCGGCGACATCAAGCTCAAGACCATCGTCTTCAAGGTGGTGAAGGATCCCTCGGCGCAGGTGAGCGCGCTGCTGGCCGGCGACGTCGACACCTTCCCGGGTTTCCAGGCACCCGAGCTGGTCGATCGGCTCAAGAAGGATGCGCGCTTCGCAGTGGTCGTCGGCACGACCGAGGGCGAGGTCATCATGGCGACCAACAACGGCAAGAAGCCGTTCGACAATCTCAAGGTGCGTCAGGCGATGGCCCATGCGCTGAACCGCGAGGAGCTGATCGCCGCCGAATCGGGCTTCGGCACGCCGATCGGCAGCCACTTCCCGCCGCACAACAAGGCCTACATCGATCTCACCAAGACCTATCCGTTCGACATCGCCAAGGCCAAGGCGCTGCTCGCCGAAGCGGGCTACCCCAACGGCTTCGAGGCGAGCCTCAAGCTGCCGCCGGTCGGCTACGCTCAGCGTGCCGGCGAGGTGCTGGCAAACCAGCTCGGCAAGATCGGCATCAAGGTCGCGATCACCCAGCTGCAATGGCCGCAGTGGCTCGCCGAGGTGTTCAAGGAGAAGAACTACGACCTCACCGTGGTCGCCCACACCGAGGCCAACGACCTCGATCGCTATGCGCGTGACGGCTACTACTGGAACTACAATTCGCCGGAGTTCAAGGCCAAGTGGCGCGAGGTCGTGGCCACCACCGACTTCGCCAAGCGCGACGAGCTCCTGAAGGACTGCCAGCGCATCATCGCCCGCGACGCCGTCAACGGCTTCCTCTACCAGCTCGCCAAGATCGGCGTGTGGAAGAAGGAGCTGGTCGGCATGTGGCAGAACGATCCGTCGCCGTCGGCCGATTTCGCCGGCGTCTACTGGAAGGCGTGATCGAGTTCCTGTCCCGGCGGCTCGCTGCCGCGCTGGTCACTCTGGCTCTGGCGACGGTGGTGGTGTTCGCCGTCGTCGAAGTCCTGCCCGGCGATCCGGCGCTGATCATGCTGGGCACCGACGCGCGGCCCGACACGCTGGCGGCGTTGCGCGCGCAGTACGGCTTCGACCAGCCCCTGCTGGTGCGCTACTTCCACTGGATCGGCGGCCTGCTGAGCTTCGACCTCGGGACCAGCCACGCCTATGGCACGTCGGTCGCCAAGCTGATCGGCGATCGCCTGGCCGTGACCCTGCCGCTGGGCGCACTCGCCTTGGGCTGGGCGCTCTTGGTCGCTATTCCCCTGGGCGTGCTGGCCGCCTGGAAGCACCGCACGCCGGCCGATTGGGGCGTCATGGGTTTCACCCAGATCGGTATCTCGATCCCCAATTTCTGGTTCGGCATCGTGCTGGTGCTGCTGTTCGCCGTCACCTGGCAGATCTTCCCGGCCGGCGGCTTTCCCGGCTGGGGCCAGGATGCGCTGAAGTCGATCCATGCGTTGATCCTGCCGGCGCTGTCGCTGTCCTTGGGCGAGATCGCGATCCTGACGCGCGTCACGCGCTCGGCCATGCTCGACACCTTGCGCGAGGACTATGTTCGCACGGCGCGCGCCAAGGGCGCGCCCGAGCGCACGGTGTTGTTCGGTCACGCGCTGCGCAACGCGCTGATTCCGGTGACCACGGTGGCCGGCCTGATCGCCGGCTTCCTGGTCGCGGGCGCGGTGATCATCGAAAGCGTGTTCCGCCTGCCCGGCGTCGGCCAGCTGGTCTACGACTCGATCAACAATCGCGACCTGATCGTGATCAAGAACGTGGTGATCCTGTTCACCATCCTGGTGCTGACGGTCAACCTCCTGGTCGATCTTGCCTATGCGTTGCTCGATCCCCGGCCGCGGGTGTCGGCGTGACGGCCTTTTTCGCCCGCGCCCGCCGTCATGTCGGCTTCCAGATCGGCGCCGCGCTGCTGCTGCTGTTCGTCGGCACCGCGCTGCTGTCGCTCGTCTGGACGCCCTATCCGGCCGAGGAGCTGCAGATGCGCTACAAGCTCCTGCCCTCGTCGGCCGGGCATCTTTTAGGCACCGATCATCTCGGCCGTGATGTGCTGTCGCGCATCATGGTGGGGGCGGAGACCTCGATCGCGGTCGGCCTGATCGCGGTGGCGATCGGCATGTCGCTGGGCGTGGCACTCGGCGCCTGGGCCGCCGCGCGCGGCGGCTGGGTCGACGAGGCGCTGTCGCGCACCTCGGACCTGATCTTCGCCTTCCCGGCGGTGCTGATCGCGATCCTGATCACCTCGGTGCTGGGCGCCAGCGCCCGGAACGCCATCCTCGCCATCGCCATCTTCAACGTGCCGGTGTTCGCCCGAGTCACACGGGGTGCAGCGCTCGCCATGTGGAGCCGCGACTTCGTGCGCGCGGCAACGGCGATGGGGCAGGGGCCGTTGGGCATCACCTGGCGGCACGTGCTGCCCAACATCATGAGTGTGCTGATCGTGCAGGCCACTATCCAGTTCGCCGTGGCGATCCTGGCCGAAGCGGGCTTGTCCTATCTCGGCCTCGGGGCGCAGCCGCCAGTGCCGTCGTGGGGCCGCATGCTGCGCGACGCGCAAACCTACATCTTCCAGGCGCCGGAACTTGCACTCTGGCCCGGGCTGGCGGTGGCGCTGGCCGTGCTCGGCCTCAACATGTTGGGTGACGGGCTGCGCGATCTGCTCGACCCAAGATTGCGGTTGATGCGCGTGGGTTAAGACGCATCCATCCGGCCGTTGTAACGTTGTGTCCTTCACAATGTTGCCATGTTCGGGGGACTAACAAGGAACATCCTGCAACGGCGAACCGGAGCCTTCTGGGTCGGCCGTTTGTGGCTCATGATGGCGGCTCTGCTGCTCGTCACGGGCACCGCTAAAGCTCGCACTGCAGACATCTCGCTCACCGTGATCGGGGATGAGCGCATGACGGAAGAGCTGAAGGATCTCGTCAAGGACCTGGACAAGGACCAGCCCTTGTCCGGCGACAGCCTGTCGTTGCTGCAGGCCGCGCAAGCGCGCCGCGCGCGCATCGTCCAGGCGCTGCGGTCGCGCGGCTTTTATGACTCGCGCGTGACGGCCACCGTCAACAACCAACCGATCGAGGACTCCGCCGCGCTCGACGCCATCGAGGCGATGCCCGAAGCGCAGAAGGTCGACTTCACGTTCAACGTGGCGACCGGCCCCGTCTATCGCGTGACCGATCTCGAGATCAAGGCTCCGCCCGAACTCATCAGCTATCCGCCGCTCGATCGCAGCAAGCTCAGTCTGATTCCGGGCGAGCCGGCCGACTCCGCCAAGATCCTGGCGACCGAGGATGAAATCCTCAACACGGTGCGCGGCAAGGGCTATGCGCTGGCTTCCGTCGCCAAGCGCGAGGTGCTGATCGATCACGCCACGCGCGAGGCGAGGGTCACCTTCGTGATCCAGCCCGGCCCGGTCGCCACCATGGGCCCGGTCAGCTTCTCCGGCACCGACAAGGTCGACACGGTCTACCTGCAACGCCGCGTGCCGTTCAAGGACGGCGACCCTTACGAGCCGGCCAAGGTCGATGCGCTGCGCGACCGCCTGACCGCGCTCGGCACCTTCAGCGTAGTGCGTCTCAAGCCCGCGACGACGCTCAACGACAAGGGCGAGCTGCCGATCGCTGTCGAGCTGCAGGACCGCCCGCCGCGCACCATCGGCTTTGGCGTCACTTACGAGACCATCCTCGGCTTCGCCGTCAACGGTTACTGGCAGCACCGCAACCTGTTCGGTCAGGCCGAGAGTCTTCGTCTTTCCGCCGAGGTCAACCGCATCGGCTACGGCGCTTTCCCGGGCGATCTCGGATACGCCTTCAAGGCCGACTTCAAGAAGCCCGACTGGTGGACAGCCGGCCAGGACGGGCTGGCTTCGCTCGTGGTGTCGCGCGACGTGTTTCCCGCCTACACGCGCAAGGGCATCAACCTGACCGTGGGCATCGACCGCATTCTCAATCCGCACTGGCGGGTGAAGGTCGGCGTGAGCGGCGAGGTCTCCGAGATCACACGCTACGGCATCACCACCGACTACGAGCTGGTCGGCCTGCCGATGCAGGCGATTTGGAACGAGGCCGACAGCGAGGTCGAACCGACCAAGGGCTACCGCTTCACGCTCAACGTCACGCCCTACGCCGACCTCCGCAACAACAACGACCTGTTCGCGATCACCCGCCTCACCGGCACGGGCTACGTCAATGTGAGCGGCGATGGCCGCAGCGTGCTGGCCGGCCGTGCCTCGTTCGGCACCATTCCCGGCGGCGTCAACAACAACATTCCGTTCGACAAGCTGTTCTACGCCGGCGGCGGCGGCTCGGTGCGCGGCTACGCCTACCAATATGCCGGTCCACGCGACGCCTTCGGCAACCCGCTGGGCGGCGCCAGCGTCGTCGAGGGCAGCATCGAGTTCCGCCAGCGGATCTTCAAGTCGTTCGGCGTTGTGGCTTTCGTCGATGCCGGCGGCGCCTATCTCGACAACTGGCCGAATTTCTCGCAGTTCGCGCCGCGCGTCGGCACCGGTGTGGGCATACGCTACTACACCGACTTCGGCCCGGCCCGGCTCGACTTCGGCATTCCGCTCAATCCGCAGCAGAATGACCCGCCGTTCGGCATCTATGTCAGCATCGGGCAGGCCTTCTGATGCGCTGGCGTCGCCTCCTCGCCTGGATCGTCGGCGGGCTGCTGGGCCTGCTGGCCTTGCTCTTCGTCGGCCTGCAAACCGGGCCGGGCCAGCGCGCGTTGGCGTCGATCGCCTCGAGTGATGATCTGAAGATCTCCGGCTTGAGCGGCTTCTTTCCCACCGATCTGCACGTCGCCCAGGTGAAGATCGCGGATCGCGACGGCGCCTGGCTCACGGTCGACGACGCACGACTCCGCTGGTCGTTCGCCTCGCTGTTCGGTGGACGCGTCAGGATCGACGAAGTGGCGGCACGGCGCGTCGAGGTGCTGAGGCCACCGGCCCCCTCGGAGACGAAGACAACGTCGTCGTCAGGGGGCGGTATCAGCCTGCCGCTGGGCGTCGACTTGCGGACATTGACGGTCGACGACTTGCATGTCGGCGCGCCGCTCGGCGGCGTCGACTCGCACTGGAAGCTCAACGGTTCGGCGTTGCTGGCGGCCGACCGCACGCAAAGCCGTCTAAAACTCGACATGACGCGCAGCGATGGGCCGGCCGGCCATCTCAGCGCCGGCGTCGGCTTCAGCCTCGACCAGTTCAATGTCGATGGCCAGGTGCTCGCCGAGGAATCGACCAAGGGTGGGGTCGTCGCCACCCTGATCGACCGACCCGATCTCGACAAAGTCGCGCTGAAGCTTGTCATCAAGGGCGACCGGCAACGCGGCGCCGGCGACTTCACGGCGGCAGCGGGCGATGCCCTGACCTCCAACGGCACCGCGCGTTGGCAGCACGATGGCAGCGCGACGGGCATTTCGCTCAACATCAGCGTGGCAGGACCAGGCTTGCCCAATAATCCCGTCGGCCGCCTGCTCAAGGCGCCGGCGACTCTCGCCGCCGAGGCGTCGCTCGACGATGCCGGCCTGTTCATCCTGCGCCAGACGGCAATTCGGGTCGGTCCGGCGGCCCTCGACGCGACGGCGCGCTACGACACGAAAACCGACAAGCTCGCGGCGACGGTCCGGCTGCAGGCTGGCGAAGCGGGCCCGCTGGCTGATCTCGCGGGCGGCGCGACCTGGCGCAATGCGCAGCTCAACCTCCGGGCGGACCTGTCGGGTCTTGCTAACAAGCCGCAGGGCACCGCGACGTTCACCGCGTCGGCCGACGACGTGGTGATCGCATCCGTCGTGAGCGGCGCGCCGCCGCCGGGACATGTCGATGTGAGCGCCAAGATCGGCCTGCAGCCCACCGGCCGGCTGACGATCGAGAGCTTCGACGTGCGGACCGACGTCCTGGCGGCCAAGCTCACCGGCGCCTATACGCCATCGTCGCGCGATGGCGAGGGCAAGCTCGTCCTCGACCTGCCCGACCTGTCGCGCTTCTCGACGTTGGCCGGCATGGTCATGGCCGGCCGCAGCAATTTCGAGGTTTCGGCGCGCACCCGCAATGACGCGCTTCACGCCACTTGGCAGGGCACGATCGACGCGCTGGGCGTGGAGGGCGTACCCGAGGGCCTGGCCAGGCCGACGGTGACGCTGAGCGGCGGCGCGGACCTGCAGCGCGATCAGTCCTGGAAGCTCGACGCCGTGCGCATCGTCAGCGAAGCGCTCACCCTCGAGATATCCGGCCGCGGCAGGGAGCGCACCGGCGAGATCGACCTGTCGCTCGCACTGCCGAAGCTCGGCCTGCTGCAGCCAGGCGTCGATGGCTCCGCCAGCACCAAGGGCAAGATCGTACTAAGGGCCGCTGGCGCCGACTTTCAGTTCAACGTCGATCTCGCCGGACTGAGCCGCGGCGGCATCGCTTCGCGCAGGATCTCGCTTGCTCTTGCGGCGGCTGTCGACGGCGAGGCCGTGAGCGGCAGCGTCAAGGCGACGGGTGATCTCGCCAATCAGCCGCTCAGTCTCGACGGTCGCTTTGCGCGCAAGGCCGACGGCAGCCTGCTCGTGCCGGCGATCAATGGCGGCTGGGCGAGTGCCGTGATCAACGTGAAGGATCTCGCGATCACGCCGACGGGCGCCACGGGCAGCGGTCAACTGAGAATGACCAAGCTCGAGGACCTCGCGCCACTGCTCGGCACGCCGCTCGCCGGCCGATTTGATCTGCAGGTCGCCACCGAGCCCGACGCGGCCGGCAAGATCAAGGTCACGTTGCGGGGCGACGGCTTGCGCAGCGGTGCCACCGGCGCCGGAGACGTGCAGCTCGACGCTACGCTTGCCGATCCGCTGGGCGCAGCTGTCGTCGACGCCACGCTCAAGGCCGGCCGCCTGGCAGGCGTTGCCGAGATCGGTGGCGTCAACGCCACGGTAAAGGGCGACCGCACGGCGATCGACATCACGCTGCAAGCCACCGGGCCGCGCACCAATGCAAGCCTTGCGGCCAAGGTCGAGCCGAAGGACGACGAGATCGCGATCGCGCTTCAGAAGTTCGATGCCCGCTATCAGGGCATCCCCGTGGCGCTGGCGGCGCTGGCGCATGTGAAGGTGGCCGGCGCGCATGTCGCGATCGAGCCGGCCTCGTTCCGCCTGGGCGCCGGCCGTCTCGGCATCCGCGGTGCGGTCGATCCGGCAGCGAGCGATCTCACCCTCGACATCGCGGCCTTGCCGCTCAGCCTGGTCGAGGCGTTTGCGCCGGGCAGCGGTGTCGACGGCACCTTGCAGGCCAAGCTGCACGTCACCGGACCGATGGCCACGCCGCGCATCGACGCGACCTATGCCGCCAACGGCCTGCGCATCAAGCGCCCCGAAACGGCGCTGCTGCCGGCGCTGGCGCTGCAGGGCAACGCCTCGGTGATCGGCCAGCAGGCGACGTTCGATGCCAAGGTGACGGCGGGCGGCGCAACCAACCTCGCGATCAAGGGCAAGTCGACGTTCGCTGGAAACGCCACCGTGGCGCTGAGCGGTGCCCTTGATATCGCGCCGTTCTCACCGGCGCTGGGCACCAGTGTGCGCGGCGTCTCGGGCACGGTGCGGCCAGACCTGACGCTCACGGTCAACAAGACCATCACGGGCACGGGCACGATAACGCTGACCGGTGCGGGGCTCGCGCTGCCCGACGCCGGCCTGCGGTTGAGCGGCGGGCAGGCGAACCTGGCGCTGCAGGGCAACACGCTGCAGCTGCAGAAGCTCTCCTTCCAGACGGCGCGCAACGGCGAAGTGTCGGCGACCGGCACGGTGCGGCTCGATCCGGCGCAGGGCTTCCCGGTCGACCTTGCCGTCACCACGCGCAACGCCCTGCTGGTCAGCCGGTCCGATCTGCTGGCCAGCGTCTCGAGCGACGTCAAAGTGAGCGGGTCGTCGCTCAGCGGCTTCGATGTGTCGGGCACCGCGACGATCGATCGGGCGGAGATCGCGATCGGCGCCGGCCAGGCGGCGAACTTCCCCACGGTGCCGGTGCGCGAGATCAACGGTACCGGACCGCGCGATCCGACGGCGCAGCCTCAGCCGGTCGCGCCCCAGCCCAGCGGCCCGACCGCGGTGCGCCTCAACCTCAAGGTCGAGGCGCCGCAGGCGGTGTTCGTGCGCGGCCGCGGGCTCGATGCCGAGGTTGGCGGGGGGTTCACGGTGAGTGGCGATCCGGCCAAGCCCTCGGTGATCGGCAGCCTGAGGCTGCGGCGCGGCACCTTCAACCTCGCCGGCCACCGTCTCGACTTCACCCGCGGCAACGTCTCGCTCGAAACCGCCACCACCATCGACCCGCTGCTCGATTTCGTCGCCACCACGACGGTGAATTCCACCATCATCGAGGTCGACATCACCGGCACCTCGCGCGCGCCCAAGATCGAGCTCACCTCCACGCCGCAGCTGCCGCAGGACGAGGCGATGGCGATGCTGCTGTTCGGCAAGCCGGCGTCGGGCCTCAGCCCATTCGAGGTGCTGAGCGCGGCCCAGGCGCTGGCCGAGCTGACCGGCAAGTCGCCGGGCAGCGGCACGCTCGGCAAGCTGCGCAGTGGCCTCGGCCTCGACCAGCTGTCGATCAATTCCTCATCGAGTGGCGCTTCGAATGCCCGCGGCGGCAGCACGACCACGGTCGAGGGCGGCCGCTACGTGTCACCCGGCGTCTATGTCGGCGCCAAGCAGGGCGCCAGCGGCGATTCCAGCCGCGGCGTGGTCGAGGTCGAGGTGCTGAAGCACACCAAGCTCACCGGCGACATCGGCGCCGATTCGACCGGCAAGGTCGGCGCCAAGATGGAATGGGATTACTAGGCGCGTTCATACGCGCCTAACCGAATTCGGCGTCCTTCTTGGGGATCAGGTCGTAGGGCAGGGCAAAGCCCGGCATCGCCATCAGCCGGTCGCGCCACGCTGCGGCGTGCGGGCGCTTGTCGAGCGACATGCCACCCTCGGCCATGAACACCATGCGGCCCCAGCAGCCGATGTCGGCGATGGTGCACTGCTCGCCGACCAGCCATTTGCGGCCGTCGAGGTGCTTGTCGATGAAGTCGAGCGCGGCCTCGGCGCCGGGGCGGAAGTAGTCGACGATCTGCCGGTCGACGTCGGGCCGGAAGCGCGCAAAGTGGCGGACGCGCGCCACATTCTGGATGGCGTCGTTCTCCCACGACAGCCATTCGCGGGCATGGAGGCGGTCCTGCTCGCTGGCGCCCTCGAATTTTCCGGTGGTGCGCGCGAGATAGTCGAGGATCACGTTCGACATCACCAGTGTCAGGCCGCGATGCCGCAGCACCGGCACCTGGCCGTAGCGGTTGATGGCGAGATGCGCCGGCTGCTTCTGCACGCCGATCTTGAGATTGACCGTGCGGAAGGAGAACGGCAGGCCGCTCAGAGCCAGGAACAGCATCGGCTTGTAGCTCGAGCTCGAGGTGAAGCTGCCATGCAGCACCAGGCGGTCGTTGTCGGTCATGGTCGCATCTTGCCTGCTGGCCCGTTCCCTGCCTATCTGGACGCCTCGCCAGGAGGAATCTCGATGAACTCTGCTATCCAGCGTCGCGCCATGCTTCTTGCCGCGGGGGTCGCGGCGATCGCCGGCAATGCCGCCGCCGACACAGTGAGCGACTTCCAGAAGATCATGGACAAGTATGCCGCCGCGCTGAAGGCAGGCGATGTCGAGACGCTGGTCGGGCTCTACAGCCCCAAGGGCGTGTTCATGCGCGACGAGATGAAGGCGGTGGTCGGCCAGGACGCGCTGCGCGCGGCCTACAAGGAGGTGTTCGCCACGCTCAAGGTCGATTTGCAGTTCACCGTGCGCGAGGCCGAGGAGGCGGGCGACATGGCCTGGCTGCGCGGGGTGTCCAAGGGCACGGTCAAGATCCTGAAGACCGGCGTCGAGTCCAAGCAGGGCTACAACCAGCTCGTGGTGTTCCGCAAGGAAGGCGGCGCCTGGAAGATCCGCGCCTATCTCTACGGCGCGACCAGCGCGGCGCCCGGCCAGACGCCGACCTGATGTCCGACGAGGCCTACACAGTCCTGCTGGGCGACCGCCGCTACGCGGTGCATCGCAAGTGGGCGAAGCTGCCGGCGGGCGAAAGCTTCGGCTTCCTGTCGGACCTCGCGGTCGACGGCGAGGGCCGCGTGCATGTCGCCCAGCGCGGCACAGACCGGCCGGTCCTGGTGTTCGACCGCGACGGCAGGCTCGCCGGGACATGGGGCGAAGGCCAGCTGGCCGAACCGCACTACATCGCCGCCGGCCGCGACGGCACCATGCTGGTCGCCGACCGCGACGCTCATCAGGTGCTGCGTTTCGACAGGGCGGGCAAACTCGTGCAGGCGCTGGGCAAGCGGCACTGGCCCTCGCTCGATGCGCCGTTCAACCATCCGACGGCGGCGGCCGAGGCGGCCGACGGTGAGATCTATGTCGCCGACGGCTACGGCAATTCCAGCGTCCATCGCTTCGCGGCGGACGGCACTCTGATCAAAACCTGGGGCGGCCCGGGCAGCGGCCCGGGCGCCTTCACCACGCCGCACGCCATCGCCGTCGACCGCCGCAATCGCGTGCTGGTCGGCGACCGCGAGAACAACCGCGTGCAGCTGTTCGACCGCGCGGGCAACTACCTCGTCGAATGGGGCGACTTCTATCACCCCATGCAGATCTGGATCGACGACCGCGACCTGGTGTTCGTCACCGACCAGATCCCACGCATCAGCCTGCTGACGCTCGACGGCAACCTGGTCGGCCGCTGCCGCGGCGCCATCAACGGCGCGCACGGCCTCTGCGGCGACGCCGACGGCAACCTCTACCTGTCGGAGCTGCCGCCACAGGAGATCACCAAGCTCGAACGACTCAATTAGTCCGCGCTAATTGGTGCCTTGGGGGCTGTCGTCGAGCGCCTTGAAAGCCTCCTCGAGCTGCAGCGAGATCGGCACGCCCAGCCGTTCGCCGGTCGGCAGGCGCGCCATGAACCATTTCTGGTAAAGCGGCAGGAGATCGTGGTTGGTCGCGAGCTTGCGGAAGGTGCGCTCGACCACGGCGGTGAGCTGCGGCTCGCCCTTGCGGAACATGATACCGTAGGGGTCGTAGCTCAGGTAATCGCCCACCACCTTGAACTTGTCCTGCGCCTTGTGGCGGGCGATCAGGCCGTACAGCAGGATGTCGTCGGTGGCGAAGGCCTGCGCCTTGCCGTCGGCCACCATCTGGTAGGACTGCTCGTGATCGTCGGCCGCCATGATGGTGAGGCCGAGCGCGTACTTCTTGTCGGCCGCCGCGATCGCCTGCTCGTTGGTCGTGCCCTTGGTCACCACGATCGTCTTGCCCTTGAGGTCGACGATGCCGGTGACGGGCGCGGCCTTGGGCACCATCAGCTTGGTGCCGGCGACATAGATCAGGGGCGAGAAGGCGACCCGCTTGGCGCGCTCGGCGTTGGCGGTGGTCGAGCCGCATTCGAGATCGATCTTGTTGTCGATCACGGCGGGGATGCGGGTCTCCGGCGTCACCTTGACGTAGTCGATCTTGAGGTTGGCGTCGTCGACCTCGGTGCCGATCTCCTCGACGATCGCCTCGCACAGCTCAAGGCTGTAGCCGATCGGCCGGTTGGCCTGGTCGAGGAAGGAGAAGGGCGGCGAGGCCTCGCGGTAGCCGAGTCGCACGGTGTGCGTGCGCTTGATGTTGGCCAAGGTCGAGCTCAGCCCGACGTCCTGCGCGGACGCGGGCGCCGGCAGCAAGGCCAGCGCCAGCAACAGGCCGGCTGCCTTGAGGAGCGCACGCATCAGGCGCGCACCGGATCGCCCGCCACCTGATCGGGCGGCACAGCGTCGTCAGGCCCCAATTCGTGCTCGGGCGCCAGCTCGCCCTCCCACTTGGCGACTACCGCCGTGGCCAGCGAATTGCCGATCACGTTGGTGGCGCTGCGGCCCATGTCGAGGAAGGTATCGATGCCCATGATCATCAACAGCCCGGCCTCGGGGATGTTGAACTGGCTCAAGGTGGCGGCGATCACCACCAGCGAGGCGCGCGGCACGCCGGCCACGCCCTTGGACGTGATCATCAGGGTTGCCAGCATGGCGAGCTGCGTGCCGAGCGACATCTCGATGTGATAGGTCTGGGCGATGAAGATGCTGGCGAAGGTGCAATACATCATCGTGCCGTCGAGGTTGAACGAGTAGCCGAGCGGCAGCACGAAGCTCGAGATGCGGCTCGAAGCGCCGAAGCGGTTCAGCCCTTCCAGTGTCTTGGGATAGGCCGCCTCCGAGCTCGCGGTCGAGAAGGCGATCATCAGCGGCTCGCGGATCAGGCCCAGCAGGCGCCTGTAACGTGGCCCGATGGCGATGAAGCCGACCGCGACCAGGATGCCCCACAGGATCAGCAGCGACAGGTAGAAGCCGCCCATGAACAGGATCAGCTTCCACAGCACGCCCAGCCCGTTCTTGGAGACGGTGGCCATGATGGCGGCCCACACCGCGATCGGCGCGAACAGCATCACGTAGCCGGTTATCTTCAGCATGATGTGGGCGAGATCCTCGATCAGGGCCAGCATCGGCTTGGCGCGCTCGGGCATGGCGCCCAGCGCCACCGCGAAGAACACCGCGAACACCACGATCTGCAGGATCTCGTTCTGCGCCATGGCGTCGGCGATCGAGGTCGGGATCAGGTGGGTGAGGAACTTCTCGATCGAGAAGGCCGACACCGGCAGGCCGGTCGACTGGCCCTTGTCGGGCAAGGTGCCGGGGAAGTTGGCGCCGGGCTGCAGCAGGTTGACCATGACCAGGCCGAGCAGCAGCGAGATGAACGAGGCCGAGATGAACCAGCCCATGGTCTTGGCGAAGATGCGGCCGAGCCGCGAGCCGCTGCCCATGTGTGCGATGCCGCCGACCAGCGTGGCGAACACCAGCGGCGCGATGATCATCTTGATCAGGCGCAGGAACAGCAGTGCAATCAGGTTGACCGAGTAGGCGATGTCCGCCCGACTTTCGGGCATGTACTCGTTGACCACGGTGCCCATGACGATGCCGAGGCCCATGGCG
>Ga0306921_10002583_pt1 | contig 18151 bp, 19 predicted proteins | sample sta12Cox44000080_FD_203760 | JGI IMG/M metagenome (GOLD analysis project Ga0306921, IMG submission 203760) | Lab enrichment of tropical soil microbial communities from Luquillo Experimental Forest, Puerto Rico - statoxic.12C.oxic.44.000.080 (v2)... | ecosystem: Environmental > Terrestrial >... | reverse complement strand
TGACCGATCTCGCGGCCAAGCTCGAGCGCCTGGCCGCCGACGACGATCTGCGCCGGCGCATCGCCGCGGCGGGCTCGGCGTTCGTGCGCAACACCTTCGACTGGGAGCGCGCGGTCCGCCGCATGGAGGCAATCTTTCGGTGACGGCCGCACTGCCGACCGTCGAGGCCCCGTGCGCGGTCTGCGGCGACAACGGCGCCGACCCGGTGTGGGCGACGCCGGACCGCGCCTTCGCCGTGCCCGGGCACTACACCGTCGCGCGCTGTCGCGGCTGCGGCTTTCTCTACCAGCGCCCGCGCGTGCGCGACGACCACCTGGCCGCGTGCTACCCGGATCACTATCCGCGGCATCAGGAGCCGTCGCCTCGGATGCCGATCAAGGGATCGCGGAGTCGCCAGCGCGCGGCGCGCTGGGCGCTCGCGCGCGGACTCGGCTACGAGGCGTTCCACGACCGGTCGGTTTCGCTGGCAACCCGGCTACGGGGCCGGCGGCTATTGCGGAAAATCCGGTGGGGCTGTCCGCCGTGGGTCGGCGCCGGTCGCTACCTCGACGTCGGCTGCGGCTCGGGCGGGTCGCTCGCGGTGGCGCGGGAGCTCGGCTGGCGGGTCGCCGGCATCGAGATGGACGAGGCTGCGGCCGCGCTGGCGCGGCGCTTCACCGACGAGCTCCACGTCGGCGACATCCTGACGGCTCCGTTCGCACCGGGCCGCTTCGACGTGGTGTCCGCGTTTCACGTTCTCGAGCACGTGCCGGACCCGGTCGGGGTCACACGACGCATGCTCGAGTGGCTGGCGCCCGGCGGGCTCCTGATCGTGGAGGTGCCGAACGCGGGCGGGCTTGGCGCGCGGCTCTTCGGCGGGGCGTGGGCGGGGCTCGAGCTGCCGAGACACCTCTCGCACTTCACGCCGGCGACGCTCGAAGCCGTGGTCGAGAAGGCCGGCGGGAAGGTGGTCTGGACCTGGCATCAGGCGAAGCCCCGAACGTACCTGTGGAGCCTGTCGGCGTGGCTCTCGGATCGGGGCTGGGCCGCGCTCGCGAGAGCGACGGAGCGGCGAGCGGTCTACGGCGTGCTGAAGCTCGGGCTGGAGCTGCTGGTGCCGCTCGCGCGCGGCGCGCGACGCGGCGAGGCGATCAGGATCGGCGCCGTCCGGAGTCGCCCGGCGTGACGTAGGCCGAGGGCGACTCGTGGCGCGCGGCGAGGTTCTCGAGCTCCCGCTCGAGGTCGGCCAGGCGCTTGGCGAGCCGGTCGCGCTCCTCGCGCAGCGACTGGGTTGCCGACTGGATGTGGGCCGCGAGGTGCCGGTCCCGGTCCGCTCGCTGTCTCGTCCTCTCCTCCATGACCGCCTCAGGCAGCAAGAGCGGTGCCGCGGGCAACCCCTTACGGGCCGCGAGCTTCCGGGCCAAATCCGCGCAGGCTGACAACCTGCGACGGAAGCGTCCGCCAGGCTGACACGCCCGAAATCGCCCGGAAAGTCGCGTGCTAAAATCGGCGCAATGCCGATCTACGAATACGAATGTCACGGGTGCCGCCGGCGGGTGAGTCTGCTAGTGCTTCGCCCGTCGACCGCGGAAGCGCCGACCTGCCCACGGTGCGGAAGCCAGGCGCTCTCGCGCCTGATGTCGCGTTTCGCGACCGTGAAGTCCGAAGATGCGCGTCTCGACGCCCTGGCCGATTCCTCGAGCTTGGGCGATCTCGACGAGAACGATCCGTCCAGCGTCGCCCGGTTCATGAAGAAGATGGGCCGCGAGTTCGGAGACGACCTCGGCGACGACTTCGAGTCCGCCATGGACGAAGCCATGGCGGAAGGCGAGGCCGGCGGCGGGGAAGGGGAGAGTGAATCTCCGGGCACCGCGGAAGCATCTTCTGATGAGTAACCCTGTGACGGCCTGATGAAAGTCTCGATCCGCGATCGGCTGGAGGCGGTGGGCGCTTCCGCGTGGGACGGGCTCGTCGCAGCCTCCCGCTTGCGGTCACCATTTCTCTCCTGGGCATGGCAATGCGAGTGGGCGCGGACGTTCGCGGCCGACCGCCGACTCGAGATCCGGTGTGTCGAGGACGATGCCGGAAGCCTGGTCGCGCTCCTGCCTCTTCATGAGTCGGGGGCGGGCGTGATGCAGCTGCTCGGTGGGCCCGACGTCTCCGACTATCTCGATCTGATTTCGTCCCAGGGCCGGGAGGACGAAGCCTGGACGGCCCTTCTCGAGTCCCGGAGCGCCGAGCGCGTCCAGTGGGACCTTCACGCGGTGCCCGAGAGCTCCCGGACTGTCGCCGAGTTGCCCAAGTTGGCGTCCGGGTGCGGCGTTATCGTATCGGCCACGGTGGAAGAACGATGTCCCGTGCTCGCATTGCCGTCCTCCTGGGAGACCTACCTCGCCCGCCTGTCCGGTAAACACCGCCACGAGCTCCAGAGAAAGATGCGACGCCTCGAACGCGACGCGCCCGAGGCTCACGCGTCGTGCGTGAGCACGCCCGCCGCCATCGCCGCGCGGCTCGGCGACTTCCTCGCGCTGCACCGGAGCTCGCGCGTGGGCAAGGCGCGTTTCATGGACGAGCGCATGGAGCGATTCTTCCGGCGCGCGCTCATCGCGTTCGCCGAGCGCGGCGCCGCCCGGCTCTGGTTCCTCGACACCGCGTCCGGGCCGATCGCCTCGTTCGTCACGATCGAGTGGGACGGCACGGTCGGCCTCTACAACTCGGGCTTCGCGCCGGATCGGGCCGCGCTCTCCCCCGGCGTGGTCCTGCTGACGCACCTCGTCCGGGACGCGATCGCGCGCCGGCGGCAGAAGTTCGACTTCCTGCGCGGCGAGGAACGCTACAAGTACGAGTTCGAGCCGGTCGCCGAGGCCGTCTATCACGTGAGGATCCAGTGAACCTTCACGTCGCGATGCTCAGCGTGCACACGTGCCCGCTGGCCGCCCTGGGCGGCAAGGAAAGCGGGGGGATGAACGTGTACGTGCGGGAGGTCTCGCGCGAGCTCGGGCGCATGGGTGTGTCCGTCGACGTCTTCACGCGCTCGCAGAATCCGGAGATTCCGCGCGTGGTGTCGCTCGGCGAGCGCGCCCGGGTGATCCACCTGCCGGCCGGGGACGAGGCGCCGATGGCCCGGGTGCGGGTGCACGACCACCTGGACGAGTTCGTCGACGGGGTCGAGGCGTGGCGCATCGCGCGGTCGATCGACTACGACCTGATCCACGCCCACTACTGGCTCTCCGGCGTCGCGGCGCTCCGGCTGAAGGCGCGCTGGTCGGTGCCGGTCATGCAAATGTTCCACACGCTCGGGCGATTGAAGAACCGTGTGGCGCGCAGTGCCGCCGAGCACGAGCCCGCGATCCGGCTTTCCGAGGAGACGCGGATCGTCGGCGCCTGCGACCGCATCGTGGCCGCCAACGTGGTCGAGCGCGCCGAGCTGCTCGGCGACTACGGCGCCGCCGCGTCGCGGATCGCGACGATCCCGTGCGGCGTCGACACGGACCTCTTCGCACCCGGCGACCGCGCGGCGGCGCGTGCGCGGCTCGGGCTCGACGAGCGGCCGGTGCTCTTGTGGGTCGGCCGGGTGGCGCCGATCAAGGGGCTCGACACCCTGCTCGACGCGGTCGCGGGGCTCTCGTCGACCGACGGGCCCGTCCGCCTGCTGATCGTCGGCGGCGACGCCGACGAGCCGATGAGCGAGCACGAGGTCTCGCTACGCCGGCGCATCGCCCGGCTCGGCCTGGACGGCTCGGTGTGCTTCGTCGGCCCTCAGCCCCAGAGCGTCCTGCCCCTCTACTACGGCGCCGCGGACGTGACGGTCCTGCCGTCGTACTACGAGTCGTTCGGCATGGTCGCCCTCGAGGCCATGGCGTGTGGCAGCCCTGTCATCGCGTCGCGGGTCGGCGGGCTGGTGACGACCGTGCGCGACGGCGTCACCGGGTTCTTGATTCCGGAAGGCGACGTCCCCGCGCTGGCCGAGCGGATCGGCGCCCTGGTCGCGGATCCCGACCTGCGCTGGCGCGTGGGCCGCGAAGGAGTGCGCTGGGCGGCGCAGCATCGGTGGGCCTGTGTGGCCGAGGCGGTCTGCCGCGAATACGCGTCGCTCGAGTCGCGGGCCGGGGAGCATCTGGCCGCGGCGCGTTGTCGAGAGGACTGAGCCAGAGCCCCTCCCTGCCGCGGCGGCTGAAATGCTACACTGCGTCCGCAGTGGGCACCCTCCTCGAGGTGAGACACCTCAAGACGCACTTCGTGACGCGCGGCGGCGTCGTGCGCGCGGTCGACGACGTTTCCTGGGACGTGAGCGAGAGCGAGACCGTCGCGCTGGTGGGCGAGTCGGGCTGCGGCAAGAGCGTCAGCGCGCTCAGCATCATGCGGCTCGTCGCCGGGCCGGCCGGGCGGATCGCCGGCGGGCAGATCCTCTTCAAGGGCCGCGACCTCCTGCAGCTCAGCGAAGAAGCGATGCGCCGCGTGCGCGGGCGCGAGATCGGCATGATCTTCCAGGAGCCGATGACCTCGCTCAATCCCGTGCTGACGATCGGGCGCCAGCTCACCGAGGGGCTCGAGATCCACCTGGGGCTGGCGCCGACCGAGGCGCGCCGGCGCGCGGCCGAGCTCCTCGGCATGGTCGGGATTCCCGATCCCGCGCGGCGGCTCGCGCAGTACCCGCACCAGTTCAGCGGCGGGATGCGCCAGCGGATGATGATCGCGATGGCGCTCTCGTGCAATCCGTCGCTGATCCTCGCCGACGAGCCGACGACCGCGCTCGACGTGACGATCCAGGCCCAGATCCTCGAGCTCATGAAGGATCTCTCGCGGCGCTTCGGCGTCGCGATGCTGATCATCACTCACAACCTGGGCGTGGTGGCGCGCTACGCCGACCGCGTCAATGTCATGTACGCCGGCAAGATCATCGAGCGCGGTACGGCCCGCGAGCTCTACGCCAATCCCCGGCATCCCTACACGCTCGGGCTCCTCCGCTCGGTGCCGCGCCTCGACGAGCCGCGACGCGCACGCCTGGACCCGATCGAGGGGCAGCCGCCGGACCTCACGCGGCTGCCGTCCGGGTGCGCGTTCACGCCGCGCTGCGCCGTCAGCGTCGAGCGCTGCCGCCTCGAGACGCCGCCGCTGCGCGAGGTGAACGGGGCCGGGCACGTGAGTGCCTGCTGGGAAGCCGAGAATCTCGGCCGGGCCCGACCGGCGGCGCGCCCGTGAGCGACGGCACCCCGCTCCTGCAAGTCTCGAATCTAGTGAAGCACTTCCAGGTCGGCGGTGGCCTGTTCGGGAACCGGGCCGGCCTCGTCCGCGCCGTCGACGGGGTGAGCTTCGAGATCCGCCGCGGCGAGACGCTCGGGCTGGTCGGCGAGTCCGGATGCGGCAAGACGACGACCGGCCGGTGCATCTTGCAGCTCGAGCGGCCCACCAGCGGGCAGATCCTCTTCGAGGGGCGCGACCTCACGACGCTCGACGACGACGCGTTGCGGCCCATCCGGCGCAAGATGCAGGTGATCTTCCAGGATCCGTACAGCTCGCTGAATCCGCGGATGACCGTCGGCCAGATCATCGCCGAGCCGCTGGCCGTCCACGGCCTCGTGGCCGACCGCGCCGGCCGCGCGCGCCGCGTGCGCGAGCTCCTGTCCCACGTCGGGCTCCTGCCGCAGCACGCGCATCGCTATCCCCACCAGCTCTCGGGCGGCCAGCGCCAGCGCGTCGGCATCGCCCGGGCGCTCGCCGTCGAGCCGTCGCTGATCGTCTGCGACGAGCCGGTGTCTGCGCTGGACGTGTCGATCCAGGCTCAGATCATCAATCTGCTCGAGGATCTCCAGGCGCAGTTCGGGCTCACGTACCTCTTCGTCGCGCACGATCTCTCGGTCGTTCGGCACATCTCGGACCGCGTCGCGGTCATGTACCTGGGCAAGATCGTCGAGATCACCGACCGCAAGTCGCTCTACGATTCGCCGCTACACCCGTACACGAAGGCGCTGCTCTCGGCGGTGCCGATCCCCGATCCGGCGCTCGAGGCCCAGCGCGAGCGCGTGGTGCTCGGCGGCGAGGTGCCGAGCCCGCTGAGCCCGCCGTCGGGCTGCGTGTTTCATCCGCGCTGCCCGATCGCGATCGACCGCTGCAAGGCCGAGGTGCCCGACCTTCGCGAGATCAGGCCGGCGCACCGCGCGGCATGCCTGCTCGCTTGACTGGAGGGCGCCGAGTGCTCGATGCTGAAACCGCTCGGGCTCGACGCTGGTATCTAGCGAGACCTTCTGGAGGAGAACGAATGCGACGCTACCTATATAGCTTCGTGGTCGCGATCATCGCCGCCGCGCTGGCCACTCCGGCGGCGGCTCAGGACAAACCCCGATACGGTGGAGAGCTGATCTTCGCGGTGCCGTCCGAGCCGCCGTCCTACGACGCGCACCGCGAGGAGACCTTCGGCGTCATCCATCCGCTGGCTCCGCACTACAACACGCTGCTGCGGCCCGATCCGAACGACAGGCTCGCCACGAAGGTGGTCGGCGACCTCGCCGAGTCGTGGACGATCTCCAAAGACGGGCGAACCTACACGCTGAAGCTGCGGCACGGTGTGAAGTTCCACGATGGCAGCGAGATGACGTCGAAGGACGTCAAGGCCAGCTACGACAAGATCATCTTCCCGCCCGCCGGGGTCGCCTCCGACCGAAAGGGGGAGTACCTGGATGTCGAGGCTGTCCAGGCGCCCGACCCGTACACGGTGGTTTTCCGGCTCAAGTGGCCGTCCGGCTCGTTCCTGATGTCACTGGCTTCGCCGTGGAACTGGATCTACAAGGCCGACATCCTGGCCAAGGACATGCGCTGGTACGAGACCCACGTGATGGGTACCGGCCCCTTCGTCTTCGTCGAGCACGTTCGCGGCTCGTACTGGGTGGGCAAGAAGAACCCCAGTTACTGGGACAAGGGCAAGCCCTATCTCGACGGCTACCGAGCGATCTTCATCAAGGACTCCGCGGCCCAGGTCGCAGCGGTGCGCGGCGAGCGGGCCCACATCCAGTTCCGGGGCTTCTCGCCGGCCGAGCGCGACAGCCTGGTCCAGGCCCTCGGGCCCAAGATCACGGTGCAGGAGAGTCCGTGGGACTGCGCCCTGCTGGTGGCGATGAATCATGAGAAGAAGCCCTTCGACGACAAGCGGGTCAGGCGCGCCCTGACGCTCGCGCTCGATCGCTACCAGGGCTCCCAGGCGCTGTCGAAGATCGCCATCGTCAAGGAGGTCGCCGGCGTCCAGGTGCCGGGGACGCCGTTCGCCACGCCACCGGCGGAGCTGGAGAAGTTGGCGGGCTACGGACGCGACATCGCGAAGTCGCGGGCCGAGGCGCGGCGGCTCTTGAAGGAGGCCGGAGTGCCGGACGGGTTCTCGTTCACGTTCAAGAACCGCGGCATCCCGATGCCCTACGAGCCCGTGGGCGTCTGGCTGATCGACCAATGGAGGCAGGTCGGCCTGAACGTCAAGCAAGAGGTGATCGAGGCGGCGAAATACTACGCGGAGCTTCGCGGAGGGAACTTCGAGGTCGCGATGGACTTCCAGTGCGGGTACATCGTCGAGCCAGACCTCGACCTCTACAAGTTCCAGTCGAAGGAGAAGAGCCCGGCGAACTACAGCCGCTATACCGACCAGGTGCTCGACGAGCTCTACGAAAAGCAGGGCCGCGCGCCGGACCCCGAGGAGCGCAAGAAGTACATCCGGGAGTTCGAGCGGAGACTTGTCGACGAGGAGGCGCACTACCTCTACACGCTCCAGTGGCACCGGATCATTCCTCATAGCTCGAAGGTCAAGGGCTGGATGATCACGCCGAGCCACTACCTGAACAACCAACTCGACACGGTCTGGCTCACCGAGTGATCGAGCGGAGTGAGAGATCGATGATCCCTGTTCGCTCCCGTTCGGCAGCGCATCGTGGCCTCGTCGCCGGCCTGGCCGGCTGGCTGCTGCTCTCGCTCTCCGCCGCCGCGGACGCCCAGGAGCGCCCGCGGTACGGCGGCGAGCTCGTCTATGTCGTCCCGACCGAGCCCGCCTCCTACGACGGCCACCGCGAAGGGACGTTCGCGCTGATTCATCCGCTCGCGCCGATCTACAGCACGTTGCTCCGCTTCGATCCCAACGACCGCACCGGCACCAAGGTCGTCGGCGATCTCGCCGAATCCTGGAGGATCGCCAAGGACGGCCGGACCTACACGTTCAAGATCCGCCGCGGCGTGAAGTTCCACGACGGCAGCGATCTCACCGCGAAGGACGTGAAGGCGTCGTACGACAAGATCGTCAACCCGCCGGCCGACGTGATCTCGTATCGCAAGGGCCAGTACACGGCCATCGAGGCCATCGAGGCGCCCGACCCGACGACCGTCGTCTTCCGCCTCAAGTGGCCTGCCGCCTCCCTCATCACCGCGCTCGCGTCCCCCTTCAACTGGATCTACAAGGCCGACATCCTCGCGAAGGACGTGCACTGGTACGAGACGCACGTGATGGGCAGCGGCGCCTTCGTCTTCGTCGAGCACGTTCGCGGCTCGCACTGGGTCGGGAAGAAGAATCCGAGCTACTGGGACAAGGGCAAGCCCTATCTCGACGGCTATCGCGCGCTGGTCGTCAAGGACGGTAACGCCCAGGTGGCCGCGGTACGCGCCGAGCGCGCGCACGTGCAGTTCCGGGGGTTCACGCCCGCCGAGCGGGACAGCATCGTGCAGGCGCTCGGCCCGAAGGTGACCGTGCAGGAAAGCCCGTGGGATTGCGTGCTCCTGGTCGGCATGAACCACGAGAAGAAGCCGTGGGACGACAAGCGCGCGCGGCGGGCGCTCACCCTGGCCCTGGATCGCTACCAGGGCTCGCAGGCGCTCTCGAGGATCGCCATCGTCAAGAGCGTCGGCGGCGTCCAGGTGCCCGGCACGCCGTACGCGACGCCGCCGGCGGAGCTCGAGAAGCTCGCCGGCTACTCGCACGACATCGCGAAGTCGCGCGCCGAGGCCAAGCGCCTGCTGAAGGAGGTCGGCGTGCCCGAGGGCTTCTCATTCAGCCTGAAGAACCGCAACGTGCCGATGCCGTACGAGCCGGTGGCCATCTGGCTCGTGGACCAATGGCGCCAGATCGGGCTCACGGCACGTCACGAGTTCATCGAGTCGACGAAGTGGGAGGCCGATCTGATCGCCGGCAACTACGAGGTCTCCGTCGACACCCAGTGCAGCTACGCGGTCGACCCCGACCTCGACCTCTACAAGTTCCAGTCGATGGGAATCAGCGGCAACAACTACGGCCGCTATGTCGACAAGACCCTGGACGATCTCTACCAGAAGCAGAGCCGCGCCCTCGATGCCGAAGAGCGGAAGAAGTGGGTCCGCGACTTCGAGCGACGACTGCTGGACGAGGAGGCCCACTACTTCTACACGCTCCAGTGGCACCGCATCATTCCGCACAGCGCCAAGATGCGCGGCTGGACCGTCACGCCCAGCCACTTCGTCAACAACCAGCTCGACGGCGTGTGGCTCTCCGAGTAGCGGCGGCCGCGTGACCAAGTACATCGTCAAGCGGCTGCTCCTGATGATCCCGACGCTCCTGGGCGTCGCGGTGCTCATCTTCTTCCTGATGCGCATCGTGCCCGGCGACATCGTCGAGCTGCGCTTCGCCGGCGAGAGCGCCTACGCGCAGAAGGAGAATCTCGACAAAGAGCGGGCGCGGCTCGGACTGGACCAGCCTGTCTGGCGGCAGTTCCTGTCGTGGATGGGCGGGCTCGCGCGGTTCGATCTCGGGACATCGATGTGGACGGGGGCGCCGATCACGGAGGAGATCCGGCTGCGCTTCGCGCTCTCGCTCCAGCTGGCGATCATGGCGACGATCGTCGCGATCCTGCTGGCCATCCCGCTCGGGGTCATCGCGGCGCTCCGCCAGGACACCTGGATCGACTATGTGGTGCGCGTCATCTCGATCGCAGGGCTCGCGACGCCGTCGTTCTGGCTCGGCATCGTCTTCATCCTGGGCCTCCTGATCATCTTCAAATGGCTGCCCCCGATGGTCTACACACCGTTCTGGGTCAACCCGGTCCAGAACCTCGCGCAACTGATCTGGCCGGCGCTCGCGGTCGGGTATCGCTACTCGGCCGTGGCGACGCGCATGACGCGCTCGGCGATGCTCGAGGTGCTGCGCGAGGACTACATCCGCACCGCGCGCGCCAAGGGGCTCTGGGAGAAGCTGATCCTCTCGCGCCACGCGCTCAAGAACGCGATGCTCCCGGTGCTCACGGTGATCGCCCTGGAGTTCGCCTTCCTCATCGGCGGGCTCGTCGTCACCGAGCAGGTGTTCAACCTCAACGGGCTCGGTCTGCTCTTCGTGGAGGCGGTCGGCCACCGCGACTACACGCTGACGCAGGCGCTCGTCATGCTGGTGGCGTTCGTGTTCATCTTCGTCAACTTCCTGGTCGACCTGGCGTACGCCTGGCTCGACCCGCGCATCAGGCTCCGGTAATGGCCATCGGCCGGCCCGTCGAGGTCGTCGCCGACGTCCCCGAAGCCGCCCGTCGCCGCCGGCGGGTCGCGGCGATCGGAGAGTTCTGTCGCGAGCGCCCGCTGGGCGCCATCGGCGCGGCCGTCGTGCTCCTCAACATCGTGGTCGGCCTGGGCGCCACCGTCATCGCGCCGTACGACCCGGTGGCGACCGACTACGGCGCGATGCTCGCGCGGCCGTCGGCCGCGCACTGGCTCGGGACCGACGCGTTCGGCCGCGACGTGCTCTCGCGCATCATCTACGGCTCGCGGACGGCGATGCTCGTGGGCTTCGCGTGCGCGTTCCTCGGCGCGACGGTCGGTGCGGTGATCGGCGTCGCCAGCGCGTACTTCGCCGGCAAGGTCGATCTGCTCGTGCAGCGCGTGATGGACATCTTCCTGGCGTTTCCGCTGATCATCCTGGCCCTCGCGGTGGTGTCGATCCTCGGCACCGGCATCTTCAACGTCATCGTGGCGATCGCGATCCCGATGATCCCGCGCGCCGGCCTCGTGGCGCGCTCGAGCGCCCTGGCGATCCGCGAGATGCCGTACGTCGACGCGGCGCGTGCCGCCGGGTTTCGTCATCGGCGGATCATCCTGCGCCACATGCTCCCGAACGTCATGGCGCCGTACCTGATCATGCTCACCGCGTACCTCGGCCAGGCGATCCTGGCCGAGGCGTCGCTGACGTTTCTCGGGCTCGGCGTTTCGGAGCCGACGCCGGCGTGGGGCCTGATGCTGCGCGGCGCCGCCGTGCAGTTCGCCGAGTCGGCGCCGTGGATGGCGATCTTCCCCGGGCTCGCGATCAGCCTGGCCGTCTTCGCCTTCAACCTGTTCGGCGACTCGTTGCGCGATGCGCTAGATCCTCGCCTCCGCGCGCAGTGAGGCGATCCGTTGCGCCGCCGAGCCGGCTCCAACTCAGCGGAATGCTTGACACATTGCGTGGATTCGGGTACAAAAGCCGATGGTTTCGAGAAACAGAGAGCGCACTACCAATACCGCGTGCTAGCGGGAGGACTTGATGCCGTACATCATCGCCGAGCCGTGCATCAACGTGAAGGACAAGGCCTGCGTCGAGGTGTGTCCGGTCGACTGCATCTACGAAGGCGAGACGATGCTCTACATCCACCCGGACGAATGCATCGACTGCGGCGCTTGCGAGCCGGTGTGCCCGGTCAAGGCGATCTTCGCTGAGGACGAGACGCCCGATCAGTGGAAGAACTTCATCGAGCTGAACAAGAAGTTCTTCAAGGACAATCCCGGAGTCAAGCCCGCCACCAAGTCGTAGCTGCACACCGCCAACGGCAACGCGCCAGGCCCGCTGGGCATTCGTCGGAATGCGGCGGGCCTGATTCATCTGCAAAACCGCTCGTCCGTGACTGGCACGCCGGTTGCCCCGCTGCCCGGTCATGAACTCACTTCCTTCGTCGACGACGCTCGGGTATCACGTCGCGGTGTCGGACTTCAAGCGGCGGCTCATCGAGGCGACCCTGCATCAGGCGCGCGGCAACCGTACACACGCGGCGCGCGCCCTCGGGCTGCAGCGGACGTACCTGCTGCGGCTCATCCGCGACCTGGGTGTCGCGGCGCCGCCCCCACCGCCGCGGCGGAGGCAGCCGGCCGCGTAGCAGTTGACCTTTGGCGACCCGCCCGGCAATCTGTGGGCCGCCATGCGTGACGTGTGGATCGCCGGCGCGGACATGACCCGCGTGGGCCGCCTTCCGGAGCCGTTACAAGACTTGATGGCTGTCGCCACGCACGCGGCGCTCCGGGGCGCGGATCGCGACCGGCCCGATTCGATGGTCGTCGCGACCATGAACCCCGAGGAGTTCCTGGGCGACGGCAACTTCGCCTCCAACGTCGCCACGCACATGGGTTTCGCGAACGTGCCCGTCGTGCGGGTCGAGACGGCGACGTCGTCGGGCGCGGCGGCCTTCTACGCGGGCTTCGCGCAGATCGCCTCGGGCCTGGCCGACACGGTCGTCGTGGTCGGCGGCGAGAAGATGACGCACCTGCCGACGCCGAAGGTGTCGGAGTTGATCGGCCGCTCGCTCGATCCCTACGAGCGCTCCTACGGCACCACGATGCCGGCGTTCGCGGCACTGGTCACCCGCGCGTTGATGGCGCGCGGAGTCACCGAGCGCGAGATCGCGCAGGTCGCCGTGAAGAATCACGCCAACGGCGCGCGCAACCCGCTCGCCCATTTCCGCGAGGAGATCACTCCCGAGATGGTGCTCGGTAGCCGCATGGTCGCCGACCCGCTGCGGCTCTATCACTGCTGCCCGATCTCCGACGGCGCCGCGGCGGTGGTGCTGACGGCGGAGCGCGCGACGGTGCGTGTGGCCGGCGTGGGACAGGGGACCGACGCGCTGGCCCTGCGCCACCGTGAGAGCCTCACGACCTTCCGGGCGACCCAGGCCGCCGCCAGCGCGGCGTTCGCGATGGCCGGGTTCGGCCCGGAGCGTGTCGACCTCGCCGAGATCCACGATGCGTTCGCTCCGTTCGAGCTGATCTCGCTCGAGGACACCGGGCTCTTTCCGCCCGGCAAGGCGGGGCCGGCCACGCTCGACGGCGAGACCGCGCTCGAAGGCCGCCTGCCGATCAATACCTCCGGCGGCCTCAAGGCGCGCGGCCACCCGCTCGCCGCGACGGGGATCGCCCAGATCGTCGAGTGCGTGTGGCAGCTGACCTGGTGCGTCCCTAGACGTCAGGTCCAATGCAGGGTCGCCCTGGCCCACTCGATCGGCGGCCCGGGCACCAACAACTGGGTGACGATCCTGGAATCACGATGAGCCCCAGCGGAGCAACATACGAGACGGCCAGCACCATCGCGAGGGTTGCGCGGGCGTGCGGGGCCACGCCGCGCCTGTCTCAGGCCACCCTCGGTCCAAGCCGGCCTCGAGGCCCCCGCTACAAATGATCGAGCACCTGGCCGCCTCTCGCTGCCCGCAGTGCCGCCTCGTCGCCGCGCCGCCGTCGCGCTGGTGTCCCCGACACCCGGTCGAGATGACGCCGACCACCGTGATGGGCGGCGGCGAGGTCGTCTCGTTCACCACCTTGCTCTCGCCGCCGGAGGGGTTTCGCTCGCCGCTGCACATTGCGCTCGTCGATCTGGTCGGCGGCGCGCGTCTCGTCTGCCACGGCGACAAGACTCAGGGGCTCAAGATCGGCTCGTGGGTGGCGATCGAGGCGGTCGGCAACGTCTACTACTTCTCGCACCTCGGCACGCTCGACCGCGCGCGGCTCTTCTGGCGCCGCGCCGGCCGCGCCGGCGAGCGCATGAGCGCGATCGCGCAGAGCCTGGCGAAGCGAGCCTGGAAAGGACGACTCCGTGGCGAAAGCTAAAGGACCGCTGGCCGGCGTTCGCGTGCTCGATCTCACCCGCGTCCTCGCGGGCCCCTTCTGCGCGATGATGCTCGGCGACATGGGCGCCGAGGTGATCAAGGTCGAGGAGCCCGGCAAGGGCGACGACACGCGTAGCTGGCCGCCCTTCGTGGGCGGCGAGTCGACCTACTTCATGTCGGTCAACCGGAGCAAGAAGAGCATCACGCTGAATCTGAAATCGCCGGACGGCGGCGAGATCCTCCGCAAGCTGGTGAAGAAGAGCGACGTGCTGCTGGAGAACTTCCGTCCGGGCACGATGGACAAGCTCGGCTTCGGCTATCGCGCGCTCGCCCGGCTGAACCCGCGGCTGGTGTACTGCGCGGTCTCGGGATTCGGCGAGTCGGGACCCGAGGCGCACCGCGCCGGCTACGACCTCGTGATCCAGGCCGAGTCGGGCGTCATGGACCTCACCGGATTTGCCGATGGGCCGCCGGTCAAGGTGGGCAACTCGATCGGCGATCTGGTGGCCGGCATGTCGGCGGCCCACGGCGTCGTGCTGGCGCTGCTGGCCCGCACGCGGACGCGCCGCGGCCAGAAGGTCGAGATCTCGATGCTCGACGTCATGGCGGCCCTGCTCACCTATCAGGCCGGCATCTACTTCGGCACCGGGGCACGCCCGGCGCGCCGCGGCAACGCGCATCCCTCGATCGTGCCGTACGAGGTCTTCCGGGCCGCCGACGCGTTCCTCGTGCTGGGCGTCGCGAACAACTCCCTGTGGACCAAGTGCTGCGCCGCGCTCGGCCGTCCCGAGCTCGCGACGGATCCGCGTTTCGACGCCGAGGCCAAGCGCGTCCAGAACCGCGACACGCTCGTGCCCTTGCTGAACGAGATCCTCGGCACGCGCGCCGCCGCGGAGTGGATCAAGCAGTTCGAGGGCGCCGGCATCCCGGCGGGCCTCATCAAGTCGGTCGCCGAGGTGTGCGAGAGCGAGCACCTCAAGGCGCGCGGCATGATCGTCTCGCTCCCGCATCCCAAGGCTAAGAAAGTGACCGTGATGGGCGTCCCGGTCCGCCTGCACGCGACGCCGGGCGCGGCCGTGACGCCGCCGCCCGTCATCGGCCAGCACACCGATGCCGTCCTGAAGACGCTGGCCGGGCTCACGAAGCCGGCGATCGAGCGACTGCGCGCCCAGGGCGCCATCTGACGAGCCGCGTGGCGGACTCGCTCGCACCGCTGGCGCCGGTCACGCTCGACGGGCGCTACGTCACCCTGGAGCCCTTGGCCGAGCGGCACGCGCGCGACCTCTTCGATGTGATGCAGGACGACGAGGTCTGCCGCTACCTCGCGTGGCCGCCGCCCACGGCGCTCGACGAGACGCTCGCGCTGATCCGCCAGGCCGAGGGCCTGATGGCGCGCCGGGAGTCGGTCGTCTTCGCGCAGATCTGGAAGGCGACGGGGCGGGCAATCGGCTCGACCCGTCTGCTCGACGTGCGTCCCGCCGATCGCCAGGTCGAGATCGGCTCGACGTTCCTCGGGCGTGACTACTGGCGCACACAAGCCAACACGGAGTCGAAGCTCCTCTTCCTGCGGTACTGCTTCGAGACGCTCGGCTGCGTGCGCGTGGCGCTCAAGACCGACGGGCGCAACGTCCGGTCGCAGGGGGCGATCGCGCGGCTCGGCGCGGTGCGCGAGGGCACGCTTCGCAAGCACATGAACGTGCGGGGCTACCAGCGCGACACGGTCTACTTCTCGATCCTCGATACCGAATGGCCCGCGATCAGCGCCCGCCTTGCCGCGCGGCTCTACGCGTGATGTCGACCGGACGCGGGCGGCCATTGTTGACACCGTATCCGCGGCTGGCGCATGATCGAGGTCTGCCATGCGCCGACTGATCAAGATCTACGACACCACACTTCGCGACGGCACCCAGGGCGAGGGCATCTCGTTCTCGATGGAGGACAAGGTCCGCCTCGCGACCCGTCTCGACGCGCTCGGGATCCACTACATCGAGGGCGGGTGGCCGGGGTCGAACCCGAAGGATCTGCGGTTCTTCCGTCGCATGCAGGACGTCTCGCTCAAGCACGCGAAGCTGGCCGCCTTCAGCATGACCCGCCGCGCCGGGGCTACCCCCGAGGCCGACGCGAACATGCAGGCCCTGCTCGATGCGGGCACTCCGGTGGCGACGATCGTCGGCAAGTCGTGGGACTTCCACGTGACCGAGGCGCTCGGCACGACCCTCGCCGAGAACCTCGCGATGATCGGCGACACGATCGCGTACCTGCGGCCCCGGATGGACGAGGTGCTGTTCGACGCCGAGCATTTCTTCGACGGCTTTCGCGCCAACCGTGAGTACGCGCTGGCCACGTTGCGGGCGGCGGAACAGGCGGGCGCCCACTGGCTCATCCTGTGCGACACCAACGGGGGCACGTTGCCCGCCGAGCTGGTGACGATGATCGCCGAGGTGAAGAAGCACGTGCGCACGCCGCTCGGCATCCACGTGCACAACGATGCGGAGTGCGCGGTGGCGAACTCGCTCGCCGCGGTGGCCGAGGGAGTCGGCCAGGTGCAGGGGACCCTCAACGGCTTCGGCGAGCGCTGCGGCAACGCAAACCTCGTGTCCATCATCCCGAGCCTGATCTTGAAGATGGGCCTCGACTGCATTCCGGAGCCGAACCTTCGCGATCTCCGCGACGTCTCGCGCTTCGCGTCCGAGCTAGCCAATCGCAAGCCGTGGTCCTCGCAGCCGTACGTGGGCGACTCGGCCTTCGCCCACAAGGGCGGGATGCACGTCTCGGCGGTCCAGAAGCACCCCGAGACGTACGAGCACATCAATCCCGAGGCGGTGGGAAACCGCCGTCGCGTGCTCGTCTCCGAGCTCGCGGGCAAATCGAACATCCTGTGGAAGGCGCGTGAGTACGGTATCGACCTCGACCACGACACCCCGGACTCCCGGCGGATCCTCGACCAGCTCAAAGCGCTCGAGGACCAGGGATTCCAGTTCGAGGGCGCCGAGGCCTCGTTCGAGCTTTTGATGGAGCGCGCGCTGGGCCGCCACCGGCCGTACTTCGCGCTCGAGGCCTACCGGGTGATCGTCGAGGAGCAGAACACCGACCAGGAGCCCGTGGCGGAGGCAACCGTGCGGGTGCGGGTGAAGGGCATCCTGGAGCATACGGCCGCGTCCGGTAACGGGCCGGTCGATGCGCTGGACCACGCCCTGCGCAAGGCGCTCGAGGAGTTCTTCCCCAACCTCAAGACCATGAAGCTCCTCGATTACAAGGTGCGCATCCTCGACGAGTCGAAGGGCACCGCGGCCAAGACGCGGGTTCTGATCACCTCGGGTGACGGCGACGAGACCTGGGGGACAGTCGGCGTGGCCGACAACATCATCGAGGCGTCCTGGCAGGCGCTCGTGGACTCGGTCGAGTACAAGCTGCGTCGCGACGGCTCCGCTCGGGCCTGACCGCCGATCAGGAACTGGCCGATTCTCTCCCGGGTGAATCGATCACAATCCGTGTGGATCGAGAGTGATCTGCGTGATCAATTCCCTACCAGAGCCTCGTCGGCGGCCACGCCATAAATGCCTTTAAAAATGGGTAAAAAGGCCGGACATGTCACTCGGTATCGGATTTGCTGTTTCCGGTACGGCAGGAGGGCTCAGACATGTCGGTCAATGGAACGGCGGTCAATGAGTCGGTAAACGGCAGCGCTTCTCGCACGTGGCATCAGCCGCGCGGCGTAGGCCGCCCGTCGACGGTGGCTCCGTTCGCGCCTCAGATCGAGGCTTGGCTGCGTGAGTCGCCGACGCTTTCAGGTGCCGAGGTGCTGCGACGCGCGCGCGAAGTTGGGTATCGTGGCGGTAAGAGCGCGCTCTACGAGCTCGTGCGGCGAATTCGGATTCCGATCTCGGCCAGCCTGTCGGTCGTCCCGCCGAACGGCAGCCGTTAGTCCGACGGCTCATGCCCGCACCGAGCGGTCGTGACTCGGTGCGGGGCAGGTTTTGGCTCGGTGCGGGGCAGGTTTTGGCCGGCGGTGCTCCGCCGGCCCGCGGTCTAAAGTTTCCGGAAGGCCGCGTCGTTTCACGGGGTTCCGGCCTGGAATCCTGCTGACAGCCCCCGGCCCATCAATCCACCTTCTCGAACCGTCGTCGAGCCCGACGCCGGCGTCGTGGGATCCCCTCGTCCCGTCCGCAGCGCGAAGCGCTTCGATCGGGGTGACGAGCCCGCCCGCCTCGAGCGCGCACGCCGCGAAGACCCCGAGCTAGTACGTCCCCGGGCGGATTTGCTTGTAGAGCTGCTTGAGGGCGTCGGCGGTGAAGTTGGGCGACTGGCAGACCGAGATGATCTTGCGCTCGTCGGCCTCCACCTTCGCG
>Ga0306921_10002582_pt1 | contig 18153 bp, 11 predicted proteins | sample sta12Cox44000080_FD_203760 | JGI IMG/M metagenome (GOLD analysis project Ga0306921, IMG submission 203760) | Lab enrichment of tropical soil microbial communities from Luquillo Experimental Forest, Puerto Rico - statoxic.12C.oxic.44.000.080 (v2)... | ecosystem: Environmental > Terrestrial >... | reverse complement strand
AATGTTCGATTGCACGACCAATCGCGGCGTTGGCATTGGCCGTTACCGGGGCCATCGATTTGCCGGCGAGTTCATGCTTCCATTGCATCTGTTCTCGCCGATCCACGATTTGTTTATCAAAGTCGATCGGCGTTCGTGGTTCTTCGATGAGGCCGGTTGGATCGAGATTCCGAGTGTGCCGAGTCTAACCAAGGTCGCTCTACTTCAGGAATTTCGCTGAGGCTATTCGCAGCGCAATCATTCAATGAATTTGGCGATATGATCGGTCCGCTGCTCGTTGGGTTGCCTACGCAATGTTTGGCGTTCGCGTTGGCTTCGTGCGCTGCCAGGTCGGGGCACTCGTCGCGCTGATATTGCTTCCCCTGTTTGGGCGAGAAAGCTAGCTGACGCTTAGCGGGCGTCCGATTTATGCCTGCCGGATTGTCGGACGGCCGTTGGAAACTCTCCAAGAATGGTCGCAGGCGTTATGAAGGGATATCTGCCAGCCCGATTGCTTCGCAGGCAAGTTGTCGTAGGCTGCATCTTCCTTCATCGCATGAAGCTTCTCGATAAAATCGGTCGCGAATTTTCCGGCTATAACATTTTGGAAACGGCTAAGCGTCTCAAAGACCGCAAACCGCTGCAGTGCAGCCTTTACGTAACGGACCGGTGCAACCTCGATTGCAGTTATTGCACCGAATATGACAATAGCCGGCCGCATCCGAGCATTAACGACTTAAAAGAATGGGTGCGGAAGATTCGCGAGCTTGGGACCATGCGGATAGCTCTCGTTGGAGGCGAGCCGCTCACGCATCCTAATATTGTCGAGCTCGTTCTCTACTGTCGCGAACTGGGCTTTGCCACCAGCCTCACCACGAACGGATTCCTCCTGACGCGCAAACTAGTTGCGGAACTTGAGGATGCCGGATTGCAGGTCATGCAGATCAGCGTTGATCGGATGACGCCGAGCGCGATCACAAAAAAGTCGTTCAAGACGATCCTGCCGAAGCTGGACTATTTTCGTGATTCAAAAATCAGCCTGCATATCACCGGCGTGATTTGTGCCGACACGCTGCCAGAAGCGCAGGCGGTGCTCGAGACTGGCTTATCCCGAGGAATTCCGACGGAGGTTCGGCTCGTGCATGCTGATCCGTTACGACGGTTCCGTGTGGATCGCGGTCGGCGTGAGGAGCTCGAACAATTCATCGATTCGATGATCGAACGAAAACGCCGTGGCGAGAAGATTCACACCAGCGAGGCGATCCTTAATTACCAGCGCAGCTTGCTTCGAGGAGAGCACGTCGAATGGACGTGCGCGGCAGGCTACAAGTTGTTCTTCGTTTCCGCGCAGGGAAAATTTTGGATTTGCAGCATGGTGCACACGAACAAGCACATCATGGATGTGACACTGGACGACCTTTTCGCCAATTATAAGAAGAAATCCTGCCAGGAAGGCTGCGGTGTTTACTGCGCTGTCAGTGCCTCACTGCTGGTTGAAAAACCGGTGCGTGTTCTCGGTAAGGAAATTCTCGCGCGGGCAAAGCGTGTGCCTTCGCTGTTGCGTCCTCTGTCAGGCGCGGGAATCAGCAACTCGACGCCTGAGAGTGCCACAGATCCAAACGGACCGCATGAGATGAACGGCAGCAGTGATGGCCGCCCAGCCGCAGATCATCGCGTAGCTTTGGGGGAACGAGCCTAACAAGAAGCCTGCCGCCAATATCCAGAGGTAAACGTTTCTGCGAGCCGCAATCAGCCGGAAAGCGCGGTCGAACGGTGCGACATCATCGAGCAGCCTGCCCGTGGCGATCTTCGCTCTCAATTTTGCAAATTCATCCAGCAGCTGCGATCCAATGAGCAGCACAAGAAAATAGAATGCATTCGGCAATTGGGCGCTTTGCCACAAATGAAAAGCAATCGCCGTCCACCAAAAGTTCTCTATCAGATAATCGAGATGGTGTTCCCATTTGCCCCGCTCGGTTGTTTCAACTTTGACGCGCGAAAGCTTGCCATCCAGGCCATCAACGACGCCGAAAGCGAGAGCAGCGAAGAGTCCCAAGCCGATGCGGCCGAGCGCAAACGCCGTAGTCGCGCCGCAACCAATGATGAATCCCGCAATCGTAACCTGGTTTGGCGTGATTCGTGTTTTGCAAAGGAGCGAGACTATCCCGGTTTCGATTGGCGCGTGGACATAAGCGGGAAAATCCAAGGTGCCATTTTGCGCCGCATCCAGAATGATGCGTTCAGCGAGACAGCGTTCCTGTGGCCGGGGCGCCGCAAAACAAATTGGCCGCACATGTCGGCGCATGCTGACGATGTAATCATCAACTTTAGCTGCGTCGATAGGGTCGATAGCACGAGCATCGATCTTTTGCTTGAGTTCCTCAAAAATCGGTATGGTGTCAGAGCAGGCCAGAAGGAAATTCCGCGTCATCAAAGCCGGTCCGCTCGGGTTTTGGATCATATGTTGGACGGACTGCGGCGGGTTCGAATCTACGAGGACGGCCGAAGAGTTTTTGGCCGCCAGTGCAGCAAGCAAACGGGCATCGCAATAAACGTTTGCCGGGACAATTAGGACGCGCGCTGTCTCGCCCTGTTCCAAAATCCTATTTGCCGTGATTGGTTTAGCCGCAGTTGGTACAAGTTGCGCGGTGATTTCTTCTCGAGCCCACGAACGTTTCGCCAATTCCGCTCCAATAGGCTCGGGCGTGCTGGAAAAAACAATCGCTCGGCGAAATCCCAGTCGCTGTAAGATGCGGAGCAACCGTTCGACCAAGTTAACGCCGCATAATTCCGTCAACGCATCGGGCGCATCCGCGACTAAAATTGGCAGGATGTTCTCCACCTGCTGAGATTAACGATAACATGCGGATGTGCCAACTGCGGGGGACGGCTTATCTACGCGTCGTTCGGAGTTGGCTGTCAATGACGAGGCCGTCTTTCATTTCGTGGATCCAATCGCACGCTCTGGCAATCGCCGGATTGTGAGTGGCGAGGAGTAACGCCTTGCCACGTTCATGCACGAGGTTCCTCAACAGCTCAAACGCGCGCTCGGAATTTGCGGTGTCGAGATTGCCGGTAGGTTCGTCGGCGAGAATGACGTCGGGATCGTTTGCCAGCGCACGTGCGATGGCAACGCGTTGTTGTTCGCCGCCGGAAAGATGACGGCTAAGCCGTCGCAACTTGTCGCCCAAGCCTACGCCGTCAAGCAACTCGGCCGCGCGATCGCGCATCTGCGCATCCGAGAGCTGGCCAAGCTTACGCATGGGGATCATCACATTTTCCTGCGCGGTGAAGTCCTCCATCAAGAAATGGAATTGAAAGATGAAGCCGATGAATTTGTTCCGTTTCTGCGCGAGCTCATCATCGCTCAGGTGCGACACCGTTTCGGTTTCGATCGAAACATGCCCGGCGTCAGGTGTATCTAGCAAACCGAGAACATAAAGTAACGAACTTTTGCCACACCCCGAAGGGCCGACCACCGCGTGAACGCTTCCAGTTTCGATCTCAAGCGACACGCCGCGCAGGGCGTGCACGCGTTCCTCTTCTTCGCCGAGGTAGCGTTCGATCCGGTGACAACTCAGGCTAACTTGTGCACTCATCTCGACCCTCGAATCGTGACCACGGGTGCCAACTCAGCGGCGCGTCGTGCCGGGACATAACTGGCGATAAAGACAGCCAGCAGCGCGAGTAACGTCGCAAACGCATAATGGCGCCAGTCCCAAGTGACCAAAAAATAATTTGTGTAGAGCAACCCGCGAAGACGAATAGGAATGTGCGATACGCCCCAGGTCATTAACGCGCCGAGCAGACAACCGAGCACCGATCCAGCCGCAGCGATCAGTGCACCTTGCCAGAGGAAGATTGCACTGATGTCTTTGCGGCGGTACCCCATGGAACGCAAGATCGCGATCTCTTTAATCTTCGCGAGAACGGACATCGTAAGGACATTAAAGATTCCGAACCCGGCCAGCAAAATGATGAGCGAAACCGTAATCGCGACGGACATTCTCAAGGTCAGAAAAAGCTGGAGCGTGCTCTCCTCGCGTTCCTGCCAGCTAAGAGCGCTGTGCTGGAAAAGCGTTTCGAACCGGTCGGCCAAGACCGGCGCACGATTCCGGTCGCGCAGTTTATAGATGATCATGGACGCTCCAGACGGCTGTTGCAGCAATACTTGTGCAATTTTGGCGTGCGAGTAAATGCGGGTCGAATCGATGGAGCCAATGCCTGCTCTAGCGATCGCTGCGACATTGAATCGCCAGTACTCGCCGTTTGGGGCGAGCAGTTGCACCGTGTCGCCGATGCTAGTCTGAAGGAGCTCTGCCAGGCGTGAACCGATAATGATCGCGCTGGTGTTGTTTCGAAAGTCATCAAAGCTGCCGTCAATCAACTGGCGCAGGATATCCGTAGTTTGTGCATGGAGGGCGGGATCGATGCCGTAAAGATCGACAGTCGCGTTCTCAAATCCAGCGCGAGCGCTTACGCTTCCGCGCAGAACCGGTGAACAGGAAATGACGTCGGGGAATTGCCTGCTCACCCGCATGATTTCGTTGGGGTTGGTGATCCCTTCAAAATAGACACGGCGGCCAGCGGTCCCCTTGGAGTTCTTTGCCGCGACCATAAGCGGCTCGTATCGCGGCCGAAAACGAGACTTAACGACAAGCGCACCGTTGCTGCCGATGTTGGATTCGATGAAATAGCGAGTGAAACCCTGCGTCTGCGCCTGCGTGCAGATGAAGATTGCGACACCGAAAACAACGCCGCTCAAGCTCAAGAGCAATGCCCGCTTGCGATGCGTCAAAAAACGCAGGGCAATGTAAAGCGGGGGTGTCACGGCGCTTTCGGTGGAGGCGGGGCGTTGATCATGCGCTGGCGCACCGGCTGGCCGGAATGGAACTTGTCCTGATCGGAAACAATTACATGATCGCCGTCCGTCAGGCCACTGAGCGCCTCCGAAAAATCGAGTGTGCGAAATCCTACGTTGACGGTTCGTCGCTGCACAATTCCCCCATTTGCCACCAGCGCTTGATCGACAAGCAGCGCGCGCGTCGGCATGAGCAGCGCATTTTCGTGCACGCCGGTGATAATGTTCATCTCTCCGGTCATTCCGACCATCATGTTGTCAGGCGGATTTTCCATCTCCAGCACAACGGTGTAGCGCTGAGTGGTTGGATCGGCTGCAGGTTGAATGGACGTGACGCGACCCGTGAACGTGCGTGTGCGGTAAGCGTACAATTGCACCTTTGCTTTCATTCCCGGTTTAACTTCGCCTACGTCCTCCTCGTTGACCTCGCCGCGTACATAAGTCTTTCGCGAAGAGACGGTGAAAAGTTCATTCCCGTCCGAAACCAGTTCGCTGTCGATTGTCTGAACGTTGGTCAGAATTCCTTCTATCGGCGAGCGGACTTCGGCATTCTTCATTTCCGTTTCGAGCTTCTTCGCAGTTTCTTCGAGAGACTTGAGATTGCGATCCCGCTCGATCCTCTCTGTTTCCACTACGCCGCGTAAACGGTTTACCTCACTTTTGGATTTCTGATATTCAACAGCAGGCACGTTCCCCGAGGAAACGACTTTTTCGAGGCGTTGTAGATTGTCCTCTGCGGCTTTGAGCAACTCAGAGGACGGGAGAGGGAGAGCCGCCCGGTCAACGGCTGCCTGCAAATCGGTGCGCGCCTGTTTCAATTGTCTGGAGGTTTCCTCGTCAGCGATCATCGCTAGTAATTCGCCCCTTTGCACCCCTTTGCCGATTGCACCGCGACCGGCAGAGAAAGGTTCGGCCAGCCGAATAAATCCGTCGTTTTGGGCCCGCACACGCACTACAAACGCAGGTTCGATCCGCACGGTGCCATAAACCGCGGAGATCGCCGCGCCGCGCCGCACGGCGGTCACTTCCGCGACCGGCATTAGAAAAAAATACGCCGCCGCAAAAAGGAGCACGACCGCCGCTGCGCCGATCCACAAAACGGTCTTTGATTTCGGCAATTTCAATTTCGGAGAACTAGTCTGATGTCCAGGGCGGTTCTTTGCAATACACTCGTGCCCCGCAGTAGCCGTTCTTGTTTGCTCCTGTTGGCAGGTTTTCAAGACCATTATTGGCAAGACACTACCGCCAGGATATTTGTTCGATCACCAGGCTCTCAGAAGTGACGACTTCCCAGCTGCCAAAGCTGTCGGTTCGTCGGGAAGCCCCAGCGATTCGACTACTTATCCGCTTCTAACCCCGGTTTGCCAGTTCCGTACGAAAATTGAAAATACCGGCCGGTAGCGCGGTCCCATTCTGCGAGCGCGACATTGTGCTGATAAATCGCGTCCAACAGTCCGCTCTTCGTCCTCAAAAAACCGTTTTGAGTTACGCGGTACTCAAACTGCGACACCAAACCACTGGCCACGTTCTCCTTAATAGTTTGGGCGCTCTCTTCCGCAGCGGCGGTGGCGGACGCAAGTGATCTTTCGCGAGCATCGATTGCCTGAATGTCATTGGCAATACGCGGAAGCTCCCGGCTAAGGTTCCCTTCTAATTTCCGGCATGTCAGTTCGTTTTCCTCTCGTGCCGCACGCGCCCTTAACACCGCTCCGCCGACTTTGCCGTTATCAATGACGCGCCAGGTGTATGCCGCTTTTTCACGAAGTTCTGAACCAATAAAATCCTGTGTCTTGCTTGTCGATTCCTGCCGATGGATTCCTGAAACTGGAACCCATTCTCCGTGGATGCTTCCCACTACCGTAGGATAATAGTCCGCTGCAATAATCCGTTGGTCTTCATTTGCAGCGCGTATAAACAAACGAGCGAGTTTGAGATCAACCCTGCGCTGTAAAGCTGCGGCTGTTTCGGCACCCACATCGATCTCCGTTGGGACGAACTTCAGTTCGCCTTCCGGCTCGGGCAGAGACGATTTTGCGGGGTCGATCCCCATTGCTTGCGCCAAATTCAGTTGCGCTTCCCGATAGGCGCGTTGTGCGCCTTCCATTTGCGGAACCAGTTCGTCAGCCAGGATAGTTGCGCTCGTAAATGCGCTTCGATCGGCTAATCCAGCTTCGAAGCGATTTTTCTGAGTAGCGACATTTTCTTGCAATCTTTGTAGTTGTTCGTCTCCAATCGACTTCAGCGATCGGTTGTAAAGCGCAGCGTAAAACGCGAGCCGCGCAGCGTGCAACTGTTGGACCACGGCGACGTTTAGTTGCTGTTGCGCAATCAGAACTTCAATGTCTCCACGCCGAAGCGAAGGCGGCACAGCCATATTGAATAACGTTTGTTCCAAATTGCCGCGACCTACGGCGAATCCTTTTACTCCGTTCTCGCCGGATCGGTGGCCATACTGAAGACCTGCAGGGACGTCGACCTCGAAGTCGGGCCAGACAATAGAGCGAAAGACCAAGCGCTGCCCGGCAGCTCGCTCGAGACCGGCTTTGGCTTCAAGGATGTCGGGATTTTTGTCGAGAGTGGTGCGGAGGACCTCTTGTAGAGTGACCGCGGTGGTCGGGTGCGCGAATAACGCGGTGAAGACCAAAATCAAAATATGAACATTTGCGGCTCTCTGTAGCCGCTTCCCTGTGGGAAGCGCAAGACCCATGCGTTTAACACGTTCGCGTCGCGTCGCCCACAGAGCGGCGGCTACAGATTGGGCCGCCAATTTTAGTGCTACTTTCATCGCTGAGTCATTGTTTGCGGCGGCTTGGCCACATCGGCAGCGTGCGCAGCGTTGCGGTTTTCGTTTTTCACGTCTTTGAAGTCGGATCCGAAATTGAGCGCTTCGGCTGAACTGGCGCAGGCGTGACCAAGATGCGCCAGAGCTACATTATGCAGATAGATCGCGCTCAATCGGGTTGTGCGCGTCCGGGTGACGTCGGCGGCTGCTTGCAGCACATCAAGTTGTGTTCCCAATCCTGCAGTAAAGTTCCCTCTGGCCATGTCGAGCGCTTCATCCGCCGTTTGCACGTTTTTTGTTTCACTCTCGAGTACGCGGTCGGCTTGTTGGAGATCGAAAAATGCGCTGCGCACTTCCGAGGCCACGCTGCGCCGCGTTGCTGCCAAGGCTTGCACCGCCGCCTCACGCCGGGCGCGCGTCGCCTGCATACGGCCTTTTGTCGCGTGCCCATCAAAGATGTTCCATGTGGCATTTATGCCAATCACGCCGCCGTAGTTAAATTCGGGACCAACGTCCGGGTCTCGCTCGCTGTAAATTTCATACCCTGAGAAGGCGCGCACGTGTGGACGCGTCTCGCTACGATCCAGGATGTACTGGCGATCTTCGATCTCGATGTCCTTCTCGCGGGCTTTGAGGATCCCACGGTTTGCATCAGACCGCGCGAGGCAGTCGTTAAGGTCCGGATGATTCGGCCGATACTCCAATTGGCCCGAAATCTCGAACGGAGACGCCTGTGTGCCCGGAGGAATATCAGTCCCGAAAAGTTCCGCTAGCCGCAGATACGAGTTTTTCAAATCCGTTTGCGCGCTGAACAATTCCGGCCGCTCGCTGGACATTCAATTTGCCAACAATGCCGGCGTTGAAATTTTCCTGCTCGCCTTTGAGTTCCTGTTCGAACACCCCCACAGAATCTTCATGTACCCGCACTTTCGCCCGGTTCAGCAGCAGTTCGTTGAACGCAATTCGCACATCCATGGTGACGCGGCTGATAGTCTCTTGTAGGTCGTAATTTGCCTTGGCAATGTTCAACTGCGCGATTGCCACCTGACTGCTGACTGCTCCGCCGGTATAAACGTTCTGTTCGAGCTTTACTATGGCGTTGTAATCTTCCTGTCGAAGGTTTGTCTGGCTCTGGGTCTGTCGTTTGTCGTATAGCCCGCTTGAGCTCAGCCACGGCAGATATCCCGAGCGGGCTTCAATGAAACCACCACGCGCTGCCATCACCTTCTTTTGCGCGATCAGGATCTCGGGGTTGCGTTCCTGGGCCAGGGCAACTGCTTGTTCGATGTCATAAACCGGCATCGCTTCCAGCGAGCGTGAGGACCCGGCCAAAGCGGCAGCGAGAATCACACTGATCGCCGCAAATTTCGAACACATGTAGTTTATTCTCCTGGCGGAGGCCCTCCCTGCCTTCGGAACGCCTATGACTCTTGCCCTTATATCAGGCCTTGCAAGCCGGTGCGACTTCAGACACATTCAGGCTTCGCGGCCCGGTTCGGAGGCCCCTAACTAGGCGGAACGCGGCAGCGAGCAGCCTAATTTATCGCTTGCTCCGAATTATTTAAGTCAGGTAGGCTTCAGTTTTTAGAAATGAGAAAAATCAGAATTGCAATCGTGGGCGTTGGAAATTGCGCCAGCTCGCTCGTACAGGGAATCAACTTTTATGATGGTTCCTCTGTCAACGGCACCAGCATTGGCTTAATGCACCGGCAGATCGGCGGGTATCGTCCGAGTGACATTGAAGTTGTCGCTGCTTTCGATATTGACCGGCGCAAGGTCGGCCTGGACGTGAGCAGGGCCATTTTTTCGCCGCCCAATTGCACGAAGGTGTTCTGTGAAAAGATCAAGCTCACAGGCGCGATCGTAAAAATGGGCTGTGTTCTGGATGGCTACCCGCCACACATGCAGGATCAGGATCCGCTGCGCACATTTCTTCCACTGGAGAAAGAAACCACTCGCGAAGAGATTATCGCCGAGCTGAAAAATTCCTCGGCCGAATTGATGGTCAACTACCTGCCCGTTGGCTCAGAGCAGGCTACCCGATTTTACGCCGGGTGCGCGTTGGAAGCCGGGCTCGGCTTTGTCAATAACATACCAGTATTCATCGCGAGCGATCCGGCGTGGGCAAAACGATTCGCAGATAAAAATCTGCCGCTCATTGGGGACGATATTAAGGCCCAGTTGGGGGCCACCATTGTGCATCGGGCATTGGTCGATCTCTTTCGCAAGCGCGGCGTGAAAGTCGTGCGTACTTATCAGTTAAACACGGGCGGCAACACCGATTTCCTGAACATGCTAAATCGCACCAGGCTGGCATCGAAGAAAACATCGAAGACGGAGGCAGTGCAGTCGGTAATGGGCGATCGTCTGGTGGACGAAAACATCCACATCGGTCCGAGCGATTATGTACCGTGGCAACTCGACAACAAGATTGCGTTCATTCGCGTGGAAGGCCGGCTCTTTGGCGATGTGCCGATGGAAATTGACTTGAAACTATCAGTCGAAGATTCGCCCAACTCAGCCGGCGTAGCGATCGACGCGATCCGCTGCTGCAAGATTGCGCTCGACCGCGGCATCGGCGGCGTGTTGCATTCTCCTTCCGCCTATTTTTCCAAGCATCCACCCGTGCAAATGACCGACGACGAAGCGTTTCGCTGCGTCGAGCAATTCATTCGCGGCGACCGAGAGAGTTAGTCAGCGCGACGGTAGCGAGACAGCCTGGCCGCGTTGGTTCGTGGTTTCCGCCGTCAAAAGGCCATCGGCCACATCCGACCGGATTTCATTTTCGAGTTGCGCGGGCGGAAGTTGTTCCAGCCGGCGCCATTCCATTTGCAGTTCCTCGGCAGAATAGAGCAGCACATGGCCAAGCGCAGTCGAGAACAAGCCGGCTTCTACTTTGAGGCCGGTAATCTCCGTGACTGCCTTCCAATAAGCGGCCAGCTGTGGCCGGTAAGTTTCGCGAAAGATTTCGACGTCGCTTGGCGAAACATCATTGGTTTTCCAATCAAGCAGAAGACACCTGCCAGCTTTGCGATCAATCATGATCGAATCGATCAAGCCTTCAAGCACGCTGCGATCGTTTCTGCGCCACGAAAATGGAAATTCGGCATGAAACAACGTTTCATCGCTCGCCAGAAAACGAGCGATGGTGACATCGCTGAACAAATTCTGGCGCGTGGCGTTCCAGTCTTTTACTGCGGCTTTCTTCTCGGGAGAAGTCGGCAATTCTTTTTCGAAAAGCTTCTGTGCGGCATCAATTCCACCTTTCCAATCCAGACCTTGGAAAAATTTGTGCCACCAGCGACCGTAGAGCGTGGCCAGAGTATCGAGCCGCGAGCGTGTTCGCACGTCTGCCGGAACTTCCGAATCGAGCGCGCTTGGTGTGATCTTTCGCACGAATTCCGAAGCACGTTTCGCAGCGCGCTTGAGGTCGCGAGAATCTAACGGCTTGCTTTCGGCACTATCTTTCTGCAGCGCGTGCCCCCCGATTGGCGAAGGCTCGAGGACTTCATCGATCGTGCTGCTGTGTTGATCGAATTCGCCTGAGTAAAAATCCTTGTCCCGAATCAGCCGTCGAAGTTGTGCTGTTCTGGGCAATTTGCCCTCGCTATTGGAGAAGATTTCCTGATCGAGCACAACCACGAGTGTGTGGCGCGCCCGTGTTGTTGCGACGTAGAGAAGGCGTTCAATTTGCTGGTGTTCAGCACGCTCGATCGCATCTTTCAAATCCTTCGATTTGTCTTCTTTGCCGAGCGCGATAATCAGTTCGCCATCCAGAGGCGATTTTACGAGGTCCGGGTAGCGCGGCGATGGCGGCCGCTGCTCGCGCGCGAGGAATGGCACGATCACCGCCTGCCATTCAGATCCTTTTGCCTTATGCGAAGTGATGAGTTGGATCGCGTTGTCGTCAGCGGAAACGCGGACGGCGCGCGGCGACGCGAAGTCGTTGCGTAACCGTTCGGCGAACCCGGCTAGGATTATTCCGTTTGCTTCTGCTTCCGCCGCTTGGGCGAGCAAGGCATCAAGTTCGAGCGCTAGATCGCCAAACTCAGTCGGGGGCAATAGGAGCAAACGCTCGCGCAATTGCGTTTGCTCGATGATCAAAGTAACGGCATCGAATAACGCCCGGCCATCCGCGCGTTGGCGAATTTCTGCGAGCACATGCAAAACCGAGGAAATTCTTCCGGTCGCCGATAATATCTCGTCGATGCGAAATCTCGCGCTCTGTCCTTCGGAAAAGACGGCAAGATCGTGATCGGATGCGCCGAAGATCTCGCGCAGGACGCCCACGATTTCGTAGGCATTGAGAGGGTCGGTCATGATCGTAAGAAGCGCGGTCAGCCACGCATATGCCAGGCTGTCGCCGTTGACATCGCGTTCAGATTGGATCGCCACCGGTAAACCGACGCGGCGCAACGCTGATGCCATCGTTTGCAGCCAGGCTTTCCGTGGGCAAAGAATCGCCACCTCCCACCACGAGTCGGCCGAAAGTTTTTTCAGTCCTGCGTCCTTGATCCATCGTGCCAGATATTCCGCTTCGATCCGTGCCTTTTGGTAGTCCTTGAGTTTTTTTCCTTCCGGCAACAGTTCTTTCGCGACAAGCGCCACGCGAATGACTTTCCCGGGAAGAATGTTCGGCCGCGGCTGCAATTCAACGAAACGCACCTGTCCGTCCTTGTTATTCAAAATCTCGCGGAAAGTTTCGTTCGCGAAATCGAGCTGTTTCTGGTCCAGCCGAAATGTGACGGCGAATTCCAAGCTCTCACCGTTCTTGTTGGAAATGAGTGCTTCATGAACTGCCCGGTAATAATTCAAGTCCGCGCGCTGCCAGTAAATCGATTGCTGGAAATCGCCGACCATGCAGAAGTGCCCGGACCGCGGACCCAGATGTCGATCTTTCAACCAAAGGCCCTTCGCCTCCGGCGGGCGCGTCGCTTCCAGCAGCACGGAAAATTGCAGTGGCTCAGTATCCTGTGCTTCGTCGAGGATGACACGAAAGTTTTCTTCGCGAATTCTTTGCGCGGCGACCGGATGTTGCAGCAACTCTTCCGCGAGCGCGATTTGATCTCCGTAAGTGACGAGCCCGTGGTCGAGTCGAAAATTGAGATAATCACGCTGCACGTCTGCCGCGACGCACGTGGCCGCGTCGCAGATCCATTGTCGCAGCGGCGCAAATTTTTCCTGCCAGAGTTGAGTAAACCTGGCGTTTGCGGCCGTGAAACAAGCCGGCCACCGCAGGTATTCCCAATCGCCGGCGAAACGCCTTTCCCACTCGCGCAATTCCGCCTGTGATTTGGCGATGTTGTCGCGGCCCGCTTGATCGCTCTGTTGATGGACCTCAGTGAAATCGAGCGGCGGACACGGCGACAGCCCTGGCACCTGCAAAGCAGAGGAAGCGGCGCGTCGCGCCAGTTCCATGAGGGTGCGCGCCTGCACAAAACGCAGAAGCATGGCCCGCTCCTTGTCGCCTAACGACCTGCCAATTTGCGTTTGGTTTTGGGCAAACTCCTGCCACAAGTCGTCGTCGTCTTCGACTAACTCTAGCGGTGCCGGCAAACCAAGATAATGACCGAAGTCGGTCAGGAGTTTCAGGCAAAACGAATGGATTGTGCCGAAAAAGGCGCGGTTAAACGCAGTCTGCACTTGCTGCCGCAAATTTTCCTGGAGCAGAGATTGCCGGGTGCGCTGTTGCATTTCGTCCGCCGCGCGATTGGTGAACGTGACCACGACCAGACACGGCAAAATTTCGGCGGCGTTCGGCAAACGCGCGATCGACAAGATCCGTTCGGTGATCGCGGTGGTTTTGCCGGAACCTGCCGATGCGACTACAGAAAAATTGCGGTCCAACTCGCTGGCAAAACGAGCGCGTACACATTCGTCGCGCGGCTTCACCATGTTTCCCACTCCTCTTTCTCAAGAACGAGCGCGGGATGGGTCAGCGCCCATTTATCTTCCAAGATATCGTTGTCGATTGGCAATGTCGCGAGCGGATATGGCGCGTTGTAACCAAACGCCGGACGGATTTCACCTTTCATTCCAAAAACCCCGGTGCGTTGCATTTCCGCGAGATCGTCGAAGACGTCTGTATGCGGTTCAAGAGCGACAACGGACAACTGTGGCGCGACGTTTTTGACCGCGAGCGAAATAATGCTGGCGCTCACTTCGGTGGCGCCGAGTTCGCGTATCGCTAGGGCGTAGAGACCGAGCTGTAAGGTTGTACCTTTGACCAGACTGTCATGCAGATCCGAGGTCTTCAGTTCTTTGGTCGAACCGGTTTTGTAATCGACAATCCAGATGTTTTGCCCGGCGAAATTAAGGGCGTCATTTTGCGCGAGCACCAAATCGATCTGACCGTGCATCTGAAGGTCGACATCATGAGCAATTTTCACCGCGCCGTCGCGACCGACCGCTAACTCCGTCGCGATCCGATTCCATCCTTTCGCACCTCCGATTTTGGCGCCGAGATGTCGCGCCAGATAACGCGCGTTCAACCAGCCAGACTTCCACCAATCAGGAACGACTTTGCCTGACAAATCGCAAAGACGCCGAAGTGCCGCACACCGCTCATCGGCACTAAAGCGAATACGCTGATCGATCTCTGTCAGGGTCGGAAACACCGAGAAAATCTTTCCGTCTCGCGGTTCGATGATATTCGCCAGCCACTGATGCACCCACTTACCGGTTGTCGCCGCCCACGGATTCGCGGCGTCCTCCGGTGGCTCCACTCCGAGATAACGTTTCATCCAAATGATCGCTGGCGACGAAACCATTCGTTCGATATCGCTCACACTTAGCGTTGGCACCGGCCGATACGCCCCGTTCGGCCGCAACGCGAAATCATATTCGCCGACAGGTTTAGAGGAATCGCGGCGCGCATTGAATGCGATCAGTGTTTGCTGCACATCCGTCGCTATCCCGGCTGGCTCCGGCAACAGCGCAGTGGCGCGTTGGAGATTTTTCAATGTCGTTTGGGTGAGCGGCCCACCGCGCGTTTTGAGATAGAGCGCGGTGAAACACTCGCTCGGATTCCAGAAGTGTTCCGGCGCATCTTCCTGCACCAGGCTGGCCGCAATTGTCACGCCTTTGCTGGCCGAAGCGAGGAGCGCGTCGAATTGCCGCAACGCGATGGAGCGTTGCTCGGCCGGACCGAGATAGAATGAATGGTTTTCGCGAACACTTGTGTGCCCTTCGCCCTGGCTTCCCTGGCGAGCGGCGCGCTTGTTGAGCTGTTGCACACTGCGATTGAAAGCATGAATTTCTTCGGCGCGTGCGAACTCTGCACCCGGCGGCGGCGGCCAGGCATCTTCGTTCCAACCGGCGAAAATCAGGTGCGACCATTCCTGATATTGCGCGCGTGCCACTGTGAGCAATTGCACGCGCGCATATGGATGATCGCCAGCGGGCGAGCGCGCGGCATCTGACGTCGCAGCAGTTTCTTTCAGCCAGCGCAAAAAAAGTGCACGTGAAAAGTTTACATCGAGACGCTGCGACCAATCATCGGCGACGTTGGCAAGCTCGAGTGCGTGTTGTTTCCATCCAACATGCGCAAGCGCAGCGTGAGTTTGTTCGAGAAACTGCGCGAAAGTGGCGCGCGCAGGAAGAAACGGCAGCGCCCGCAGAGCTTCGGCCGCCGCCTGAGATTTGTTGTCCACGGACGCCGCACAGAATTCGCGCAGCAGTTCGAGGTCGTCGAGCAATACCTCCTTGTAACTTTCGTGCAGGACTTTTTCGAAAACTTGTCGGCTGATTTTGGGCGATACAACCGTCGGGTCGGGCAATGCATTTAGAAAACGTAGAAAAGAATGAAGTCGTGGCGCGCGTTGCAATTCGATCCAGGCCTGCCACTCCGCCGACTCGAAAATGCCGGGCACAATGTGGCCGAGCCCATCGTTATGCGGGATTTCAAGCCGCTCTAGCGAGCTAGCGACCAGCCGCGGCAAGGCGCCACTGCCGGGAAAAATCACGCCCAGCCGCGAGCATTTCTCATCTGCCAAATAACGAACGCATTGCCGCGTTATCGCTTCGGCTTGTTCGGAAAAGTTTGTGCCGATCAGAAAATCGAAACGCTTTGGCGTTTCCGCGCCTCCGCGCATTTCCATTTCGCTAAAAAGCGAATCGCCCAGCGCGGTGGTCGCTGTCGCTCTCGGCACATATTGGGCTTCGCCACAGACTTCTTCCCAGGAGCCGATCCAGCAAAGATCGACATCGGAAAGGTTTTCCCGAGGTTCTTCGACCACGATCGTGGCGCTTTTTGCCAGTTCGACCGCAGTGCGCAGGACAAACCATTCCGCCCAATGGGCTCCGTCGAATCCGCTGATAAGCACATGGGAAAATTCTCGCCTGCCACTTGTGTGCTGTTGCAAACGACGGCGGTCGCTTTCGCCGCGAAGTACAAAACCGCATTTTTTCAACAGCGCGTTGAAACGCCGAACTACTGGTGCAAACGATCGCAGCCCGAGTTCTTCGAATTTCCAACCGGCAGTTTCGAGGCGATCCAACGCGCGCAATAGCAGCGCGGGTGCGCGAGCAACAGCTTTAGCAGCAAGCGATTCAGATTCGTCAGGCCGATCTTCGATTTCACTGGCTGCGATTGCGAGAAGCAACCGCAGAAGTTCAGGCTGAGCAATCGGCGTCGGATCATCCCGTGCGAGCAACGCACGTAAACTTGAGGGCGTTACAAGCTGCAAACCCAAATGCGACCAGCCTTTTGCGATTAAGCGCGCTTTAATATCGTTAGCCTGCCCGCGCGTTGGAACGACCACCAGTGAAGGCAACTCGCGTTGCCACGCTCCAGGCAAAACTTGACCGAACCAGGGAGCGATGACGTCCTCCCACGCTTCCTGCAAGGATGGCCCAACGAGCAGAACCGGCCGCGATCGTTTCACAGGTTACCGATCCCGCGCAGCATCCTCTTGTCCGCCACTCGTCGCGTAACACCGTCTCGATCCAGCCGCTCGAGCAACGGCACCATGATGCGGCGCGAACTCCCAAGTGCTTGACGCAGCTCGCTCACTGTTGCCGGTCCGTTTTTCGAAATGAATTCGGTCACCTGTGACTTCAGGCGCTCAAAACTCTCGCGTGATAACAGCACATCGAGACCAAGTTCGGTCACGTCACCGTTCTCGATCAAAAATCGCACGACTTGCCGAGCCTGCGGATCCGATTCGATTGCCTTGCGCGAGGGCGGATCGAACGCCTGTCGGCTAAGCGCTTCGCGGATTCGTTTCTCGACCGGTCGAACGTGAACCGGTAGCGTTGGACGATGGGAAATCCGTGCGATAACGGATCCCTTGCGGACGAAATTGCCATTGCACAGATCAACTACTAGCGATTCAAGCAGCTCCGGCTCTTGAATTCGTAACGCGGAGCGTAGCTCACCCAGATCGATACCGGTGCGCTCGGGCTTCTCGTTGTGCGCTGTATCGATAAACGCAATCGCCTGAGCTTGCACCTTCCGCCAGAATTCACAATCGGCCACGATGTGCTGGCACGCGATAATCCCGCCGTTTTGCTCCAAATTTATCACTGCTTCAGAAATTTCATCGGCACTGAATCGTGACTTGCTCAAAAGACTTTCTCGACGCGCGAATCCCTGTCGTGCGACGGTGGCGCACACCAAAGAATCGACGTTGTCTAGTGCGACAGTGGACGCCAGTGGTTTCTTGTCACCGTCTGGGTCGAGGACAATTCCGCCGGCGATGGTGTGTCGCTCCGAGGAATCGCGCAGGACAAAACGATCGCCGATGAACGCAAAAATAGGCGAGGCGAGCTTTAAATGAGCAATTTTTTCTTTGTTTAGCTCGAGAGGTCCATTTTTATGGAACCTAATCTTGGCGGCGACACGCGACGCACCGTGGTGAAGATACATCGACGATCCATTTTTCAGGAGATGGCTAACAGTCTTGTCGCCGTTGGGGCGCGACAATTTTTCTACGAGAACAATCAGAGTCGAAGATGGTGCGCCGTGACTCGGAAGCGTCACCACGTCTCCGCGCTTAATCTGATCGACGCGCAGATCAGGTAGATTGATGGCGGTGCGCATTCCCGGTTGCGCGACGTCCAGTTCGTGGCCATGGCTCTGAATCGAACGAATACGTGTTTCGAGATTGGTTGGGTAAACAACGATTTGCTGGCCGCGGCACAAGGATCCGCCGGTCAGCGTCCCCGTGACAACTGTGCCGATCCCACGCAGCGTGAACACCCGATCGATAAACAAGCGTGGCTTGCCGATGTCACGTTGGGGCTCCATTCTCGCGAGTTGGGTAGCCAGCGTGTTTACCAGATTTTCAATGCCGGTTCCTGTCCGGACGGAAGTGGGAACAATTGGTGAATCTGCAAAAGGTGTACCGGAGAGTCGTTCTCGAATTTGATTGGTAACAATCTCGATTCGGCCGAGGTCCCTTTTCGTGAGCGCAATCACAGCGCGTTGCACACGGAGGTAATTGAGGATTTGCAAATGCTCTTCGCTTTGCGGCATCCAGCCGTCATCTGCGGCCACGACGAACAGTGCCAGATCAATTGAGCCGACGCC
>Ga0306921_10002580_pt1 | contig 18157 bp, 8 predicted proteins | sample sta12Cox44000080_FD_203760 | JGI IMG/M metagenome (GOLD analysis project Ga0306921, IMG submission 203760) | Lab enrichment of tropical soil microbial communities from Luquillo Experimental Forest, Puerto Rico - statoxic.12C.oxic.44.000.080 (v2)... | ecosystem: Environmental > Terrestrial > Soil... | reverse complement strand
TGTTCTGCGCGAAGATTTTCGGTCCGGTGACGGACTGGGAATGCCTGTGCGGAAAATACAAGCGGATGAAGCACCGCGGAGTGATCTGCGACAAGTGCGGTGTGGAAGTCACGCTGAGCAAAGTGCGCCGCGAGCGACTAGGGCACATTGAACTGGCTTCGCCGTGTTCGCATGTGTGGTTCTTCAAGGGCCTGCCGAGCCGCATCGGCTACCTGCTGGACATTTCGATGCGGGACCTCGAGCGCATTCTGTACTTCGAGGCGTTCGTGGTCGTGGATCCGGGAGAAGTGGCGATCCTGAAGGAGCGCCAGGTTCTGCAGGAAGAGGAATTCCGTAAGCTAACGACGGAATATCCCGGGCAGTTCGTCGCCAAGATGGGCGCGGAAGCCATCAAGGAACTGCTGCGGCACGTCGATGTCGACAAGCTGGCGGATGACCTGCGGGAAAGGATGAAAGCGGATCCTTCGCTGCAGAAGAGGATCAAGTACGCCAAGCGGCTGAAGGTGCTCGAAGCGTTCCGGAAGAGCGGCAACAAGCCGGAATGGATGATTCTCGACGTCATTCCGGTGTTACCGCCGGAGTTGCGTCCGCTGGTACCTCTCGACGGCGGGCGCTTTGCCACATCGGACCTGAACGACCTGTATCGTCGCGTCATCAACCGCAACAACCGGTTGAAGAAGCTGATGGAACTGCGCGCGCCCGACGTGATCGTGCGAAACGAAAAGCGCATGCTGCAGGAAGCGGTGGACGCACTGTTTGACAATGGGCGCCGCGGCCGCGTGCTGCGTGGCACAAACAACCGCCCGCTGAAGTCCCTGAGCGATACGCTCAAGGGCAAGCAGGGCCGTTTCCGCCAGAACCTGCTTGGCAAGCGCGTGGACTATTCCGGCCGCTCGGTGATCGTGGTGGGTCCCGAGTTGAAGCTGAACCAGTGCGGTCTGCCGAAGAAGATGGCCCTCGAGCTATTCAAGCCGTTCATCTATCACAAGCTCGAAGCGCAGGGACATTGCACGACCATCAAGCAAGCGAAGGAAATGGTGGAACAGCAGGAGGCGGTGGTGTGGGACATCCTTGAGGATGTCATCCGCGAACATCCGGTGCTGCTGAACCGCGCTCCCACGCTGCATCGCCTGGGCATCCAGGCGTTTGAGCCGACGCTGGTCGAAGGAAAGGCCATCCGGATTCACCCCCTGGTTTGCACCGCGTTCAACGCGGACTTCGACGGCGACCAGATGGCGGTGCACATTCCGCTTTCTCCGGAATCGCAGGTGGAAGCATCGGTGCTCATGCTGAGCTCGCGCAACATTCTTTCTCCGGCGCACGGTCTGCCGCTGGCGGTTCCCTCACAGGACATGGTTCTGGGGCTGTATTACCTGACCAAGTCCAAGCCGGGAGCGAAGGGCGAAGGCCGGGTGTTTGGTTCCGCCGAGGACGTGGTGCTGGCGCTCGAAGCCGGCGAAGTGGAATTGCTGACTCCCATCCGCCTGCGCTACACCGGCGAGGTGATCGACCTCACGACCGCGTACGACACGCAGGATGTAACACACACCGAACCGGTGAAAATGGAACGGCAGTTTATCCAGACGACGGTCGGCCGCGTGATTTTCAATTCCCACCTGCCGAAGCAGATGCCGTACATCAACGGCTTGCTGAAGAAGAAGGGCGTGCAGCAGTTGGTGTACTACGCCTACTTGCGTTTTGGGCTCGAAGCCACGGTGGAGTTGCTGGACCATTTGAAGGCCCTCGGGTTTACCTACGCGACCAAGTCGGGCATCTCGATCGGAATCGATGACATGCTGATTCCGAGCGACAAGTACAAGCTGGTCGAAACCGCTGAGAAGGAAGTCGTGAAGGTGCAGCAGCAATACCTCGATGGCGCCATCACGAACGGCGAGCGCTACAACAAGGTCATCGCCATCTGGGGCGACGTGACCGAAAAAGTTGCCGACGAAATGTTCAAGGCGCTAGAAGGCCAGGACCGCGAAGGAAACATCAACCCGGTTTACATCATGGCGGACTCCGGCGCGCGCGGTTCGAAACAGCAGATCCGGCAGCTTTCGGGCATGCGCGGTTTGATGGCCAAGCCTTCCGGTGAAGTCATCGAGACGCCGATTACGTCGAACTTCCGCGAAGGACTCACCGTGTTGCAGTACTTCATCTCAACGCACGGCGCCCGCAAGGGCCTTGCGGATACCGCGCTGAAGACGGCCGACTCGGGCTATTTGACCCGGCGACTGGTCGATGTGGCGCAAGACGTAATCATCAACGAACGCGACTGCGGGACAACCGACGGCATCTTCGTCGAGCCGATTATCGAAGCGGGCGTCGAAGTTGAGCCGTTGCGGGACCGCGTTGTGGGCCGCGTCTCGCTCGAGCGCATCAAGGACTTCGAAGGCAACGTGATTGTCGAAGTGAACCAGGAAATCACCGAAGAACTGGCGAACGCGATTCAGGCCGCCGGGATCGAGCGGGTGCGCATCCGTTCGGTGCTGACCTGCGAATCGCGGCGCGGAGTTTGCGCGCTGTGCTACGGGCGGAACTTGGCGACGGGACGCATGGTGGAGCTGGGCGAGGCGGTGGGGGTCATCGCCGCACAGTCGATCGGCGAGCCGGGCACGCAGCTGACGATGCGTACGTTCCACATCGGAGGAGCGGCGACGCGCGTAAGCGAGCGGTCTACACTGGAGGCCAAGAACAACGGCGTGGTCAAGTTCGTTGACCTGCGGCATGTGCAAGGCCGTGGCGGAGCGTTGATTGCGATGAACCGCTCGGGGCTGATCGCGATCCTGGATGAGAAAGGCCGTGAAAAGGAGCGCTACCATGTCGTATATGGCGCGCGCCTGCGAGTGAATAACGGCGATTCAGTCAACCACGGGCAAACCCTGGCGGAATGGGATCCCTTCACCTTCTCGATCCTGACGGAGACGGCGGGGTCGGTGAAGTTTGACGACCTGCGTCCGGGACTGACGATCGAAGAGCAGGTGGACGAAGTCACCGGGTTGTCGCAGCTGGTCGTTACGCTGCCGCCGGGCGACGAGAAGCACCAGCCCGCGATCCTGATCCGCGATGCTTCGGGCAAGGTCCGCAAGAAATACCTGATGCCGTCGCGCGCGCACTTGATGGTGCAGGACGGCGATGAGGTGCAGGCGGGCGACGTGCTAGCGAAGATCCCGCGCGAAACGACGAAGACCAAGGACATCACGGGCGGTCTGCCGCGCGTGGTGGAACTGTTCGAAACGCGGAAGCCGAAGGATCCCGCGGTGATCAGCGAGATCGACGGCATCGTGCGTTACGGCGAAATCAGCAAGGGCATGCGCAAGATCTACGTCGAAAGCGAAGACGGCAAGACCTCCAAGGAATACGCCATCCCGCGCGGCGTGCACATCAACGTTCAGGAAGGCGAGCATGTGCGAGCGGGTGAAGCGCTGATCGACGGCCCGCTGAACCTGCACGACCTGCTGGCGGTGCTGGGCGAGAAGTACACCCAAGCCTACCTGGTGAATGCGATTCAGGAGGTGTACCGGCTGCAGGGCGTGAACATCAACGACAAGCACATCGAGACCATCTCGCGGCAGATGATGCGCTGGGTGAAGGTTGAGGACGTGGGCGATACGACGTTCCTGCTGGAGGAGCAGGTGGACAAGTTCCGCTTCCGCGAGGAAAACGACCGTGTGATCTCGGAAGGCGGGCGTCCGGCTACCGGCCGTCCGCTGCTCCTCGGGATCACCAAGGCTTCGCTATCGACCGACTCGTTCATCTCCGCGGCGAGCTTCCAGGAGACCACCCGCGTGCTGACGGAGGCGGCCGTAGCCGGGAAGGTCGATTATCTGCGCGGCCTGAAGGAGAACGTGATCATGGGCCGGTTGATTCCGGCGGGCACCGGGCTCGAGCACTACCGCAGCATCCAGTTGCTCACAGAAATGCCCGCTCCCGCGCCTGTCGAAGAGCTGCCGGAAGCCGCGGAATTTGCCGCGGCGGACGAGGCGGCCGGCCTGGACTTCCTGGGCGGCAAGGACGCCGAAGAGGAAGCCGGGGCTGCAACGGAAGGCCTCGAATAAACCTGACCCGACCTGGCGCTGGCCGGGTTGCGAAAAGCACTTGCGGCGCCTCGGGATGGGACCGGGGCGCCGTTTCGTTTCGGGCCGTCCTTTGGTACAGGTATGGCTGAGGAACCGCTTTTCGGCGAGGTCCTTGCCGCGAGAGGGAAGCCCTTCTTATGATGGATTAGGTTGATTCGGGGCCAGTTAGGCGTCGAGTCGCCGGTTTGTTAGCCGACATGGAAGCCGAACAACGGAATGGCGGCGATCCGAAAGTTGCTCCCGGCCAGGGAACAACTAGCCGCGTCGGCGCGCGCCTCGATGAGTTTGGCAGGCGACAGAGAGAGCTCTGGCGCTTGATGTTTGTCGTCCTGCTGGCGGTTTCTCTCGCCTTGGCCTGGTTTTCCTGGGATGTAATCCGCACGACGAAATTTCATCTGGAAGCGCTGCCGATCGGGCTGGTCGTGCTGGTCGTGCTGCTGGGCGCGTACGTCTGGAAAAAGACCCAGGACGTCGCGGAGCTGCAGGGGCTGGTGCGGGGCCCGGACCAGAGGAACGAGGCCCCGCCGAGCGAGAGCCAACTGGAACAGCTGATCGCCATGATCGGGCGGTCACAACAGGGCTTCCGCGATCTGATCGATTCGTTTGACGATATCCTGCTGGCGTTGAGCCTTGACGGGGAGATTCGAGCGGCCAACCGGAGTTTTTCGGACTTCGTTGGACAGCCGTTCCAGGAAATCATCGGGCTGCCGGTGACACAGTTTCTGAGCGACGAGAGCGGCACGTCGAAGGAAACCATGGCCCGCGGGCTGGAGCGGTTCATCGAAAGGCGCATCTGGGCGGGAGTGGTGCAAGTGCGCCTGAAGGAGACCGGTGGGGTGCATTTCTTCGATTGTGTGGCCCACGCCATGGTGCGAGACGACAAGGTTCATGGTCTGACGGTGCTGGCGCGCGACATCACGGCGCTGCGACGAAGTGAGGCGCGCTTTACCGAGCTTTTCGAAACCCTGCAGGAAGGGATTTACATCATCACGCCGGAAGACAAGATTCTGGAGGTAAACCCGGCACTGGTGCGAATGCTGGGCTACCACTCAAAAGAAGAGTTGTTGGCGAGGCGCGTGAGCGAGGTTTTTGTTGATCCGGAACGGCGTGTGAACCTGGCGCGGGAAGTGAATCGGCAGCCCGAGCCGCGGGGGCACGAGATCACGCTGCGCCGCAAAGACGGCGAGTCGATCATCTGCCTGAATACGGCGACGGCGGTGCGCGATGCCAGCGGCCGCGTGGTGCGGTACCAGGGTGCGTTAGCCGATATTACGGAACGGCGCGCGATTGAGAAGCGACTGCACCAGCAGCAGGAGTTCGCGCGGCGCTTGGTCGACAGCTTTCCGGATCTGATTTTTGTGGTGGACACCGAGCGCCGCTACACGTTTGTGAGCCCGAAAGTCGAGGAGGTACTCGGCTACGACCAGAAAGAAAGCATTGGGATGGTGTTCGGGGAGCAGGCGCATACCGAGGATCGCGGCACGTTGATCGCCGTCTCGGACGACCTGCTTTCGAGAAGGCGCAATTTCGCATCGATCGAAGTCCGGGTTCGCCATAAGGAGGGAGAGTGGCGGCGTTTGCGATGCCACTTCAGCCCGCTGTTCGACGAGAACGGAAAAATCGAAGGGCTGGTGATCTCGGGCCGGGATATCACGGAAGTGAAGCGGCTCGAAGAGCAGTTGATCCAGGCGGAGAAATTGGCGGCCATGGGGCAGATGCTGGCGGGCGTGGCGCACGAGCTGAACAACCCGCTTACGGCGATCCTGGGCGCAAGCGAGTTGGTGCGCGAACGTCCCGGGGTTGATGAAACGACGAGAAAGCAGCTCGAAATGACGCACCGGCAGGCGCGGCGGGCGGCCAGGATCGTGCAGAACCTGCTGGAGTTCTCCCGCCCAGCGTCTCCACAGAAGAAAGCGTTGGATCTGAACGCGGTCGTCGAACGAACGCTGCAATTGCACGAGCATTCGCTGCGGCGCAGCGCCATTGAGGTGGACTTCCGGCCATGCCCTGCGGTGCCCGTGGTTGTCGGAGACGCGAGCCAGTTGATTCAAGTTTTCCTGAACCTTTTGAACAATGCCGAACAGGCGATTCACGAAATCCGCCCCTCAGGACGAATCCAGATCAGGCTGGTGCGCGAGGGATCGCGCGTTCTGGCCGCCGTCGAGGACGACGGGGCCGGGATCAAGCCGGAGGCTTTGCCGAAGCTGTTCGATCCGTTTTTCACGACCAAGCGGCCCGGGGGAGGCACGGGGCTGGGACTCAGCATCTGCATGTCGATCGTGCGCGAGCACGGCGGGGACATGGAGGCGGAATCGCTGCCGGGAGGCGGCGCAGCGTTTACGCTTTCTTTGCCGGCGTCGTTCCAAGAGAAAGCGAGAGAAGCTCGGCAAGAATCGGATTCCTCGGGCGCCGGCGAAATGCGGGCGCTGAGGCCTGCGTTGCTGAAGGGCCGGACGATCCTGGTTCTGGACGACGAAGAAAGCATCCGGTCGCTGCTGTCGGAAGGGCTGGCGGCTCACGGATTGAAAGTTGATTGCGCGGGGAATGCGGAAGAAGCCCTGCAGTTGATTCTGGGGCGAAAATACGATGCCATTCTTTGTGATTTGAAGCTGTCGGGTTCGGGGCCCAATTCCGATGGCTACGGGGTTGCGCAGCGCCTGAAAATAGCGGCCGGTGCAAACAAGCCGGAAATGATCTATATGTCGGGAGACGTGGCAGGAGAGGGACAAGGTTCGAGCGCGATGGCCAGCGTGCGCCGGCTGCAAAAGCCGTTTCGAATTTCGGATGTGCTGAACACGCTGATGCTGTTGTTCAGCCGGGTGCCGGCCGGTTCCGGCAAGCGCTAAGAATTGCTTCAGTTCTTCCCGGTCGAAGTGGCGGCCGCGTCGATTCCGAAATCCCAGACAAAGTAATTCAGGCCATCGGGAAGAATCTCGGCCAGGACATACTCGCCGGGTGCGAGCGCTTGACTGAGGGTAAAGCGGTAGACCGAGGGTGCGACCTCCCATCGCTGAACGGAAATGGTGTCGCGCGATTGGGAGAGCTCCTGGCCCTGCAGGCTGGTGATGGAAGCGAGTTGCCGGCCGTTGTGGACCACCTTGGCGCGGAGCAGTTCGACGTCGGGGCCAGACTGGTCGGGCCGACTGCTTTTGAGGATAGGCGTGACGCGGTCCGGATCCGGCGGGGGTTCGCGAAGGTAAAACTCGAGGGTGCCGGAGGTCAGGCGCAAGGTAGCGTGGGAACCGGGGATCACGACCACCTGCTTGCCGGGGACAATGGGCACAGGAGACATGATTTGCTCAAAGGTGCGGAGTTTGTCTTTCTTGGTTTGTGAGCCAACCTGCTCGAGTAGTTTCACGGACTTGCCTTCGACGACGAACATGCCGTCACCGGAGGGAAGAAAGACGCCCTGACCGACTTGCAAGCTGGCGTCGATGTCGGCGACGTTGTCCATGCGCTTGGCTTCTTCCTGTTTGTGAATTTTATCGACCATAGCGGCGGCGGCTTTATCCTCAGCGGCTGCTTCCTTGAGGGTGGCGTCCCAATCGATCATGGACGCCGGGATTTCTTCCCAATCGCCGCGTTCAAGACTGTAGTAGCGAACGTGGTCCCCATTGCGCTGGTATTCGCGAATGATTTGATAGCTGCCATCTTTCAAGAAGAGCTTCTTGCCCTTTGGGAAGGCCTCCGGGGAGGCGCCGGCTTTTGCCGCGCTGGCGTCCTGTTGAGCCAAGCCGGATCCGGCGGCAAACGTGAGGAAGAGACCCAGGAGGCTCAGGAGGACGAAGGGGGTCGGAATGCGCGCGCGAAACATGAAAACCCCGGCGGGCTTCTTGCGAGGAGCGAAATGCCGCGCCAATAGGAAGGATAGCGCGGGCGAACGGAAGGTAGCAAGGATGCAGAATTTCCGGTGCAGCGGGGAGGAGTGAATACAAGCCAGAGTTGTGCCGCTCGCTTGAAGCCAGCGGCAGCGAGCGGGTTAGTGCGTGCAGCGCGGGAAGAGAGTGACCAGCACCATCAGATCGGACAGAGTAAACAGCCACTGTTCGGCCTGGACACCAGCAGCTTCTGCCGCACGGGCGATCATGCCCAAATGACGGCTGCGCGCGAAGTTGTGCAAGTGATCGACGCAAATACCGGTCAAGCTAGCAACTTCGGCGTCCGTAAAGATTTTCTGGCTCGATTTGACAGTAACCAATGGGGCCTCGCTAATCTCCGCCGTGTTCGTCTTCGTCTCCTACTGGTTCGATGCTGCAGTCAGGATAGGAGATGCAAACATTCCCTGCAATAGCCGTTCCGTTTCATCGGCGGTCAAACTACTTCTCTAGTACTTTTGGTAGAACCCGCATTTTGGCCGAAATATGCGGTTTTTTTGTGTCCGGAAGGACAGGCGCGAGCCTGTAAGAAGTAACAGGTGGATGTGCAAAAAAGTTCTAATTTTGCGAAATTCCTACAACTTTCGGGAGGCGAGCGGAAATCTCGCGAATTTGCTTGGTGTGACGAACTTGATGAACAGCAAGCATCTCGAACCATTCATAAATGTCGAGCATCCCGAGAAAAGCGTGAGGCCAGCAATAGGCGCTTAGATCGCGGGCACGGGTTTCTTCGAGAAACGCCATGGTGCGCTCGCGAGCCGCGCGAAGTTCGCCGAGCATGTCTTCTTTGTTGCCGATCAAACTGGGATCGAGAGGAATGGGGGACTTTCTGCGAACGATGCGCGTTTGGACGAGCCAAAGCGGCAAATGACGCCGCTTCAAAAAGGGAATGGGCTTCGGAGTTTTTTGTGAGATGCGATCGGCGCCGCCGAGTACCGCTCGCTCCAAGATGACGAGATGGGCGACGAGTTCGGCAGCCGACCACGCTTCGGCAACGGGTTTGGCAGTCCACTGGTCGGCGGGTACAGCATCGGCGGCGCGGAGGAAGGCGCTTTGGGCTTCTCGAAGCCTGTGCTGAATGCGGTCGAGCTGCTTCACTCGCCCCACTTTACCATGAGTGGAAATGGGGCGAGGCGCCGCTTTTTTGCGACCTCGGGAAAAGTGCCGTGGAAAGAGAATAGCAACGAAGAGAAAAAGTTTAGAGGGAAGCGCCGCCAGCCTGCTCGAAGGCATGCGCTAGTTGGAGCACCTTGGCTTCGCCAAAGGCCGGGCCAAAGATTTGAAGGCCGACGGGCAGGGCTCCTGCGATGCGGCCGCAGGGCACGGAAATGCCCGGTAGGCCGGCTAGTGAACCTGTAACCGTATAAATATCAGCGAGATACATCTGGAGCGGATCATTGACACGTTCCCCGAGCTTGAAGGGCGGGACCGGCGACGTAGGGGTGGCAATGACGTCGACCTGCTGGAAGGCTTTACGGAAGTCCTCGGCAATGAGAGCGCGGACCTTTTGTCCTTTCAAGTAGTAAGCGTCGTAATAGCCCGCCGAGAGCACATAGGTGCCGAGCACGATGCGCCGCTTCACCTCGGGCCCGAAGCCAGCGCCTCGTGTTTTGCGGTACATGGAAATGAGCGAGTCGCTTTCGACGCGCGGGCCGAAACGGACGCCGTCATAGCGGGCGAGGTTTGAACTGGCTTCGGCGGTCGCGATGATGTAGTAGGTGGCGATGGCGTAATCGGTGTGTGGGAGCTGGATGTCGCGAATCTCACAGCCGAGTTTGCGAAGCAGATCGATGCCGGCTTTGATTTTCTCGCGAACGCCGGAGTCCATGCCGGCGCCAAGATACTCTTTTGGGACTCCGACCTTCAGACCTTGAACGGGTTTGCCGAGCATGCCCGGGTAATCGTCGACCGGCACGGTGGTGGAGGTAGAGTCGCTCGGATCGCGCCCGGCGATGATTTTCAGCACCGTCGCGACGTCGGCAACGTGACGCGCGAGAGGACCGATGCGGTCGAGCGACGAGGCAAAGGCGATGAGGCCGTAGCGAGAAACGCGTCCGTAGCTGCCCATCATGGCGGAAATGCCGCAGAACGAGCCCGGCTGGCGAATCGAGCCGCCGGTGTCGGTTCCGAGAGCAGCCACCGCGAGGTCTGCGGCGACGACGGCAGCCGATCCGCCACTTGAGCCCCCGGGCACGCAGCCGGGAGCGACGGGATTCTGCACCGGACCGTAGGCGGAGTTTTCGTTGGAGCTGCCCATCGCGAATTCGTCGCAATTGGTTTTGCCGAGGATGACGGCACCGGCGGCTTCGAGGCGGGTCACCACCGTGGCGTCGTAGGGCGGAACGTAGTTCGACAAGATTTTAGAGCCGCAGGTCGTGCGGACGCCGCGCGTGCTGATGACGTCCTTAACCGCGATGGGCACGCCGGCCATAGGGGGCAGGGACTTGCCCGCAGCGACCAGCGCGTCGACGCGGTCGGCTTGCTTGTAGGCGCGCTCTTCCGAAAGGGTCAGGTAAGCATTCAACTCCCCGTTGCGGGCAGCGATACGCTTGAAATAGTCGGCGGCTAGTTCGCGTGCGGATACCTTTTTTGTCGCAATGCTATCTCGAGCGGAGGTGATACTCAGGTTTGCGATCATAGGAATTCGCTACTGGTCACGAACGTTCGATCACTTTTGGCACGCGGAAATACGGCGGCTCGGGGTCCGCCGCATGCTGCAAAACGTCATCGGTCACGGCGCAGGGGACCACCAGGTCTTCGCGCAAGGTAGCGTCGGCGGTTTGGTCGTCGGCCAAAACCTGGGCCATGGGCTCGACGTTTAAGGTGTCGAGTTCGTTGAGCTTGCCGACGTATTCGAGGATTTCGTCGATTTGGGCGCGGTAGGTCTGGAGCTCAGCGTCGGTCAAGTCAAGGTAAGCCAGGTCGGCAACGCGCAGGACGTCTTCGCGGGTAATCTTCACTATCGTCCCCCAAGTGGAAAGCCTTCCACGTTGTTCGCTTCTAGGATAGCAGAGGTTCGAAGCCGTTTCCGACGCGGGAGCGCACGGGAACGTGCCACGACGCTGCGATTAGGCGACCTGCCTCGGCTGGTTCATGGGTGGGTCATGGATTCGGGGTTGACGAGGGCGTCGAATTCTTCGGCGGTGAGGAAGCCGAGTTTGGTGGCGGCTTCCTTCAGGCTGGTGTTTTCGTGGTGGGCGGCTTTGGCCACTTTGGCCGCATTGTCGTAGCCGATTTTGGGGGCCAGGGCGGTGACGAGCATGAGGGAATTATGGACATAGTGGTCGATGGTCTCGCGATTGATCTCGATGCCGACGACGCAGTGGTCGACGAAGCTATTCATGGCGTCCGTGAGAAGCTCGACGGAGTGGAGATAGTTGAAGATCATGACGGGCTTGTAGACGTTGAGTTCGAAGTTACCCTGAGAGCCGGCTATGCCGATGGCGGCGTCGTTTCCCATGACCTGAACGGCAACCATGGTCACGGCTTCGCACTGGGTCGGATTCACCTTGCCAGGCATGATAGAGGAGCCGGGTTCATTTTCGGGGAGGGTGAATTCGCCGAGACCGCACCGGGGGCCGGAAGCGAGCCAGCGAATGTCGTTGGCGATTTTCATGAGCGAAGCGGCGAGAGTCTTTAGAGCCCCGGAGGCGAAGACGATTTCGTCGTGGGCGGAGAGGCTGGCGAACTTGTTCGGGTGAGAGCGAAAAGGCAGAGCGGTGAGTTCAGAGATTTTTCTCGCGGCGCGTTCGGCAAATTCCGGATGCGCGTTGAGGCCCGTGCCAACAGCGGTGCCGCCGATGGCGAGATCATAGAGCCCGTCGAGCGCAACCGCGATGCGGCCGCCATCGCGATCGAGCAGGCTGACCCAGCCGGAGAATTCCTGGCCAACGGTTAGGGGCGTGGCGTCCTGAAGGTGGGTGCGACCGATCTTGACGACACTCGGAAATTCCCGGGCTTTGGTGTCGAGGGCGTCGCGCAGGCGCTTGACCGCAGGGAGCAGACGGCGCGAGGTTTCCGCGGCTGCGGCGATGTGCATGGCGGCGGGGAAGGTGTCGTTGGAAGATTGCGACTTGTTGACATCGTCGTTCGGATGGATGGGATTCTTGGTGCCCATTTTGCCGCCAGCAATCTGGATGGCGCGGTTCGAAATGACTTCGTTGACGTTCATGTTGGTCTGCGTGCCGCTGCCGGTCTGCCAGATGCGGAGAGGGAAGTGCTCGTTGAGCTTGCCGGAGATGACCTCGTCGGCGGCTTGCGAGATCAGATTGGCTTTTTCTTCGGAGAGCTTGCCGAGGTCGCGGTTCACAAGCGCCGCAGCTTTTTTGAGGATGCCAAAGGCGCGAATGAGTTCGGGAGGCATGGTGTTTTTGCCGATGGCGAAATGGATGAGGGAGCGTGCGGTTTGCGCGCCGTAGTAGCGGTCCACCGGAACATCGATTTTGCCCATACTGTCGGATTCGGTACGCGTGGGCACGGACTTAGCGAACTGTGGGGCTTCACCCATCGTGGTCTCCTCAGGAAGCGATGAGGATAGTTTAGCAGGGAGTGACTCTTGAGGGATGGCAGGGATCTGCGGGCCGTGCCGAGCAAACCGTTGGCCAGCGGCAGTGATCAGGTAGACGCTTAACCCGCGATATTCGGGGCTCTGCCGCCTCGGCAACGGATTACAGCAGCCGTGAAGCCGACGGGTGCGAGATTCGATTGATTTTGCCAAGTTATTACTAACTTCAGCACACCCCTCCCTGAGCAGTGTTGCCCTCTAATGGATCCGACGGCAAGCTAAGGAAGCAGGTTTTAGTACTACTAGGACATTGCAGGATCCCGTTCGAAGGAAGTGGACCCGAGGAAATTGAGGCTCGCCCAAGCGCGGAATGAAGGCTCGCGCGAAAAGGGCCGAGTGGACGGGCGGGGTTGAGGGTGGCTGCCCTCGAGCGGCCAAGAGATTCCAAGGACGGATCGCGGTTCCGGAAGACGAAGAAAGTGAAGAAGAAGAGGACTCCAATGATGCCCAGCAAAAAGTTTTCACTCCTCCTCATGGTCTTGATGGCCGTAGCGATGGCGGCATGCAGCGGTGTAAAGAGCAACTCGGGCGGGGGCGGAGGCGGCGGTGGGAACCCGACGACCTTTACGATTGGCGGAACCGTGACGGGGCTGAGCGGTACGGGGTTGGTGCTGCAGAACAACGGTTCAGAAACCCTGACGATCAACGGGAATGGGCCTTTCACATTCGTTACCGCGGTGAGCGGCGGGTACAGTGTGACGGTATCGACGCAACCCAGCAACCCGGCGCAAAACTGTACGGTTACGAACGGCACGGGAACAGCGACGGCCAATGTCAACAATGTGCAGGTGACTTGCGCGGCCGCGGCGTTCACGATCGGCGGAACGGTGACCGGGCTGGCAGGGTCGGGGCTGGTCCTACAAAACAACGGTGGAGACAATCTCACTGTGACCGGGAGCGGCACGGTGCCCTTCGTTTTTGCGACCGCTATCACGGCGAACAATAACTACAGCGTGACGGTGATGACCCAGCCGTCCAATCCTAGCCAGACATGCGCCGTGACCAATGGTGGGGGAAAAGCGGCGGCCAATGTCACGAATGTAATGATTACTTGCTCGACAAAATACTCCATCGGCGGAACGGTGAGTGGTTTAACGGGTTCAGGATTGGTTTTGCAGAACAACGGGTTGGACAATCTGACCGTCACCGGTACCGGAACGCAGACGTTCACCTTCGCGACACTCGTACCTGGCGCCTATAACGTTACGGTCCTGACGCAGCCGAGCAACCCCACGCAAACCTGTGTGGTTACGAGCGGGTCGGGGACCGCCACGGCCAATGTCACGAATGTCACCGTGACTTGCTCTTCGGGATTTGCCATTGGCGGCACCGTTAGCGGCTTAACGGGCTCTGGTTTGGTATTGCAAGACAACGGGGGAGACAATCTGACGGTCACGGGAACGGGGAGCGTGAAGTTCACGTTCGCTTCGTTAGTGACCGGCGCGTACGCCGTTACGGTCAAGACGCAGCCTGCAAATCCCGCCCAGAATTGCCTGGTCACGCAAGGCACCGGGACCGCCGCAGCCCCAGTTACCAACGTTCTCATCACTTGTGGAGCCGTCTACACGGTGGGCGGCACGATTACGGGTCTGGTGGGAGGGGGCTTGAAACTGGAGGATACGCTAGGAACGGTGCTCGATCAGCTTCCCATCACCGGTACCGGCACGGTCCCATTCACTTTTGGCATTCCCGCTCCGATCAACTCGACCTATGCCGTGAGCGTGGTGACGCAACCCACGAACCCCAATCAGATCTGCTCGGTCATCAACGGGACGGGGACTGTGGTCGGCGCGGTGACGACGGTCCAGGTGGTATGCCCGGAGCCGGCTTGGAGTATCGGCGGTACGCAGGTCGGCCTGGTCGACCATACCTACGCGGCGGGCTTTCCGCCGCTCAAGGGAGCCTTCACCGAGCTCCTAAACAATGGTGGTGACAACCTCATTGTGACGGGTAATAACCAGGGTTTTACGTTCTCGACTGGCGTCACCAACAACGGAAAGTACAACGTCAACGTGTTCTTACAGCCGACCAGCCAGACGCAACCCTGCACCGCGTTCTACTACATGGGCGTGGCCACGGCCAATGTCTCTGACATCATCATCGACTGTCAGCACAACGACTGGTCCTGGATGAGCGGCCCCGATAAGAATGGCACCTACGGCCCGAATGGAATGTTCACCTACCCGCCCCCGCCGCAGGACCTGAACACACCGGGAGGCAGAGACTTCGCTTCTACCTGGTCGGATTCGGCAGACCGGAAATGGATGTTCGGTGGCTGGGGCCTGCCGATCCAATCCAATGTGAATCCGCCATACCTGCCCTTCATTCTGAGCGACTTGTGGGTGTTTTTGCCCGGAGTCGGCACCGGTTTTGGGACCGGCATCTGGGTCCCGTCGGATCTGCCGACGCAAAAGGTACAGACGCCGACGGGTCTGGTCACGGTCACTCCGGAGCCCTTTGCACAGCCGCCGCTGCAAACCCCTGGTCTGTATAGCAGCATCACTTCGAGTCTCACCTATACCGATACCACGAGCGGGGACGTCATTACCAATTTTTACCCGGGCGTTCCTGGCGCGCGGTGGGGCAGCGTCACATGGACGGACGGTTCGGGAAATATGTATTTGTTCGGCGGCCAAGGTAATGCCGCTGCTCCCCACAGCGGCTTGCTGAATGACCTTTGGCAATTCACGCCGGACCACTATGACATTTCAGGGCCCAACTATATCGGGTCCGATACCTTCCTCGGAACCTGGACGAACCTCAGCGGCTACGCGACCGCCAATGTGGCTGGCGTATACTCGGGCACCGCTTTTCCAGGCGGCCGCTGGGGAGCGGCCCACTGCACCGATGCCAGCGGAACGCTATGGATGTTCGGTGGACAAGGATATGACTCAACGGGTTCGGTCGCGCTGCTGAACGACCTCTGGAAGTACAGCGGCGGTGTATGGACGTTCGTAGGCCCGACGGGCTCGGACATTGGACAGAACAATGGCGTCTACGGCACTCTGGGCACTGCCGGTGTCGGGAATTACCCAGGAGGCCGCCAGACCGCAGTCTTGTGGGCCGACAACAACGGCAATCTATGGCTGTTCGGGGGACTCGGCCTCGACTCCGTCGGGACACAGAATCCCGGAGCCATCGGAGGGCTGCCCCCCGGAAGCGCCCCGGAAGGCGCACTCCTGAACGACCTCTGGCAATACAACATCGGCACGCAGCAATGGACGTGGATGTCCGGCGGAGGCGCGACCGGCCTCGCCGAACAACTCGGAATGTACGGCACCCAACAGGCTGCCGCACCAGGATTCTACCCGGGATCGCGCTGGGGCGCCTCGGGCTGGTCCGACAGCAACGGGAGCCTATGGTTCTTCGGCGGATGGGGCTGGGCCTCGACGCTCGCGCAAGGCACCGGATTCCTTGACGACGTTTGGGAATACCATACGACGGGTCCCGACGCCGGGTTGTGGACCTGGTGGAAGGGATCGAGCAACGTCAACGAGAACGGCAACTATCCAACGTATCTTCCCATTTTCTATGGTGTGCCATTTGTGCAGAACCAACCGGGAGCCCGCCGTGGCGTGGCTCTCTGGCAGCAGGATTCCCAGGGCTATGTGTGGATGTTTGGTGGACAAGGCGACGATTCGATGGGGGACAACGGGTACCTCGGCGATTTCTGGACGTACCTACCATTCCCTTACTAGGAAATCGAACCTAGAGTAGCCAGAGCAAACTTAGAAAATCAGAACCAAGGCGGCCGGGGATTCGAAGGAATCTCCGGCTCCTTTTTTTCGGGGGTTACGACGTTGCGCCGTTTGAGGATTGCGTGGGCAGAGAAATTTCGACCACGAGGCCGCCGTCTCCGGCATTGTGGGCGTACACCGAGCCGCCGTGAGCGCGAATGGCGCGGTCGGTGATAGAGAGGCCGAGTCCCGAGCCGCCGCGGGTGCGTTCGCGCGCATTCTCGACTCGATAAAAGGGCTCGAAGATCGATTGCAGCGCGGAACTAGGGACACCGGGTCCATGATCACGGACGCGGATGAGGGCGCACCGGCCGTCGTCGGAAGAAGCGAGCGAGAGATCGACTTCCGTGCCGTCGGGGGTGTAGTCGACGGCGTTGCGAACGACGTTTTCGAAGGCGCTGCGGAGCAGGTCGGAATTGCCCACCACATGACAAGGGGAGCTTGAGGAGACCCGGACGCTGCGGTTCTGACTGCTGGCCTCGAAATTGGCGTCGTTAGCGACGTCGCGGATGAGAGCCTGCAAGTCCAGATTCTGCCATTCGATTTTTCCCGCGCCGCTCTCGAGGCGGGCAAGTCTAAGGAGTTCTGCGATCAAGTCATTGAGGCGCTGGGCTTCGCGCTCGATGCGCACCAGCGCCGGAAGGCTCGCGGCGCTTGCGGAGCGTTGCGCGATGCCGAGCGCGACGCTGAGGCGGGCAAGCGGCGAGCGGAGTTCGTGAGAGACGTCGCTGATCAAACGCTGGCGCGAGGTGATGAGGCGTTCGAGTTGGTCGGCCATGTGGTTGAAGTCCTTGCTAAGGTCGCCGACTTCATCGGCGCGCTGAAGAGAAAGCGAACCGACACGAGCCGTGAGATTGCCTTGAGCGAGTTGGTTTGCCGCTTCCCGCAGCTGAAGAATCGGGGAGGTAATGTGGCGCGTGATCCAGATAGAAATCGCGCCGACGATGAGAAGGGCGGCGAGAAAGCGCAAAAGCTGGACCTGCGAAGGGGCGCGCAAGAAAGGATTGGGAGGGCGACGATTCAGTTCGAGCACGACCACGTAAGGCTTGCCGCTTGTGACCTGCACCCACTGAGCAACCCAACGGGCTTCGCCACTGTGGACGACTTCCGTGCCGCGCGAAGCGAACGCCAGCCGAAAGGCTTCGAGCGCCTTGGGGGAGACGGAACGACCGAGGGCCTCGGCGCCTGAAGGATCGAAGAGATAAGGCATCCAGGGGAAGGCACCCTTGCCGCGGGCCAGGAGGGCGGAAAATCCGGGGGGGCCCTCGCGGTCAAAGACTTCGGCGAAGTTATCGGCCACGAGGGGAGACATGCTGCGGTCCATGGCCTCGTCGCGCTCCCGCGTGTTGCGGGATTCACTGTAGGACGAGGAGATAAGCAGGGTGAGAACCACGAGAACCATGGCGAACCAGAACCAAAGGAAAATTTTGAGGAAGAGGCTGTGCATAGCGGCTCACCGGGCTTTGGATTTCAGGGGAGGCGCGTAGAGATAGCCCGCACCGCGAATGGCCTTGATGCGTTCGCCGCCATCAGGAGCCGACCCAAGCTTGCGGCGCAGGTTACTAACGTGGACATCAATGCTGCGATCGAAGGGGGTGAGGTCGCGGCCGAGGACGGAATGAGCGAGATACTCGCGCTGGAAGACGACACCCGGCGAAGAAAGGAAAAGTTTGAGGAGATCAAATTCGACGGAGGTGAGGTCGAGTTCGTGGTTGTTGCGGCGAACCACGCGGGAAGCGGGGCTGAGTTCGAGATCACCGACGCACACGAGTTCTTCACCAACCGACGGGGCACCACGGGTCTTGGCTTCATCGGTGCGCCGGAGGACGGCGTGAATGCGCGCGGCGAGTTCGCGGGGATTGAACGGTTTTGGAAGGTAGTCGTCGGCGCCGATTTCGAGGC